>Ga0102590_1001563_pt1 | contig 33403 bp, 30 predicted proteins | sample AraplaMF_Col_mMF_FD_76859 | JGI IMG/M metagenome (GOLD analysis project Ga0102590, IMG submission 76859) | Arabidopsis root microbial communities from the University of North Carolina, USA - plate scrape MF_Col_mMF | ecosystem: Host-associated > Plants > Roots > Endosphere | place: USA... | reverse complement strand
GGAAGAGGACGACGATGACGGCGACGGGGGCGGCCACCCACCACCATATGCCTGATATCAGCGCCGAATGCGCATTGGCCCAATAGATCATCATGCCCATGGTCGGCGTCTCGATATCGGTGAAGCCCAGCACCGACAGGGTGATCTCCATGCCGATCGACCAGATCATGTTGTTCATCGTGGTGGCGAAGACGATCGGCAGAACATAGGGCAGGTGCTCCTCGACGAGGATCTTGCGCATGCTCATGCCGGAATAGACGCTCTGGGTGGTGAAGGATCTCGTCTTCAGGCTGATCGCCACCGAACGGATGAGGCGTGCATCGTAGGACCAGCCGAGCGAGGCCATGATGACGATCAGCACCGTCCAGGTCATGCTGTCCTTCAGCACGAAATAGAACAGGATCAGCAGCGGAAATTGCGGGATGACCATGACGCTGTCGTTGATGGCCATCAGCACCCGGTCGACCGCGCCGCCGGCATAGCCGGCGACGAGGCCGACGACCAGCGAAATGATGCGTGAAATGAAGGCGACGCCGATGCCGAAAAACAGGGTGTTGCGGAGCGCGGTCGTCAGTTGCCAGAAAACATCCTGGCCACGCGATGTCGTGCCGAGCCAGTATTCGCCATCGGGCGGCATATCGGGCGGCAGAAGATAGATGTCGGTCGCGCCGTACGGCGAGAAGTAGGACATGATGACCAGCCCGACGATGACGGCAAAGAGCAGCAGGCCGCTGAGGAATTCCATATTCTGGCGCGCGAGGTCGCGGACGATCGTAAACATGCTCTATTCCACCTTGATGCGCGGATCGATCAGCGGGCTCAGAATGTCGATGATGAACACGGCGGCGGCAACGCCGACGATCGACAATGCGCTGAGGCCGAGCACCAGACTGTAGTCGCCGGCATGCACCGCTTCGATCAGCAGGTTTCCGATGCCCGGATAGCCGAAGACGATTTCGGTAATGACCGTGCCGTTGAAGATCGCGCCGAGCGACATGGCAAGCCCGGTGAACTGCGGCACCATGGCATTGCGGGCGATATAGGAGCGCAGAATCTTGCGCTTCGGAACGCCGCCCAGCTCGGCGAAGACGACGTAATCCTCGGTGATGATGTTGGAAACGAGCGCGCGCATGCCGATCAGCCAGCTGCCGGCGCCGACCATGATCAGTGACAAGGCCGGCAGGATCGAGTGTTTCAGGATATCGAGGACGAGGGCAAAGGAGAGGTCGAGATTCGCGTTCATCTCGTAGCCGCCATTGATCGGCAGCACCGGCCAGAGATAGCCGAAGACAATCAGAAGCACGAAGGCCAGGATGTAATAGGGAATGGGAAGCAGGGCGATGAAGACGAGGCTGACGGCCTTCAGCACTATGTCCTTGCGGTAATAACCGGCGAGCGCGCCGATCGCATTGCCGAGCACGAAGGTGATCAGGGTCGACACCGACATCAGCCCGATGGTCCAGGGCAGGGACCGCATTATGATGGTGGAAACGGGCGTCGGAAAAGCCGACAGCGAGGGACCGAGATCACCGGTCGCAAGCCGCAGCCAGAAATGCAGGTATTGCTGCCAGATCGAGCCCTCCATGCCGTAAAGCTCGCGAAGCGACTGGCGCATGAGTTCGATCGCATTCGGATCGGACTGCCCCATCTGGGTGATGGCGCCTATGCTTTCTTCGACCGGATCGATCGGGGTCAGGTGGGTGACGAAGAATGTGATCGTCACGCCAAGAAATACAACAAGCAGAAACTGACCGAACCGCTTCAGCACAAAGATCAGATAGGACGTCATAGGGCGGTGGTTCCTCTCTGGTTCCCTTCATCAAGTGGAAAGGATCGACGGACATGCCACATGCCCGTCGATTAGGGGGCCGGCGCGCAACACTCGCGCCGGCGTTGGGAGGATTATTTCGGTTGTGCCGGCTTCAGCTTGACCATCATCAGCCTGGAGTTGGCCCAATTCGGCACCGGATCGGTATAAGGATCAGCGATCGTCGGATAACCGGTCCAATAGGTCGTATCCATCGAGGTGAAGACGTTATACGACATCAGCGGGATCGTCGGCATTTCCTTGGCCACCAGCTTCAGATAATCCTTGCCGAGCTCGACGCCCTTCGGGTCATCGGCGCTGATGCCGCGAATGCTTTCGATGATCTTATCGAGATCCGGATTGCTCCAGCGCTGCCAGTTGCGCGGCGGCTGATTGTCACCCTTCTTGGCCACGAACTGCGAATGCCAGCTGTCGAGGAAGAACGACAGATCGGGATCGCCGCCCCAGGTTTCGACGCTCCAGGCGATCGCCACCTGGAAATCGCCGGGCTGTAGCGCCGTCTGCCAAAGTTTCGCGGCCGGCACGGCTTTGGCGTCGATGCCGAAGGCGGCCCATTGCTGCGCAATCAGCGTCCCGGCGCGGGTGAAGACCGAGCGGGTGTCGCCCTCGACCGTCATCCGGATCTTGAAGGGCTGTCCATCCGGGGTCAGCCATTTGCCGCCGGATTTCTTGAAGCCTGCCTTTTCCAGCAGTTCGCCGGCAGCCTTCGGATCCGGCTTCCACCAGCCATAGCCGAAGGCGCCGCTGATTGCCTGCGGGTCGGTCGGGATCTGGTCCTTGAACTTCGGCTGCTTGCGCAGGATATCGGCGATCTGTTGCCCGACCGTCGGGTCATAAGGCTTGATCTTGCTCTTGCCGGTATCGATCTCGAAATCCTTCAGCCAATCCTGCATCGGCGCCTGATAGTCCTTCATCGTGGCCGCCGTCGGCGGCACGCCGAGCGCCGACAGCGTCGCAGCGCCGCGGTAGCTCGCCATGTCAACGGCCTTGATGTCGATCAGCAGGGCAAGCGCCCAGCGTACATCGGCGTTGTCGAAGGGCGGATTCTGGGTGTTGAAAATGACAGCCGGAAGTGTCGGATCCGGATGGGCGAAGGGGAAGCCCGGGAACCAGGTCTCGATCGACTTCGATTTTTCCTTCAGCGTGAACATGCCCTCGGGCGTGTTGTCGTGAATGATATCGAGATTGTGCTCGAGCTGAGCGATGGTGCGTTTATCCGGCGGGCCGGGATCGGTATAGGTCACGTATTTCGGGGCCGGCTCGCCGAAGCGGGCAAGCGATGTCCGCTGCCAGTCGTCACGCTTCTCCCAGGTATACCACTTGCCCTGGGGATCGTAGGACTTGAGCTTGTAGGCGCCGAGCGAGACGGGATTGGCGAAATCATAGCGAAGCGGATCTTCGACTTTCTCGAAGACATGCTTGGGCATGATCCAGGCGCCGTTCCAGCGAACGGTGAAGATGGCGTGGAAGCGCGAATTGGGCTTCTTCAGCTTGAACACCACAGTCGAGGAGTCGGTCGCCTCGACGCTTGCCACCTGCACCGAGAAGGCAGCACTCCAGACCATGCCGGGGTGATCCATCTGCGTCTTGACGGTATAGACCACGTCGTCTGCCGTGAACTCCACGCCGTCGCTCCAGAAGAGCCCCTTGCGCAGTTTCACGGTCATCTCGGTGAAGTCGGCATTATATTGCGGCTTGTCGGCAGCCAGCGAATTGTCCCAGGTCGCGCCGCCAAGCCCTTGTTCGGGATCGATATACCAGAGCGTATCCATGGTCAGCTGCTGCAGGCCGGTCGATACGCCGCCGCCGCCATTGACCCAGATGTTGAACCAGCCGGGATTTTTGATCGTCCCTTCCGGATTTTCGACGATGAGCGTCTCCTTGCGCGGCAAGGAGGTGTAGTCATCGGCCTTGGCCGTCGCTGTCAGGCCGAGTGCGGCCAGCGCGACGCCAAATGCGAGCCTCTTCCACTGTTGCATGAACTCCTCCCTAGAAAGCGACGATCCGGCGGCCGCAAAGGCACGCATGGGCACGTCGCGGTTGTCGGTTCGCAGAGGCCTCAGGACTCAAGGTCCAGAGCTTCGGCGAACCATCCCTCCGGCTCCCTGCCTCCTCGCAGTGAGCCGAAATCTCAGCCGGTGGCCAATCGTGGCTTACCCGGCGGCGGCTGTCACACTGACAGCCGGATGACGTTGTAGGACAGCGGCTTCAGCGCCGCCCGCAACCGTCCATCCTCAATCTTTCCACTCTCGACAGTGACCGGAGCGACCGTTTGCGGCCGCGCAGCCGTGTTGACGGCTTCCAGATCACCGTGGGTCATTTCCACCTGCTCGACCACGCGGGCATTTGCGAAACCTTCCAGCCGCACATCGAGATCGAGCGCCGCGTTCGGATGACGGTTGACGGCAAAGAAGGTCAGGGTCTTGCCGTCTTCGGAATGGACTGCCGATACGTCGAGATAGGGAACGTCGTTCTCCTCGTCGCTGTCATAGGTCGGACCATCGACGACCAGCTGCAGTGCCGAGCCGCGGCCATATCTGGAGGCGTAATAGAAGGGGTAATAGATGGTCTGGCGCCAGGCGGCGCCGCCGTCCTCGGTCATGATCGGGGCGATGACGTTGACGAGCTGCGCGATGCAGGCGATGCGTACGCGGTCGGAGCGACGGATGAAGGTGTTCAAGATGCCGCCGACCTGCAGCACGTCTTCGAAATTGTAGATGTCTTCCAAGAGATGCGGCGCATCCGGCCATTCGTCGCGCGCCAGGATCTCCTTGTCCTGCTGGTTGGAATGATACCAGACATTCCATTCGTCGAAGGAAATGCCGATCGTCTTCTTCGAGCGTTTTTTCGCCTTGATGTAGTCGATCACGCCGCCGATCGTGGTGATGTAGCGATCGAGCTTCGTCGCGCGGGCGAGATAGTTGAGCGTATTTTTCTCGCGATTGGCAAAATACATATGCAGCGAGATATGGTCGGCACTGTCATAGCACTGCTCGAGGACCTGGGCTTCCCATTCCGGATAGGTCTTCATATCGGAATTAGACGAGCCGCAGACCACGAGTTCGAGCGACTTGTCGAAGCCACGCATGGCCTTCGCCGTCTCATCCGCCAGCCGGCCATATTCGTAGGCGGACTTGTGACCGACCTGCCAGGGACCATCCATCTCGTTGCCGAGGCACCACAATTTGACATCGTGCGGATTGGACCAGCCGTGCTTGCGGCGCAGATCCGACCAGTAGGTGCCGCCCGGATGATTGCAATATTCGAGGAAATTGCGGGCTGCATCCAGGCCGCGTGATCCGAGATTGACGGCGAGCATCGGCTTGGTGTTCGCCTTCTTGCACCAGTCGACGAATTCATTCACGCCGATCTGATTGGCTTCGCGGGTGCGCCAGGCAAGGTCGAGGCGAACCGGGCGCTCCGCACGGGGCCCGACCCCGTCTTCCCAATTATAGGCCGAGACGAAATTACCGCCGGGATAGCGGCAGTATGGCGTGTCAAGATCACGCACCAGATCGAGAACATCCTGGCGGAACCCGTCCTCATCGGCGGTCGGATGTCCGGGCTCATAGATGCCCCCGTAGATCGCCCTGCCGAGATGCTCGAGAAATGAACTGTAGAGCCTGGAGTCAATGGTCGCGATGCGGAAATCGCGGTGAACCACAACGTTCGTCTTCAACGGATCCTCCCGTTTATATATCAGATATTTTGTTTTCTTGCCTCTAACTTGATATCAGGAATGTTGTTCTGTCAACCAAGTTGCGACTTTAATCATACTAATATGGATTTCAGAAAAAAAGTGTCTAATTACAGTTACTTGGGAGACTTTATCGGTCGTCGAAACTGGAAAGAATCGTGATATTTAAATCAAGATTTCCGATTTTGAGTTTTCAGACGTGTAGCCGCATGATGATGTCGCGGCCGTGATTTCCGAAGCCGCGACCGAAAATATTGACGCCGCCGGTATGGCCGGCATTTTCTGCGATGCCGACCCGGAGCCGGATGGAAGAATGCTGGGCAAGCGCGAGATCGCTGAGCGTGACATTCGAGGCGGCGATACCGTCGATGAAGGTGCCGCGCGTGGAAATGCGCCAGGTCTTCATCATCCCATATTGCGAGCCCTCGAGCTTCCACCATGCCGGGGTGAAGGCGCCGCGCTTGTCGCCATAGTCGCCGGGCGACGTCCAGGTTCCGATCGCCATTCCATTGACCCAGAGGGTTATATCCGAAGGCCAGTCCGGATTGGTGCCCGGCACCTCGGACGATAGCTCCAGCGAGAACTCTATGGCGCGGATATCCTTGTTTAACACCTTGGCGTTGTTGGGGAATTTATATTCCACATATCCCCTGCCGAACCAGACGAGCCCGGCCTGCATGCGCTGCGGATCGAGGAAATAGTCGGGCACATCGAGCGGGCCGATGACGCTCTCGGTGGAGCAAAGACCGCACGGCGCATGGACGTCACAACTGGTGTAGAGCCCCACCGGCATCTCGACTTCGATAATATTGTTGGCCCTTTGGGCCGCACTTTCCTCGAAGCTGATCAGAATTTCGCTGTAGATCGCCGAGCAGATCTTCTGATTTCCCTTCCGGGCCTTCGTCAGCTGGGAATCCACCAGCCGGGCGTCTTCCAAAATCTGGATTCCGGTGGCGACGGTCGATTGAGGAAGAGAAAGGGCACGCGCGATATCGTTGATATTCATCGGCCCTTTGGCGCAAAGCAGCTTGAGCATCTCCAGCCGCGCCGGCGCCGAAAGCGCGCGTATCGCATCATTATTCTCGCCGGCGGCAATGGTCAAAAACGAGCGTTCCATCATTCCCCCACTATTTCCGATGAAATGATGTATATCTGAAAATATGATACATCAAGTGGGAATGCGTCGACGGTTTGTAAGATAGCGGTGCGGTTTCAAGCCGCTATCCCCACCCACTATGGCATCCAGCCGCCGACCTTAGTGTTCGCGAAGCCGCTGCTCGCGTGAATCTTGAAAAGACAGTTTTCTATCAAGCGCTCAAAGCAGAGAAGTTATCTGAAATTCAGAAGGTAACTGAAGCGAGCAGAAGAGAAATGGAGTGAGCTTCGGCAAGCACGGGGAGCGCAGCGTCGAAGAAGAGCCGTTTCTGCCGTTTGTCTTGGTGGTCGGAACGAGAGGAAGGCGTCACAAAGGGACATTGCGTAAGGCTCTATCCGATCACCTGGTCAGCCAAAACAATCAGCTCACTTGGAAGCGATACCTCTATTTGCCGGGCAGCATTCAGATTGATGACTAGTTCGAGCCGGCGAACGTATTGGACAGGAATGTCACCAGGTTCGGTCCCCCTCAGGATTTCATCGACCTGATTGGCCATTTGACTCGCCGCAGCGGCGAGACTTGTGGCGTATGATATCAGCGGGCCGTATCTTGCGTGATCGCGGCCAAAGATGGCCGGAAGCCGGGCGGCGGTCGCCAGCCTAACGATCTCTGCCCCGTATGTCGTGGTTCGCGGCACTTCCAAGCATAAGAGAGCCTCTGCGCCAGCGGCCGCGAACTCGGCGAAAGCCGGCGCGAGATCATTCTCGCCCTTTAGGAGAAAGATGTGCGCATCCAAGCATTCGGCCTGAGCTGCTGTCTTCGAAAGGTTCGGCAAGATGTCTGGGACACCGGCATCGCCAAGAACCGCCAAACGGCAGAGCCCGGGTATTACCCTCTTCAGGATACGGATCTGCTCACGTATCTGGCCTGGATCGAAATTGGTGCATCCGGTCGTTCTGCCGCCGGGCCTTTCCGGTTTGTCGACCATACTTGCGGAAACAGGGTCCAGCACGATAGCAAAGACAATCGGAATATCCGGCGCCGCGCTGCGCGCGGCCCAATACGTCACGGCGCCGACGACGGCGATCACGTCGGCTCCGCATTGAACGAGGTCGGACGCGAGCGCCGGGAGCTCATCCAAGCGGCCTTCGGCGAAGCGCGCTTCGAACCGGGCGGTTTCTCCATCCCTGTATCCGAGCTCATGCATCTGTTTGCAGAAGGCGGCGAAGCTCGGATACGTTTTGTCGCCTGCCAGGAGAACGCCGACAATGGGACACCCGGTAGACGCCCTTTTAGCATGCCATCCGAAGCGACTTTCCATGTGAATGCCACTCCACATCTTCGTTCCGCACCGCAGATTCTCATACCAGTAATGGAATCTGATCTCTAGCCTACAGCTTCAAAAGCCGCAATGGGATCAACTACGCCTTAGCAGCCTCAAACCGGAACGACAGAAACGGCTCGAGAGCGGAAGTCGCTCCATCCGTCTTCTGCATTTGACAAATTAACCGCTTAACCGCATCCGCTGCCAAGCAAGCATGGGTTTCGCATACATTCCCAAAAGTAGGACGGATTCGCTACTTTCGTGTCGTGACGCCGTCACGATCGAATGGCAGGGCACAGCCGCTCATATCCCCATTGAGTATCGGGGTCATGAGATGCGTTTCCCCGCCTCGACCTGAATACCACCACAAGCGTGGTCCACCGGCCTGAGTCAATGCCCGGTCGCATCAGATTGCAGATCGGCATCGGTCAGGGTTTTGAGGAAGGCGACGATGTCGTCGATTTCGGGATCGGTGAGGGCAGGCGCGTCGCCCGGCTTTCGGCCGAAGGGCGGATCCTGATTGAGGTTATCCCAATAGGCCTGCGGCAGGTCGTCATATTTCCGAACCGTGCCGTCGGCATTGCGGGGATACCAGCGGCCGGGATCGCTGTCGCGCGTCGCATAGAAGGAGACGACGTCGCTCAGCGAGTGGAAATAGCCGTTGTGGAAGAAGCTCTTCTTCAACGCGACATTGCGCAGCGTCGGGGTGCGGAACAGGCCGCAATAGTCGCTGTGTCCGGCAAAGTCGGTGCGTTGGGGACCGCAAAGGCCGAGATCATGATAGTTGGGATTGTTGTTGGCAGGGATCGCCATGTTGCGGGGTGCGGCGAGCCCGAGGAAGCCGAAATCGGAAAATTGCGGCGGCTCGCCGTCATTGGCGGGCTCGCTCAGATGACAGCTCGAACAATTGCCCTTGGCCGGATCCTCGAACAGCTGTCGTCCGTGCAGCTCCTGCGCCGTCAGCGTCGCCTTGCCGGCGAGAAAAGCGTCGTAGCGGCTGGAATAGGGATAGAAATCCGGGGCGCTCTGTTCGAAGGTGGCGAGCGCCTCGGCGGCGGCATCGAAGGCATCCTGAGGATTGTCGAACACCGTCTCGCCGAATGCCGCCTTGATGTCGTCGGCATAGGCGGCCTTGCGCAGCTTCGCCACTACCTCGACCGCATCCTTGTTGCCCATCTCGAAGGGCGACAGCAGCGGGATCTTCGCCTGATCGGCGCCGTGATCGACCCGGCCGTCCCAGGTCAGGCCGCCCGTCGGGCCGTTGTCGACGCTTTCATCGCCCTCGTCCTCGGAATCGTAATAATGCTCGGTGAAGGATGGCACCGATTGCAGGTAACGCAGCGTCGGAACGGCGCGCAGCCCCGGCTGATCCCGATGTTCGCCACCCATTTCGACCGGCATGGCCGATGCCGGGCCGAAGGCGTGATTGGGATCATGGCAGGACGCGCAGGCCTGGAGCCCCGAGGCCGACAGCGAGGGATCTGAGAATATCTTGCGGCCAAGTGCGGTGAGCGTTTCGGCTCGGGCGAAGGCGTCAGTGCGCGACATTGGTCCGGGATGAACGCCGACAGCAGTCGCCGCGCTGCTTTGCCGCAGGGGAAGAATGGCAAGACCAAGCGTCAAGGCACCCATGCCGACGGCCAAGCCGGAGCGCACAAGCCAGATGATCTTCGTCGTCATGATAAGGATTCCAATAAGTTAGCACTGGTTTCCGCCATGATCGAACCTCGCTGCAACAAATTGATGACGGCGATCCCACTGCGGCATCACGGCAACCCCTGATGTCACAAAGTTGATAGACGGCCGGAATAGCGTCGAGGTGCCCCCGAGCGTTCTTCGCTCCCTCTAGCCAACGCCCCCTAGCCATGAGGTACCCCCGTGAAAAGACTGAAACTCCTCCATTCGATCTGTCTCGCCGGATCGGCCATCGTGCCGTTTGCGGTGGCGACGGCAGCCCATGCGGCGCCGGCCGGTTACGACAAGATCGACAATGTCGTCGTCATCTATGCCGAGAACCGCAGCTTCGATAATCTCTATGGCAGCTTTCCCGGCGCCGACGGGCTCTCGAACGCGACCGCCGATCGCACACGCCAGCTCGATCGCGATGGCCAGCCGCTGTCCGAACTGCCGCCGGCCTGGGGTGGCCTCACCGCCAAGGGTGTGACGCCTGCCGTCACCGAGGCGCAGTCGGCCCATCTCGCCAACGCCTCCTTCGCGATCGACGATCCGAAGGGCTTCGCCCAAGCGCCTTCGGTCATCACCCGTGATCTCTGGCATCGCTTCTACCAGGAGCAGATGCAGATCGACGGCGGCAAGAACGACAAGTTCGTCGCCTGGGCCGATTCCGGCAGCCTGGTCATGGGCCATTACGACGGCTCCATCCTGCCGATGTGGCAGGTCGCCAAGAAATACGTCATGGCCGACAACTTCTTCCAGGGCGCCTTCGGCGGTTCGTTCCTCAACCATTTCGCGTTGATCTGCGCCTGCGCGCCCTATTATCCCAACGCCGACAAGAGCCCGGCCAAACCCACGATCGCCAAGGTGGATGCGGACGGTACGTCGCTGACGGTGGCGGAGAATGCCCCGAAGTCGGCACTGGAGGGCGCACCGAAATTCGTCTCCGACGGCACGCTGACGCCTGACTTCTACGCCGTCAACACCATGCAGCCGCCCTACCAGCCGAGCGCCAATCCGCCGGCCAAGGACGGTGACGCGGCCTATGCCGATCCGGCGGCGGCAACGACGCTGCCGCCGCAGCATGAAATCACCATTGGCGACCTGCTGTCGCTGAAGGGTGTCAGCTGGGCCTGGTACGGCGGCGCCTGGCAGGCAGCCCTGGACGGCAAGAACGCTACCCCGGTGCCGAACTTCCAGTTCCATCACCAGCCGTTCAACTATTTCGCCAATTTCGCGCCCGGCACCCAGGCGCGTGCGGATCATCTGAGGGATGGCGGTCTTGGCGGCGAGGCCTTCCTCAAAGATATCGACGGCGGCAAGCTGCCGGCGGTTTCCTTCTACAAACCGCAGGGCAATCTCAACGAACATGGCGGTTATGCCGATGTTTCGAGCGGCGACCAGCATCTTGCCGATATCGTTTCCCACCTCCAGAAGAGCCCGCAATGGGGCCATATGCTCGTCATCGTCACCTATGACGAGAATGGCGGCTTTTGGGATCACGTCGCGCCGCCGAAGGCCGACCGCTGGGGTCCGGGCAACCGCATTCCGGCCTTCATCATCTCGCCCTTCGCCAAGGGCGGCATGGTCGATCATACCCAGTACGACACGACGTCGATCATCCGCTTCATCACCGCCCGCTACGATCTGCCGGTGCTGCCCGGCATCGTCGCTCGCGACAAGGCGCTGCGCTACAACGACCGGCCGCCGATGGGCGACCTGACTGCTGCGCTGGACCTGACGCATTGACCGATCGGAGCGGCCCCGGCGCTGGCCGGGGTCGCTCTCCCTTCAGGCTTACCGTCACCGCCGCAGCAGCGGCCGCAACGCGGCCTGCGTTTCTTTCAGCAGCGGCAGATAGCGCTCCTTCATCTCCGCCGCCGGCACGAGAGCGGCCGGCGCGCCGATATTGATCGCCGCGACCGTTTCGCCGCGGTCGTTGTCGATGGGCACGGCAATGGAGCAGAGACCGATCTCCAGCTCCTGATCGATGATGGCGTAACCCTCGGTGCGGACACGGCGGAATTCGGCGATCAGTTCATCCGGATCGGTCCTGGTATTCGCAGTGTTTTGCTTCAGCTCGCTACGGGCCAGGATGGCGCGCGCCTCGCTCTCGGTAAGGGCTGCGAGCAGAACGCGCCCCATCGAGGCGCAGTAGGCGGGCAGGCGGCTGCCGGGGGTGAGATTGATCGACATGACGCGGCGCTGCGAAGCGCGGGCGATATAGACGATGTCGGTGCCGTCGAGCACCGACGCCGAGGCGCTCTGGCCGGCCTTTTCCGAGAGATGATCGAGATGCGGCTGCAGCAGCGCCGGCAGCGGCGTCGCTGAGAGATAGGCATGGCCAAGGCGCAGGATCTTCGGCGTCAGCGTGAAGAATTTGCCGTCATAATCGGCATAACCGAGTTCGGCAAGCGTCAGCAGCGAGCGGCGCACGGTGGCGCGGTCAAGCTCCGTCAGCTTGGCGGCCTCGGCAATGGAAAGCCGCTGCCGTGTTTCACCGAACGCTTCGATGACCTTCAGGCCGCGGGCGAAGCCGCTGACGAAATCCGTTTCGCGCATGGGTCCAGTCTCCAATGGATTCATTCACTTTGTGCGATATATGAACAAATGTCAAATATCGCACAAATACATTGCCGCTTGGCCCGCCGCGCTTTATGTCTACGCCAGAGGACGGGATGGAGAGTTCCCGATCGCATAGCCAAGGAGAGATCCCGCATGGACAAGACAGTCGGGAGCACGGCGGAAGCCGTCTCTGAGATCGGTGATGGCGCGACCGTCATGATCGGTGGTTTTGGTGGCTCGGGCGCGCCGATCGAGCTTATCCATGCCTTGATCGACAAGGGCGCCAAAAACCTCACCGTGATCAACAACAATGCCGGCAACGGGCGCATCGGTATCGCGGCGATGATCGATGCCGGCATGGTCAGAAAGATGATCTGCTCTTTCCCGCGTTCGTCGGATCCGCGCGCCTTCACGGATAGATATCTGGCTGGCGAAATCGAGCTCGAGCTGGTGCCGCAGGGAACGCTTGCCGAGCGCATCCGCGCCGGCGGGGCCGGCATCCCGGCCTTTTATACGCCGACGGCCTACGGCACCGAACTGGCCACCGGCAAGGTCATCGCCGAATTCGACGGCCGTCATTACGTGCAGGAGCGCTGGCTGAAGGCCGACTTCGCGATCGTCAAGGCTGCGATCGCCGACATCCAGGGCAACCTCACCTACAACAAGGCCGCCCGCAACTTCAATCCGCTGATGTGCATGGCGGCGGCGAAGACCATCGTCCAGGTCTCATCCATCGTGCCAGCTGGCGGAATCGATCCCGAGCAGGTGGTGACACCAGGCATATTCGTCGATCGCGTCGTCACTGTTCCCAATCCCCAGCAGGAAGAAGAGCTCATTCGAGCCGGAGTGGCCTACGTATGACCAACGACACTTGCGAAGACATCAAGCTTTCCAACGCGCAGATCGCCTGGCGCGCCGCGCAGGACATCGCCGACGGCGCCTATGTCAACCTCGGCATCGGCTTTCCCGAAATGGTCGCCCGATATCAGCCGCCCGGCCGTCAGGCGATCTTCCACACGGAAAACGGCATCCTGAATTTCGGCGAACCGCCGGCGGCCGGCGAGGAGGACTGGGACCTGATCAACGCCGGCAAGAAGGCGGTGACGCTGAAGCCGGGTGCTGCCTTCTTCCATCACGCCGACAGCTTCGCCATGGTGCGCGGCGGCCATCTCGACGTTGCGATCCTCGGCGCCTATCAGGTTGCCCAGAGCGGTGATCTCGCCAACTGGCGGGTGGGCAGCAAAGGCGTGCCGGCCGTCGGTGGCGCCATGGACCTGGTGCACGGCGCCAAGCAGGTTTGCGTCATCACCGAGCACGTCACTAAAACAGGCGAACCGAAGCTGGTGGAGAAATGCACCTTCCCGCTGACCGGCGTCGCCTGCATTACCCGCATCTATACCAGCCATGCCGTCATCGACATTGTGAAGGGACGCTTCGTTCTGCGCGAGAAGCTGGCCGCGATGTCGCAAGAGGAATTACAGGCGATGACCGGCGCGCCTCTGCACGTCGAGGGCCCGGTCGGCGACCTCGTCGTCCCCAAACTCTGAGGAAAAGCCATGACCGAAGCCTTTATCTGCGACTATGTCAGAACGCCGATCGGCCGCTTCGCCGGCTCGCTGTCCCAGGTGCGCGCCGACGACCTCGGTGCGATCCCGATGAAGGCATTGATGGCACGAAACGGTGCCGTCGATTGGGAAGCTGTCGATGACGTCATCTTCGGCTGCGCCAACCAGGCGGGCGAAGACAACCGCAATGTCGCGCGCATGTCGGCCCTGCTCGCCGGCCTGCCGATCGCGGTTCCGGGCACGACGATCAACCGGCTTTGCGGCTCCGGCATGGATGCCGTAATCACGGCGGCGCGGGCCATCCGCTCTGGTGAGGCCGAACTGATGGTCGCTGGCGGCGTCGAGAGCATGTCGCGCGCGCCCTTCGTCATGCCGAAGGCCGAGACGGCCTTTTCACGGGCGGCGGAAATTCACGACACGACGATCGGCTGGCGCTTCGTCAACCCGCTGATGAAGAAGCAATATGGCGTCGATTCCATGCCGGAGACCGGCGAGAATGTCGCCGAGGACTATCATGTCAGCCGCGAAGACCAGGATGCATTCGCTGTGCGAAGCCAGGCGAAGGCGGCTGCCGCCCAGGCGAACGGACGGCTGGCGAAGGAGATCACCCCGGTGACCATCCCGCAGCGCAAGGGCGATTCTGTTGTCGTCGACAAGGACGAGCATCCGCGCGTGACGACGATCGAAACGCTGGCGAAACTCGCCACGCCGTTCAAAAAGGAGGGCGGCACGGTGACGGCTGGGAATGCCTCCGGCGTCAATGATGGGGCGGCGGCGCTAATCATCGCTTCCGAAGCGGCGGCACGGAAATACGGCCTGACGCCGATTGCGCGCATCCTCGGCGGCGCGGCCGCCGCAGTTCCGCCAAGGGTGATGGGTGTCGGGCCGATCCCGGCCTCGCGCAAGCTGATGGCCCGGCTCGGCATGACCGCGGAGCAGTTCGATGTGATCGAACTCAACGAGGCCTTCGCCAGCCAGGGACTGGCGGTGCTGCGCGCGCTCGGGATTGCCGATGACGATGCGCGGGTGAACCGCAATGGCGGCGCGATCGCACTTGGCCATCCGCTTGGCATGTCGGGCGCACGCATCACCGGCACGGCAGCGCTCGAGCTTCTGCTGACCGGTGGAAAATATTCGCTGTCGACCATGTGCATCGGCGTCGGGCAGGGGATTGCGGTCGCGCTTGAAAGGGTTTGAGGTCGGTTGAAAACGGGACGCTACCGGCGTTCGCGGAGGCTTTCGACCCGTTGCGCGCCATATCAGGCTTCTGTAGAAATCGGGCATGTTGATCCGACCCGCAGACAAGAATGATCAAAGCGCCATCTGGAGGATCATCGGTCCGACGATCCGCGCCGGCGAAACCTATGCGCTCGATCGCGATCTGACTGAGGCCGATGCGCTCGCCTACTGGATGGGACCGGACCGCGAGACCTTCGTCGCGGAAGAGGATGGCGTGATCCTCGGCACCTATTACATCAAGGCCAATCAGGCAGGCGGCGGCCGGCATGTCTGCAACTGCGGCTACATGACCGACGCTGCCGCGAGCGGCCGGGGCGTCGCCCGCTTGATGCATGAGCATTCCCTGGAACATGCACGCTTGCGGGGCTTTCGGGCGATGCAGTTCAATTTCGTCGTCAGCAGCAACGAGCGTGCGGTAGGGCTGTGGCAGTCTCTCGGCTTCGATATTGTCGGCCGGCTTCCTGGCGTGTTCCTTCATCCGACGCAGGGCTATGTCGACGCATTGGTGATGTTTCGTACCCTCTAAGTGCGACAAAAAAAGATGTGAGTGCGCTGTCGAATTCGCAGCGGTTCAAACGTCTTTGGATTGCAGGCGCGAAATGTGGCAGGCTTGCCGCATGCGTCGCGATCACTCTGTCGGCATGGAGGTTATGAAGCCATGAGTGTTTCCTATCGTTGGGTCATCGTCGCTGTGGGCGCTCTGATGACATGCGTTGCGCTCGGCGCGATGTTCTCGCTGGCGATTTTCCAGGAGCCGATTGCAACGGCGACCGGCTGGTCGCATGTCGGCATCGCGAGCGCGATGACGCTGAACTTCATCGTCATGGGCTTCGGCGGATTCTTCTGGGGTGCGGCAAGCGATCGCTTCGGCCCCCGCGTCGTCGTGCTGATCGGGTCGGTGCTGCTCGGCCTGGCGCTGGTCCTTGCGAGCCGCGCCGAGACGCTGCTGCAGTTCCAGCTGACCTACGGCATCCTCGTCGGATTGGCCGCCAGCACGTTTTTTGCGCCGATGATCGCGGCGACGACCGCCTGGTTCGACGAAAACCGCGGGTTTGCGGTGTCGCTCGTCTCCGCCGGCATGGGCGTCGCGCCGATGACGATCTCACCCTTCGCGCGCTGGCTGATCTCGGCCTATGAATGGCGGCCGGCCATGCTGATCATCGGCGTCGCGGCCTGGGTGCTGCTGGTGCCGGCCGCGCTTCTTGTCAGGCGCCCGCCTGCCGAGACCGCCGATACCGGAACCGAGTTCGCAGCCGACGGCGCCCGGCCGCAGCTGTCGAAAGTATTTCGATCGCCGCAATTCATCGTGCTTGGCCTGACCTTCTCAGCCTGCTGCGCAGCGCATTCCGGGCCAATCTTCCACATGGTCAACTATGCGACGATCTGCGGCGTAGCACCTATGGCGGCCGTCAGCATCTACAGCGTCGAGGGCCTGGCGGGACTGGGCGGCCGGCTGCTCTATGGCAGCCTTGCCGACAGGATCGGGGTGAAGCCGGTGCTGGTCGCCGGCCTGCTGGTGCAGGCGGCAGCGCTCGCGACCTATCTCTTGGTCAGCCAACTCGGCGAATTCTATGCGCTCGCCATCGTATTCGGCAGCGCCTATGGCGGTGTGATGCCGCTCTATGCCGTGCTGGCGCGGGAATATTTCGGGCCGCGCATCATCGGCACCGTCTTCGGTGCGGCAACGATGCTCTCCAGCCTCGGCATGGCCTTCGGCCCTCTGATCGGCGGCTGGATATTCGACACTTTCGGCAATTATTCCTGGCTGTTCATTGGCTCCGCAATGGTCGGGTTGGGGGCTGCGGCAATAGCGCTGGCATTCCCGCCTCTTGCCGGCCAAAAACCACAGCCGGCCTTCGGCGTGGCTCCGTAAGGAGACCCCTTTTGGTGCTCGCACGCAATCTCAGGCGGCCGTCGGTGACGATGGCCGCTTGTATGAAGACCGCGTAGCGCTTCTATGACGATGCAATCTCGCTCTTTCGTGCATTGCCCTTCGTCGATTTCCCCTAGATACTTCTCCTATTCGTTTCATCACCTATGTCCTTGGTTTTTCGGGAGGCTATCGTCGCCATGGTCGAACTTGCGCAATCGCTCGCATCCATCAAGCTGCCGGACCTGTCCGGCAAGGCCGTGCTGATCACCGGCGCCTCGACCGGGATCGGTGCGGCACTCGCCCGCGCCTTTGCCGCGCAAGGCGCCAAGGTTGGTGTGCATTACAATGCCAGCCGCGAACCGGCGGAGAAGCTTGCAGACGAGATCCGGGCTGCCGGCGGCACGGTGCATCTGATCCAGGGCGACGTGTCGAGGGAAGGCGAGACCGAGCGTGTCGTCGAGGAGACGGCGAAGACCTTCGGTCATCTCGACGGCCTCATCAACAATGCCGGCGGCATGCTGGGGCGCAAGCCGACTTCGGAATATACCGACGCGCATTATGCCGCGGTCATGGACCTCAACGCCCGCTCGGTGCTGGCGGCCACGCGTGCGGCGCATCCCTGGCTGAAGAAGCAGGGCGGCTTCATCATCAACACCACCTCGATCGCCGCGCGCAATGGCGGCGGCAATGGTGCGATCCTTTATGCGGCGTCCAAGGGCTTCGTCTCGACGATCACCCGCGGTCATGCCAAGGAATTTGTCACCGACAGGATCCGCGTCAACGCGGTGGCGCCGGGCGTTATCGCGACACCCTTCCACGAGCGTTATACCAATGACGAGCAGATGGAGCTGCAGCGCAAATCGATCCCGATGGGCTTCGTCGGCACATCGGAGGATTGCGTCGGGGCCTATCTCTTCCTCGCCTCGCCGACGCTGTCGGGTTACATCACCGGCCAGATTATCGAGGTCAATGGCGGACAGTTGATGCCTTAATCTCCGCCTCCTCAAGAGATCTTCCCTTGCGAGCCAAGGGAACTTTCGAGCCGCCGTTACGTTTCCCGCATGGTCTTTTTATCGAGCGGGGCATTATGAGCTATTCATTTTCGGAACTCGACTTCCTCAAGCCGGAGCTCGGGGCGGAATATACGGGTTCGGGCACCCATTTCGCGGTATTCTCAGCGCATGCAGAACAGATGGAGCTCTGCCTCTTCTCGCCTGATGGCAAGAAGGAGGTGGCGCGATTGCCGCTGCCGAAGCGCGAAGGCGATATCTGGTCCGGCTATATCGCCGGCGTCGGACCAGGCACCGTCTACGGCTATCGCGCCCATGGTCCCTATGATCCCAACGCCGGCCATCGCTTCAATGCGAACAAGCTGCTGCTCGACCCCTATGCCAAACAGGTCACCGGCGAGCTGACATGGGATGACGCGCTGTTCGGTTATCAGATCGGCGAAGACGATCTTTCCTTTGACGAGCGCGACAGCGCACCCTTCACGGTCAAGGGCGTGGTGCAGGATCCGGATTTCGATTGGGCGGGTGAAGAGGCGATCCGCCGTCCCTGGCCGGATACGATCATCTATGAGGCGCATGTGCGCGGCCTGACGATGACGCATCCGAAGGTGCCGGACCGGCTGCGCGGCACCTTTCTCGGCATGTGCAGCGATCCGATCATCGACCATCTCGTCAAGCTCGGCATTTCGGCGATCGAGCTTCTGCCCATCCAATATTTCCTCGACGATCGCTATCTCCTGGAAAACAACCTACGCAATTATTGGGGTTACCAGACGCTCGGCTTCTTCGCGCCGCAATCGCGCTACATGTCCGGCGACAAGATCACCGAGATCAAGACCATGGTGAAGAAGTTCCATGCCGCCGGCATCGAAGTCATCATGGACGTGGTCTACAATCACACCGCCGAAGGCAGCGAGAAAGGCCCGACGCTCTCCTTCCGTGGGCTCGACAATGCCAGCTACTACATCCTCTCCCCTGATGATCCACGCCACACCTTCGATACGACGGGCACCGGCAATACGCTGAATGCCGCCAATCCTATGGTGATGCGTATGGTGCTCGACAGCCTGCGCTATTGGGTCGGCGTCATGCATATCGACGGCTTTCGTTTCGACCTTGCCAGCACGCTCGGCCGCCAGGATATGGAATTCGACCGGCAGGGCCTGTTCTTCGGCGCCATCCGCCAGGATCCGATCCTCGCCGGTGTCAAGCTGATCGCCGAGCCCTGGGACGTGGGCGATGGCGGCTATCAGGTTGGCGGTTTTCCCCATCCCTTCCGCGAGTGGAACGACAAATTTCGTGACGACGTGCGCCGCTTTTGGAAGGGCGACGGCGGCATGGTGTCGGAGATCTCGCAGCGCATCACCGGCTCGGCGGTACAGTTCAACCACTCGGATCGCGGCGCGACCTCATCGATCAATCTGCTGTCGGCCCATGACGGCTTCACCCTGATGGACACGGTCTCCTTCAACGACAAGCACAATGACGCGAACGGCGAGGATAACAGGGACGGACATTCGGACAATCATTCGGACAATATGGGTGCCGAAGGTGTGACGGATAACGAGGACATCAACAGCCTTCGGGCACGGCGGCGGCGCAACATGATGGCGACGCTGATGCTCTCCCAGGGCGTTCCGATGATCCTTGCCGGTGACGAGGTGGGCAACAGTCAGGGCGGCAATAACAACGCCTATTGCCAGGATAACGAGATCGGCTGGACGGATTGGTCGGGGCTCGACGACCCCTTCCTCGATTTCTGCCGGCAGGCCGTCGCCTTCCGCAAAGCCCATCCCGTCCTGCGGCAAGAGCGGTTCCTGACCGGCGAGACCGCCGAGGACGGCCGCATCGAGATCGCCTGGTACAAGCCGGATGGCAGTTTCATGGACGATGGGGCCTGGAACGACGACGGATTGCAGGTGCTCGGCGTCTATGTCTCGAGGAGCGTGAATGCCCCAGACACCGAGACGATGGACGACCTCTTCCTCATCTTCAATGCCGGCGGCGATTGCGAGGTGCACCTGCCTGTCGTGAATGGGCTGAAGCAGTGGTCGAGGGTTCTCGACACGGGGACGGAGACGGATGCCTTCGAGGTGCACGAGCCGGAGAACCCGGTCATCGTCTATGCCCAGAGCGTGGCGGTCTTTGCACCGAAGGGACAGACCGAACCGCCGAAGGGCGCGACAAAAGCCGAGCGCCGCCGCTGGTTCCAGTTCGGCCGCAGGAGCAAGTAGCAGAGACCATGAATGCCGAAGCCATCACCGACCTTGGTCTCGTCTATGTCAGCGATACCGAACCAGGCATCCGCAGACGAAGGAAGGGCAAGGGCTTCAGCTACGTGATGCCCGACGGCACGACGCTTGCCGACGAATTGCAGCGGGCGCGCATCGGCGCGCTCGGTCTTCCGCCGGCCTATGAAAATGTCTGGATCTGCCTCTACGAGAACGGCCATCTGCAGGCGACAGGCTTCGATGCGCGCGGACGCAAGCAATACCGCTATCACAAGGAATGGCAATCCTTCCGAAGTGCGGGAAAATTCCATCAGCTGATCGAGTTCGGCCGAGCCCTGCCTCGGATACGCCGCACCGTGTTGCGCCATCTCGACACCGGCGCGGAGGATGTCAACGGCGTGCTTGCGGCTTTGACGACCCTGCTTGACGAGGCACATTTGCGCGTCGGCAACCAGGCCTATGTCAGGGAGAACGGCACCTATGGTGCAACGACGCTGCTGAAGCGCCACCTGAAGATCGTCGACGGGCAGATAGAGCTGAAATTCCGCGCCAAGGGTGGCAAGCGTGTCCAGCGCAGTCTCAAACATCCCAGGCTGCAGAAGATCCTGGAGGAGATAGCGGACCTGCCCGGCCGCCAGCTCTTCGTCTGGAAGGATGAAAGCGGCGCGCTGAAGCCAATCGATTCTGGCCGGTTGAACGCCTATCTGGCCGAGATATCGGGGATTCCCATTTCGGCGAAGACCTTCCGCACCTGGGCCGGATCGCTGGCGGCCTTCGGAGCGGCGCGCGAGACGATTGTCGGCGGCGGCCGGCCGACGGTAAAGCAGATGTCGGAAGCCGCCGCCGAGGCGCTGCACAACACACCGGCGATCTCGCGCTCGAGCTATATCCATCCCGCGATCATCGCGCTCGCCGGCAACGATCATTCGCTGATCGAGAATGGCAGCGAGCCGCTGCGGGGCTTGCGGGCCGAGGAAAACAGGCTACTTGATTTCCTCACAAGCGAGATCGAAGAATGAGCCCCAGAAATCCGCCGGCAGCAGATGTATCGCTGACTCATCCCGACCGGCTCTACTGGCCGGATGAGGGCGTAACCAAGCAGGCGCTGGCGGATTATTACGCCGCGGTCTGGCCATTCATGGCGCCTTATGTCGTCAATCGGCCGTTAGCATTGCTGCGTCTGCCGGACGGGATAAAAAGCCAACAGCGGTTTTTCCAGAAACATGCCTGGAAGGGCATGAATTCGCATATCGAGGAGATCGCCGACCCGCAGGATGCGGACGGCGAAAAGCTGCTGCGCATCGCCGATTTCAACGGGCTCGTGGCGCTGGTGCAATCAGCCGTGCTCGAAATTCATCCCTGGGGCGTAACGACCGACAATTGGGAAAAACCCGATATGATCACCATGGACCTCGATCCTGGCGAGGACGTAGCCTGGAGCGCTGTCATAACAGCAGCGCTTGAATTGAAGGCGCGGCTGGAAGCCCGTGGCCTGGCGGCCTTCGTCAAGACATCAGGTGGCAAGGGGCTGCATGTGGTGACACCGCTTGCGCCGAAGGCCGGCTGGGCGGAGGTGAAGGATTTCGCCCATTCGCTGGCCGAAAGCATGTCGGCCGATGCGCCGGAGAAATATCTGGCAACCGCGACGAAGGCAAAACGCGGCGGGCATATCTACATCGACTATCTCCGCAACGGCCGCGGCAACACGGCGGTCGCGGCCTATTCGACGCGGGCACGATCGGGTGCGCCGGTTTCGATGCCGCTCGATTGGCCCGATTTGGACGAGGTCAGCGGTCCGGCCGCCTTTACGCTCGCCAACGTGCCGCATCGGCTGCAGACCCGGCCGAAGGACCCGTGGGGAAATTTCTTTGATACGGCCGTGCCACTCGAATGAACGGCTCTATCCTTTTGCTTTACGCAATTCCCGGCAAAACCGCTTCGCGCTTTGCCTGGAATTGCTCTTGCCTCATCCCACACTGTCCAGCTCAGGATAATGCCTGAAAATCCCTTCCTCGTTGAAGGCGAGGCGGCGGGGGGAGGCGAGATAGCGGGCAATGTTCGGACGTTTCGCCACCGCATCATGCAGGGCCAGCAGGGCGGGATATTCCGCCCTGCGGTTTTCCATGGCATTCGGAAAGGCATAGGTCAGCCCCTCGATCACCTGGAAGAGCGAGAGGTCGACATAGGTCAGCGCATCGCCGACTATATGATTGCGGCTCTTCGGGTTCTGCCGCAGCACACGCTCGAAATAGCCGAGGAATTTCGGAATGCGTTCGCGGATGAAGGCGGCTGAGCGGGCTTTTGCCTCCGGCTTCTGGTCCTCGTAATAGAGCGACGTGTCGATCGGATGGTGCGTATCGTGCACTTCGGCGACGAAATCGGTGACGGTCAACTGCAGGCCGTTCACGACATGGCGAAGGCCATCTTCCTCAGGCGCAAGGCGGAGCTTCGGACCGAGGTAAAACAGGATGTTGGCGACATGCGGGATGATGAGGTCGCCGTCCTTCAGGAAGGGTGGTGCAAAAGGAATATGCGGTTCGCTTTCACTCTCCATGACGTCGATCATGGCGCTGGTACCACGCCCGGGCTGGCGGGTGATATCGATATAGTCGGCGCCGGCTTCTTCCAGAGCCAACCGCACGAATTCGCCGCGACCTTGAATGCCGTCCCAATAATAAAGCTCGTATGCCATGGCTGCTCAATCCTTCGGTTGACGACCGAAGTCTTTTCGCAATTCGTCCTTGGCTTTTTCAAGAGTGCCGCGTCGCTTTTTCGTCAGTTGGTCGCCAGCGCGGTTGATGTAGAAGGTCAGCATCGACATGGCGGCGCGATAAGGGCTCGACTTGCGGCGATCGCTCTCTTCGGCGGAGTGCTTGACGGAATGGGCAATCTTCTTCGGATCGTCCGATTTGAACACGCCTTCCTTCAGGTCCATCGCATCGCTATGGTCGGTAATGTCCTGCGACCATTTCTTGTTCGATTTGGCCATGTCGAAAATCCTTTTGCCGGATGCGGTGGGCGGCAAGTCACCGCCTGTCCTATTTCCAATCAGTGGTGGGTATGGTGTTCGTTGCGCTTGCGCGTCGCGGCGGCCTTCTTCGCAGAGGTGGACCGCTCCTCTTTCGAGCGTGCGGCGGATGCCGCGCCGCCGATGCGGCCGCCCTTTTCGGAGGATTCATGCGTGTCCTTCTTGCCGCGGCCGGAACCGGATTTATTGCCGCCGCCGCTTTCCTTGTTGACGGTCGCCCAGGCACGCCGTTCGGCCTCCTTCTCGGAGACGCCGCGCTCTTCGTAGCTTTCCTCGATGTGCTCGGCTTTGCGCTTCTGCTTGTCGGTATAGTCGGATTTTTCACCTTTCGGCATCTCAGCCTCCTCTGGTTTTCAAAGGGATTGAACCGGTACGGCGCCCAAAAGTTCCGGGTGCGGGCATGGCTTGCAAGCCCGGATTCGGGAACAAAAGCCGGTTTTGTCAGATTCCCGATGGGAAAGCCTGCGCACAGGCCGCACATGAGAAGGAGCCGAGAACATGGGAAAACACATCGTCAAAGCCGATGGAAACGGCGCGATCGACGTGAACGGCCAGGTGTCGCCGGTCACCTATACCGTCAGCCTCAAGCAAGGGAAGGGGCACTCCTACGAGGTTGACATCCGCCTGATGGCGCCGCGCGACTGGCTGCTGCAGAGGGGTTTCGAGCGGGATGCCGTGCTGGTCAGCCTGAGCGGCGCGCGCATTCCCGTCTATCACGATGATGGCAGACATCACGATGATGACAGTCATCACGACGACGGCCGGCTCGATCCTGCCGACGCCATCTCGATCGAACTGGCGGCGCGCGACGACAGCTGCACCAGCGAGGTGGATCTGATGCGCAAATATCCCGAGTTCGACGGCTAGCGCATTTCCGTTTTTCTCCGAATCACGGAAATGCTCTATCTCTTTTTTCCACGCAATTCCGGACGCAAAACTGCCGCGCACTCTTGCTGGAATTGCTCTAGCCAACAGGCCGTTGCTGGACGGCGGTCTTCACCGCCCGTTCGAGCGCGGTGCTGCTGAACGGTTTTGACAGCAGCACCGAGCCGGACAGGCGGCTTGCATCCGGCAGGCTGCTGTGGCCGGTCGCAAACACCAGGCCGACCGATGGAAAGGCCTCGCGCGCCTTGGCGGCAAAGACCGGACCCGACATGCCGGGCAGGCTGACATCGGCGACGATGATGTCGACGATGGTGTGTCCGAGGATTTCCACGCCCCGTTCGCCGCTATCAGCCTCGATGACGTCATAACCGAGATCCTGGAGAATCTCGGCAGTATCCATGCGGATGAAGGCGTCGTCTTCCACAAGCAGCAGCTTCAACTTTTCACCGGTGATATCGGGAGGTTTGGGAACGGGCGCTGCGGCATCGCTCACCCCCTGGCGGCGTTGCGTCCGGCTGGCAAGCACGTGGCGGATCTTGCGGGCGAGTTCCTCGCGCGTATAGGGCTTGGAGAGCAGTTCCAGACCAGGATCGAGCCTGCCGCCATGGACGATCGAATTTTCGGTATAGCCCGATGTGTAGAGCACGGCGATATCAGGCAGGCGCTCGCGCGCCATGCGCGCAAGCTCCGGGCTTCTCAATGGGCCGGGCATGACGACATCGGTAAAGAGCAGGTCGATATGGGCGCCGCTTTCGATAACGGTGAGCGCGCTTTGCGCATCCTTTGCCTTCAGCACGTGATAGCCGAGATCCGTCAGCATCTCGATGACAGTCGTGCGCACACCCTCGTCATCCTCGGCGACGAGGATGGTTTCCGTGCCCCCGGTTGCCGGCACACTGTCGACATTGGTGATGCGATCCTCGCTCTGGAACGAGCGGGGCAGATAGAGCTTGACGGTCGTGCCTTCGCCGATCTCGCTGTAGATCTTCACGTGGCCGCCGGACTGCTTGACGAAGCCATAGACCATCGACAGGCCAAGACCGGTACCCTTGCCTTCCGGCTTGGTCGAGAAGAAGGGCTCGAATGCCTGTTCTATTACCTCCTGCATCATGCCGGAACCGGTATCGGTGACCGCCAGCACGACATATTGGCCGGCGGTGACTTCGGGATGGGTACGGCTGTAGGAATCGTCGAGGAAGGCGTTGCCGACCTCGATCGTCAGCTTGCCGGCGCCATCCATCGCGTCGCGGGAGTTGATCGCAAGGTTGAGCAGGGCGTTCTCGATCTGGGTGGGATCGGCAAAGCTATTCCAGAGACCGCCGGAAACCATGGTCTCAACTTCGATCTCCTCGCCGAGCGCGCGGCGCAGCATGTCGTCCATGCCGGTGACGAGACGGCCGATATTGACGACCTTCGGTTCCAACGGTTGGCGACGGCCGAAGGCGAGCAGTTGGCTTGCGAGCCGCGAGCCGCGTTCGACGGCGGCAAGCGCGTTGGAAATGCGTTCCTTGGCCCGGCCGCTCTCTGCCACGTCCTTGCCGAGAAGCTGCAGGTTGCCTGAGATCACTTGCAGCAGATTGTTGAAATCATGGGCGACGCCGCCGGTAAGCTTGCCGATTGATTCCATCTTCTGCGATTGCTGGAGTGCTGCTTCGGCCTGCTGACGCTCGGCAATCTCGGCCGCGACGCGGACCTCGAGCATTTCATTGAGTTTCCGCAGCTGATCTTCCATGCCGCGGCGCTGGTCGATTTCGACTTTGGCAGCACGGAAGAGCCGGATATTGTCGATCGCGACGGCTGATTGGCCGGCGAGGCTGACGAGGCTCGACTCGGCCGCTTGGGAAAAACGGCCGGGCTGGCCGTGGCCGAAGAACAAGCCGCCGATGACGCTGCCGTCGCGTGATTTCACCGGCACGGCAAGATAGCTCCTGACCGGCAGATGCCCCTTGGGCATGCCTGTATGTGGCGCATTCTGCCCGTAGCGCGGGTCGAGCAGGATGTCGTCGGAGCGCACGACGCCTTCGCCGTCGAAGGTCGGCGCGAAGACCTTGGTATTGCGCGGCATCGGGAATTTCTCGAAGTTCTTCCGATCGACTCCGGATAGCGCATAGAGCATATAGCTGCCGCCCTCGCCATCGTCGACATTGTAGAAGAAGGCGCCGAATTCCGCGCCGGTCAGCGTCACGCCGGCATCGACGACAATCTGGGTAAGGCGTTCGACACTGGGCTCGGCGGTGATGGCGGCTCCCGCCCGGTTGACGACCGCAAGCGCCTCCGATTTCACGCGCAGCTCTTCCAGCGCCGTCTCTTCGCCGCGCTTGGCCGACACCTGGTCGGTGACATCAAGGGCCGCACAGAGGATGCCGGCGACTGTGCCGTCATCGTCGCGCAGCGGCGTGTATGAGAAGGTGAACCAGGTGTCCTCGGTGCGGCCGTCGCGGCGCATCGGGATGAGCAGCTCTTTGAACAGCTGCGAACTGCCGTCGAGCGTGCTGGCGACGATCGGCGAGAACTGTTCCCAAATATCCGCCCAGACCTCGCGGAAAGGTCTTCCGAGTGCGTCGGGATGGCGCTGCGGGAAAACAGGCACGTAGGCGTCATTGTAGAGAAAGGCGAGATCCGGACCCCAGGCGACGAATTTGGGCTGGCGGGAATTCAACACCATTTCGGCGATATGTTTGAGAGAAGCGGGCCAGCTTTCGACCGGACCGAGACCGACGGCGTGGAAAGCCGGATGCCGTAACAATTCGCCGATTTCGCCGCCGCCTCTCGGCCAGCCGTTCCCGACGCTTCCCATTCAAAATCGCTTCCTTGTCGTCCGCTGCGCCGGAGTGTTGGCCACCTCGGGATTCAGCCCTTCCAAACCCTCAACATAGAGGCTTCCGATAGGAGGGAAAGGGCGCGGTCGAAATATCCTTAACCCAGAGCTTTGTGCGTCCTTTCGCACGCGCAAACCTCGATGCGCCAGGGCGTTCAACACTTTTAACCGTCTGCGGGCGGCGCCTGCGGGCTGTTATTTTCGATAGAGTTTCTGCGATGCGGCGAAGGCTCGGCCGATATAGACGGAGACCAACTGCACCGGCGCGCGCGGATCGTGGAAAACCAGTCCGACGAGGTTATCGACGACAAGGATGAACCCGAGCGCGAGACCGAGGTAGAGCAGCGCGGCGATGACGAGGAACGACATCTCCATCCCTCACACGACCGCAGTCGAAGCGCGGTTGCTGGCTAAAAAGAGGATTTCGGTTTGACCGTCGTTCATGGCAACTTCCCCGTCCCGCCATAAACTGTCATCGTAACTTCTTGTTCCCGGTTATCGGGCGAAGGTTCAACTTTTTTCGGAAGCCTCAAAGCTTGCAGCGTCATCCGGCCTCTGTTCACCCCCGCATGGAAGCCCCACCTCTGAAATTCCATAAAGCACAACTAATTCAGGCATATGACAAACGGGGACCAAAGGGCGTCGCGACGACGCCCTTTTTTCTCGACGTGCTCGGTATTTCGGTGTTCAGGACGCCGTCTTGCGGCTCGCAGTCCGTTTCGGTGCCGGTGTCACGACGCCGTTCGTCTTGCTGCCCGTCACGCTGCGCTTCGCCTTGGGCTTGACTTCCTTGCCGTCGGAAGACGCAGCAGAACCCTCGAGCGTGTCGCGCTCGTGTCGTGCCTGTTCCCAATGGATGGAATCTCGCCCTGTCGGATAGCCCTCTTCTTCCCAGAGGGCGTATGCACGTTTTTTGATCCACTCTTCCCGAGTTTCTGCCATCGCTGATCTCCAGTCACATGATGCCGTCGTTCGAACGCGATACTGCTTGGATGGTTCCAGAGGAGGGGAACTCTTTCAAGCGAAATCGCGCTGCACCCGCGAATATTTCGCGTTGCAGCATATTAGGGTTGAGAATCGACCTTTCATTGGGGCCGAAACTCCCCCGCCTTGTGCAGATCTGACACGAAATCCCGGCGCTGCCGGCGCCGCTCCGCCTCGTCGCGGATGCGCAAGAGATAGGAGGGGTGGATGGTGACCAGAACGGGTGGACGGTTTGTCGGATGCAGGATATGGCCGCGCTGCGGCGTCAGCTTCGCCTTTGGCCCGAGCACCGCATAAAGTGCGCTTGCGCCGAGCGTCACGATAAGTTTCGGCTGCAGGATGTTGAGTTCGGCGCCGAGCCACCAGGCGCAACGCCTGATCTCGCCGGCATTCGGTTTTGAATGCAGCCGCCGTTTGCCGCGCGGCGTGAACTTGAAGTGCTTGACGGCATTGGTGACATAGCAGCGCTGCCGGTCGAGACCGGCCTCTTCCAGGCAGCGATCGAGCAGTTGGCCGGCGGGACCGACGAAGGGCCTGCCGGTCAGATCCTCCTGATCGCCCGGCTGCTCTCCGATGAGGACGATCTCGGCTTTAACAGAACCTTCGCCGAAGACGATTTGCGTGGCATTCCTATAAAGATCACAACGAGTGCAGCCTTCCGCCTGATGCCGGAGTTCGGCAATGCTTGCGGCATCCGCGACTTCGAGCGCCAATGCAGGGCCGACACTTGCGGCTATGTTCATGGTGGCGATCCTCATCCCCTCGGGATCAATCGATCTGTGCCGGCATTGTTCCCGTTCGGGAATGGGCCGCGCGCTTTCGAAATCGCAGGCCCCCCTTCCTGAACTTTTCGCGATCGATCCCGGGCCGGCAAAATGATCACGGTAAGAAATTTCGCGTCATGGGAGAGCGGCGGCGTGATTGAACGTCGCCATTTCGCGGCTATATTCGCCAGCGATGTTCTATCTTCTGTCGACCTACTGGCCGCATATCCTCTTTGTCGTTTCGATCGCCATGGGGGCCGCGGCGGCGATCCATGCCGCCATGACCAAGGAGGAAGTGCGCGCGGCGATCGGCTGGGTCGGCGTCATCATTCTGTCTCCGATTATCGGTGCGCTGCTCTATGCAATTGCCGGCATCAACCGCATCCGCCGCAAATCGCTGAGCGTCCGTCGCGACGCGCTGCTGCTTGCGGCCGAATTCGACGAACTGGAGACATTCGATGCCGAGGCCGAGACGGTGATCAGCCAGTTCGGCCGCCGTTTTGCCGCACTGCAGACGCTGGGCGACCGGGTGACGCGCAATCCGCTGACGACAGGCAATTCGATCGATGTGCTGGAGACCGGCGACGAGGCCTATGCGGCGATGAAATCAAATATCGACGAGGCGACACGCAGCATTCTGCTCGAAACCTATATTTTCGACCGTGACGCTGTCGGCCTTCGCATCGCCGATGCGCTGATTGCGGCGGTCAGCCGCGGTGTCGAGGTCCGGGTGCTGATCGACGCGGTCGGTGCGCGTTATTCGGTGCCGAGCATTCTCGGCCATCTCAGGGAAGGCGGCGTCACCGTTGCCGTCTTCAACGGCAACGTCATCATGGGCTTGCGGCTGCCCTATGCCAATCTGCGCACCCACCGCAAGATCCTGATCGTCGACGGGAAAATTGCGCTGACGGGCGGAATGAACATCAGGGCGGGCTTCAGCAAGGAGGCAACAGGCGAGAGCTTTGCCCACGACACGCATTTCAGCGTCACCGGCCCTGTCGTCGCCGACCTCTTCGATCTCGCCGCCGAAGACTGGCGCTTCTCGACGCAGGAGTTGTTGAACGACGAGCCCTGGCGCATCGAACCGCCAGAGCGCAGCCCCGGTGATCCCATCTTAATGCGTGTCGTCGCCTCCGGCCCAGACCGCAGCGTCGAGACCAACCACAAGATGCTGATGGGCGCTTTTTCCGTGGCGCGCCAATCGATCCGCATCATGTCGCCCTATTTCCTGCCGGACCGCGAACTCATCAGTGCGCTGGTGACGGCGGCGCGGCGCGGCGTCGAAGTCGATATCGTCGTGCCTGCGGTCAACAACCTCGTGCTGGTCGACCGGGCGATGACGGGGCAATTCGATCAGATCCTCAAGAATTATTGCCGCATCTGGCGTTCCACCGGCAGCTTCAGCCATTCGAAGCTGCTGACGATCGACGGCACCTGGGCCTATGTCGGCTCTTCCAATCTCGACCCGCGTTCGCTGCGGCTGAATTTCGAGGTCGATCTCGAAGTGCTGAATGAGGGCTTCGCCGGCGAGATCGACGAGCATATCGAGGAAACCTTGAGATCGGCAACGCCGGTGACGCTTGAGGGGCTGCAGGCGCGACCCTTCGCGGTGCGGCTGCTCGAGAAGGTGCTATGGCTAGGGTCGCCCTATCTCTGATTTTTTGTGATCGGACGTGGCAAGTTCGACTTGGCTGCCTATACTGCTGAGACAAGCCTTTTCGATCAACGGAACAAGTGCGCCTGCCGATGCACGCCAGAAAAGACAGCCTTCCCGCCAGCATTCTCGCCTCGATCAGGAGCAGGAAAAAGCGGCTCGACGCAGCCTATACCGAGGCAAGGCCGCGCAGTGCCGGAACGCTCATTGCCTCCTACAACGTGCATAAGTGCATCGGCACCGACCGCCGCTTCGATCCGGAGCGCACCAGCCGGGTGATCCATGAAATCGGCGCCGACGTGATCGCGCTGCAGGAGGCCGATACGCGCTTTGGCGAACGCACCGGCATTCTCGATCTCGGCCGGCTGGAGCGGGAGACGGGGCTGATCCCGGTGCCGGTCGCCGGCATGGCGAAGGCGCATGGCTGGCACGGCAATGTCGTGCTCTTCAAGAAGGGGCTGGTGCATGACGTGCATCAGGTCAAGCTGCCGGGACTGGAGCCGCGCGGCGCGCTGGTTGCCGAGATCGAGCTCGAGCAGGGCGGAGTGCTGCGCATCATCGCCGCGCATTTCGGATTGCTGCGCCATAGCAGGGCCCAGCAGGCTCGCACCCTGGTCGAACTCATCAACGACAGGCACGAGATGCCGACCATCCTGCTCGGCGACCTCAACGAATGGCGGCTCGGCGACCGTTCTTCACTCAACACCTTCCAATCCGCCTTCGGACCGCTGCCGCCGGCCGTGCCGAGTTTCCCCGCCGGCCTGCCGCTTCTGGCGCTCGACCGGATCATCGCCAACCGCAAGGGGATTATTTCGCAGGTGGAGGCGCATGATACGCCGCTTGCGCGCATCGCCTCCGATCACCTGCCGATCAAGGCGCTTGTCGATCTGGAGCCAATAACTGGTTAGAACTGGACAAAACTCGCCTTACTTTCGCCCGCGGTACGGTAAGGTTCGATGGGCCGTGCCCCGCTCAAGCTATTCAGTTCTACGTCGGCGGCTGCTCCGAAGGTTTCGGAGTCGGAGCCAAGCCATGCCGATGAACTTTAGCACCGATAACGATCCTAATCAGGTCGCCCACGGTTTGGGCTGTGATCCCCTCTCATGGATCAACGAATGGACCGGCTCGGCATCTATGGGCGAGAGCTCCGTTTGGCGACCGCGCTAACCGCTATTCCGCTCAAGCATTTCCAGGTGCTCGCGGCACACCATTTTCACCAGCTCGAGAAGCACTGTCGTTCGCTCGTGAAGCCAACCTAACGCCTCCTCGCTGATCTCGTAATGTTTCGAATAGCGCGCCTTCACATATGCCTCGTTCAACGTGTTGAACCACGCGCGTTCCTTGTGCTGATCACGCGGAAAGGCTTCGGCCAGACGACGGTCCTGCTCCTCGGCGAGTGAGCGCAGGAACTTGATGTTGTGCGATGGCGGGCCGTAATTGGTCAGAGTGAGCAGAACGCAGGAATAGGCTTGTTCGAGGGATTGATGAGTTTGGAAGGCGGCTTCCTTGCCTCGACCTTGGCTAAGCGCATACCGTGCAGTATCAAGAAATCCGTCCGCGGTAGGATAGCGTTCCTCAAAGTGCTCGTTTGCGACGCGAAGCTGATCTACCGGCGAGAGCGGCTGCGGTTCCGTAAGCGGCTCATCGTCGAGCTCATATAGGACGATACCTTCCTTGCGGATATCGGAGAAGAAATACTGCCCTTCCTTGAGATAGGTGTTCACCTCCCGCCTGGAGTGGACGATGAAGCTCACCGGCGTTTCGATCGAGGCTTCGTGGATCAGCCGGTCTGCCGCCTTGTGCCAATATTCGGCAAACTCGCAGAGCTTGCGGTTGTTGACGATGATCAAGAGATCGAAATCCGACCGATAACCTTTCATGGTGAAAGGTTCATCGACCCATCCGCCCTTGGCGTAGGAGCCGAAGAGGATGATCTTCAAGATCCTGCCGCGCTTCTTGAAATCGGCCGTGCCTTCCTTCAGCGCATCCTCGAACTCCTGGTGGAGGATTTCGAGGATGCGGCCTATTTCTCGCTGCTTGCGAAGCGGCATATGATCGAGCGACGACTTCATGAGCAATCGATAGGCGAAAGATCCTGCACCGTCCAGCCGCAGATTTCACATTGTACGACCCTAGGTTCGCGTCGGAATAAGTGCACTTTAGTCGGCCCCGCCGACGCAGGCTTAAGGTTCGCCGAGGCACTGGGGCTGCCCTGGTTTACTCTCAGGAATTTCCAGGCCCGCTGGGAGCATATCGTCCGGACAGGGCTCCATTCCGCCGGCGTCGCCGTCGCCGTAGCTACGAAACCTGCTGAAGCAGTCTTCGCACCTTTCGGCGTGACGATCTCCTGGGCGCAGCATGGTGCACCGTCGTACCGATAGCTCCGACGTAGCTTGCGGCCGATCACGCGCTCAAAGGCAGTATCAGCCTCTTCGGGCATATCGTACAGTTCCACAATTAGCCGGCCATCGGTACCGATCTGGCCCCAATTGCGCACGAGAGAGCTGCCTCCGAGCAACGTCGGCTGGATCGACAGACGATAGAAACGCGCCATATTTCGGGACGGATCGATCCGATAGAGCAGCATAATGTCAGCCGTTGTATCCATGATCGGATCATGCGCGCTCACCAATTGGCCGTCCAACGAGTTTCCTGAATCGGTCGTGGCGGATCGATTCATGTTCTTGATGCACGCTACCGCCTGACGGTTTCTTCAACACCCGGTGAAGAGCTCTTGCCGACGATGGCGATGAGAGACCGATCTTACCGATCGCAGCCGGCTGTCGCGCGCGAGATGGCTTGCTGCCCGACGCAGATACGCGGAAGGAAGACCCATCCAGCTCGTGTGGACATCCGGGGCAGGGCTCCCGCACGAGACGGCAATCGGATAGCCATGGATTGCTGTCTCCGTTTACGGTCGCTGTTCAGGACTATTCCCGTTCACCATGCCGCCTTTCTAAGGGACCGGCCGCCATCAGCGTCAACCCGCAAGGGGTTCCCCTGCGCTGGCGCTCCGGTGACGCCTACGGCTCGGCCCCTTCTTCGGGCGTCATCGGGAATGGTCCCGAGCAACCGAAGGAGACAGTACCATGGCCACCACGATCGCAACCCTCACCGCAAAGAGCGACGGCACCCTCGAAGGCATCTTCGCCACCATCCGGGTCAACG
>Ga0102590_1001555_pt1 | contig 33495 bp, 35 predicted proteins | sample AraplaMF_Col_mMF_FD_76859 | JGI IMG/M metagenome (GOLD analysis project Ga0102590, IMG submission 76859) | Arabidopsis root microbial communities from the University of North Carolina, USA - plate scrape MF_Col_mMF | ecosystem: Host-associated > Plants > Roots > Endosphere | place: USA... | reverse complement strand
ACCGGCACGAGGCCCATGATGGCCTTGCACAGCGTGGTCTTGCCCATGCCGTTGCGGCCGACCACGGAGAACACGCCGGTATCGAGCGAGAGGTCGACGCCCTGGAGCGCATGCGAATGGCCGTAATAGACATCGAGGCCGCGGACTTCGAGTGCGGCGGGTGAGCGGCGGGCCTCACTCATGGCCGCCTCCCAGATAAAGCTCCTGGACTTCAGGGTCGGACTGGATCTCTTCCGGCACGCCTTCCTTGAAGATGCGGCCGTTGTGCATCATCGTCACGCTCTCGACGACGCGAAGCGCCACGTCCATGTCGTGCTCGATGATGATGTAGCCGATATGCGCCGGCAGCGATGTCAGGATCTCGACCAGCTCGGCCCGCTCGGTCGGCGACAGACCGGCCGCCGGCTCGTCGAACAGCACGAAGCGGGGGGCGCCTGCAAGCGCAAGCGCGATCTCGAGCTGCCGCTGCTGGCCGTGCGCGAGCTCGGCAACGCGCTGATCCTTGACCCCCGCCAGATGCACGGCCTGCACCAGACTGTCGGCCGCGTGCATCAGCGCATCGTTCTGGCCGGGCCGCAGGAACGAGAAGCGTCCACGCGAAACGCCGCGGCAGGCGAGGTAGACGTTGTCCTGCACGCTGAGGCCGGGGAACAGCGCGGAAATCTGATAGGTCCGCCTGAGCCCGCGGCGGATGCGCTCATAGGGCGGGAAGCGCGTGACGTCCTCGCCAAAGAAACGGATCGTGCCTGATGTCGGCGGGAAGTCGCCGGTGATGCAGTTGAACAGCGTGGTCTTGCCGGCGCCGTTGGAGCCGAGCACGGCGCGCCGTTCGCCTGGGCGCACGGTGATGGTGACGTCGGTCAGCGCAGCCAACGCGCCGAACAGCCGCGTGACGCCGCGCAGCTCGAGGGCTGCACCGGCACCGACAGCGGAGAGGCGCTGGGCGACGCTATCCATGACCACGCCCTCCGCCCGGGCGATCCGACTGTGGACGGTGACTCCGGCGCCAGCGCTGCCACAAGCCGATCACGCCGTCCGACGACCAGAACACGATGGCGAGGAAGCCGAGTCCAATCAGCAGCCGGAACCGGTTGCCGTCGAGCCCGATCTTGATCAGGAAGTCGAGCGCGAAGGTACGCAAGAGTACGAAGACCAGCGCGCCGATATAGGGACCGATCGGCCGGGTGATGCCGCCGACGACGGCGATGATGAGAATGTCGATACAGGCGCCGACGCTGACCGAGCCCGGCGAAATCTGGCGATAGTTCCAGACCTGGAGCACGCCGGCGAGACCCGCGATGAAGGATGCCACCGCATAGGCCGCGACGCGGTGGGCATTGACGTTGAAGCCGAGCGCCGCCATGCGGCGCGGATTGTCGCGCACGCCCTGCAGCGCGAGGCCGAACGGCGCGCGGGAGATGTAGTCCACGGCGAAATAGCAGAGTGCGGCGACCGCGAGCACGACATAGTAGAAGGGAATGTCGGCGCGCCAGTTCACGCCCCAGAAATGCGGCGTTGCGACGTTGTTGATGCCGGTATGGCCGTTGAAGATCGCCCAGTTCTGGTTAGTGAAGTAGTAGAAGGCTGCTCCGATCGCGAGCGTGATCATAATGGTGTAGATGCCCTCGGTGCGCACGGCGAGCGCGCCGCCGAGCGTGCCGAAGATGGTCGCCAGCGTCAGCGCCATCGGAACCGCCAGCCACCACGGCCAGCCGAGGCTGATATTGGCGTTGCCGCTGACGCCGAACACCGCGACCATGTAGGCTGAGAAGCCTGCGATGGTGAGCTGCATCAGGCTGACCATGCCGCCATAGCCGGCCAGGAACATCAGGCTGAGCGCGATGGTGCCGAGGATCAGCGTGGTTGCAAAGATCTCGATCAGGAAGAAGCCGTTGGCGACCAGCGGCATGGCTAGGAGAATGACCGCAATGATCCAGGCGGCTGGATTGTTGATGTCGGGCCAGCCGCGCGCGGCCTGCCGCTGCGCGGCTGGGGTCGGGCTGCGGATCTGAATGCGCGCATCGTGGGTGACGGACATGTCAGCGCCTCGCCAGCAGGCCCTGCGGCCGAAGCGCCAGCACCAGCACCATGATCAGGAAGGTCACGACGATGGCGTAGGTCGGGATGTAGACCGAGCCGAGCTGTTCGGCGAGTCCAATGACGAGCGCACCGAGCGCCGCGCCGGGAATCGAGCCCATGCCGCCGACGATCACGACCACGAGGGAGGCGAGCAGGAAGCGGATGTCCTCGCCGGGCGAGAGCGACTGGAAGGTGCCGCCGACGACGCCTGCGATACCGGCGAGCCCGGCACCGAGCGCGAACACGAGTACGAAGACGATCTGGATACGCACGCCGGTCGCGGCAAGAATGTCGCGGTCGTCGACACCGGCGCGGATGATCATGCCAATCCGCGTGCGGTTGAGCGCGAGCCACATCGCGATGCCGATGATCACGGAGGCCAGGAAGATCACGAGCCGCACCAGCGGATAGCGTAAGTAGACTGGTTCGCCGGAGGATTTCATCGCGGTGATCAGCGGCAGATCGATCGGACCGATCAGCCAGGTCGGGGTCTGGATCTGGTAGAAGTCGCCGCCGCAAGCCCACAGCATGAGGTCGGCGAACACGATCGAAAGGCCGATGGTCACCATGGTCTGGCGCAGATCCTGGCCCTCCATGCGGCGGAAGACGAGCACCTGCAGCAGGACGCCGACCAGCGCCGTCAGAATGAAGGCGACGATGAAGGCGAGGATCCAGGAGCCGGTCGAGGCGCTGACGGCGTAGCCGACATAGCCGCCGAACAAATAGAGCGAGCCGTGCGCGAGGTTGACGTTGCGCATGAGGCCGAAGATCAGCGTGAAGCCACTGGCGACGAGGAAGTAGAGGCCGCCGAGCGTGATGCCGTTGAAGAGCGCGTTGAGGAAAATACGCTTGCGGCCGAGGGCGTCTTCGAGGCCGGGCGGCCAGACCGCGAAGATCAGCCACAGCGCCACTGCGATCGCGATGATGACGATCAGCGCCCAGGCCGGATGACGCTCGACAAAGCGGGTCATGGCGTTGCCCCGGTCCGTTTGCGACGGCCGCCATCACACTTCGGATGCAGGTCGGACAGCCCTGTGTAGGCTGCGTACCTTGCCATGGATTTGCGTCCTCCCCGGACATGCGATCCTCTTGCCGGGATCGTGTTCGCCACATCCTAAGGGAGGCGCAAGCGAAGCATTTGATCGTGAGTATCTTTTCGCGCGTCCGTCAGCCGCGCAAAACCTTGGCCGCGCGGCGATAATCGGTCGGCGCCATCCCGACATTGGCGGCGAAGAAGCGGGTAAACCCGCTCTGCGAGGAGAAGCCGAGATCGAAGCCGATATCGGCGATCGGCGCTTCGCTCGCCACCAACGCTTCCAATGCCTGCTCCATCATCAGGGTGTTGAGATAGAGGTGCGGCGTGACGCCGGTCTGAGTACGGAACAGCCGGTAGAAATGCGGTCGCGACAGGCCGGATTCGCGTGCGATAGTGTCGAGCTCGATCTCCGCGCCCGGGCTCTCCGACATCATCTTGATGCACTTGCGGACGCGAAAATCGGTAATGGAGCCATTCGTGCGCAGATCGGGCGCGGCCTCGGTCTGCTGCCAGCTTTCGTCGTAGCAAATATCGATGAGCCTTCGCAGCTCGCCATCGAGGCTATTCAGCGAAGGTGCGCCGCACACAAGGGCGGCCGCGTGCCTGATGTGCTTGTCCAGCGCAGGCGATCGCACGAACTGGGTCCGGCCGAAGCGGAGGCGGTCGGCGCCGGGCGCATCGGGGGCAAACCATTCCGGATTGACATAGAGGACGAAGAAGACAGCGCCGCCGTCGAGATCTGTGGGGAGGAAATTATGCGGTTCCCACGGGTTGACCGCGACGACGGAGCCTTCAGTGAGCTCGTAGCGTCCATCGTTGACATCGATGCACGCAGAACGCCCGCCGACATGGAAGATCAAATGACCTTCGCGATGCGCGTGGATATTGAAGGGGCGGTTCAACTGATAGACCGTCGCCCGGCCGAAGCGGCCGTGGAAGACGGCGAGCGCTCGGCTCATGCCTTCCCTCCCAGAAGCTTTTGTCTTTTTTGATAGCGTTCAACAACCGGGGAGAGAATGCAAGGGAGCACGATGTCCATGCTTTGCAAATCTCTCCCGGATCGTCACTTCGCGAACGTGACTACGTCAGTACTTCTTACATTCCGGGACTGTGCGGCTTGGCAAACCGATCTTGGCGAAAACCGCGGGGTCATAGCCCAGCGTCTGGTTCACGTTCGGGATCACCTTCACGACCTTGCTGAACAGCGCGCCCTTGCCGTCGTCGACGACCTCGGTGACGAAGTTGGTGCCGATCGCCTGGCGGTTGGCGTCGAGCTTGATCTTGCCGTTTGGCGCATCCAGCTCGATCTTGGCCAGCGCGGTCTTGTATTTGGACTGGTTATCGCTGAGATCTCCATTGACCTGACGCAGCGCCAGGATCAGCGCCATGGTCGAGCCGTAATAGTTGGTGGCGAGCAGCGACGGGCTGGGGAAGCGCTTGTTGGGCGGGAAGGCGTCCTGATAGTTCTTCACGAATTTCTGCCAGCCTGGATCTTCCCAGGTGTCGGCTTGACCGCTCGCGGCCAGCGTGCCGACCAGCGCATTCTTGGCATTACCCTTGGACGACAGGATGGTCTGATCGATCATGATCGAGCCGCCCATCAGATGTGCCTTGCCCCCGGCCTGCTGGTACTGGTTGAGGAAGTTGACGGCGTCGGCGCCGCCGAGGCCGAGATAGATCGCATCGACGTCATCCGGCAGCGCAGCGATGACTGATGCAAAGTCCTTGGTGCCGAGCGGCACCCATTGCCGGTTGGTGACCTGTCCGCCCGCGCCACAGAACTCGAGCACCAGGCCGAACACCTGCGTATAGATGAAGGAATAGTCCTCGCCGACGGTCGCGATCTTGCGATACTTCTTCTCGTCGTAGGCATATTTGCCGAGGCCCACCTGCCACTGCGCACCGTCCATATTGTAACGGAAGAAGTTCGGGGCCGGATCGACATAGGTCGTTTCCTGGGCTCCGGAGGCGGCGTTGATGAAGGTCAACTCCGGATGGGTCTTGGCGAAGTTCTTGACTGCAATGCCTTCGTCACCGGACAGCGGCGACAGCAGGATCTGCACCTTGTCCTGCTCGATCAGCTTACGCACGGCGCGCACGGCGGAGTCCGGCGTTGCGTCAGTCGACGCGATAACGAATTCGAGCTCTTTGTCCCCGACCTTCTTACCCAGCACGTTGAGCGCTGTCTGGAAGCCGCGGATGCCGTCCTCACCGAGAACGGTATAGGTGCCTTCGAGCGTTGCGGTGACGCCGACCTTGATCTTCTCCTGCGCGAAGGCGGTGCCCGACAACAACAGGCTGCTCAACGCGATCAGTCCTAGACTGCCTTTCAACATCGCTCTCCTCCCTGGGGCGTTCTTGTCGCTGTTTTTCGCCGCACTCTCGCGCGTCCACCGCGCGGTGCGGCGTTTCGGCAAGGCGAGCGGTCGCTTCGACGGTTTCTTGAGAGAGAGGCTAACCGAACTCGGATGCAGCACACGCGTCGAAGCCATGCGCGGCTTAACGGGCAGTCTCATTTTGAATATTGCGGCGCAAATTGTTTCGCAATGCAATAGACGATCGTGGCGCGCGGCCGTAGCATGGAAGTCGAGGCGATGGTTTCCAACCGCGACAAGGGCTTCGTCGAGCACGGCTAAAATGCCCAGATCGAGGTCAGTACCTTAAACTTCGGCCCGCTACGGCTTCCTGCACAGTAGGGTCGTTAGCGTCTCGCGCGATGCCGTCGTCAAGGACAAGCCACCAGAGCAAAATGGTGCTGCAAGCAGGGCGGCCGCGCTGTTCGAAATCGTGTGTGCCCGCATGCTCTATGCGGCGTGCGAGGCACGCAGATGCAGGTCGAGAACAAGATAGTCTACTTCGCACCTGGCAGGGCGGTGACAGTGGAGATCAAGATAGATCAGCGTCGGATGATCGAGTTTGTGATGTCGCCGCGGTTGGATATCGGGCAGGAGATTGTGCTGTCGTGCCGTGAGGGGCTGTCAGTGCTCCCAATCGGCATGGTCCAAGGCATGTGAGGTGTCCACCCCAGGCATTCCCGGGTGAAGTTGTCGACCTTGGCCAGGATATGGAAAGTGACGGCCGACTTGCCGCCGTAAGGGTCTCGAAAATGTGGCGCGTGCAGCCTCGCTTCCGTGCGCCGGACGTGTGCACTGATAATCCGAAGAACAGATTTTTGCTTCCAATTCATGCACATATGGTCTTAGAAAAGCCAGCCAGCAGAGGCTTGATCAAATCCAATTTCCCAGTCGGTCCAATACTTTGGTAAGCTGATTGAGCTCGGAATATCTCAGGTAAATGAACGGCTTAGATCGAAAATTTTCTACGGCCCCCATGATGGATTGGACTGACCGGCATTGCCGGGTGTTCCACCGTCACCTCAGCCGGCGGGCGCTGCTCTATACGGAGATGTTGACCACTGGCGCCGTCATTCATGGGGACCGGGCGCGGCTGCTTGGGTTCGACGCGGTGGAGCATCCGGTGGCGCTGCAGCTTGGCGGATCGGATCCACATGAGCTCGCGACGGCTGCGCGGATCGGTGCGGAGTTTGGCTATGACGAGATCAACCTCAATGTCGGCTGTCCGTCCGACCGCGTGAAAGACGGCCGCTTCGGCGCCTGCCTGATGGCGGAGCCGGAGCTGGTAGCGCGGTGCGTCGAAGCGATGAAGCGTGCAGTTGCCGTTCCCGTCACCGTCAAATGCCGCATCGGCATCGACGACCAGGATCCGGAAGTCGCGCTGGATACGCTCGCGCGCGCGGTGGTCGCGTCCGGCTGCGACACGCTGATCGTGCATGCCCGGAAGGCCTGGCTCAACGGTCTGTCGCCGAAGGAGAACCGGGACATCCCCCCGCTCGACTACGATCGAGTCTATCGGCTCAAGCGCGCGATGCCGAACGTACCTGTCATCATCAATGGCGGCATCCGGAGCATCGACGAGGCCAGAGCGCATCTCGAGCACGTCGACGGCGTGATGCTCGGCCGCGCCGCTTATCAGGAGCCGTGGCGGTTGCTCGCCGTCGATTCTGACATCTTTGGCGAGGCTGCGCCGCATGCAACCATGCAGGACGCGCTCGAAGCGATGATGCCCTATATCGAGCAGCAGCTTGCGCGCGGCACGCGGCTGCATGCGATCACGCGGCATTTTGTCGGCGCATTCCACGCCGTGCCCGGCGCACGCGCGTTCCGTCGTCATCTTGCCGAGCAGGGGGTGAAGCCGGTAGCCGGCCTCGAGGTGCTGCGCGATGCAATCGCTCGTGTCGGTGCGCGCGTGCCGGCGGAGGCGGCGGCCTAATCCACTGCCATGCGTGAGCGGCGATGGTTGCTCTGGAGTTCCGGATAGCCGGTGAGCATCAGCTTGTCGGCGCGCACACCCCAGCTCTCTAGGCGATCGAGGAAGCTCATGCCGAGCAGATTGGTCTTCATCTGTCCGCGTTGCACGACGAGCGCCGGCACCGACTTCTCGACGAGGTGGCCGACGGAAAGACGGTCGAGCGTGAGGCGAGCCGCCTTGGTGTGACCGCCCGCGGTTTCGAGATCGACGTCGTATTCGAGCATCTCGAGCGGCAGTCCGATCGCCTTCGCTGTCTCCCAGGTCAGCACGACGGAGGTGGCGCCGGTGTCGATCACCATGGGTGCGGCGACGCCGTTGATCTTGGCGCGCAGCGCGAATTCGCCCCCCTGGCCGCGCGGGATCTGCACCGCCGGAGCGGGCGACGCGGTCTGTCCGCGAAAGATGTGCGAGACCCTGTTGCTCGCGCGCACGATCTGATCGGGATCGCCGTAGGCGACGACCGCACCTGCGGTGCCGGCGAGCATGATGAGAACGAGCAGGAAGCGGATCATCGCGCGCCTCCGAAGGCGCGCAGGCCGGTCAGGCGCGTTTCGGTGATCCCGCGATCGGCACGAGTCCGGCGTCCGCCATGCGTGTCGGCAACAGCGCCATGACCGACAAGCGTTCCTGACTCTCCATGGCATGCCAGCGCGCGATCTCCGGCAAGGTCCGGCCGCAGCCGAAGCACAGCTTGGTCTTGGGATCGATCATGCAGACGGCGACGCAAGGCGTTTCTTTGCTCATTTGGATATAGTGCGGGATCGTCGGGCAATTCTGCAAGCATCTCGTTAAGAGCCCGTGCCTGCGCTCATGATCGGCCTGTTGCGCGGCCGGCGCTTCTCTTCGGGAACAAGGGAGTTCTCCGGCTGCAGCGGCGGTGCATCCTCCGACAGTGGCGCCAGCGCGCTCATCACGCGTTCCGGCGGGAAGGTGACGATCACCTCGGTGCCGATTCGCAGCTTCGATTTCAGCGTGAACGTGCCGCCATGCAGGTCGATCAGGTTCTTGGCGATCGGCAGGCCGAGGCCTGCGCCCTGTTCGGCCGATTTGATCGAGTTCGAGCCCTGGCCGAACGAGGCGAGCACGATCGGAATTTCCTCCTCGGGGATACCCGAGCCGGTGTCCTTCACCGAGAGATATTGTCCGCCCGAGGCGGTCCAGCCGGCCTTGAGCCAGATCTCGCCGCCTTGCGGGGTGAACTTGATCGAGTTGGACAGCAGATTCAGAACGACCTGGCGGATCGCGCGCTCGTCGGCCCAAAGCCGCGGCATGGCCTGCTCGAACACCTCGTGGATGGTGATGCCGCGGCTGGAGGCGCGCAGCTTCATCAGATGATGGCAATCGGCGACGATGCCGACCAGCGAGACCGCTTCCTCGTTCAATTCGTAGCGGCCGGCCTCGATCCGCGACAGGTCGAGGATTTCGTTGATGAGGTTGAGCAGGTGCACGCCGGAATTATGAATATCGGCGGAATATTCCTTGTAAACCGGCACCGCGTGCGCGCCAAAAATTTCGCTTTTCATCACCTCGGAGAAGCCAAGGATCGCGTTCAGCGGGGTGCGCAACTCGTGGCTCATCTGCGCGAGGAAGCGCGACTTGGCGACGTTGGCGGCTTCGGCGCGGTGCCGCGCTTCGTCCGAGATCGCCTTGGCCTGTTCGAGCTCGCCGATCAGCGCATCTTTCTCGGCGCGCGCCTCCAGCGTGGCAAAGGTCGAAGAATGCAGGCGGTGCGCCAGCAGCACGAAATAGCCTTCGGCCGCAAGCGCCAGCGCCGCAAGAATGTAGTTGTCCAGCGAGCCGGTCATCGCAAAGTTCAGCGCCATCGCGACCGCAACCGGCGCGGTGGCGGCAAGGGCTGCGATCGGCAGATTGGCGGCGAGCATGCTCGATACTGCGATTACCAGCAGCATCAGGAACATCATCAGCGTTTCCGTGACCAGGTCGAGCACGGGATGGATCAGGATCGCCATCCAGCACAGGCCATAGAGCAGGTCGAGCACGACGAAACGCGTCTGCCACGCCCGCGTCGCGGTCGGTGAGGCGGGCTCTGCCAGGAAGCGGTGGCAGCTGCGAATCATCGCGGCGTGAATGCAGAGCATGCCCGCCGTCCAGGCCGCGGCCGGGATCGGCTGCATCCACAGTCCGAACAGCACGCCGGTGGCGACCACCAGCAGCATCACGACATAGGAGGCCGACAGCCGCGTCTGGGCGTATTGGCGCAGCATCTCAGCGTCGAAGGCCGGCCGGGTTCCACTGGTCGACGTTAACTTGTCGCGCGCTTCGCGCACCCGCTGCGCCGCAGCCCGTCGGCTGCTCGCCGACGGAGCGCTGATTGGCTCGGCCGGAAGCTGCACGACTTCAGGCTTTTCAGCGGGGTTACTCATCAAGCAACACGATTCCTGCCCGCGTCGGACGCGGGCCTTCTGCATTGTCTATCTCTGGCAAGAAATCCTTAAGAGGTGACTTAAGGAGCTAAAGAATTACGTTAACGCGGCGTTAATTCTTGGCGCGCTGATGCCGCTTAGTGCAGCCACGCATGCTGTGCGACGTAGACGACTGCCCCCGCCAGATAGCCCGCGAGCGCGGGGACGGCGATGCGGCGGGCGTACCAGAGGAACTCGATCCGCTCGAGCCCCATGGCGGCGACGCCGGCGGCAGAGCCGATGATCAGGATCGACCCGCCGGTACCGGCGCAATAGGCGATGAATTCCCAGAGGAAGCTGTCGGTCGGGTAATGGGCGAGGTCGTACATGCCCATGGTCGCGGCGACCAACGGCACGTTGTCGATGACGGCGCTGAGCAGGCCAAGGACGACGACGATGATATCCTGGCGGCCGATCGAGGCATCCAGCCATTTGGCCAGCATCGACAGCAGACCGGCATGCTCGAGGCTGGCGACCGCGAGCAGAATACCGACGAAGAACACGATCGAGCCCATGTCGATCCGGGTCAGGGCATGAGCGAGCGACAGCGGTCGACGCACATGCTCGTCCTTTTCGCGATGCGCGATCTCGCCGGCCAGCCAGACGATCCCGAGCCCGAGCAGGACGCCCATGAACGGCGGCAGATGGGTGACCGTCTTGAAAGCGGGCACCGCGATCAGCACGCCAAGCCCGAGATAGAACATCAGGTTGCGCTCGAACCGCTCGACGGCGAGTAGTCCGTCGTCCTTCGGCGGTGCCGCGATGGTCTTGCCCTTGAGCGCAAAGCTGACGAAGGCAAGCGGCACCAGCAGATTGACCAGCGAGGGCAGGAACACCGCGCCCATGATCTTGAGCGGCGAGATCTGTCCGCCGATCCACAGCATGGTGGTGGTGACATCGCCGATCACGGTCCACGCGCCGCCGGCATTGGCGGCGATGACGATGAGGGAGGCGAACAGCAGGCGGTCCTCGCGCCTTGCGATCAACCGCTGGATCAGCGAGATCATCACGATCGTGGTGGTGAGATTGTCGAGGATCGCGCTGAGGAAGAACGTCACGAAGCCGACCAGCCACATCAGCTTGACCTGGCTGGTCGTGCCGATGCGGGAGGTGATGACCTCAAAACCGTCGTGGGCGTCGATTACCTCGACGATGGTCATCGCACCGATCAGGAAAAACACGATCTGCGCGGTCGAGGCCACGGATTCGTCGAGTTGACGGCCGACCAGCGTATGGTCGCCCGTCGCCATGGCGTAGATGGTCCACAGCAGGCCCGCGCCGAGCAGCGCGGACGCGCTCTTGTTGACCCCGATCGGATGCTCGAGGGCAATCGCCGCATAGGCCAGAACGAAGATTGCAGCGAGTGCGATCAGCAAGGCTGGATCAATCCGTCAGGTGTCAGCGATTGAGACGCGCGAGCAGGCTCGACGTATCCCAGCGCTTGCCGCCCATCTTCTCGACCTCGGAGTAGAACTGGTCGACGAGTGCGGTGACCGGCAGATTGGCGCCGTTGCGGCGGGCCTCGGCGAGCGCGATCGAGAGGTCCTTGCGCATCCATTCGACAGCGAAGCCGAAATCGTACTTGTCCTCGTTCATGGTCTTGTAGCGGTTCTCCATCTGCCAGGACTGCGCCGCGCCCTTGGAGATGGTTTCGATCACGGCCGCGACGTCGAGGCCGCTCTTCTTGGCGAAATGGACACCCTCGGAGAGGCCCTGCACGAGGCCTGCGATGCAGATCTGGTTGACCATCTTGGTCAGCTGACCGGAGCCGGCGGGTCCGAGCAGTTTGCACATCCGCGCATAGGCACCCGTGATGATCGGCTCGGCGCCGGCGTAAACGTCCTGCGCGCCGCCGCACATCACCGTCAGCACGCCGTTCTCGGCGCCGGCCTGGCCGCCGGAGACCGGGGCGTCGATAAACTTGAAGCCGGCCTTGGTCGCGGCCGCGTCCAGCTCGCGCGCGACTTCGGCGGAGGCGGTGGTGTGGTCGACGAACGTCGCGCCCTTCTTCATGCCGGCGAACGCGCCGTCGGCGCCGATCGTGACCGAGCGCAGGTCGTTGTCGTTGCCGACGCAGCACATCACGAAATCCTGGCCTTCGGCGGCGGCCTCCGGGGTCGCCGCGGTCTTGCCGCCGAACTTGTCCGCCCATTCCTTCGCCTTGGCCGCGGTGCGGTTGTAGACGGTGACCTCATGGCCCCCTTTTTTCACGAGGTGTCCGGCCATGGGGAAGCCCATCACGCCGAGACCGAGGAAAGCGACTTTAGCCATGTGTGGTACCTTGTCCGTAGCTTGAGTTTTACGGTTGCAGCCGGGCGAGGGGCGCCAGCCGGCGTTCTCGAGGTTCCGCCGAAAGACGGATCGGGCGCACCATAAACTCTTGAGGCCGGAGGGCAACGGCTTCGTTTGGCGGCCTCCTGTGCTAGGATAGCGGAGCCAAGGACTTCAAGAAAAAGGAGCGAAAGCATGGGCGGCACAAGTGTCGGCATCCTCGATCATTTCAACATCCGCACCCGGCATTTGGCCGAGACGGTGCGCTTCTACGAGGACGTGCTGGGCCTCGAAAAAGGCGCCCGGCCCGATTTCGCCTTCCCGGGCGCGTGGATGTACAGCGAGGGCAAGCCGGTGGTGCATCTCGTCGATATTTCTCCGACCTCGGAGCCGCAAAAGCCGGATTCCGGCGTGGTCCACCACGTCGCCTTCGTCAGCCGCGGGTTTGACGGCATGAAGCAGCGGCTGGCCTCCAAGGGCATGAAATTCGACGCCCGCCAGGTGCCCGGCGGGGAGCTCTGGCAGATATTCGTCTACGACCCCAACGGGGTCATGATCGAGCTGAATTACGAGGCGGCCCTGGAGCAGGGCGCGGCACCCGTCGAGATGGCTGGTGATATCGGCAGGCAGTAGCCTTTTGGCCGTTTCCGCTCTAATGGGGCATCCTCAAGCTTTGAGCATGATCTGATCGGAAAACCGCCCACACTTTTCCGAGTCATGCTCCCCTCCAGGAGATGCGCTTTGAGCGTGACGCAGCAACAGGTTCTCGACAGCCTCGCCCGGATCAAGTCGCCCCGCGGGGTCGCGCTCACCAATGCCAATGTGCTGAGCGCGATCAGCGCCGCCGACGGCAAGGTGTTCTTCTCGATTAACGTCGATGCCGCCGAGGCGCGGGCCTGGGAATCCGTCCGGGCCGAAGCGGAGGCTGCCGTGCGCGCCATTCCCGGCGTCACCACCGTGATGGTGGCGCTGACCGCCGAGCGCAAGGCTGGCGCCGCGCCGCCTCCGCCGCCAACGCCGAGCCGCGGCACGCCTGGCGTGCAGCCGGTCCATGCACACAAGCCGCCGCCGCAGGGCGGCGCCCAATCGCCGATGGCACGGCAGTCCGAGATTCCGGGCGTCGCGGCCGTGATCGCGGTCGCCTCCGGCAAGGGCGGCGTCGGCAAGTCGACCACGGCGCTCAATCTGGCGCTCGGCCTGCGCGATCTCGGCCTCAAGGTCGGGTTGCTCGATGCCGACATCTACGGCCCCTCGGTGCCGCGGCTGACCGGGCTGCACGAGAAGCCGGAGCTGAACGGCGAGCGCAAGATGATTCCGCTCCGGCGTTTCGGCCTCGCCATCATGTCGATCGGCTTCCTCGTCGAGGAAGAGACTGCGATGATCTGGCGCGGTCCGATGGTGATGTCCGCGGTGACGCAGATGCTGCGTGACGTCGCCTGGGGCACGCTCGACGTGCTTGTCGTCGACATGCCGCCGGGCACCGGCGATGCCCAGCTCACGCTGGCGCAGAACGTACCGCTGAAAGGTGCCGTGATCGTCTCGACCCCGCAGGACCTGTCCCTGATCGACGCGCGGCGCGGGCTTGCGATGTTCAGGAAGGTCAACGTGCCCGTGCTCGGCATCGTCGAGAACATGAGCTATTTCCAGTGCCCGCATTGCGGCACCAAATCCGACATCTTCGGCCACGGCGGGGCGCGCCACGAGGCCGAGAAGCTGGGCGTGCCGTTTCTGGGCGAAATCCCGCTGCACATGGCGATTCGCGCCAGCTCGGACGCCGGCAGCCCCGTGGTCGACAGCGAACCGGACGGGCCTCATGCGGCGATCTACCGCGCCATTGCGGGCCAGGTCCGGGACCAGCTCAAGGGCGTTGTCGCCACAGTCTGAGCCGGTCTTTTCCGGGGACATGCGACTTTCGTAGAGCCCCGTCATGCCAATGTCGCGTTCCGAAACCGTGCGGTCCGTGTTAAAGGCCCCCGGCAGTCAAGCCCCTTCGGTTCGACGCGGCCCAAAACGCGTCGCCGGAATGAGCGGCAGCAAAGAGGAAGTTAGGGGAAACGCCCCAGCAAGGAGAGCCTGAAGATGAAGCGTCGTGATTTTCTGAAAGTGTCGGCAGCTGGTGCTGCGGCAACCGCCGCGGTGGCCTCGCCGGCGATCGCGCAATCCTCGCCCGAGGTGAAGTGGCGCCTGACTTCGAGCTTCCCGAAGTCGCTCGATACCATCTATGGCGGCGGCGAGCAGGTGGCGAAATACGTCGCCGAGATGACCGATAACAAGTTCCAGATCCAGGTGTTCGCCGCGGGCGAGATCGTCCCCGCCCTCCAGGCGCTCGACGCGACCTCGAACGGCACGGTCGAGATGTGCCACACCGTCTCGTACTACTATGTCGGCAAGGACCCGACCTTCGCGATCTACGCCTCGGTGCCGTTCGGCCTCAACGCACGCCAGCAGAACTCCTGGTGGTACCAGGGCGGCGGCATGGAGCTCGGCAACGAGTTCTTCAAGAAGTCGAACGTGATCGGCTTCCCCTGCGGCAACACCGGCACGCAGATGGGCGGCTGGTTCCGCAAGGAGATCAAGACCGTTGCCGATCTGTCCGGCCTCAAGATGCGCATCGGCGGCATCGCCGGCCAGGTGCTCCAGAAGGTCGGCGTGGTGCCGCAGCAGCTCGGCGGCGGCGACATCTATCCGGCGCTGGAGAAGGGCACCATCGACGCTGCCGAATGGGTCGGCCCCTACGACGACGAGAAGCTCGGCTTCGCCAAGGTCGCCAAGTACTACTACTATCCCGGCTTCTGGGAGGGTGGCCCGACCGTGCATTCCTTCGTCCACCTGGACAAGTGGAATTCGCTGCCGAAGAACTACCAGGCGATCCTCACCAACGCGATGGCCAACGCCAACAGCTGGATGGCCGCGCGCTATGACATGCAGAACCCGGCCGCGCTGAAGCGTCTGGTCGCCGGCGGCACCCAGCTTCGTCCCTTCACCAACGAAGTGCTGGAAGCCTGCCTCAAGGCGACCAACGAGCTGTGGGGCGAGATCTCGGCCAAGAACCCCGACTTCAAGAAGTCGATCGACGCGATGCAGGCCTACCGCTCCGACGAATATCTGTGGTGGCAGGTCGCCGAGTACACCTACGACAGCTTCATGATCCGCTCGCGCACCCGCGGCTGATCGTTCGCGCAAGTCGCAAGACGACGGAGCCCGGCCTCGCTCGCGAGGCCGGGTTTTTCGTTGGCGGCGCATGTGCGGACTCAAAGTCCGCAAAACAACCCCATGCACAGTAAACGCGGGGTGCGGGAAAATGGCCCGATGGCGGCCGACAACAGTCTGACTTACCGGGAAAATTTGCAGGAAGGCGCGCGTCCGCTTCGACGCCGCTCCCAATGATACGCGCATGAAGTTGCGCTCGGCCGCGCAACGAACCCGTTTGACACGTAGGGCAAAACAGTGGCATAAAGCGATTATCGAATAATCCGAAATTTGATCTCGGCGCCGATCCGGCGGGAGCTGAAGATGCGCTTCGATCCGGATGATATTCAACGCTCACTGCGCAAGGCCTGGTCGCTGTCGACGGCCAGCCAATGGACCGCGGGCAACCCCGCAGCCGGACAATGCAACGTCACGGCGCTGGTGATCCACGAACTCTTCGGCGGTGACTTACTGAAGACGCCTCTGCCGGCCGGCGATCATTTCTACAATCGGATCGGAGGCGAAAGGCACGACTTCACGGCGAGCCAGTTCAAGCGGCCGATCGCCTACATGGATTTGCCGACAGATCGGGCCGACGCAGAGCAGGGAGCAACAAGCGACCAACTGGCTGAACTCAGGGCCGCGTTTCAGCGGCGGGCACCAGCTCGGTGAGACTGTAGGCGCTCAGCCTGGCCGAGTGCTCGGTCTGACTTGCGTAATGGCGACGCCGGAGATCGCGAGCAGGCCGCCGACGATCAACCTCGGGGTCATGCGCTCGCCAAGGAACAGCACGCTCGACATAAGGGCGAACACCGGCAGCAGCAGACCGAAGGGAGCGACGCGGCTCATGGAGCAGCGGGCGATCAGCCAGAACCAGAGGCCAAAGCCGATGATTCCGCCGATGAAGATCGTGTAGGCGAGGGCGAGCCAACCATTTTCATCCGCGGTGACAAGGCTCGCCAACTGTCCGTGTTCGAGCAGCAGCGACATCACCATGACCTGCGGCACCGTGAACAACGACGACCACCCCATCAACATCAGCGGATCGAAAGGGCCGTAACGTTTGGTCAGGACGTTGGACACGGCGAAAGCGAAGGCTGCCCCGACCACGAGCAGCAGCGGCAGCGGGTTTGCCGACGGGCCGGGCTGCGCTGCCAGCACGACCACACCGACGAATGCGAGCACCACGCCAGCCGACGTGATGAGCGACGGCCTCTCCGCGAGCAGCGGCCAGGCCAGCAGGACGGTGAAGGGTGTGGCGAGTTGATATGCGACCGCTGACATGCTGCCCGAGCCGAGGCCGAGGCCGACATAGAACAGCCCGAAGTTCAGTCCGCCGAGGAAAAGCGAAATGGCCGCGATGGGGCCAAGCTGTCGGCGCGTGGGCCTCCTGACGAACGGAACGAGCAGCAGCGCGATGGCGAGGAAGCGCAGCGCGAGGAAGAACAGCGGCGGAAACTCCGTCACGCCCACCTTGATCGCCACGAACTGGTAGCCCCAGAGCAGGGGAACGGCGACGGCGCAGACGATCTGGAGAGCCGACATGGCATTCGTCCTTTCGAGACCGTTCAGTCCAGATATTAGTGCGCGGATGGCGGAAGGCGCGGCATGATCGTTCATATGATTGGGTTGCTCACTTGATGAAGCGATCGAGAAGAGCGTCAGCGGTGGCCTTCGACGTGGTCCGTGCCGGGGCCGTCTTTCCGACCACGCGCAGCCCCTCAACGAAACAGACCAGAATTCGGGCGGCACTCGAGGGCTCGACACCATCGGCCAGCAGGCCCGCCGCCTTCGCGCGAGACAATGCAGCCGCGAGCCTGGTCTCCATCGCTTTGAAGAAGCCCGCGATGCGACGGCCAACTTCAGCGTCCTGGCCTGCCAGTTCCATGGCTGTCGCCACGAGCAGGCATCCGCGCCGGCCATTGGCACCGCTGGTGCGGTCGACGTAGCCGGCAAGGAACGCCCGCAGGCCGTCGACCGGCTCCCTGTCGGGGGCGAGCTCTATGTCGATCCGGGTCAGGGCATCGGCGATGTAGCGATCCAGCGCACGCAGGAACAGCGAGTGCTTGTCGCCGAAGGCGGCGTAGAGACTGCCGCGCGAGAGCCTGGTCGCACGAAGCAGATCGGGGAGCGCCGTGGCGTGATAGCCGCGCGACCAGAACACCTCCATCGCGCGTTCGACCGCGACGTCCACGTCGAAACTTCGGGGACGGCCACGGGGCGACTGCACTGGGGTCTGCTGGCTCATTGTTGATATATAGACCAATCGGTCGTAAAAGCACAAGCAGACGATCTGCATTGGTGCTCTGAACCTCGTCCGGGCTCAGGACGTCGAACTCGGGACACTTCAGGGTATTTGCCTTGTCCACCGATTTGACCAGCCTTTTTCCTGTGCCAACGTTGATCCTGGTATGGATCGCCACACTCGCCATCGCGGGCGGGCCGCTGCTTTGGACGTCCCTGAACTACAGGCCGGTGAGGCGCCGCGAGATCCTGCAAGGCATGGCGAACCTTGTCGCAACCGGGAGCTGGCTGACGCTTGGCATAGCCGCGGTCAATGCCCATGAGCGCGGCTTGATCTCGGTGCTCACGAGCATCTTCGCCATGGCGTTCCTGCTTGCTGGAGCGGGCGGCAGCTCGTTGCTGATCGCGCGCTTGTGTCCCGCTGAGCAGTCCTAGCGCGCGATACGCGTGGATCAATTTTCTCCGCACGCGAATGATCGCCGTGAGGGGCAGGGCACCTGGCGCGCATTGGCCGCGGCGGCAACCAAGTCGATGCGCGAAGCTTACACCGAGCTGACGAAGCCCGGAACGGCGGCCAGGACTGCCTTTTTGCTGGCCGAAACCGCGAAGATGGTGGAATAGAGCAACGATGCGGCGCGAGCCGTGATTGCACCGGAACATCCGGCGGGAATGCGATGCGCCTTCTGATCGTCGAGGATAATGCCGAACTGTCGCGGCTCGTTGCCGCCGGGCTGGCGGCAGCGGGCTACGAGAGCGATATCGTCGGCAGTGCCGCCGAAGCGCGCGAGGCGGTCAGCAGCGTCAACTATGCCGCAATGATCCTCGATCTCGGCCTGCCCGACGGCGACGGCCTGTCGGTGCTGCGCGAATTGCGCCGGCAGATGGAGCCGCTGCCGGTGCTGGTGCTGACCGCGCGCGGCGGCTTGCAGGATCGCGTCACCGGCCTGCGCAGCGGCGCCGACGATTATCTCGCCAAGCCGTTCGCGATGGAGGAGCTGGTGGCGCGGCTGGAGGCGATCCTGCGCCGTCCCGGCCAGTTGCTCGGCCGTTCGCTGCGCCTCGCCAACCTCGTCTACGACACCGAGAGCCGCCAGATCTTCGTCGACGACCAGCCGCGGATCATCTCAGCGCGCGAGACCTCGGTGCTGGAGATCCTGCTGCGGCGGCAGGGGCGGGTGGTGCCGAAGAAGAACGTCGAGGACCACATCTTCGGGCTCGAAGGCGAGGTGGCCTCCAACGCGGTCGAGGTCTACGTTTCGCGGCTGCGCAAGCAGCTCACTGAACACGGCGCCAAGGTCGTGATCCACACCATCCGCGGCGTCGGCTATCTCATGGCCGAGGAGAAGTAGCGTGGCTGCCGGCGGGATCTTTGCCAGGTCGCCGACATTCAAATCGCTGATCTGGCGGATCGTGTTCATGCACATCGTCGCGGTCGCGGTCGTCGCGATCTTCCTGCCGCTGGTGCTGTTCTGGCTGCTCAATTCCGAAGTCGACCAGCTGCACCGCGAAGGGATGCGCGCGCAGGCCGAAGTGCTGGCCGAGCGCATCGTCGCCGCACCGGACGGCCTGCTGACGTTCAACCTGCCGGACAGCCTAAGGGGACTCTATTCCGAAGCCTATGGCCGCTATCTCTACGACATCCGCGATGCCGAAGGTCGCTTGCTGTTCTCGTCCCGCCGCAAGACGGGGGCAGCGGCGGCACAGGCGCCACCGCTGCCCGAGTCGATTTCCGGCGCCGGCGTCACGCGCATCATCGACGGCAAGGTCCTGCGCATCCGCGTCGCCGAGGATCTTTCGCATCGCGACGTCATCATCGACGATATCATCTCGAATTTCTTCCGGCGGGTAGGCTGGATCACCATTCCGATCCTGCTGATCCTGCTTGCCGCCGACATCATCATCTTCCGTCGTGCCCTCGCGCCATTGTGGAAGGCGTCGCAGGAGGCCAGCAATATCGGGCCGGCCCGCACCGACATCCGTCTGCCGACGCAGCAGATCCCGCGCGAGATCCTGCCGCTGGTCACCGCGGTCAACCAGGCACTCGACCGGCTCGAAGACGGCTTCCGGGTGCAGCGCCAGTTCACGGCCGACGCCGCGCATCAATTGCGCACGCCGCTCGCGATCCTGCGGACGCGGATCGAGACACTTGGCGATGGCGCGGCACGCGAGGTGCTGCATGCCGACATCGAGGGCATGAGCCGCATCGTCGCGCAGCTGCTGGAGATCGCCGAGCTCGACACCCTGGTGCTCGATCCCGGCGAGACCGCGGATTTGCGCGCCGTCTGCGCCGAGGTGGTCGCCGCGATCGCGCCGTTCGCGATCGCCCAGCACAAGGATATTGCGCTGAAGGGCACGGACGCGCCGGTGCTGATCCACGGCAATTCCGAGATGCTCCAGCGCGCGATCGTCAACCTCGCGGAGAACGCCATCAAGTTCACGGCAAAGGACACGTCCGTCGATATCGAGGTGAATGACGACGGTTCGGTGCGGGTGCGCGATTGCGGTCCGGGTATCGCGGAGGCCGAGCGCGACCTGATCTTCCAGCGCTTCTGGCGCGCCGACCGTCAGCGCAGCGACGGCGCGGGCCTGGGGCTCTCGATCGTGCGCGGTGTCGCGGACGATCACGCCGCCACGGTGGCGGTGGAGAATTTGCCGGGCGGCGGCGCGGAGTTCACGCTGCGGTTTCGGCTGGTGGAGAAGGCGCTCTCTTCACCCTCCTCTGGAGGGTAGGGCGATCGCATTTGATATCTCGGGAGGGCCCGAGCAAGCGCCTCGTCCTTCGAGGCGACCGCTTCGCGGGCTCCTCAGGATGAGGCTGAGCAGCAGCTTTGCCTGTCGAAATGCCGCCACGCGCTCCGTCCTCATCCTGAGGGCCCGCCGCAGGCGGGCGTCTCGAAGGATGGCCGCAACCGAGTGCTCGCCACGTTTTTCGTCATCTGCGATCGCCCTGTCCTCCAGGGGAGGGTAAGAGGGCAGTGGCGTCAGTCGTTGCTACTTCTGCGGTGGTCCCAGATCGAGCGGCGGCAGGTCGATCTGCGGCACCTCGATCTTGACCTTGTCGAGATCGACGTTGAGCGGCTTGTCGAGCAGGCCCGTCACCGTGACCGGGAAGATGATCACGAGCAGCACCATGATCATCTGCAAGCCGATCCAGGGGACCGCGCCCCAATAGATGTCGGAGCTCTTCACTTCCTTCGGCGCGACGCCGCGCAGGTAGAAAAGCGCGAAACCGAACGGAGGATGCAGGAACGAGGTCTGCATGTTCACGCACAGCATCACGCCGAACCAGATCAGCGCAGCGTCCGGTCCCACCACCGGCGCGAGAACCTTCTGCGCGATCGGCGCGATCATCGGCAGGATGATGAAGGCGATCTCGAAGAAGTCGAGGAAGAACGCCAGGAAGAAGATGAAGAGGTTGATGAAGATCAGGAAGCCCCAGACGCCGCCGGGCAGCGAGGTCAGGAGATGCTCGAGCCAGACGCCGCCGGAGACGCCCAGGAATACCACCGAGAAGCAGGTCGAGCCGATCAGGATGAAGGTGACCATGCAGGTGAGGCGCATGGTGGATTCGTAGCCCTGCTTGATGAGGTCGCGCAGGTCGGGGATGCGGGCAGCCTGGATGCAGATCCAGGCCACGGCGATATAGCAGACTGCGAACGAAAGCCTGAACACCAGGTTCTCGGTGAACAGCATCGCGACGATGGTGCCGATGCCGGCGGCGATCACGCCGATGATCAGGATCCTGCGGTCGTTCGTGGTGAAGTCCTTGTGATGGATCGCGGCGAGCACGATCGCGCCGACCGCGCCCATGGCGCCGGCTTCGGTCGGGGTCGCAAGGCCCATCATCATGGTGCCGAGCACGACGAAGATGAGCACGGCGGAGGGGATGATGCCCATCAGGCACTTCTTCCACAGCGCCCAGCCGTTCAGCGTGCGCGCTTCCAGCGGCACCGGCGGCACGTGGTCCGGCTTGATCAGGCCGAGGACGAAGGTGTAGCCGGCGAACAGCATGATCTGGAACACCGAGGGACCCCAGGCGCCGAGATACATGTCGCCGACCGACTTGCCGAGCTGGTCGGCGAGGACGATCAGCACCAGCGAGGGCGGCACCAGCTGCGTGATCGTGCCGGAGGCAGCGAGCACGCCGGTGATGTAGCGCATGTTGTAGCCGTAGCGGATCATGATCGGCATCGAGATCAGCGCCATGGCGATGACCTGCGCCGCCACCGTGCCGGTGATGGCGCCGAGGATGAAGCCGACGATGATCACGGAATAGCCGAGGCCGCCGCGGATCGGGCCGAACAGCTGGCCCATCGAATCCAGCATGTCCTCAGCGAGCCCGCATCTCTCCAATATCGCGCCCATGAAGGTGAAGAACGGAATCGCGAGCAGCAGCTCGTTGGAGAGCACGCTGCCGAACACGCGTCCGGGGATCGCCTGGAGGAAGTTGAGGTCGAAGAATCCGAGATGGATGGCGAGGAAGCCGAAGGAGAGGCCGACCGCCGCGAGCGTGAACGCGACGGGGAAGCCGATCAGCATCGCCAGAACCAGACCGCCGAACATCAACGGCGGCATCATCTCCAGCGTAATCATTGGGTCGGCCTCTCGTATTTGGCGTCGATCGTGACATAGCCCTTGAGAGCCGCGATACGCTTGATGACTTCGGAAACACCCTGGAGCGCCAGCAGGACGAAGCCGGCGGGGATCACGAACTTGATCGGCCAGCGGATCAGGCCGCCGGCATTGCCGGACATCTCGCCGACGCTATAAGCCTGCATGAAGAACGGCCATGACAGATAGGCAAGCAGCAGGCAGGAGGGGATCAGGAAGCAGAGCGTGCCGATCATGTCGAGCCAGAGCTGGCCGCGCTCGGAGAGCGTCAGATAGAAGATCTCGACCCGCACATGCTCGTTGCGCTTGAAGGTGTAGGACGCGCCGAACATCACAAGGATCGCGAACATGTACCATTGCAGCTCCAGCCAGCCGTTGGAGGAGTTGCTGAAGGCGTAGCGGATCATGGCGTTGGCCGCGCTGACCAGGCACGCCAGCAGCACCAGCAGGTTACAGACGTACCCGATCTTTTCGTTGAGGAGGTCGATGGCGTTGCTCACCGCCAGCAAGGGACGCATCTTACTTTCTCTCCGTCGCGGCCATGAGCGTGATCCGGACCCGGTGGGCCGCGCCAGCGCGAGTTGCGAAGCGGCTTTCCGAAGAGACCAGGCTCGAACAACAACCTGAAGCGCGATGAGATGATTGATCCCATCTCATCGCGCTTCAGACTTCACGGGAGGCTTCAGCACGCATCGCTCGGCCCGCGTGCAGAGTGCACGCGACCGTACGGATCGTTTTCCGAAAGCGATTGCGGCGTCAGTCCTCCCCTCGTGCCTTGCCGTCTTGACCGCGACCGCCAGAGGGGCGGGCCGGCTTATTGCTGCCGGGCAAGCAAAGGCGGGTGCACCAAACCAGCGGGTTTGCGTGCCGTCAATCGGAAAATGGACAAATTGACGCGCGCTCAAAAGCTTAGGTTAGCGACGCTGGCGCGAATCCCTCAACCGCCGGTCACGCTCATATGCCGGGAGACGCTGGGGCGGTCATGGCGGCGGTCGATGATGAAATCGTGGCCCTTGGGCTTGAGCCCGATGGCGCGGTCGATCGCATCCGCAAGCAGTGCATCCTCGCTCGATGCACGCAGAGGTTTGCGCAAATCGGAGGCATCCTCGTGGCCGAGGCAGGTGTGCAGCGTGCCGGTGCAGGTGATGCGTACCCGGTTGCACGATTCGCAGAAATTATGGGTCATCGGCGTGATGAAGCCGAGCTTGCCGCCGGTCTCGGCGACGCTGACATAGCGTGCAGGCCCGCCGGTGCTCTCGGCCAGATCGGTCAACGTGAACTGCTGGGCTAGGCGCGCGCGCACCAGCGACAGCGGCAGATACTGGTCGATGCGGCCCGAGCCGATCTCGCCCATCGGCATGACTTCGATCAGCGTCAGGCCCATGCCCTTGCCGTGGGCCCAGCGCATCAGCTCGGGAAGCTCGTCCTCGTTGAGGTTCTTCAGCGCCACCGCGTTGATCTTCACGCCAAGGCCCGCGGCGCGCGCGGCCTCGATGCCTTCCAGCACCTTGTCGATCTCGCCCCAGCGGGTGATCTCGCGAAACTTTTGGGGATCGAGCGTGTCGAGCGAGACATTGATGCGGCGGACGCCGCAATCGGCAAGCTCGCTGGCGTGCTTGGCGAGTTGGGTGCCGTTGGTCGTCAGCGTCAGCTCGTGCAGGGCGCCGCTGGAAAGATGCCGCGACAGCGAGCGCACCAACGTCATCACGTTGCGGCGGACCAGCGGCTCGCCGCCGGTGAGCCGCAGCTTCTTCACGCCCTTGGCGATGAAGGCCGTGCAGAGCCGGTCGAGCTCCTCCAGCGTCAGCAGGTCGGCCTTGGGCAGGAACGTCATGTCTTCCGACATGCAGTAGAAGCAGCGCAGGTCGCAGCGGTCCGTCACGGAGACCCGCAAGTAAGAGATGGTCCGCCCGAACGGATCGGTCATGGCGCTCGACAGCGCGGCGCGGGAACTCGCGGAAGGTCCGTTCATACAAATGCCTTGTCACTTACGGCGACGGGCGCACCTTTTGCTTCAGAGGTGCTCTGGAAGCAATCTAAGCATCAGGTGCGACAAGGACAATCGTGCAGTGCACGGAGATCAGCGCTTGCCCGCGTTCGGATCGGGGAACGGCGAGCCCGCAGCAGGAGCCGCCTCGGCCGGGGCCGCAGCGGGCGCGGCTGCGGCTGGTTTCGGCTTCTTCGGCCGGTGCGGCTTGCGAACCGGTTTCGGCGGCGCGGCCGGCTGAAGCTCGGCGAACACCGGATTGGGGTCGGTGGTGACCGAGGCGGGCGTGGTGAAGTCGCCGGGATTCCTGATGACGTTCACCGGCACGCTGGCCGGCTGGTACTTGGGCAGCGCGAAAGCGACCGTGAACGGGGCGTCGGGAGCGGGAACCGAGACGGAGCAGGGGGTCTTGCAGCCCGAACCCAGCGAGGTCGTGGCGTCCGCGCCCGGCGGATTGGATTCGAGCCGGACCTGAACGGTCGGCGGCGCCGATTTGAACATGTCCCAGGACATCGAAGGCGTCGAGGAGCAGCCCCCAAGACTTGTTGCCGCCAAGAGGCTTGCCCCCGCTAGCGCAATCGCGATGACACGATGCATGACCATCCACTTCTACTGCGACGAACCGCCACATCCCCGACCGGACCATAGGAGTGTCGTTTCAGGCAGGCAACCGGCGCGCGGCGCATAGATAACAGATGATTAACGCAGGGTTCCGAAAAATAGCGCTGCCAAATCAGTGGCTTGGGCTAGCCTGTCATCAGGCTGAGGGCAGCCGCCGGTAGGTCGCGCATGTGATGGATCAGCCGGTCCGGCTTCAGGTCCGCGATCGGCACGTCCGTATAGCCGAAGCTGACCCCGATCACGGGCACCCCGGCCCGGCGGGCCACGCCCACGTCGGTTCCGGCATCGCCGACCATGATGCTGGCCTTCACCTCGCCGCCGGCGCGCGCCACGGTCTCGCGGAAGATGGTGGGATCCGGCTTCTGGACCCCGAATGTGTCGGCGCCGCAGATCGCCGCGAAGCGACGGCTCATGTCGAGCTGGTCCAGCAGCCGCTTGGACAGCCATTCCAGCTTGTTGGTGCAGACCGCCAGCCGGTGGCCCTGGGCGGCAAAATGGTCGAGCGCGGCCTCCAGCCCCTCGAAGGGCCGGGATTCCACCGCGATGTTGTCGGCGTAATAGGCGATGAAATCCGCCGTCATCCGGTCCATGTCCGCGAGGCTCACTGTGCGGCCCTCCGCCTCCAGGCCCCGCTCGATCAGTTTGCGGGCGCCGGCGCCGATCATGTTGCGGGCCGAGGCCATCGGGACAGGCGGCAGCCCTTCGCGGTCGAGCACGTAATTCAGCGCGGTGATCAGGTCGGGCGCCGTATCCACGAGCGTGCCGTCGAGATCGAAGACGAGGGTGTAGGAGGAGGTCATGGTTCAAGCGCTACCGGGCCGGCCGGACCCGCGCAAGGGGCGGCGCCATAAGATCAGCTTATGGGCCTGTTCCCGCGAGGAAAACGAGGCTACACAGGCCGCCGCAAGCGGCCAGACTCGGCGGCACACTCTATTCAATCGGGGGCGGGCGCATCGTGAACATGGACCAGTTGAAGCGGCAGGCTGCGGCGCGCGCCCTCGAGGAGGTGCGCGACGGCATGCAGCTCGGGCTCGGCACCGGCTCGACCGCCAAGCATTTCGTCGAGCTGCTCGGCGAGCGCGTCGCCGCCGGGCTCAAGGTGATCGGCGTGCCGACCTCCGAGGCGACGCGCCTCGATGCGATGCGCTGCGGCGTGCCGCTGACCACACTGGACGAGATCGACCATCTCGACATCACCATTGACGGCGCCGACGAGATCGATCCCGAGCTCAATCTGATCAAGGGCGGCGGCGGCGCACTGCTGCGCGAGAAGATCGTGGCGGCCGCTTCGGATCGCATGATCGTGATTGCCGACGACACCAAATGGGTGCCGACGCTCGGCCGCTTTCCGCTGCCGATCGAGGTCATCCCGTTCGGGCTTGGCGCGACGCGCCGCGCGATCGAGAAGGCATTTGCGGAATGCGGCGTTTCCGGGCAAATGGCGGTTCGCAAGGCCAAAGGCGGGGACAAGGACGGCCACGTTTTCGTCACCGACGGCGGCCACTGGATCCTCGATGCCCAGCTCGGACGTATCGTGGATCCACCACGCCTCGCCGAGGCGTTGAGCGCGATCCCCGGCGTGGTCGAGCATGGGTTGTTCATCGGCTTGGCCAGCTCGGCTGTTTTGGCGGGTGGCGAGGGAATCCGCGTGATTGAACGGCGAAAGCCGAAAGGAGACTAGGAATGACGAGCGTATTGAAGTTTTTGCCGGCCGCGACCCTCGCTGTGGGACTGGCGCTCTCGGCCGCTCCGGCCCTCGCGCAGCAGGCGGCCCAGCCCAAGGCGGCTGCCGCGCCGGCCCAGCCGAAGGCCACGCCCGCGGCGGTCGCCGCGGCCAAGGAGATTTTGCAGATCAAGAACGCCACTGCGATGTATGCCGGCGCCGTGCCGGGCCTGGTTCAGAAGACCAAGATCGCGCTGCTCCAGCAGAACCTGAACTACCAAAAAGACCTCAACGAGGTGGCCCCGATCGTCGAACAGCAGCTGATGGGCCGCCAGAACGAGATCGGCGACGGCATGGCGCAGATCTATGCCAGCGAGTTCACCGAGCAGGAGCTGAAGGATCTCGTCACCTTCTACAAGTCGCCGCTGGGCAAGAAGCTGATCGACGCCGAGCCGCGCGCCATCGGGCTGAGCATGGCCTTCATGAACTCCTGGGCCCAGAACTTCTCCGAGACCGTGATGGGCGCCTTCCGTGCCGAGATGCGCAAGCGTGGCAAGGAAATCTGACAATACCTATCTAGTCAGGAGTTGATAGCAGAGGTCGGAGTGGACAATGGCTGAATTCGACGTCGACCTCTTTGTCATTGGTGGCGGCTCGGGCGGCGTGCGTGCCGCCCGCATCGCGGCCGGCCACGGCGCCCGCGTGATGATCGCGGAAGAGTACCGCATGGGCGGGACCTGCGTGATCCGCGGCTGCGTGCCGAAGAAGCTGTTCGTGATCGGCTCGCACTTTCGTCACGAGCTCGAGGACGCCGCCGGCTTCGGCTGGACCGTTCCGCCCGCCAGCTTCGACTGGCCGACGCTGATCGCCAACAAGGACAAGGAGATCGCGCGGCTGGAGGCGGCTTACACGACCAATGTCGAGAAGTCCGGCGCGCAGATCGTCAAAAGCCGCGCGGTGATCGAGGACAAGCACACCGTCCGCCTGCTCGAGAACGACCGGAAGATCACAGCCAGATACATCCTGATCGCCACCGGCGGGGCGCCCAACCACGGCGCCTCCATTCCCGGTATCGAGCACGTGATCTCCTCCAACGAGGCGTTTCATCTCAAGAAGCTGCCGAAGCGGATCGTGATCCAGGGCGGTGGCTACATCGCGCTCGAATTCGCCGGCATCTTCGCCGGCTTCGGCTCCGACGTTACCGTGATCTATCGCGGCGACAACATCCTGCGCGGCTTCGACGAGGACGTCCGCGCTCACGTCCGCAGCGAGATGGAGAAGCAGGGCATCACCATCCTGACCGGCTGCACGGTCGCGAAGGTCGATCGCCATGGCGACGAGTTCACCACGCATCTGTCGAACGGCTCGAGTCTCGCGTCGGACCAGGTGATGTTCGCGATCGGTCGTCATCCGGCGGTGGCCAATCTCGGCCTGGAAAAGGCCGGCGTGGCCATCAACCCCGCGAATGGCGGCATCGCGGTCGATCATTTCTCCAGGAGCTCGGTCGACAGCATCTATGCGATCGGCGACGTCACCCACCGCTTCAACCTGACGCCGGTCGCGATCCGCGAGGGCCATGCCTTCGCCGACACCGTGTTCGGCAAGCGCGAGGTGCAGGTCGATCATTCCAGCATTCCGACCGCCGTGTTCTCGCAGCCGGAGGTCGGCACGGTCGGCCTGACGGAGACCGAAGCGCGCGCGCAGTTCAGCCACGTCGACATCTACAAGACGAATTTCCGCCCGATCAAGGCGACGATGTCGGGACGCGACACCCGCGTGCTGATGAAGCTCGTCGTCGACGGCTCGACCGACCGCGTGCTCGGCTGTCACATCGTCGGCGATTGTGCCGCCGAGGTCACGCAGGTGGTCGCGATCGCGATCAAGATGAAGGCGACCAAGGCCGATTTCGACTCCACCATCGCGCTGCATCCGACCGCGGCCGAAGAGCTCGTCACCATGCGCACGCCGACCGCCCGCCACGTGCGGCAGGCGGCGGAGTAGGGTTGCGCTCAGCGGACGGTCTCTGTGCGGGCGGCAGGTTCGGCACCGGGGGCCAAAGATGCCTTGTGCATCGAGACGAAGGTTCGTCCCATCGTGACATTCTTCTGGGCGCGGATTTGCGAATTGTCGTAGGTCCAGCATTCCCCGGAATCGTCGAGAAAGACGACCCAGAGCAGATTGAACTCCGCTCCATAGTCGATGAGGACGTGGGCGTAGCCGTCGCCCTTGGGCGTCACGACGGGTATGGGCGGATTAAGTTGCAAAATGGACAAGTATGCTCCGGGGTCTGAATTCCCGGACCAACGTGGGTTGGCGTGCTGCGTTCCTGCAAAACGCAACTTCGTTCCGGCGCTGCGCGGCAGCCCGCCGCCGCTACCCCGCTATTTTTTTGGAACGTGCGCTCGAACCGTCACTTGGACTTGACGGAGTGCGAAGCGATGCCGCGATACTATTTTGATCTGCTGGACGGTGACATTCTTGCTGTCGACGAAGAAGGAGTCGAGCTTCCGAATTTGCCGGCCGCGCAAGCGGAAGCGGCGAGATCACTAGCCGATATGGCGCGCGATGCTGTCCATGATTCCATGGCCGCCGTCGACAGACGCGACCTCGCGATTGAAGTGAGGGATGCCGACGGTCCCGTGATGCAGGTCAAGTTCACGTTCGAGGTCGAGAGATCAAGGCACTAAGATCGCTTCACGCGATCTCTGGGACCTTGCCCTTGCCCAGGCACGACTTGCATTTGACCGGATAGATTTTGCGACCTGGCTGAGCCGGCTGCGGCTTCGGAAAGCCGGTTCCTTCGCACAACTGGCAGGTGCGTTCCTTGATCTTTGGGGACATGCTGAATCCTTCCGCTAGGGCGATGCGGCCCCCATTGGGGGCCGCCTTGTTCAGTCGACGCTCGGTCGTTGACTAACCTCCGGCCGGCTCATCCTCGACAAAGCTCTGCTCGATCGGGGCCGGCATCTTCGCAACCGACATCAGCGACCGCGCGACCTGATTGAGCAACTGATCGGCGTTTTCCTCCTCCGCCAAATTCTTCGAAAGGAGCGCGACGACGGCGCTGTGACGCAGCTGCTGCGCCAGGTTGCGGGCAGTCGTGTAGCCGGCAATCTCGTAATGCTCGACGCGCTGAGCCGCACCGATCAAGGCTAGATCCGCGGCGGCATCATCCTTCCTGGCACCCTCCTTGATCACTTCTTCGCCTTCTTCGACGAGCCCTAGCATACCCTTGCAAGCCTTGGCGCGCGGCTTCTTGCCGAGAAGTTCAAAGCATTCATCGAGACGCTCGATCTGGGCTTCGGTTTCGGCCAGGTGAACGGTGAAGAGCTCGCAGAGTTGATCATAGCGTGCGGCCTCGATCATCTGTGGCAAGGCCTTGGTCAATTGCTTCTCGGCATGCAGGAGGTCCCGCAGTTGGTCGATGAGCAAGTCGTCGAGGCCAACAAGAGGTTCTGACGGCGAGCTCTCGGCAACGATGGAAGCTGCTACGCCGGGATCACTGCTCTGGAGCGCAGGTGACTCCGTGAAAATCCAGTCGTCGCCCTCGTTCCATGGGCCTCTCGTGTCGATTTCGCCGTTGTCTCCCGATCCGGTCGAATCGTTGAAGAACTGGTCCACCAGTCCCGGCGTCGGAGCGATACGACCGATGCTGAACGTGGGCTTGTTCATGCTTTCCAACGCGCGCGAAAACGCCTTCATATGGGTGATCTCACGCGTCATCAGGAACTGCAGCGCGTCCTTGGTGCCGGCATCATCGCAGAAATTGATCAAGCGCTCATACACGATCTTGGCACGCGCTTCGGCGGCAATGTTGCTGCGGAGATCGACGTCGAGTTCGCCGGTGATCTTCAGGTAGTCCGCCGTCCAGGCACTGCCCTGCGAGTTGAACAGATTGACGCCGCCGCCCCCGGCGATCGCGATCAACGGATCGGCTTCCGCCGCTTCGCGATCGAACTTCATCGGCTTCAAGTGCAGTCGCGCGAGTGACCCGACCACTTCGAGATGGCTCAGTTCCTCGGTTCCGATGTCCATCAGGAGATCCTTGCGATCCGGATCTTCGCAATTCAGGCCTTGGATGGAATACTGCATGGCGGCCGCCAGCTCACCATTGGCCCCGCCGAATTGCTCCAGGAGCATATTGCCGAACCGCGGATCCGGCTCGTCGACCCGAACAGTGAACATGAGCTTCTTGACGTGATGATACATGAAAGACCTTTGTTTGCTGGAGATGCCGGGCCAACCGAGAGCTGTATCGGACGTTCCTAATTCGGATCGTGTGCGATCGTAATTCCCTCGCGATGATCAGGTTCTCAATGCAGCGTTTCCGCCGCGGCCTCGTCGACCGCAGCCATGAGGTCGGCCGTATCCGACTGCTGGATCATGTGACCCGCATTCGGGACGCGGCGCATCTTGCTGTGCTTGATTTCGTCATGCAGCCGGCCGGATTGCTCGTCGATGTCGATGAGGCGATCGTCCTCGCCGGCGAGGATGGTGACGGGCATGGCAAGCTCGCCATAGGTCTTCGCAGACAGCATTGCCGAAGGCACCATCAATGCCGCCTCGGCCGCTCCGGCACGAAGCTGCGATGGGCGCACCGCCAGCGATTTGGGGAAGCCGTCGAATTTCTGCGGGACCGACTTCGGTCCGAACAGCTGCCGCAGCATCGCGGGCCACATCAGGCGGCTGAGGATCGGCGAAATCGTGTGACTGAGAATGTCGCCAAATCCTGGGATCGCCGGCCCGGCCATCGCCATCATCGCGTCGGTGCGGGCTGTCGGGAAATAGTAGCCGGATGCAAGTATCAAAGCTTCGACGAATGACGGGTGTCTGCTTGCGAGTGCGACCGCGACCGACGCGCCCCAGGAATGTCCGAGCACAATTGCCTTTTCGACGCCCAGATGCGCAAGCGCCTCCTTGAAGAGGTCGGCTTGCGCCGCAGGCGTCCACACCACGTTACGAGGCCTCAGGCTGTGGCCGAAGCCGGGACGGTCGAACACGATAACGCGATAGTCCTTGGCTGCGAGATCGATCAGACCGCTGGACTCGAAATCCTGAATCATGCTGCCATTGCCGTGGAGCAGCACAAGAGGACGACCGGATCCCCGCTCGACATAGTGCAGGCGCACGCCGTCGATGTCGATGAACCGTCCTTGCGGCGGGTTATCGCGTTGCGCCTTGTCCGCAAGGCGCCGATTGACGACGGCAGCGGCGGCCATCAAGCCGGCCGTGGCGGCGAGGGCGGAGGCGATGGGATAGTTCGCGAGAGTACGAAGAGTCATGGTCGCCAACGACGGCGAGCGTGTTTTCAGGATGCGCATTTGCACTTTCGCTGGCTTGAGCCAGCTGTTGGAGAGCGGGGGGCGGCGCCGGGCTAACGCCCCGGTCTCATCACGACCTTGATGACGCCGGCTTCTTTGTCGCGGAACTTCTGGTACATCTCGGGCGCGTCTTCGAGACTGGCCGGATGTGTCACCACAAAGCTGGGATCGATTTCGCCCGCAACGATCTTGGCGAGCAACGGCTTGGTATAAGCCTGGACGTGAGTCTGACCGGTCTTGATGGTCAGTCCCTTGTTCATGGCGGCGCCCAGCGGGATCTTGTCGCCCATCCCGACATAGACGCCTGGAATCGAGATGGTGCCAGCCTTGCGGCAGGCCATGATCGCCTGGCGGAGAACGTGAACACGATCAGTTGCCAGGAAGGTCGCGGCCTTGACCTTGTCGATCACCGCGTCCGCCGAGCCATGACCCGAAGCTTCGCAACCGACCGCATCAATGCAGCTGTCCGGACCGCGCTTGTTGGTTCGCCGCATCAGTTCTTCATGGACGTCGGACTTCGAGAAATCGATCGTCTCGGCGCCGCCGGCTTCCGCCATGTCGAGGCGCTCGGCAACTTCGTCGATCGCGATGACGCGTCCGGCTCCCAGCATCAGGGCGGAGCGAATTGCGAACTGGCCGACGGGGCCGCATCCCCAGATCGCGACCGTATCTCCCGGCTCGATCTGCGCGTTGACGGCAGCCATGTAGCCGGTCGGGAAGATGTCGGACAGAAACAGCGCCTGCTCGTCCGTAATGCTGTCGGGAATCTTGATCGGACCGATATCGGCCATCGGCACGCGCAGGTACTCCGCCTGCCCGCCCGAATACCCGCCCAGCATATGACTGAAGCCAAAAAGCCCGGCGGGCGATTGACCCATGGCCTTGGCCGCGACCTCCGCGTTCGGGTTGGTGCGGTCGCAGCAGGAGAACAATCCTTGCTGGCAGAACCAGCAATTGCCGCAGCTGATCGTGAAGGGAACAACGACACGATCGCCGATCTTCAGATTGGTGACCTCAGATCCCAGCTCGATCACCTCGCCCATGTTTTCATGTCCGAGGATATCGCCGCTCTCCATGGTTGGCTGATAGCCGTCAAAGAGATGCAGATCTGAACCGCAGATGGCGCAAGCGGTGATTTTGATGATCGCGTCGCGCGGATGCTGGATTTTGGGATCCGGAACCGTGTCGACCCTAACGTCGCCTTTGCCGTGCCAACAGAGTGCACGCATGGTCATATCTCCATTTTTGGGGACGGCATGCGCATTCACAGGTCATGTCGTGCTGAGGCAACAGGAGGAATGGAGAGAGGTTCCTAAATCGAATGAGCGCGACGATCAGGTCAGGCCGGGTCAATACGGCTGTCAGAAGGGGCTTCTCGACTTCGCACTGGCGGAGGCCATTTGACGTACCATATCAAGAGTATCGCTGGCAGAGACTGACAGGCGCCGGTGACAGAGAGACGCTGCCGCGCTCCCGCCACAGACTGGAGGCGCGCTTTGAACGTCATCTCCTATCCTCTCCATCTTTGCCGCAAGTTCGAACGCCGCTGGATCGCGAGAGCCGTGCAGGCCGAGAGCCTGCATTCCCCGTCACAGCGGCCGGAAGGCTGCACCGCTTGCGGGAAACTCGTGGCGGCTCCGGCGCACGCGACCTATTTACCGACCGGGACATTGATCAATCAGTGGCGGTGCCCTGTCTGCAAGAACTCCTGGCAGACATCC
>Ga0102590_1001552_pt1 | contig 33554 bp, 34 predicted proteins | sample AraplaMF_Col_mMF_FD_76859 | JGI IMG/M metagenome (GOLD analysis project Ga0102590, IMG submission 76859) | Arabidopsis root microbial communities from the University of North Carolina, USA - plate scrape MF_Col_mMF | ecosystem: Host-associated > Plants > Roots > Endosphere | place: USA... | reverse complement strand
ATGCGACACCTGCGTGACGGCGAAGACGAAGACGAGATCGAAGAACAGCTCGGCATTGGTGACGCGGCTGTGCTGGTTCGGCACGATGACGCGAAACATCGCGCCGCGCGGATTGTCCGCAGCCATCATCGAGCCCCCGTCCCGATCAGATCAGATGCAGTCGAATCAAGTACCGGGCACCCCGGTTTGCAGCGCCAGCGCATGCAGCACGCCGCCCATCTGGCCTTGCAGGGACCGGTAGACGATCTGGTGCTGCTGGACGCGAGACTTGCCGCGGAAGGATTCCGAGATCACGGTCGCGGCATAGTGGTCGCCATCGCCGGCGAGGTCACGGATCGTCACCTCGGCATCGGGGATTGCTGCCTTGATCATCGCCTCGATATCGTGGGCGTCCATGGGCATTCGGGCTGGCTCCTGTCTCGTCGTCCAATCGCTGCCGGGGTCCCGATCTGGAAAACCAAACTTGCCGGCAGGTCCAAACTTAGCGTGAACGGCCTTCTACGTCACGCCTTCCGGCACTATATCTCCCATCCCGTCAGGATAAAGGCACGACAAAGTGCCGCGCGCGGCAGATCGATCGAAAAGGCGTGAAATCATGAAGCTTCCAGGGCCCGACCACCCCATCACCATCACCCCGAACCCCCGTCGCGTCCGCGTCACGGCCGGCGACATCGTGATCGCCGAGACGAGCAAGGCGCTGACTTTGAAGGAGGCCAAATACCCGGCGGTGCAATATGTGCCGCGGCAGGACGCCAACATGGAGTTGCTGGAGCGCACAGACCGCGTCACCCATTGCCCCTACAAGGGGGACGCGAGCTATTACAGCGTCAAGGCCGACGGCAAGACGCTGGACAACGCGATCTGGACCTACGAGACGCCCTTCCCCGCGATGACCGAGATTTCCGGCCACCTCGCCTTCTATCCGGACAAGGTCAAAATCGAGGAAGTCGGGTAGGCTCACGGGCGCTGTGACGCAGGGCCGATCATGAGGCCGCGTTCCCCCGGTCCGAACAAGGCACACGATGCCACGCAAGGCCGCAAGATTGGTTGGGGTCTCGTTGCTGGGAGCGGCCGGCGTCCTCCTTGCGGTGGCCGCTGCCGGACTGGGGTTTCGCGCCTATCGCCAGCACCTTGCGATCGAAACCCTCGCGATCCGCTCGCCCAAGGGCGTCCAAGAGGGTGAGTTCGTCGATATCGGCGGCATCAGGCAATGGATTCAAATCCGCGGTGAGGATCGGGATAACCCGGTTCTCCTGTTTGTCCACGGGGGACCCGGAGGCACCACGTTGCCTATCTCGTCGGGTTGGCTGCCGTGGGAAAAGCATTTTACCGTTGTGCAGTGGGACCAGCGCGGCACCGGCCGCACCTATGGCGCGGCTGGTGGCGCGCTCGCGCCAACCATGACACTTGAGCGCATGACGCAGGATGGTGTCGAGCTGGCCGAGTATCTGCGAGCGCATCTACGCAAGGAGAGGATAGTCCTGGTTGGGCATTCCTGGGGCTCGTTTCTGGGCATTCACATGGTGAAGCAACGCCCGGATCTGTTCTCTGCCTATGTCGGCACAGGTCAGGTGGTTGGCAGGACGACATTCGAGAAGGCCTTCGAGCTCACGATCGGGCGCCTGCAAAGGCTTGCGGCAGCCACCAACAATCGCGAGGCCCTGGCGGAATTGGCGCCGATCGCTTCACAACCGACCCTCACCCCGGAAAATCGACTGATTGCGGACAGATGGAGCAGCGCGCTGGGTCTGCCGCCCGCCGATGGTTTCCAAATGACAGGTCCCGTCCCACCGCTTTTCATGCCGGGGCTCTCGCTGCTCGATTTGTACAATTGGCGAAGAGGTGCGATCTTCTCGGCCAGGTATCTGACCGGACGAAAAGGGCCGATGTTTCAGAGCGACACGGCCTCGCTCGGGTTCGAATTTTCGATCCCGATGTTCTTCATCGAGGGCGAGGAGGACGGCGTGACGCCGGGCGAACCCGCTGAGCGCTATTTCAAAGAGATCACCGCCCCGCACAAGGAGTTTGTTTGGGTCAGCGGCGGCGACCATTTCATTCCGTTCGATCGCCCTGATCAGTTCTTGGCGGAGCTGGTGGCCCGCGTCATGCCCTTCGCACGCGATTGAGGGCCGGAGCAGCGCCCCTACGCCCTGAAGATCGTGAGCCCGAGTATCAGCAGCACCAGGAAGATCACGACGAAGACATAGAACAGGAAGCGGGCGATGTCGGCGGAGGCGGCCGAGATGCCGGTGAAGCCGAGCACCCCGGCCACGATCGAAACAAGTAAGAAGATCAGCGCCCATTTCAGGATCGTCATCGCCAACTCCGACTCAAGGCAGCACGCAGCGGCCGCTCAACCTATTCGGGAACATTAACTGCGAAGCGGGGAACTGGTTCCTCCCGGCCCGTCGCCGGTACCCTGACACAAACTGCGCTTGCTGATTCGGGTTCCGGGCGGCACAGTCGGGACCGGGAAAGAAGCGCGACCGGGGCCGCCATGATCACGATGTCACATTCCGCGACGATCGGTGCGGAGGCGCACGCCGCGCCGAAGGCCAGGGCGCGCAATCTGTCGCTGGATCGAACCCGCACCTTCCTGACGCTGGTGGTGCTGCTGCATCACGCTGTCCTTCCCTACACCCATTTCGGTCACACCGATCCCGCGTCCTGGATCGGTTTCGACGTCGTCGTGCTCGCCACCGACAGCTTCTTCATGGCGATGTTCTTCTTCCTGTCGGGGCTGTTCACGTGGTCCGGCATCGCGCGCAAGGCGCCGCAGGTTTTCCTGCGCGACCGCCTGTTGCGGCTCGGGCTGCCGTTCGTCATCGCAGCCTTCACCGTCATTCCGCTCGCCTATTACGCGATCGCGCTGCGGGCCGATCCCGAGTTGAGCTTCTCTTCGTTCTGGTGGAAGACGGTCACCGTCGGCCCGTGGCCGAGCGGTCCGATCTGGTTCGTCTGGGTGCTGCTGGCATTCGACCTGACCGCGAGCCTGCTCTATCGGGTCTCGGCGCATCTGGTCGACCCGGTCAACCGCGTCTCGCTGCGCGGCTTCGACCAGCCGGCCGTGTTCTGGCTGCTGCTCGTCGTCGTCACCGCCATCGTCTACGTGCCGGCTCTGCTCTATTTCGGCGGCAGCAAATGGTTCGAGCTCGGGCCGTTCTCGGTGCAGGCGAGCCGCATCCTGCTCTACTTCGCGTATTTCTTCATCGGTGTCAGCGTTGGTGCTGCAAATTTCGACCGCGGCATTCTCAGCGCCGACGGGCAGCTGCCGAAGAGCCGCTGGACGTGGGTGATCGTGACGCTGATCCCCTACTGCCTGATGTGGGTGATGATCTACATCAAGCGCGAAATCCTCGGCAATCCCGACCCGCAGCCGCACTGGTATCAGGCGATTTACAGCACGTTCTTCGTGCTGTTCTCGGGCTCGATCCTGCTTGCGATCCTCGCCTTCTTCCTGAATCAGAAGTCGCCCGCGCCGAACCTGCTCGACCGCATGCAGGCGGATGCCTATGGCATGTTCCTGGTGCACTACCCGATTGCGCTGTGGATCCAGTACGCGCTGTTCGACTACGGCTGGCCGGCGATCGTGAAGGCCGCAATCGGCTTCGTGCTCACGGTGATCCTGAGCTGGGCACTGACGGGAGCCTTGCGGAAAATTCCAGGCGCGTCACACGTGTTGTGAGGACGAGGTGTCTCCACTCGTCATTGCGAGCGAAGCGAAGCAATCCAGAGTCTCTCCGTAGAGCCCGTCTGGATTGCTTCGTCACTTCGCTCCTCGCAATGACGGAGTTCGCGGCAGCTTACGCCGCCTTGCCGCCCATATATTCCGGCAGCCAGCGCTCGAACGACGTCCGTAGCGTGTCGATCGCCACCGCCGCCTCGCCAGCAATCGCGATCGCATCACCACCGGTGGTGCCGATCCGCACGCAGGGCACCTCGCAGCCGCGCATCTTGGCGAGCACCAGACCTGCCTCCGCCTCCGGCACGGTGACGAGATAGCGCGCCTGGTCCTCGCCGAACCAATAGGCCTGCGAGACGAGCGAAGTCGGCGCCGCCAGCAGCTTGGCCCCGATGCCGCTCGCCATCGCCATCTCGGCCAGTGCGATCAAGAGGCCGCCGTCGGAGAGGTCGTGCACGGCGGTCGCCGTGCCCGCATGGATCATGCCGCGGACGCAGTCGCCGTTACGCTTCTCGGCGGAAAGATCGACCGGCGGCGGCGCGCCCTCCTCGCGACCGCAGACGTCGCGCAAATAGACGGACTGGCCGAGCCAGCCATGGGTCTCGCCGATCAGCAGGATCGCCTCGCCCTCGGCCTTGAAGGCGAGCGACGCCGACTTGGTGAAATCGTCGAGCAGGCCGACACCGCCGATCGAGGGCGTCGGCAGGATCGCGCGGCCGTTGGTCTCGTTGTAGAGCGAGACGTTGCCGGACACGACCGGGAAGTCGAGCGTGCGGCAGGCTTCCGAGATGCCCTTCAGGCAGCCGACGAACTGGCCCATGATCTCGGGCCGCTCGGGGTTGCCGAAATTGAGATTGTCGGTGATTGCGAGCGGCTTGCCGCCGACCGCGGTGATGTTGCGCCAGGCTTCCGCCACGGCCTGCATGCCGCCCTGATAGGGATCGGCCTCGCAATAGCGCGGCGTGACGTCGACGGTCAGCGCCAGCCCCTTCGGCCCGTCCTGCACGCGCACGACGGCGGCATCGCCGCCCGGACGCTGCAAGGTGTTGCCGAGAATGACGTGGTCGTACTGCTCCCAGACCCAGCGCTTGCTGCACATGTCGGGCGTGCCGATCAGCTTCTCCAGCGCGGCACCGACGCCCATCGGCGCCGGCACCTCGCGCGCGTGCACGACCGGCAGCGCGGCGGAAGGAACATGCGGGCGATCATAGAGCGGCGCCTCGTCGCCGAGCTCCTTGATCGGCAGATCGGCCATGACGTCGCCGCCATGCTTGACCACGAAGCGCTTGCTCGGCGTGGTGTAGCCGACCACGGCGAAGTCGAGACCCCACTTCTTGAAGATCGCCTCGGCTTCCTTTTCCTTCTCGGGCTTGAGCACCATCAGCATGCGCTCCTGGCTCTCCGAGAGCATCATCTCGTAGGCGCTCATGCCGGTCTCGCGGGTCGGCACCGAATCGAGATCGAGATCGACGCCGAGGTCGCCCTTGGCGCCCATCTCGACCGCCGAGCAGGTGAGGCCCGCCGCGCCCATGTCCTGGATCGCGATGACGCAGCCCTTCTCCATGATATCGAGGCAGGCTTCCAGCAGCAGCTTCTCGGCGAAGGGATCGCCGACCTGCACGGTCGGGCGCTTCTCCTCGGACTTGTCGTCGAACTCGGCCGACGCCATCGAGGCGCCGTGGATGCCGTCGCGGCCGGTCTTGGAGCCGAGATAGACGATCGGCATGTTCACGCCGGAGGCGGCGGCATAGAAGATCTTGTCGGTACCGGCGAGGCCGACTGCCATCGCGTTGACGAGGATGTTGCCGTCATAGCGGGTGTGAAAACGCACCTGGCCGCCGACCGTCGGCACGCCGAAGGAATTGCCGTAGCCGCCGACGCCGGCGACCACGCCAGAGACGAGATGCCGGGTCCTGGCGTGCTCGGGGGCGCCGAAGCTCAGCGCATTGAGGCAGGCGATCGGACGCGCGCCCATGGTGAAGACGTCGCGCAAAATGCCGCCGACGCCGGTGGTCGCGCCCTGATAGGGCTCGATATAGCTCGGGTGGTTGTGGCTCTCCATCTTGAAGACCACCGCCTGGCCGTCGCCGATGTCGATCACGCCGGCGTTCTCGCCGGGGCCCTGGATCACCCAGGGCGCCTTGGTCGGCAGGCCCTTCAGATGGATGCGCGAGGATTTGTACGAGCAGTGCTCGTTCCACATCGCCGAGAAGATGCCGAGCTCGGTGAAGGTCGGCTCCCGCCCGATCAGCTTCAGGATGCGCTCATACTCGTCGGGCTTGAGCCCGTGGGCGGCAACCAGTTCGGGGGTGATCTTGGGTTCGTTCTTCATGGATTCGGGGCTTTCGGCGTGCTGTGGCCGTTCTTAGGAACATCGGGGGCCTACGAAAAGCCCTTTATCAAGCATTTTCCCGCTGTCCCACGTTTTGCAGGCGGGGTCGGCGGGAACAGGAATTGCAAGGCGCTGACGGATCGGATTTAAGGGCTAAAGACCCGTAATTGAAGGCCCATTTCCTTGCACGAATTGACCAAAGCGCCCCCGTCCCGCCGCCCCGACCTGCACATCGCCACCGAGGGCGAATTCAAAGGCTGGCGAACCTGGATTCGCGACAGTTTCGAGAGCCATATCGGCCCGTTCTGGCACAAGATCGAGGACGACGGCAGCGTCCGCAGCGCCTTCCGGGTCGAGAAAAAGCACCTCAACGGCTCCGGAAACGTCCATGGCGGCTGCTTCATGGCGTTTTCCGACTATTGCCTGTTCGCGATCGCCACCCACGAACTGGATGGGCCGGCGGTGACCACCAATTTCGCCTGCGATTTCCTCGACGCGGCACGCGAGGGCGAGCTGATCGAGTGTGTCGGCGAAGTATCCCGCGCCGGCGGCTCGATGATCTTCCTGCGCGGCAAGCTGACATCCGGCGGGCGGCCTCTGTTCACCTTCTCCGGCACGATCAAGCGGGTGAAGCGGAAGCCGGCCGTGCAGCCAAACGCATAGCTCGACACCTTCCCTTTTCGCGTCCCCTCGCCCAGAGTTGGGCCAAGCGCTATCGCGCCGGGGAGCAGAACCAAGGTGCCGCAGAGCACATCAAGGGCGGGCCGCACAGCGGCCTCCGTCGCATCGCCATTGCCATCCACGGCCGCCACCGGCGCGCGCAACTGGCGCGACTACGCGCTGCTGTTCGCGCTCGCCTGTTGCTGGAGCTCGACCTATCCGCTGGCCAAGCTCGCGCTTCCCACCATCCCGCCGATCACCTTCATCTCCGCGCGCTCGCTGATCGCCGCCGCCTTCCTGTTCGCGATCCTGTGGATGCGCGGCATCAAGGTCCCCACCGACGCGAAGGCCTGGAAGCTGTTCGCGGTCCAGCAGCTGATCAACTCGACGTTCCCGTTCCTGATCATCACCTGGTCGCAGCAATATGTGCCGGCGTCGAACACGGTGGTGCTGGCCTCGACGACGCCGATCTTCGCCTTCCTGATCACCTCGCTGATCACCCGGCACGAGCCCGCCACGCTCTTGAAGCTCGCAGGCGCAATCCTCGGCCTTGCCGGCACCATTGTCATTGTCGGCCTCGATGCGGCCCGCGGTTTCGGTAGCGAGATTATCGCGGAGATCGCGATCCTGCTCGCCACCATCTCCTTTGCCTGCGCGACGATCTTCGGCCTGCGGCTCTCCGACTACGACCCGATGGTGGTGGCGGCCGGCTCGCTGCTGTTCGGTGGCCTCGTGCTGCTGCCGCCCTCGCTGATCATCGACCGGCCCTGGACGCTGCACCCGACGCCGACGGCGATCGTCGCCACCATAGTGATGGGTATTGTCTCCAGCGCGCTGGGATTGATGCTGTTCTACATGTGCCTGGGACGGCTCGGTACGCTGACGACCAACGCGCAAGGCTACCTGCGCATTCCGATTGGCGTCGGCCTGTCCGTGCTGCTGCTCGGCGAGAGCGTGCCGTCGAACCTGGCGCTGGGGCTATTGCTGGTCATGGCCGGCGTCGCCGCGATGACGGTGCCGGCGGAACGGCTGAAGTGGCGTTCTCGCGCGTAGCCCGGATGGAGCGAAGCGCAATCCGGGAAAGTCTCTCGTGTAAAGTGCCGTCCCGGATTACGCTTGGGCTCCATCCGGGGGCACGGGTTGCTTCAGGGAGAAGGGCCATAACTCCTGGCAAACCAGTGCAACTGATCAAAGAAAGCGATCAGCCTAGCAAAGGCATCGCCTTCATTCACGATCCGATTCCACTGTCTCGCGATGACCTGCGTGTCGATATATCGAAACTCGATGGTCCCATCGAACCGGGGAGAGATCCTAAGATACGGCCCCTGCCAAAACGCACCTTCTGGGGTCTGCATCACACAAAGATCGTGCATGGACGTCTCGCCGAAAATTCCGGCAACATAGCGCGACTCTTCAATCCGCTCGGCGAGTTGAAGCATCCCCTGTATCTGCATGCCTCGCTCAACCAGGTCCCGGTAGAATTCAGTGATTTCGTTCCAAGGCTTCGGCACGCCTGTCTCTTGAGCGCCTTCACTTCTGATCTTTGGCGTCGTCCGCCAGCAGCTTCCGGTATTTATCGACGTCGCGGGTCACGAGCTGCTGGAGCAGCTCCGGCGTGTGCTCATTGTCATCGGGCGCAACCGTCGACAACTCGGCAAAACGCTTCTTCACGGCGTCGGTCTCCACGGCCGTGCGCGCGGCGGCGTTCAGCTTCGCGATGACGGCCGGTGGCGTGCCCTTGGGCGCGAACAGGCCATTCCAGCCCTGCGCCTCGAATTCGGGAAGCCCCGCTTCCGCCGACGTCGGCAGGTCTGGCACCGTGGCGAGCCGAACGGTCGAGCCGACCACGAGCCCCCGCACCAGCTTTTCGTTGATCGATTGCGAGACGGAGGCCGCGGCATCGCAGACGCCGTCGATCTGGCCGCCGATCGCGTCGGTGAGCGCGGGCGCAGCGCCGCGATAGCCGATCAGCGTGGCGTCGATCCCCGCTGCCGTGACGAAGCTCTTGCAGATCAGGTAGTTCGACGAGCCGACGCCGGCATGGCCGAGATTGACCTTGCCGGGATTGGCCTTGGCGTAGGCGATGAACTCTTTCAGGTCCTTCGCCGGGAAATCCTTGCGCACCGCGACGATGCCGAACGTCTTCGCCACCATTCCGATCGGCACGAAGGACTCGGGCGTGAAGGGGAGCTTCGGATAGATCGTGTAGGTCGCCGCATTCGTGCCGGCATTGCCAATCGCGATGGTGTAGCCGTCAGGCTCGGCGCGGGAGGCTCGCGCCAGCGCGGTCGATCCGCCGGCGCCGGCCACGTTCTCGATCACGATGGTCTGGCCGAGCGCGATGCCCATCTGCTCGGCGACCGTGCGCGCGATCACGTCCGAGGTGCCGCCGGCCGCGAACGGCACGATCATGGTGACAGGACGCTTGGGAAAGTCCTGCGCCAACGCAGCGGACGCAAACGCGACGACGGCAATGGCGGCCGAGAGCCGCTTCGCCACGAACCAGATCACGCGGCCTTTTCCAGATGCTGGACCAGGCCCGCGAACAGGCCGCGGCCGTCGGTGCAGCCCATGATGTCTTCGACATGGTTTTCGGGATGCGGCATCATGCCGAGCACGTTGCCCCTGTCGTTGACGAGACCGGCGATGGAATGCGCCGCGCCGTTGATGTTGTGGCTCTCGTCGACCGCGCCGTCGGCGGAGCAATAGCGATAGAGCACCCGCCCCTCGCCCTCGATCCGCTTGATGGTCTCCTCGTCCGCCTCGTAATTGCCCTCGCCGTGCGCAACCGGCACGCGGATCACCTGGCCCGCATTGTAGCCGCGGGTGAACGGGGTGTCGGAGCGCTCGACGCGCAGATGCACGTCCTTGCAGATGAACTTGAGCTGCGCATTGCGCATCAGCACGCCCGGCAGCAGGCCGGATTCGCAGAGGATCTGGAAGCCGTTGCAGACGCCGAGCACGAGGCCGCCCTTGGCCGCATAGTCGCGCACCGCATTCATCACGGGCGACCGCGCCGCAATCGCGCCACAGCGCAGATAGTCGCCGTAGGAGAAGCCGCCCGGCACCACCACGAGATCGGTGCCCGCCGGGAGCGACGGCTCGGCGTGCCAGACCATCGCGGGCTCATGGCCCGAGATGAGTCTCAGAGCACGCGCCATGTCGCGTTCGCGATTGATCCCTGGAAATACGAGGATCGCAGCCTTCATCAGAGCAGTTCCACCCGGTAGTTCTCGATCACGGTGTTCGCCAAGAGCTTGTCGGCGGCGTCCTTCAACGCCGCTTCCGCCTTGGCCTTGTCGGCGCCGGCGAGCTCGATGTCGAACACCTTGCCCTGCCGGACGCTGGCGACGCCGTCGACGCCGAGCGACTTCAGCGCGCCTTCGATCGCCTTGCCCTGCGGATCGAGGATGCCCGTTTTCAAGGTAACGGTAACACGTGCCTTCACGTTAGATCCCTCTTAGCTCTTCACCAGCACCGGGCCGGAGCCCGCCGGACGCTCGTTCTCCATGAGGATGCCGAGGCGCTTGGCGACTTCGGTATAGGCCTCCAGGAGGCCGCCGAGATCCCTGCGGAAGCGGTCCTTGTCGAGCTTCTCGTTCGACTTGATGTCCCACAGGCGGCAGCTATCCGGCGAGATCTCGTCGGCGACGATGATGCGCATCATCTCGTTCTCGAACAGCCGGCCGCACTCCATCTTGAAGTCGACGAGGCGGATGCCGATGCCGAGGAAGAGGCCGGTGAGGAAATCGTTGACGCGGATGGCGAGCGCCATGATGTCGTCGATCTCCTGGGGCGTCGCCCAGCCGAAGGCAGTGATGTGCTCTTCCGACACCATGGGGTCGTTGAGCTGGTCGTTCTTGTAGTAGAACTCGATGATCGAGCGGGGCAGCTGCGTGCCCTCCTCGATGCCGAGGCGCTGCGACAGCGAGCCGGCGGCGACGTTCCGCACCACCACCTCGAGCGGCACGATCTCGACCTCGCGAATCAGCTGCTCGCGCATGTTGAGGCGGCGGATGAAGTGGGTCGGCACCCCGATGTCGTTGAGGTGCTGAAACAGGTACTCCGAGATCCGGTTGTTGAGGACACCCTTGCCCTCGATCACCTGATGCTTTTTCGCATTGAACGCGGTGGCGTCATCCTTGAAGTGCTGGATCAGGGTACCGGGCTCCGGGCCTTCGTAAAGAACCTTTGCCTTGCCTTCATAAATGCGACGCCGACGGCTCATGGGGATGTACCGTGTTTTGTTGAAATCCATGTATTTGGTGTGCTCCGGTTACCAGGAATACGACCCACAGCGGAGCTGCCGTGAACGACCGGGACCCCATGGAAACAGAACGGGAACCAAGCCTTCAGGCAACCTATCCGATTGGCTGTCCCAGCACAATCGATCCGGCTCATTCGATGCCAACTTATACCGCCTTGCCTGCGGCTAACGGCCTGTTGTTTTGCCGATTCGTGCCCCCTATCTAGGCATGCGACGGCGCTCTCGCAACGAGGGCCCCGGGTCCAGTCAGCAGGGAATTGGAAAAGGCATGAGCACGTTGGACAAGCGCGAGGAAGGCTTCGAGAAGAAGTTCGCCCTCGACGAGGAGCAGAAATTCAAGGCGGAAGCCCGCCGCAACCGGCTGCTCGGGCTCTGGGCCGCCGAAAAGCTCGGAATCACCGGCGAGGCCGCCACGGCCTACGCCAAGGAAGTCGTTGCGGCCGATTTCGAGGAAGCCGGCGATGCCGACGTCCTGCGCAAGGTCATGGCCGATTTCGCCGCCAAGAACGTCGCCATCACCGAGCAGGCGATTCGCGCCAAGATGAGCGAGCTGATCGCAGTGGCGGCGGCCGAGGTGAAGGCGGGGAAGTAAGCGACAAGGGATTGGCGAGTAGCGAATGAGAAATCTTGTTCGCTACTCGCAATTCGTCATTCGCGGCTTTAGCCTTCTTTGAACCCGTACTCCGGCACGTTGCCGCTGGCACCGTAATATTTGTACGGCAGGAACTTGCCGCTCATGGTGATCTTGACGCGGTCGCCCTTCGGGTTGGCGACGCGCTCGATTCCCATATCGAAGTCGATCGCCGACATGATGCCGTCGCCGAACTCTTCCTCGATCAGCGCTTTCCAGGCCGGGCCGTTCACCATCACCATCTCGTAGAAACGGTAGATCAGCGGATCGGTCGGCGGCATCGGCGTGCCGGTGCCGCGCATCGGCACCTCGTTGAGCATCGCCGTCTCGGCCTTCGACAGCCCGAACAGCTCGCCGGCATTCGCCGCCTGCGGCTTCGTCAGTTTCATCTGGCCGAGGATCGCCCCGACGATCAGCACCTCGGCATAGCCGCCGACCTGCTCGCAGATGTATTTCCAGGTCCAGCCCTTCTCGCGCTTGATGTCGAGCAGCTTCTCGGTGAGGTCTTCGCGTTTCATGTCAGGTCTCCCTTCCTAAGCAGTCAATCCGGGGCTGGTCCCGGGTGTCCAGGTTTGTCGTTGCTCTTCGCCGGTCGACGCGATCGTCAGCCCGGGCTTGCCGATATGCACCACCGGCACGTTGCGCGGATCATGATCGGGCCTTTCGGTGGTGAACGTCTTGCTGCGCGTCACCAGGAAATCGATGATGTGGTTGCGCAGCGCGTAGTACAGCGGGTGGCGGTGTAGATCGGTGCGGCCGCGATCCCTGGGCAAGGGATTTTCGACGACCTCCGCCAGCACCGCGCCGGGACCGTTGGTCATCAGGAAAATCTTGTCGGCGAGATAAATCGCCTCGTCGACGTCATGGGTGATCATGAACGCGGTCTGCCCGGTCTCGAGGCAAATGCGCCGCACCTCGTCCTGCAGCGTGCCGCGCGTCAGCGCGTCCAGCGCCGAGAACGGCTCGTCCATCAGCATCATCTTCGGCGTGATCGACAGCGCACGCGCGATGCCGACGCGCTGCTTCATGCCGCCCGACAGCTCCGAGGGGCGCTTGTGTTCCGAGCCGGTTAGGCCGACGAGGTCGATGAATTTCTGCGCATGCGCCTTGACCTTGGCGCGGTCCCATTTCGGCCATTTCGAGGTTACGGCATAGGAGACATTGCCGAGCACGGTGCGCCAAGGCAGCAGCGCGTGGCTCTGGAAGATCACGGCCCGGTCGAGGCTGGTACCGGAGATCGCCTGCCCGTCGACGATGACGGCGCCCTCGCTCGGCGCATCGAGGCCGGCGAGGATGTTGAGCACCGTGGTCTTGCCGCAGCCGGAATGGCCGATCACGCAGCAGAACTCGCCGCGCGCCATCGACAGCCACAGATTCTCGAACACGGTGGTCGTGGCGCCATTCGCGCCCGGATAGCGTTTTGCTATGCCTTCGATCGAGACGAATTTGTCGGTCACAGCCCCTACTCCGGAAAGGTGACCATGCGCGTGAAGCGCGCGAGGATCTGGTCAAGCAGCATGCCGACGATCCCGATCAGCAGGATCGCGATGATCACGTTGGTGATCGAGAGGTTGTTCCACTCGTTCCAGACGAAGTAGCCGATGCCGGTGCCGCCGACGAGCATCTCGGCGGCGACGATCACCAGCCAGGCGATCCCGATGGAGATGCGCATGCCGGTCAGGATCGTCGGCGCCGCCGCCGGCAGGATCACGGTGAAGGCGCGCCGGAGTGTGCCGACCTCCAGTGTGCGCGCGACGTTGATCCATTCCTTCCGCACGCTCGCCACGCCAAACACGGTGTTGAGCAGCATCGGCCAGATCGAGCAGATGAAGATGACGAAGATCGCCGAGATCGAGGAATCCTTGATGGTGTAGAGCGCCAGCGGCATCCAGGCCAGCGGCGAGATCGGCTTCAGCACCTGGATGAACGGATCGAGCGCCTTGCTGAGCAGCGGCGACATCCCGATCAGAAAGCCGAGCGGGATGGCGACGAGCACCGCGAGCAGATAGCCGAGCCCGACGCGCGCGATCGAATAGCCAAGCTGAATGCCGAGCCCCTTGTCGTTCGGCCCGTTGTCGTAGAACGGCCGCTTCAGATGCTCCCACAACTTTGCCCCGACATCGAGCGGCCCGGGCATCGCGGATTTGCCCTGCGTCGCGGTCAGACCCATCAGCTTGGCGTATTCCGGGCTCATCGTTGCGACCGGCGCGGTCGAACGCGTGGCGAGATGCCAGATGCCAAGGAACGCCGCGAGCAGCGCGATCGAGACGAGGCCGGCGCGGAGGCGGAGGGAGGGGGTGGTCATCTCCCTCTCCCCGCGTGCGGGGAGAGGGGGGCTCTCCGCAAGGGAGGTGACAGACGGACTCGCGGAGAGCCCCCCTCACCCGCCGCGCTACGCGCGTCGGCCTCTCCCCGCATGCGGGGAGAGGCGAAGAGAGCGCGGCTCGTGCTCACGACGCCTTCCTGATCTTGAAGCTCGCGACATAGTCCTCCGGCTTGGCCGGATCGAAATTCTTGCCCATCACCGTGAACGATTTGTACGCGCTCGCCGGCGGCGACAGGCCCATCTCGGTCATCAGCTTCTTCGTATCCGTCGCCAGATAGACCTGCTCGGCGACCGCCTTATAGTCGACGTCGCCCTTGATCTGGCCCCAGCGCTTCATCTGCGTCAGCATCCACACCGCGAAGGACTGCCAGGGGAACGGATCGAAATCGACGCGCTTGGCGTCGGTCTTCACGCCGCCGAGACCGTCGGCATAGGTGCCGGTCAACACCTGCTCCAGCACCGTCACAGGCGCGTTGATGTAGTTGGCCGGCGCGATGGCTTCCGCGATCTGCTTGCGGTTCTCGGCCTTGGATGCATAGGCGGTCGCATCGACGATGGCACGGGTCAGCGCGGCAAAGCTGTTCGGCGCGGTGGTGATGAACTCGCGGCTGGCGGCGAAGCTGCAGCAGGGATGGCCGTCCCAGATCTCCTTGGACAGCAGGTGCATGAAACCGACGCCGTCATAAATCGCGCGCTGGCAGATGTTGTCGGGCGCGAGGAAGCCGTCGATATTGTCGGCGCGCAGGTTCGCAACCATCTCCGGCGGCGGCACCGAGCGCAGCTGCACGTCGGTGTCGGGATCGATCCCGTGCTCGGCGAGATAATAGCGCAGCAGGTAGTTGTGCATGGAATAGTCGAACGGGATCGCGAACTTCAGCCCCTTCCAGTCCTTTGGATCGCGCTTGTCCTTGTGCTTGTTCGCCAGCACGATGCCCTGCCCGTTGATGTTCTCGATCGCGGGCACGGCGAAGGGAATGGCGTTGGCCCCCAAGCCCAGCGAGATCGCGAGCGGCATCGGCGCCAGCATGTGGGCTGCGTCGTATTCCTTGTTGATGGTCTTGTCGCGGATCACGGCCCAGCCGGCGGTCTTGACCACTTCGACATTGAGGCCGTGCTTGGCATAGAAGCCCATCGGTGCGGCCATTATGATCGGCGTGGCGCAGGTGATCGGGATGAAGCCGACCTTGAGGTCCTTCTTCTCGGGCGTGCCGGTCTGCGCGAACACCTCGGTCGCCGTCTTGATCGGAAAGAACTGCGAGAGCGCGGCGAGCGCCGTGGACGCGCCCACCGATTTCAGGAAGGCGCGTCGCGCCACATCCTGCGGAAACATCGCGCGCATCACCGCGGAGGCGACGACGCCCTCGTAGCGCTTCTCCTCGCTCTCGACGGGCTCGCAGCGCAACGCGGTGGCCTGCTCGTGCTCGGCCGCGGATTGGTGTTGGCCACAGGCACAGCCGGCTCGAAGCTTGCGATCGGGATCAAACGGATTGTCGAAAATGGACATCGGACCTCCTGCGCGTCATTGCAGCAGGAATTACGCAAGGAGCATGCCACCGCCTCAGGAGCGGCCAGTGCCCTGATGACGCAGCATTTTCCGCCGGGCTTGGCCATTACGAAAACTCGTGATACACGAAAATTCGTAACTCATTTACGAGATTTCGTAATGGCGCCAGCGCCAATACTCCCCCACGACGACGTGGTCCAGCCCCTCGATCCACGCGTTGCAGCGTTCGAAGCATCGGTCGAGGCGACCCTCCTGGTCGACCCCTATGGCGACCAGATCGTCGACGCCAATCCGGCTGCCTGCGCCCTGCTCGGCTACGACCGCGCGCTGCTGCGCCAGACCAGCGCCAGCACCCTTCACGCCGGCGAGCTTCCGGCCCTCACCGTGTTCACCCAAGCCGTGCTGCACAAGGGCGCCTACTGGACCACGTCGCTCAACCCGCGCCATGCCACCGGACAGACGCTCCGGCTCGAATATGCCGGCTGCGTCCTGCCCCATGACGGCCGTACGCTGGTGCAGCTCACCCTCACCGATCTCGACGCCCGCCGCCGCCGTACTGTCGATGCCGCCGCCGAGGACCACATGCGCAGCGGCATCTCGACCTGGCAGCGGGTCGAGCGCGTGTTCCAGGACATCGAGCGCGAGAACCAGCTGATCCTGCGCGCGGCCGGCGAAGGCATCTATGGCGTCAATGCCGAGGGCAAGACCACCTTCGTGAACCCGGCGGCCGAGCGCATGCTCGGCTGGACCGCCGAGGAGCTGGTCGGCAAGGAGATCCACCCGATCGTCCACCACACCCATCACGACGGCAGCCACTATCCCGACCACGATTGCCCGATCTACGCGGCGTTCCGCGACGGCGCGGTGCACCAGGTCGACGGCGAGGTGTTCTGGCGCAAGGACGGCTCGCCGGCCTGGGTCGAATACACCTCCACGCCGATCCGCGACCGCGGCGTCGTCGTCGGCGCGGTCGTGGTGTTTCGCGACGTCAGTCAGCGGCGCGAGGCCGACGAGAAGCTGCATGCTGCGCTCGCCGAGGTCGACCGCCTGCGCGAGCGGCTCGAGTTGGAGAACGCCTATCTCCAGGAAGAAATCCGCATCGAGACCAATCCCCGCGGCATCATCGGTGGAAGCGAGGCGATCCAGAAGACGCTGCGGCAGGTCAAGCTGGTGGCGCCGACCACGGCGGCGGTAATGATCACCGGGGAATCCGGCACCGGCAAGGAGCTGATCGCGCGCGCCATCCACGAGGACTCCACCCGCAGCGACCGGCCGCTGATCCGCGTCAACTGCGCCGCAATCCCGCGCGAATTGTTCGAGAGCGAGTTCTTCGGCCATGTCCGCGGCGCCTTCACCGGAGCGATGCGCGACCGCATCGGCCGCTTCGAGCTCGCCGACGGCGGCACGCTGTTCCTCGACGAGGTCGGCGAGATCCCGCTCGAACTGCAAGGCAAGCTGCTGCGGGTGCTGCAGGAAGGCAATTTCGAGCGCGTCGGCGAGGAGCGCACGCGCGCGGTCGACGTCCGCGTCATCGCCGCGACCAATCGCGATCTCAAGCAAGAGGTGCAGCGCGGGCGTTTCCGCGAGGACCTCTATTTCCGCCTCAACGTATTCCCGATCGAGACGGTGCCCTTGCGCGAACGGCGCGAGGACATTCCCCTGCTCGCCCAGCATTTCCTGACGCGGGAGAGCAAGGCGCTGAAGTCGAATTTGCGCCTGTCGGAAGGCGATGCGCGGCGGCTGTCCCGCTACGACTGGCCCGGCAACGTCCGCGAATTGCAGAACGTTATCGAGCGCGCCGCGATCCTGTCGCAGAACGGCCGCTTGCGCATCGACCTGCCCGATCCCCTGGGCACACAGCCGATCACCGGCACAACACGACAGAAGGCCGATACGCGCCCGGCGATCATGACGTCAGCGGAGCTGCGCGATCACGAGCGCGCCAACATTCTGGCCGCGCTGGAGGCCTGCACGGGAAAAGTGTTCGGCCCCGGCGGTGCGGCCGAGATGCTCGACATCAAGCCGACCACGCTGGCCTCGCGGATCAAAGCGCTTGGGATCGCGCCCCGTCCGCGGGCCAAGTGATGCAAGTGTGATCGCAGGCGCTCACGCCGCCTTGGTCGTCATCTCCGATGCAATCGGCAGTCCCTGCTCGATCGGCAGCGACGGATCGCGCGACCATTCGTTCCAGGAGCCGAAATACATCCGGACGTCCTTCACGCCGGCATTCTTCAGCGCGAGGAAAGTGTTCGAGGCGCGCGCCCCCTTGAAGCAGTAGAGATAGACCGGCGTGGTCGTCGAGATGCCGACGGTGGCGCATTCCGCCAGGATCTCGTCCTTGGACTTGAAGCGCGGGCCTTCGGCCGTCGGCTTCATCATGCGATACCATTCCAGCCAGACCGCGCCGGGGATGCGGCCCTTGCGGGGACAGAAGTCCTTGCCATACGGAGACGAGCTGTCGCCGATCCACTCGTCGACGTCGCGGACGTCGAGGATGGCGATGCCGGGCTTGCCGACCGCGCCGAGCATGGTCTTGGCGTCGATCAGGATCTCGCCCGCTTCAGGCACGATCGCGAACGACGCCTTGGCCGGCGTCGGTACATCCGTCGTCACCGGGAAGCCGGCGGCCGACCAGGCGTCGAAGCCGCCATGCAGCACCTTCACCTTGGGATAGCCGAGCATGGTGAGCAGGTAATAGCCGCGGCAGGACTGGCCGAAGCCGGAGTTCATCGACTGCTCGTAGATCACCGCCGTCTCCTTGCCGGAGAGGCCGGCGGCACCGAAGGCATCGGCGAACTTGGTCTTCAGCTCGGCCATGCCTTCAGGCGTCGAGGTCGCCAGGAACGTGAAGATCTCGTGCACGTTGACGGCGTTGGGCAGATGCCCGGCGGCGTAGGCGTCGGGATTACGGGTGTCGATGACGACACACGGCTCTGTCTTCAAGAGATCGGCAAGTTCGACGGCAGTGATCAGGACGTCAGTCATGGCAGCCTCTCCGTTGAGGTTGAGGGGTCTTCGGGGGTGGACTCGTAAAGGTCAGTAATCGGCGAGCATCTTGCGCAACTGCTTGGTGGCGGGCGTGACGATCGCGACGAAATAGGCTTCGCGCAGGCGCCGCTGCGCGCGGTGGCTCTTGAGGTAGCCGCGCGCGCCACAATGCAGCATCGCCGCATGCGCCGCCGCGACGCTGGCCTCGCCGGCGCGCAGGCGTAGCGCGATCACCTTGCGCCAGTAGGTCTCCTCCTCGTTGTAGGGATCGCGCGCCAGCGCCATGGTTTCGCTCTCAAGCTCGGCGGCGAGCGCGCGGAAATCCACCGGCTGCTGCGGCAGATAGCGGTTGATGTGGCCGAGGGGCGCATCGACCTCGTCCATGACGTTGATGCAATCCCTGATCACGCCGAGCGCCATGCCGGCCTGGAGCAGAATGAAGCCGGCGCGGATCTTCTTGACGAAAGGCCCAGCCGGATCGGCGAGGATCAGATCGTCCGGCACGAAGACGTCGCGGAACTGCACGCCATAGGTGCCGGTCCCGTCCATGGCCAGGAACGGCTTGCAGGGCGTCAGCGTGATTGCCGGATCGGAGCAATCGGCCAGGAACATGACCGTGCCGGGCGCGCCACTTGCGCTGCCCTGATCGTCCTCCCGCTCGAAGATCGTGCCGAAGTAATGGTCGGGACCGAGATTGGAGACCCAGGGCAGCGCGCCACGCACGACATAGCCGCCCTCGACCTTGCGCCCCTTCAGCTTGAGCTTCTCGATGCCGAAAAAGCTCTTCATCGGATTGGAGAGCCCGGTGCCGCCGAGCACCCGGCCGGTCGAGAAGGCATCTCCGAAGCGCTTTGCAAGCTTCATGTTGGTCGAGTTGGCGGCGTACCAGACCAGCGTGTTCTGGCACCAGGCCATGAAGGCCGTGCCGCCGCAGACTTCGCCGATCGCCGCCATCGCCTGGATGGCACAGCGGAGATCCGCAGGACCTTCGTGCGGCACGTGACTGCCCCAGGCGCCAACCTCGCCGAATTTGCGCAACACCTCGGCCGGATAGACCGAACCGTCGTCGATGCCGGCGGCGAGCGGCGCGAGTTGCTCGCGTGCAATCCGCGCCACCTCGTCGGCAATGGACGGTGCGGGCTGATCCAAAATGTCGGCCCGTGAGAAAGCCAGTGAACCCATGATCGTCTCCCGCACCTTGTCCTGTTGCCGTCAGCCTAGATGCCGACCTCGAGATTGACCGGGCGGGTGAAGGTGTTGGCCACCGGCGACCATTTCTTCACATGGGCGACCAGAGCGTTGATCTCGTCCTGCGAGATGCCCTCGCATTCCATGTCGACCTTGACGCGCACATCGGTAAATCCAACGGGCTTGTCCGACATGTCGCCGGTGCCCCAGACCGCGGTGATGTTGAGGTCGCCTTCGAGTTCGAGCTCGAGCTTGTTGACGATCCAGCCACGATGCACGGCGTTGGCATGCAGGCCGACCGCAAGGCAGGAGCCGAGCGCGGCGAGCGAAGCTTCCGACGGATTGGGCGCGGTGTCGTCGCCCAGAAGTCCCGGCGGCTCGTCGACGATGTAGGGCGGCAGGTTGCGGATGTAGTTGGCGTGGCGGAATTTGCCCTCCGCGACCGTCTTGCATTTCAAGGTCTTGATGACCTTCGGATTGGCCTTGCCGCTCGCAATCAGTTGCTCGAGGCCATTCTTGTCGATGGGCGCAAGGCACCCCGTCAGCACTGTCTTTTGAACGACGGCAGTCATCATATTCTCCCTGGCAGCCGTGGAAAACGGCAGGATACCGAACGGTCTGTTTCCTTGCATGGAGCGTGCCAGAGCAGGCCAAAAACAAAAGGCGAAGCATTGGAGCCGCTTAGCGATGCCTGCCTGCGGATTGATCAGCGGTCCCATGCTCAATGGCGATGCAGACGGCCCGCCGCCTGCGAATCTTTTCAGCGCAGAACAGATGCGGCTTGCTGAGGCGACACGGCTGCGGGTAAGTTTGGACTTATGGCCAAGCCCTCACTGAACAAGACGTCGTCAAAGAAGACATCCAATTCACCGCATTCCTTTGCAGGCGAAGACGAGTCCGCGCGCGGGCGCCTCTTGAGCGCCGCGACGCATCTGTTCTGCAAGAACGGCATTAACGCCACCGGCATCGACGCGATCATCGAGGAAGCCGGCACGGCGAAGACCACGCTCTACAAATTGTTCGGCTCCAAGACCAATCTCGTCAACGCGGTGCTGGAGAGCGAAGGCAAGCAGTGGCGCGAATGGTTCATCGGCGCCATGGAAGACGGCGGCGGCGACGCGCAGGCGAAACTGACGCGTATCTTTCCGGCGCTGAAGAGCTGGTTCGCGCAGGAGCGCTTCTACGGCTGCCCCTTCATCAACGCCGTCGGCGAGCACGACAAGGACGCCAAGCAGTTCCGCAACATCGCGTTGAAGCACAAGAAGATCGTGCTCGGCCACATCGAGAAGCTCGCCGGCGAGCTCGGCTCGAGCGAGCCTGCAGTGCTCGCGCATCAGCTCGGGCTGTTGATCGATGGCGCCATCGTCGCGGCGATGATCTCGCGCGATCCGGGCGTGGCGGATACGGCAGCGCTGACCGCCGGCCCGCTGCTCGGCCAATCCAGGGCGAAGAAGAAGCGCGCGGCGGATCAGCTTGAAGCGGTGTGAGGTCGTACTTCGTAGGGTGGGCAAAGGCGCGCAGCGCCGTGCCCACCAAACTTTCTCGGCCGCCTTGATGGTGGGCACGCGCCGCTTTGCCCACCCTAAGAAATCCTACGAAGTGCGCTTCGCCAGCCCCTGCATAAACCGCCCGATCGCCGCGAGCACCGGCTCCTGATCCCCCGCAAAGAACCAGTGATCGCTGCCGTCGAGCTCGACGAACTCTGCACCTTTGATCCGGCTTGCGATATCGCGGCCGGCCGCGATCCGCACCGCCTTGTCGTCCCGCCTGTGCAGCACCAATGTCGGCACGGCGATCTTCGGCAGGAGGTGCCGCACGTCGGCGTCGCGAAACGCCTCCAGCACGGCGGAGATGCCGCCGGGGCTGGAGGCCGCGCGCAGCAACCCGGCCCACCAGGCGCGTGCCTGCGGATCATTGGCCAGGCTCGGCGCAAACGCTTCGATCCCGACCGGGCCGCCCCATTGCGTGATGAGATGCTTGCTCCAGGCGTCATACTGGCTGGCGCGCAGCGCGTGCGGATAGTCCTGTGACCAGCAGCCCTTGGCCAGCGCGCCGAACAAGATGAGCCCGGCCACGCGACGCGGCTCATCGACGGCAAATTTGATGCAGGCAGGCCCGCATTCGGATGCGCCGAACAGCACGACGCGGCGCGAATCCGCCGCCCGCAGCACCGTGCCGATATCCTGTGCGGTGACGTCGATGCCCGGGGCTGATCCGACCCGGTCGGACAGTCCGATGCCGCGACGATCGAAAACGACCAGGCGCCCGAGCTTCATCAATGACGCCAGAAACGTGCGGCTCGCGGGATGCTCCCAGGCGCGTTCCACATGCGAGACGAAACCGGGCATGACCAGGATGTCGAGCGGACCGCTGCCATAGGTCTGATAGGCCAGATGAACACCGGTGCCCTTGACATAGCGCGTCATCGGGGCGGCATGCGCCGCCGCCGCGGGGCTCATCAGCGCCTCCGTCTCGGCTTCCGGCGCGACCCCGAGCTCGTCCCGCAGCCGCCGCGTCAGGGCCACATGGTGCCGCTCCGCCGCGCTTCTGTCGCCGGCGAGCAGCAGGCTGCGGATCAGGTGCCGGCCATACACTTCGCTGAGCGGATCGAGCTCGACCAGCCGGCCCGCATGCGCGGTCGCGGCAAAATGGTCGCCCGCGGCGTTCTTGTCCTGCACCAGACGCTCCAGCGCATGCATGAGCCGTCCCCGCAGCGCCTCCCGGCGAAAGAACGCCCAATCGTCGAATTCGGCACAGCCATCCAGCGCGAAGCCCGCCAGGAAGTCGCCCCGATAGATCGCGCAGGCCTGCTCGAAGTCGCCGGCGTCACAGGCGTTCTCGAACGAATGCGTGTCGATCGTCAGTTCGACCGCCTCAGACCATCGCACGCTGGCGCGGTCCGTCTCGAACACCGGCTGGCCGAGCGTCAGCTCGACGCGATGAAGCAGGCGCCGCAATCGCGCCAGCCCAGTCTCGCGGTCGGTCTCCGGCCAAAGCAGCGTGGCAATGACGTCCCGTGCCACGGCGACCTTGGCCTCCGCGAGATAAACCAGCAGCGCGAGACCCTTGCGCAAGGCCAGCTTGATCGGGCGGCCGTCGGCATGGACCTCGGGGAACCCGAACGCCCCGAGCGAGAAAGCCGTCATCAAAATCCTCCCTCCCCTCGCGGCATCCCCGGGGGACGTGCAGGGGACGGTCGAACGGTAACAGTCGGGCCAGATCGAGCCAGCTCGCCAGCGAGCGGCTCATGCTCCTGCATGCGGCACCGCCTCATCAGGCACAATAGGAAATTCCATGGTCGCGCGCCTCGCAATCCTGCTCTACGCCATCGTGAGCTATGGCATCTTCACCGCTTCATTTCTCTATGCGCTCGGTTTCGTTGGCAATTATGTCGTGCCGAAGTCGATCGACACGCCGATCGACGTCAGCGCCGCCGCAAATCCGGGCGAGGCCATCGTCGTCAACCTGCTGCTGATGAGCCTGTTTGCAATCCAGCACAGCGTGATGGCGCGCGCATCCTTCAAACGATGGTTGACCCAATTCCTCCCAGCCGCCTGCGAGCGCAGCACCTATGTGCTGCTCTCCAGCCTGATCCTCCTGCTGCTGTTCTGGCAGTGGCGCCCGATCACGGCTCCGGTCTGGCAGGTCCACGGAATTGCGGCCTGGCTGCTGATCGGCGTCCACTGGCTCGGCTGGCTGATCGCGTTTGCCTCGACCCACATGATCGATCATTTCGACCTGTTCGGCCTGCGCCAGGCTTTCGTCGCGCTCCGCGGCACCGAGATGCCAGGTCAATCCTTCAAGACCCCGCTGCTTTACAAGATCGTGCGCCATCCGCTCATGCTGGGCTTCCTGCTCGCGTTCTGGGCCACGCCCGAGATGACCGCCGGCCATCTGCTGTTCGCCATCGCCAACACGGCCTACATCCTGGTCGCGCTGCAGTTCGAGGAACGGGATCTGGTCGCCGCGTTCGGCGCGACCTACCAGGAGTATCGCCGGCGCGTTCCCATGCTGGTGCCGCGTCTGTTCGGTCGCCGCCGCACCGAACAGCGCCCGTCGCCGCGGCCTGCCGGAGCGCCGCAATGAACGTTGTGCCATGCCGCACGCTCGCGGCCGCCCGAACGCCCGAACCGGAAGCCGCGGACGCCGCTGCATTCGCCGACACCCTCGATGGTCTCGACGCCAGCCTCTATCTCGTCGATGCGGACGGGCGTCTCATTCACGCCAATGCCGCCGGGCGGGCCATACTGGATGCGTGCAACGTCCTGCTCGAGATCCGCGGGCAACTGATGGCCTGCGATCCCATGGTCACGCATCGGTTGCGGCAGGCCTTCGCGGCGTGCGGCCGCGGCGATGCGGCCGCGGGCACCCGCGAAAGCGCCATCCCGATGGTCGGCTTGGACGGGGCGCGCCACATCGCCCACGTCTTGCCGCTGACGTCAGGCCCACGCCGACGTGCGGGAGCCGCCTACCGCGCCGTCGCCGCTCTGTTCGTCCGCAAGGTGGCGCTGACGATACCACCTCGCTCGGATGCGCTGCGCGACGCGTTCAGATTGACGCCGACCGAGCTGCGCGTGCTGCTCGCCATCGTCGAACTCGGCGGCATTCCCGAAGTCGCCGCCGCCCTCGGCGTGGCCGCGACGACGGTCAGGACGCATGTCCGCCGCCTGTTCGAAAAGACCGGCACCGCGCGGCAGGCCGATTTCGTCAAGCTCGTCGCGGGATATGCGACGCCGCTGCGAGACATGGGAGAGTCATGATGAAAGCCGTCCTCTGCAGGTCGTTCACCGGCCCCAGCGATTTGCGCCTCGGCGAGATCGACGAGCCGAAGCCGGCCGCCGACGAGATTCTCATCGACGTCCATGCGGCGTCTGTGAGCTTCATGGACCAGTTGCTGGTCTCGGGCCTGTACCAGATGCGGCCGCCGACGCCGTTCGTGCCCGGGACGGAAGCGTCCGGAATCGTCGTCGCAATCGGCGACAAGGTCACGGCCTTCCGGCCCGGCGATCGCGTGGCCTGCAGCAGCTGGACCGGCGGCTACGCCGAACGGATGACAGCCAAGGCATCGAAGAGCGTGCTTCTGCCGGATGGAGTCGCGTTCGAAGCCGCGGCGACGGTGCTGCACAATTACGGCACGGCCTACTATGCGCTGGTCGAGCGGGCCCGGGCCAAACACGGCGAAACGCTGTTCGTCACCGGCGCTGCCGGCGGGGTGGGCCTTGCCGCCGTCGACCTCGGCCGCCATCTGGGCCTGCGCGTCATTGCCGGTGTCGGCTCCGACGACAAGGCGGCCCTGGTCCGCCGCTACGGCGCCAGCGAAATCGTCAACTACCGCAGCGAGGATCTGCGCGACCGGATCAAGTCGATCACATCGGGAGACGGCATCGATATCGGCTTCGACAATATCGGCGGCGCCATTTTCGAGCAGATCGCCCGACTGATGAAATGGGGCGGACGGCTGATGCCGATCGGCTTCACCTGCGGTGAGGTTCCCTCGATTCCGATGAACCTGCCGCTCCTGAAGAATTATTCCATCATCGGCGTCTTCGTCGGCGCCTGGGCGGAAAAATTCTCTACGGAAGCCGCGCGCATGAACGATGCACTGGTGCAGTTACTGGCTGAAGGAAAAATCCGCCCGCATATCGATCGCATCCTCCCTTTGGACGAGGCCACCGAAGCCATGCAAGCCGTCGCCAATCGCACGGTTCAGGGAAGAATTGTCCTCAAGATCAGATAGAGTAACCGCAAAGGGTCGTCATGCCCGGGCTTGTCCCGGGCATCCACGTTCTTTCACACGCAAAGGCGTGGATGGCCGGGACAAGCCCGGCCATGACGCCGTGGAATTTCAGGAAGGCAACCATTGACCCAGATCATCATCGACAAGCGCTATTGCGGTCCCCCGAACTCCGGCAATGGCGGTTATGTCTGCGGCCGGCTCGCCCGGCATATTCCCGGGGCTGCGGAAGTGACGCTGCGCGCACCGCCGCCGCTGGACACACCACTGGATACGGCTGCGACCGGCGACGGCACGTGGGAGCTACGCGACGGCCCCAAAGTCGTCGCGACCGGGCGGCCGACAAGCGTCGAGCTGGCGCGCCTGGAGACCGCCAGCTTTGACGAGGCCTGCGCCGCCGAATTGCTGACGCCGGTCAAGCCACACGAGCATCCGCTGCCGACCTGTTTCGTCTGCGGCCCCGCGCGAGCCAAAGGCGACGGCCTGCGCATCTTTGCCGGTCCGGTCGGGCGGCATGCGCGAAACGCCGTTCTCGCGGCGAGCTGGACACCCGATCCGACGCTGGCCGCTGACGACGGCCTCGTCGCCGACGAGTTTCTCTGGTCGGCGCTCGATTGCCCCACCGGCTATGCCTGCAACTACAACCAGGAAAGCGACGGCTTCGACAAGGCCCCGCTGCTGCTGGGCCGGATGTCGGCCCGGATCGAGGCAAGGCCTCGTCCCGGCGAGCGCTGCATCATCACCGCCTGGTCCACCGGCCGCGACGGCCGCAAGCGCACCGCCGAGGCTGCTGCGCATGACGAGGGCGGCAGGCTGCTGGCGGTGGCAAGGGCGACATGGATAGAGGTCCAACGCGAGGTCCAGCTCGGGCGATAGCAGCAACCCGCATAGCAAAGAGGTGGATTACGCTTCGCTAATCCACCTACTGACGAAGCGCACAGCCGGCGCGACCGCGGGCATGTCGTGGCGAGCCCTCATCGAATTTACCTTCCATCAAGCACGGATCGCGATCAGGCGGGTCTGTAAAGACGGCCTTAGCACCCCCTCGTCTTTGGTCATCCGCAAGAGAAGGGGATGCTCTGGGATGCGGTCCGAAGGCGGACGATACAGCTTGCCGCGCTGGCGATTGATGCGTTGGTTGACCGATGTCGGCCCCGACGTACCGGGCGACATTCGCGCAGCCCTCATCTCCCAACTCTTCGGTGCGGTCCCGATCTTCGCGGGCGGCGCCATCAATTCCGTCGCGATCGCGGCCATCATCGCGTATCGCCTGCAGACCGAGCTGCTTGTCGCCTGGTTCGTGCTCGAACTGATGATTTGCCTTGCGCGCCTCGCGGTTCTGGTCGCGGCGCATCGCGCGATCCGGCTGCACCGGCCCACCCCGACCGATCTTCATCTCTTGCTCTCGATGGCCTGGAGTCTCAGCCTCGGATTGGGTGCTATCGCGAGCATCGGCAGCGGCGACTGGCTGGTCGCGATGCTCGCTTCGATGTCCACGGCGGCCATGATCGGCGGCATCTGCTTCCGCAATTTCGGCGCGCCGCGATTTGCCGGAATCATGATGCTGATCAGCCTCGGCCCCGTCGCCGTGTACATCGCTCTTCTTGGCGAGCCGATGCTCTACATCATGATCTATCAGGTCCCGATGTATCTCGCGGCAATGGCGGGCGCGGCCTTCCGGCTCAACAGGATGCTGATCACGACCATGCGGGCCGAGCGCGAGAACAGCCATCGTGCGCACCATGACGCGCTCACGGGTCTGCTGAACCGCGCGGGATTCATCGACGCGCTGGAGGCAAAGATCGCGCAATCCAGTCGTGAGGACCGCCCTGTTGCCCTGTTCTTCGTAGATCTCGACGAGTTCAAGCCGATCAACGACACGTTCGGGCATGGAGCCGGCGATCGGTTGCTCAAGGGAGCCGCCGAGCGACTGCGCAAGGCAGTGCCGGAGAGCGCGGCAATTGCGCGGATGGGCGGCGACGAATTTGTCGCGCTCGTTGAAAACGTCACAGCCGAGCAGGCGCTGGCGATGGGACAACGCATCGTCGGCGAGATCGGGGCGCCCTATCAGCTCGATGGCGAGACCCGCGCCAGTGTTGGTGCGAGCGTGGGCATTGCGCTGTCACCGGATCATGGCTCCCAGGTGGCCGAGCTGCTTGCGGTGGCGGATGGAGCCCTCTACGAGGCGAAATCCAGCGGCAAGTCTCGCTGCTGCCTGGCTTCGATCGATCTGAACCTGACCGCGCTGCGCCGGCTTCAGGCCGGTAGCAGGCGTGCTGCCAACGGGACCAGCGTCGCCGCCTGAGCTGCGTAAAGTGGATTAGCGAAGCGTAATCCATCGCGTCTCTGTCCGCTTGGTTGGCAAAGAGGTGGATTACGCCTTCCGCTAATCCATCCTATGAGACCAGCGTCGTGGAAAAACCGGCCGCCAGATGATCGATCAGCGCGCGGACCGCCCGCGGCAGGCCTCGTCGGGTCGTGAAGACGAGATGCACCAGGCCGCGTTGACCGCGCCATTCCGAGAGCACATGGACGAGCTTACCTTGCCCGAGCGCCTCCCGGCAGAGGTGATCCGGCAACAGCGCAATACCGAGGCCGGCGACCGCCGCATCCCGCACCGCGCCAAAGTCACCGCAACCCATGCGTGGTTCGTGTTTGACGACGCGAGCGCGCCCGTCGTCCGTCTCCAGATGCCATTCGACCAGATTGTCCTCATCTGAAGTCGCCAGCGTCGGAAGCGCGTTCAAATCATCCAGGGTTCGCAGCCGGCTTGCCAATTGCGGGCTCGCGACCAGGATGCGCGTGGACGTCCCCAGCGACCGCATGGTGAGCGCCGCATCCCCGACAAGGACGGAACGAACGCGCAGAGCCACATCGATCCGCTCTTCAATCAGGTCGACCGGCCGGTCGATGGCGACGAGTTGCAGGCGAACCTTGGGATAGCGGATCAGGAAGCTCGACGTGAGCCCGAAGATTTCCGCGACCATGCCGGTCGGGCAACTGAAGCGAATGCGGCCGTGGGGTTCGGCCTGCGCTTGCGTCACCAGCGCCTCGGCCTGTTCGGCTTCGGCCAGGATCGCACGACAGCGCTCGTAGAAGGCCTGCCCTACTTCGGTGACGCGAAAGCGGCGGCTCGATCGTTCGATGAGGCGCAGGCCCAGGCGCTCTTCCAGCCCGGCAATCCGCCGGCTGAGCTTTGACTTGGGCTCGCGCAAGGCCCGTCCGGCGGCAGCAAAGCCGCCGTGCCCGACCACCTCGGCGAAATAGGCAAAGTCGTTCAGATCAGTCTTCATCGTTCCTCATATAGAACGATGCGTACTATATTCGCCGTCTACTCGCATCATCGTTCTATAGGCATCTACGAGGGGCAACGGCGCTTCTGCCAAATGCTTCCAACGGAGACGGACGATGACTGACAGGTTCAACAACAAGGTCGTGGTGGTGACCGGCGGCACGAGCGGCATCGGCCTTGCGACCGCCAAGGCTTTTGCGGCCGAGGGCGCTTCGGTGTTCATCACCGGCCGCCGCAAGGATGCACTCGACGCTGCGGTGAAATCGATCGGCGGCCGCGTGACCGGCGTGCAGGGCGATATGGCCAACCTTGCCGACATCGACCGGCTCTACGATGCCGTGCAGCAGAAGCACCAGCACATCGACGCGATCTTCGCCAACGCCGGTGGCGGCGAATTCGCACCGCTCGGCTCGATCACGGAGGAGCACTACCAGCGCACGTTCGACACCAACGTGAAGGGCGTCCTCTTCACCGTCCAGAAGGCGCTGCCCTTGCTCCGCGACGGCGCCTCGATCGTGCTGAACGCATCGACCACAAGCATTTCGGGCACGCCGGCCTTCAGCGTCTATTCGGCAACCAAGGCGGCCGGGCGCAACTTCGCGCGCAACTGGATCCTCGACCTGAAGGACCGGCACATCCGCGTCAACGCGGTCAGCCCCGGCGTCACCGAAACGCCCGCGCTGAACCACCTGTTCGGCGGCGGCGAGCAGGCCGAGGGCACCAAGACGTATCTCGCGGGGCTGATCCCGGCCGGTCGCGTCGGCCAGCCCGAGGAAATCGCCAAGGCCGTGCTGTTTCTGGCCTCTGATGAAGCCAGCTTCGTCAATGGCACCGAGCTCTTCGTCGATGGCGGCCAGGCGCAGATCTGACTCAGTTCGCAGGGTGGGCAACGCCGCAAAGCGCCGTGCCCGCCCGCCAGACCTCTAGAAATTGTGGAGAAGACCCATGACCCGCACCAATGAATCAGCAGATCGAATCCACGAACTGCTTCGCCGTAACCCTCAGGGAGTCTTCCGCGAGGGCGACGCGAAGCGCCGCCGCGCCGCCATCGACGAACTCTGGGCCGAGAACGGCGCCTTGTACACGCCATCGGGCATCCTTGTTGGGCGCGATGTGATCGACAAATTCGCCGGCGATCTGCGCGCTACGCATCCCCATTTCGTCTACACGCAGACAGGCGAGCCGCAGGCGCTTCATAACGCCGGACGGCTGGCCTGGGGATCAGGTCCGCCTGGCAACGCGCCTGTTTATACCGGATGGGACGTCGTCATCGTCGAAGCAGGATCGCTGCGCTCTACGTGTTCCTTGATCAGCCGGGCAAGTGAACGCTGGATCGCGGAAGCGACCGTTTGACGGGGCTGCCGATCCTTCCGCGATCATCCGAGCGCTCGAGCATTTCGCGGTGTGGCCAAAAACGCGCAACGCGGGCCCGCCACTGCCACCCCGGCTGATGGCTTAACCTTGGTGGGTACGCTGCGCTCCCTTGAGTTGGCGCCCCATCCAGACCATGTGGGGCCGATGCGCCTCAGGGATTTGCATCCAGCGCCTTGAGCTCGGCGCTCGCCGCCTGCGTCTCGACGAAGGTCGGCGGGCAATCGGCAAGCGCAAGCCCGAACAGCCGCCGGGCCTCGTCCTTCGCGCCGCGCTTCACGGCAAGTTGGGCTGTGAAGAAATTCGCCTCACAGATTTGGCCCTTCTTCTTGACGGGCTCAGGATCATCCGCTGCACGCAGCAACTCCTCGGCCGTCATCGTCCCCAACATAAGCCGAATGATTGGAGCAGGCCATTTGGTCATATCGAGGCTGGCTGTCGCTTCTGACAACGTCGCCGGGGTATTGCCGCGCCAGCCGGCGATTTCGCGCCAAATCGCGCCGTAGGGCTCCTTTGGATCGAGTTCTCGCGACTGATCGAGCCTGGCGATCGCCTGCTCGATCGAGCCGGCCTGGAGATGTGCCATGGCACATATGCGATACTGGCCGGCCGCCTTTGGAGCGCGCTCGATCGCGAGATCGCATGCCGTGACGGCACGCTGTGGATCCCCCATCGCCAGATAGGTGAAGGTTCGGCAGAGATACGCATTGGGGTCCTTGGGCCAGAAGGCCACCGCGCGGTCGCAGTCATCCATGGCGCGCCCAAACTCATGCTTAACCCGATATGCACCTGCACGATAGACGAACGCTGGCGGATACCTTGTATCGAGCGCAAGTGTTGCGTCATAATCAGAAATTGCGCCGTCGATGTTGCCCTTCTTGCTTTGGGCAAGGCCGCGCGCCAAGTAGGCGGCCCTGTGCAACGGGTTGAACTGCGCGGACGGGCCCGGATCGGAAGGCGCAAGATCGCCGCCCCGATAGTAAGTCTCCGTCCCACTCGGGGCCGTTGACGGATCGAGTTTCAATTCGATCGCCCTGGTATAGTCGGCGATAGCGAGGTCGAAATCGCCCTTCCTGGAGTAGGTCACCCCGCGACTGTAGTATGCGCGCTGATCCTTGGGATTCAGCCCGATCACTTCGCCGTAGTCCGCAATCGCGCGCTCAAGCTCTCCCAATTGATAATAGGAGTAAGCGCGATTGTAATAAGCGTAGGGATTACGAGGAAATAGCCTGACCAGCTCAGTGTAATCGGCGACCGCGAGTTCGAAGGCGCCCTTCTTGGTGTAAGCTCCAGCGCGATTGAAGCGAGCACGAAGCACGCCCCGGTCGCCGAATTTCCCGGCTTCCAATACCGACGTACAAGCTGCGATCCGGTCGTCGACCGGAATCTCCGTGATCGCAGTGCATTTCCAGTCAGTCGCGGACTCCGCAGTCGCGGGAGAGACAAACGCAAGAACGGCCAAACCAATCGCCGCGCAAGTGGGCACGCGGCCTGTCATTCCAATCATGAGGCACCCGGCTAAATTCCGAGAACTTTCTTAGCAACCAAACGTGCTCTTGCACAGCCTTTGGTTGCGACCCACAACTCGGCGCTCGTTGGCAGAATGCTTAGGGCCGTTGTCGAGAGTGCAGCGGGATCTACCCTACGAGACCTACGCGCTTGGCTCGATCATCGCCTGCAATCTCACCAGCTCCGCCTCGAGATCCCGCTCCACATCCGCTGCACGGATCTCGATCACCCGATAGTCCCGAGCCTCAAGCCACGTCCGCCGTCCCGCGCGATCCGCCGCGATCGTCTCGCCCTCGCCCGGGTTGACCAGCTCGATCGCGATCCGGTGCGGGAACGAGACGAAGTCCGGGATGTGGCGGCCCACCGGGGTCTGGCGCTTGAAGCTTCCCGCGAAACGCCGATCACGTGTCAGCGCCTGCCAAAGCAGGCGCTCGGCATCGGTCGGGTTGCGGCGGAGCAGGCGGGCGAGGCCGCGCACGGTCGAGCCGCTGTCGGACACCCCGCCGCCCTGCCCGTGCTCGGCAAGCAGCGCGCGCAGTCGCGTCGCCTGCTCGCCATCGAGCACGCCGCCCTTGGCCGGGCCCTTGCGTCCTTCCGCGATCGCCATCACCACCCCGTGCAGGGTGTGCATGTCCTGCTTGGTCGGGTCCATGCGGGTGAAGATGTTGCGCAAATTCACCAGCATGGTGTCGCGCTTCTCGGCCGGGCGCAGGAACTCGACCTTGTCGAGCTCGCGGATCAGGTTCTCGAAGAAGGCCTGGATCTGGTGCTGCGAGGCACGCTCGGAGCGCTCCGGCATGGCGTGCGGCAGTTCGCCTGACGTTGCCCGCTTGAACCATTCATAGCCGACCAGCAGCACGGCCTGGGCGAGGTTCAGCGAGGCAAAACCCGGATTGACCGGGAACGTGATGATGCGGTTGGAAAGCCCGACCTCCTCGTTGGTCAGACCCCAGCGCTCGCGGCCGAACAGGATACCAGCCTTGCCTCCCCCCGCGACGTGGCCGGAGATTTCGGCGGCGGCGGCCTCCGGCCCCACCACCGGCTTGGCCTGGTCATGCGGGCGCGCGCTGGTCGCGAACAGCAGGTCGAGATCGGCCACCGCCTCTTCGACCGTGCCAAACAATTCGACCTTTTCCAGAATATGGTCGGCGCCGGCCGCGGCGCGCTGGGCGGCGATGTTGGGCCAGCCGTCGCGCGGGTTGACGATGCGCAAGGCGCCGAGCGCAAAATTGCCCATGGCGCGCGCGGCCATGCCGATGTTTTCCCCGAGCTGCGGCTCGACCAGGATCACGATGGGACCGTCGAGGGAAAGGCCCGCCTTGCTCTTGTCAGTCCCCGACATCTCGTTTCGCTTTCACTGGGTTCTCAACGCCTTGGCGGGGCGCTCTTCAGGAATTGATTCAAGGCCGGCCCTGGGCCCATCTAGGACCGGCCGCCCGTTCGCCTGTCGTTTGCCTGTCCTGAAGAAATTCTCAAGGGAAATAACGGGTTGGATTCGACTTTTGAATCTCGCCTGAAAGCTCTGCCCCCGCCCCGCGGCCGGGCCGTTGCCCGCCCCCCCATCTGAGGAAGCTGGATCGGCTAAAAGTGCATAATCACTTGGCTTTCGCCCGCCGCGCGGCGGTGCTAAGAGGCGGCGGATATTCAAATTGGCGCCGGTGGCGCCGTTCCCAAGAGGGCTTCCCCGATCATGGCAAAAATCAAGGTATCCAATCCCGTCGTCGAACTCGATGGCGACGAGATGACCCGGATCATCTGGCAGTACATCAAGGACAAGCTGATCAACCCGTTCCTTGACGTCGAGCTGCTCTATTTCGACCTGGGGATGGAGTACCGCGACCAGACCAACGATCAGGTCACCATCGACGCCGCCGAAGCCATCAAGAAGGTCGGCGTCGGCGTCAAGTGCGCCACCATCACTCCGGACGAGGCCCGGGTGAAGGAATTCAACCTCAAGCAGATGTGGAAGTCGCCGAACGGCACTATCCGCAACATCCTCGGCGGCGTGATCTTCCGCGAGCCGATCATCTGCAAGAACGTGCCGCGCCTGGTTCCCGGCTGGACCAAGCC
>Ga0102590_1001550_pt1 | contig 33595 bp, 26 predicted proteins | sample AraplaMF_Col_mMF_FD_76859 | JGI IMG/M metagenome (GOLD analysis project Ga0102590, IMG submission 76859) | Arabidopsis root microbial communities from the University of North Carolina, USA - plate scrape MF_Col_mMF | ecosystem: Host-associated > Plants > Roots > Endosphere | place: USA... | reverse complement strand
CGCCGGGAATCGCGCGGCCAGGCGCGCTTCGAACTCCGACAGCAGCGGCCCGAAGTTCGAATACCAGCGCGCGGTGTCGATCCGCTGCAGGTACGGAAAAATCGCTTCGGCTGAAGGCAGGCGGGGACGGGCCACCGGCACGGTCGCCAGGACGGCCGGCCCAGCATGGGTCGTTGCTTTATGGACGAGCAAAAGAATTCCTCCGACGTCCGGCGATGCCAACACCAACATGGTTAACGGCGCGTTAGGGGGCGGTGTCGTTTCCGGAGCTCGGGGGCGGGCGCGGGCCGGCGAGGTCGGCCAATCCGTACAGAGGGGGCGACCGGTTTCCGGCTAGGAAGACTTCGTAACATCCTGAATTGACGGGAATATCGCCCGGAGACCATCGTCGCCGGGGCGTTCACCCGTCCCGCATCGTCCGTCCGAATGGGACAAATGGCCGCGATGACAGTCGCGCCGCATTCCCGTCATCGCAGGTCGAAGGTTCAGCGGGGATAGCTGCGCTCGGCGAGCGGTCGGACCTGGTAGTCGACGCGGAAGTGGCAGGCCTCGCCGTAGATCGCCACGGCCTGCTGACAGCCTGCCGCCAGCGAAGCTGGCGAAGGTTTTTCGCCCTGCTCGATCCAGGCGCTCATCGCCCGCAGCAGCGCGGCGTATTCGGGCGTGGCCAGCTTGCTGTGCTCGTGCTCGTCGGTGAACGACTGGACCAGCAGGTCGCCGGCGCCGGCCTTGGCGACGGTGTCGTGGAACACCTGCTCCAGCTCGACGAAGGCGGTGGGGTCGTCGATGGCGTGCATCGTCAGGGTCGGGACCGTCAGCTTGCCGCTGAGATCGGCGTCGAAGGCCAGGCGGCGCACGCCTTCCGGATCGGCCGCGAACCGCGCCACGCCCTTGTTGAGCGCGGCGTCGTCGTCGGAGCCCGCATAGACGACGCCGACATTGCCGAACGGGTTGTGGCCGTCCAGGCGCTTGTTGACCATGTCGGCGAAGGTGAAGGTCGCCCAGCCCAGGTGGCTGTCCAGCGTCCGCTCCGGGATGCGGACCACCGCCAGGATGTTGTCGAGATTGCGCTGCTGGACCGCCGTGCGCTGGGCCTTGGGCAGGTTGACGCCGGTGCAGGCCTCGAGGCGTTCGTCCAGCTGCTTGTTGGTCAGGGTCGAGCCGACCGGCTGGCCCTGCCAGAGCGGATAGGCCGGCTCGTCGGGCCGGGGATGGTTCTGGCAATAGTACTGGTAGACGGCCCGCAGGTCGGCGCGGAAGTCGTATGATCGCGTGCCGCCGCCCAGCACGCCGCTGGTCAGGATGACGCCGTCATAGACCGGCTTGCCGTCGGCCCCCTGCCCGTACAGCTCGGCCGTCTTGGCCGCGACATTGCCGCCCCAGGACTGGCCGTGCAGGATCGTGCGCTTGGGACGCCCGAACTGGTCCCAGAAGATCTGGCGCAGGGCGTCGCTGTCCTCGGCCGCGCTGCGCACGCCGTAGCCCGCGCGGCGATAGTTCGACCCGGCCCAGGCGAAGCCCTCTTTCACGGTCACCGAGAACCGCTCCAGGTCCTCCAGGGCGTCGTCGGGCTTGGGCGCCTTCAGCCGCGGCCCGCCGTGGGTGTGCACCACCAGCGCGCCGTTCCAGGCCTTCGGGATGACGATCCAATAGTAGGCGCCGTTGGCGTCCTGGCCGGCGAAGCAGCGGGTCTGCGCCGGCAGGAAGTCGGGGCAATCCTTGGCCGCCTGGGTTCCCGCGGGGACCTTGGCGGCCGGGGCCTGGGCATGCGCGCAGCCTCCGGACGCCATCAGCCCCAGGGCCGCGAAACCCATCCAAACTCGGCGAAGCGGCGAACCCATGGCGGTGTCTCTTTGAAGCGTATCGAACAAGGAAGCGGCCCCGGCGCCCAGGGGGAGAGGAAGCGCCGGGGCCCGGCCGACGTCAGAACGACTTGCTGACGTTGACGTACCAGTAGCGGGCATAGGGGTTGTAGAGCGAGCCGATGTAGCCGCTCGACGACAGGGGCGGATCCTTGTCGAAGATGTTGCGGGCGCCGACGCGCAGGCGCGTGTCGTCCAGCGGGCTCTTCTTGTCCTCGATCCGATACTGGACATAGAGGTTGGCCGTGGTCAGCGACTTGACGGTGTAGGGCGTGCCGTCGGCGGCCAGGAAGTCTGTGTCCAGCACCGAGCCGGTGTAGATCACCGAGGCGCCGATCTGGACGTTGTCCTTGCGCCAGGTCAGCGTGCCCGTGCCCTTCCATTCCGGCTTGCCGTTCTTGCGCAGCAGGTCGCCCGGATCGGTCAGCGGCGTGGCCGGGTTGATCGTGCCGGCCGCGCGGGCGTCGAACAGCTCCTGGATGGGCGGGGCCAGGTCCTGCGAGAACTTGTCCATGTAGGTCGCGTCGATATTGACCGTGAAGCGACCGTAGTCCTCGGTGCGCAGCGCCCAGTTCACGCCGATATCGACGCCGCTGACCGTCTGCGGCTGCAGGTTCTTGAACTGGTCGCGGATCTCGGTGATCTGGCCGACCGGCGCCAGGCCGGTGCCGGCGAAGAACGCCACGTCGTCGGCGTTGGGCGCGGCGCGGATCACGTTCGGATTGCTCGAGCCGGTCATGCGCTCCAGGTAGTCCTGGACGGCGATGTTGGTCGAACCCAGCGTGCCGACGATGCCGTCCTGCTCGATCTGCCAGCGGTCGACGGTGATCGTGAAGTCGCCGAACTGCTCGGGGATGAACCGGGGCTGCAGGACCAGGCCGACCGAATAGCTTTCGCTCTCCTCGGCCTTCAGGTCCGGATTGCCCGCGGTCGTGAAGCGGATCCCGACGCCGCGGCTGCAAGCCCCGAAGGTGGCGATGCGGCCGGCGCGAAGGTCGGCTTCGCAGCGGTAGTAGTCGGTGACGCTGTTGGTCCGCGAATAGCTGAACGGGTTGGTGGTCTCCAGGTTCGGAGCCCGGAAGCCCTGCTGCCACGAACCCCGCACCCGCACGCCGTCGACCAGGTCCCAGGCGAAGGCGATCTTGGGTTTCGCCACCGATCCGAAGTCGCTGTAGTTCTCGAAACGGCCGGCCAGCTGGACGTCGATGGCGCGCACCAGGGGCACGTTCATCTCCGGCGAGACCAGCGGCAGGGCGAACTCGATGAAGGCCGAGCCGACGTCGCGCGAGCCCTTGGTGCTGGGCGTGTCGTTGACACCCGTGACGTTGCTGTTGCTGGTCGCGCCGGTCACCGGGTCGGTGAAGGGCGTGCGGCCGTCAAGCTGCGGGTCGCGGCGGTCCTGCTGAGTCTCGTGCCGGAACTCGACGCCGGCGGCGACGCCCACCGGGCCGGACCAGATGGTCAGCAGGTCGGGCTTGGAGACCTTGAAGTCGGCCAGGGTCAGGGTGGTGGTCGAGTGGCGCTTCAGGCGGAAGCGGATGGCGTCGGTCGCCGCCTTGGAGCTGGGCGTGCAGTCGCGGCCGCCCTCCCCGTCCAGGCACCCGCCGTTGAAGGGGTTGTAGGCGTCGGGGGTCGAAAGGGCCAGTTGGGCGGCCAGCTTGGCGCTGTCGATGCCGTCGGATTCGTCCTTGGCGTCGGCCTTGGAATACAGCAGCGCCGAGTCCCAGTTCCAGCCGAACGCCTCGCCCTTCAGCCCGCCCAGGAAGCGGGTCTGGTAGTTCTCGACCTCGACCTTGTTCGGGCCCAGGTCGTTGAAGCGGTAGTTGGTGAAGGTCACCGCGCGGCCGGCGGCCGGCACGTTGGTCAGATTGGGCAGGCGGTTGGGGTTGACCGTGCCGTTGGCGAACACGGCCATGCCGAAGGGGTTGTAATAGTTGCTGGCCGGCACGCCGATCGCCACCAGGCTGGTGCCCTGGGTGGTCAGGCCTTCGGACTCGGCGTGATAGAGGCCCACCTCGCCATAGGCGGTCAGGGTGTCGGTGATGTCGTAGTGGCCGTTCAGGAAGACGTTCTGGCGGCTGATCTTCGGCGCGATCGTCGTGGCGTCGTTCTGGGGCGCGTTGTAGCGCAGGAAGTTGGCCGTGCTGCCGGTGGCCAGGTTGCCCGTGCCCAGGCACAGCCCGTTGCCCAGCTGGGCGGCGCAGCCGGCGATGGTGTTGGGCTGGACGTGGGTGGCCCCCGCCGCCGTGGTCAGGGCCGTCGTGCCCTGGCGGACGACGCCGCCGGCGTTCAGCACGGTGATGTTGGAGAACGAGTTCTGGTTGCCGCGGTTGTCGGGCGTGGCGCTGTCGGTGTAGCGCGGATCGTTGTCGAACAGCGGCCGCAGGTCCTGGGTCGCGGTGTAGGGTCGGTCGCTGGGCCGCTGGGCCGTACGCTCGGTGAAGTTGGCGTTGATCGAGACGTTGCCGCGTCCGTCCGCGAAGTTGCGGCCGGCGAAAATGTTGCTGGTGTATTCCTTGCGGTGCGTGCCTTCGGCCCAGCCGTACTGGGCGTCCATGGTCAGGCCGTCGAAGTCGGTCTGCAGCACGGTGTTGACCACGCCGGCCACGGCGTCGGCGCCGTAGATCGCGGCCGCGCCGTCGCGCAGCACTTCCAGCCGCTCCAGGTTCGAGGTCGGGATGGCGTTGGCGTTGTAGCCCAGCAGCGGCACGGTGCCCGACGACTGGCTGGTCGGGTGGTTGACCAGACGGCGGCCGTTCAACAGCACCAGGGTGTTGCCCACGCCCAGGCTGCGCAGGTTGATCGAGTTGACGTCGCCGCGCGTGGAGTTGCTGGTTTGCGGGCTGTTGCTGGGATTGATGAAGACGTCGCCCATCTGCGGGATCGAGCGGAACAGGTCGTCGCCCGAAACCGCGCCGGTGGCGGCGATCTGGTTGTTGTCCATCACCGTGACCGGCAGGGCCGCCGTGGTCTTGGCGCCCTTGATCTGGCTGCCGACCACGACGACTTCCTCGACCTTGGTGACGTCGTCGGCGGGCGCCTGCTGGGCGTGGGCGGTGCCGGCCAGCAGCAGGCCGGCGAAGGCGGTCCCGCAGATGAGCCTTTGGCGGATGTTGGCGGTGGTCATGAGAGCTCCCCGATTTTCTTGTTTTGATGGTTCTGGTTGAAAGTCGGCCTAGGGCCGGGCCTCGCTGGCCGCCAGGATTTCCGGGGCGGCCGGGTCGGGATTGAGGGCCGCCTCCAGTTGGGCGGCGTCGAGCCCCTTCTCCCAGCGTGAGACGACGATGGTGGCGACGGCGTTGCCGGTGAAGTTGGTCAGGGCCCGGCATTCGGACATGAAGCGGTCCACGCCCAGGATCAGGGCCATGCCGGCGACCGGCACCGAGGGCACCACAGACAGGGTGGCGGCCAGGGTGATGAAGCCCGCGCCGGTCACGCCCGCCGCGCCCTTGGAGCTCAGCATGGCCACGCCCAGCAGCAGCGCCTGGTCGCCCAGCGACAGGTGCACGCCGGTGGCCTGGGCGATGAACAGCGCCGCCAGGGTCATGTAGATGTTGGTGCCGTCCAGATTGAACGAATAGCCCAGTGGCACGACCAACCCGACGACGGACTTCGGGCAACCGGCCTTCTCCAGCTTCTCGATCAGGCTGGGCAGCGCCGCCTCGGACGAGCTGGTGCCCAGCACCAGCAGCAGCTCGGCCTTCAGATAGCGGATCAGCTTGAAGATCGAGAAGCCGTTGACCTTGGCCACGAGGCCCAGGATCACAACCACGAAGAACAGCGAGGTCAGGTAGAAGGTCGCGACCAGCGCGGCCAGGTTGGCGATCGAGCCGATGCCGTACTTGCCGATCGTGAAGGCGAAGGCTCCGAACGCCCCGATCGGCGCGGCCTTCATCAGCACGTGGACCAGGCGGAAGAAGGCGTCGGCGGTGGATTCCAGGACGGTCAGCACCGGCTGGCCGCGATCACCGACCATGGCCAGGGACAGGCCGAACAGAATCGAGAAGAACAGCACCTGCAGGATCTCGCCCTCGGCGAAGGCGCTGACCACGGTGTCCGGGATGATGTGCAGCAGGAAGCCGACGATCGTCTGGTCGTGGGCCTTGGCCTCGTAGGTCGCGATCTTGGACGTGTTGAGCGTGGCCGGATCGATGTTCATGCCCGCGCCCGGATGGACGACGTTGGCGACGACCATGCCGACGATCAGGGCCAGGGTCGAGAACACCAGGAAATAGATGAAGGCCTTCAGGGCCACGCGGCCGACCTTGTCCAGGTCGCGCATGCCCGCGATGCCGGTCACCACGGTCAGGAAGATCACCGGCGCGATGATCATCTTCACCAGCTTGATGAAGCCGTCGCCCAGCGGCTTGAGGCTTTCGCCCAACCCAGGCCAGAAATGGCCGATGGTCGCGCCCGCCACGATCGCCACCAGCACCTGGAAGTACAGGTGCCGGTAAAACGGCTTGGGCCGCGCGGGGGCGGTCGGGGTGATCGTCTTCACTGGCGCCTCTTGGCCGGCCGTGCGGCCGTGTTTCCATCCCGCGTCCCTTTGCGAAGACGCTTGGTTAGACGATCCTTGTTGCGGAGAAGCGGCGCAAGCACGCCAAGCTGAAGCTTCTATCGGTTGTTTTTATTGATGTTTCCTGGAAGCACCCTGGTCGCGGCGGCCCCTCGGGCGGCGAATTTTCGCTCAGGATTTGGCGATTTGTGCGAAAATCCGCACATTCTGCCGAAACGCCGCCGATGAACAGACCCGCCATGCCGAATCCGGCCGACCCGATCGTCCGTCGCTGGGCCGTTTTCTTCGGTGTCTGCGCCGTCGTGCTCGGCGCGGCCCTGTGGATCGCCGGCGAGGTCGCCGAGCGTCGCGCGACCGCCGAGCTGGCCCGCCAGGCCCAGGCCTCGGCCGCCCTGCACGCGGCGGTGCTGCGCAGCGAGCTGGCCAAGCACCGGTCCCTGCCCTTCGTCCTGGCCCAGGACCCGGACGTCGCCCAAGTCCTGCGGGCGGCGGATGCGCGAGGGATCGACGCCCTGAACCGCAAACTGGAAACCCTCAGCGGCGGCACCCGCGCCGCCGTGATCTATGTCCTGAACGCCAAGGGCATGACCATCGCCGCCAGCAACTGGCGCGAACCCACCAGCTTCGTCGGCTCAGACTACAGCTTCCGGCCCTATTTCCGCGACGCGCGGTCGGCCGGCGTCGCCGAGCTGTTCGCCCTGGGCACGGTCAGCCGTCGGCCGGGCCTGTTCATGTCGCGGCGGATCGACGGCCCGGACGGCATGCTCGGCGTGGTCGTGGTCAAGGTCGAGTTCGAGGCGCTGGAGGCCGACTGGTCCTCGGCGGAGCCGGCCTTCGCCGCCGACCCGCGGGGCGTGATCCTGGTCACCTCGATCCCCGCCTGGCGCTTCTCGACCCTGACGCCCCTGCCCCGCTCCGAACAGCAGCGCCTGCGGGCCGAGCACCGGTTCGGCGAAGCGCCCTTCACCCTGCTGGACGTGCGCCCCGCCGTGGTCGCCGCGCGGCCGCCGCGCCTGACGACGACCGCCCTGCCGGGCCAGCCCGCCGCCCACTACATGGCGGCCAGCGCCGACCTGGGCGCGTCGGGCTGGACGGTCTTCACCCTGACGCCGACCGGTTCGATCCTCAGCGGCGCGGTGGCCGGCGCGCGCGCCGTGGCCCTGCTGGTCGGCCTGGCGATCTGCGGCGTGGCCGGCGCGGTGCTGCGGTGGCGCGGCCAGGCCAGCCTGCGCGCCGCGCGCCAGGAGGCCGCCCGCGCCGAGCTGGAGGCCCGGGTCGAGGAGCGCACCGCCGAGCTGCGACGCTCCAACCGTCGCCTGACCGTCGAGATGGAAGAGCGGCGGCGGGCCGAGGCCCACGTCCACCTGATGCGCGACGAACTGGTGCAGTCCAACAAGCTGGCGACGCTGGGCCAGATCGCCGCCGGGGTGGCGCACGAGATCAACCAGCCCGTCGCCGCGATCCGCGCCTATGCCGACAACGCGTCGATCTTCCTGGACCGCGCCGACTCCGACACCGCCAAGAACAATCTGGGCCTGATCGCGGGCCTGACCGATCGCATCGGCCTGATCACCGACGAACTGCGCGCCTTCGCCCGCAAGACCAGCGCCCCGGCCGCGCCGGTCGCCGTGCGCGAAGCGGTCGACGGCGCCCTGCTGCTGGTCGGCCCTCGGCTGCGCCAGACCGGCGTCCGCGTCGTCCGCCGCGAGGCCGACGAAGAGGCCCTGGTCATGGCCGAGCGGTTCCGGCTGGAGCAGGTGCTGGTCAATTTGCTGCAGAACGCCCTGGAGGCCTTGGAGGGGACCGCCGATCCGGAGATCGCCGTCCAGGTGACCTCTCGCCGCTCGCAGATCCGGATCGCCATCGCCGACAACGGTCCGGGCCTGGCGCCGCAAGCCGCCAAGACCCTGTTCACGCCGTTCGCCACCACCAAGCCGCGAGGCCTGGGCCTGGGCCTGGTCATCAGCCGCGACATCGTCGCCGAGTTCGGCGGCGAACTGGCCCTGGAGCCGGCCCCGACCGGGGCGCGGTTCGTCATCTCATTGTCCAAGGCGCGTTAGATGCAGATTTCCGTCAACCAGGTGGCCTTCATCGACGACGACGACGCCCTGCGCGGCGCCAATGTCCAGACCTTGCAGTTGGCGGGGCTGGACGTGCTGGCCTTCGGCTCTGCCGAAGCCGCCCTGGCCGCCCTGGCCGCCCTGCCCGACGGCTTCCCCGGCGTGGTGATCAGCGACATCCGCATGCCCAACATGGACGGCCGCCAGCTGTTCCGGCGGCTGAAGGACCAGGACGCCGACCTGCCGGTGATCCTGATCACCGGCCACGCCGACGTCGCCGAGGCGGTGGAGGCCATGCACGACGGCGTCTACGACTTCCTGCCCAAGCCCTACGCCCCGGAACGCCTGGTCAGCAGCGTGCGCCGCGCGCTCGAGAAACGCCGCCTGGTGCTGGAGAACCGCCATCTGCGGACCCAGGCCGAGGCGGCGCAGTCGGACTGGCCGCTGATCGGCCAGACCCAGGTAATGGAGCGGCTGCGATCGACCCTGCGCCAACTGGCCAGCGCCGATGTCGACGTCCTGCTGGAGGGCGAGACCGGGGTCGGCAAGGAGCTGGCGGCGCGGGCCCTGCACAACTGGGGTCGGCGGCGCGACCGCGAATTCGTCGCCGTCGACTGCGCGGCCCTGCCGGCGTCGACGTTGGAGAGCGAGCTGTTCGGCCACGAGTTGGGCGCCTTCAACGGCGCGATGCGCCAGAGGGTCGGCCGCATCCAGCAGGCCGATCGCGGCACCCTGTTCCTCGACGAGATCGAAACCCTGACGCCGGACGCCCAGGGCAAGTTCCTGCGCGTGCTGGAGGAGCGCGAGATCGTGCCGCTGGGCTCCAACCGCGTCCACACCCTGGACATCCGGGTGGTGGCCGCCGCCAAGCCGGCCTTGATCGAGGCGGCGGCCAGCGGCGCGTTCCGGCAGGACCTGTTCCATCGCCTGGACGTCGTGCGGATACGCATCCCGCCGCTTCGAGAGCGCCGCGAGGATGTCCCGCTGCTGTTCGCCCATTTCCTGGCCCGCGCCTGCGAGCGGCTGGGCCGCCCGCCGCCCGCCATGAACGACGTCGTCCGCTGGCGGCTGCTGAACCACGACTGGCCGGGCAACGTGCGTGAGCTGAGCCACTACGCCCAGCGGGTCGCCCTCGGCATGGCCGACGCCGGCGACGCCATTCCGCGGGCCTTGCAGCCCCTGCCCGAGCGCATCGCGGCCTACGAGGCGCATCTGATCGAGGAAACGCTCGCCGCCTGCGGAGGCGACGTCCGCACGGCCCTCGAACTCCTCAAGGTTCCGCGCAAGACCTTCTACGACAAGGTCGAGCGGCACGGCGTGAACCTGGCCCGGTTCCGAAAGAAGGGCGTGGCCCAGTGATCGATTTGTAGGGATGGCGGAGACGGAGGGATTCGAACCCTCGATACCCTTTTGAGGTATGCCGCTTTAGCAAAGCGGTGCCTTCAGCCTCTCGGCCACGTCTCCTCCTGAGAGGGAGCGGTTCGATAGCCTGTTCGCGGCGGCATGACAACGCGCCGTCGCGAAAAATCCGCGTTAACGTGAAGCTCAGACCGCGCGGCTAGTGTGAACCCTGTTCTACAAAGGGCTCGGGGCTTCATGTCGACCGCTATCGCTCATCCGCCGGAAGGTGAAGACGTCGTCCTGCGCGACGTTCAGCCCGACACGTCGCGACTCGCCATCGAGGACGAGGCGGCCGAAGGCGTCGGTCGCCGGGGTCCCTTCCGGCCCGGACGCCTCGTCCCGGCCCGGGCCCGGATGCAGGTGCGCGGCCTGTCGCGGATGTTCCGTGTGGTCGACGGCCTGGTCTTCGCGGGCGTCACCGCCGCCGCCGTCTCGATCGCGCGCCCCTCGCCCGATGTCTTCGCCCCGCTGGTGCTGGGCGCCCTGGCCCTGCTGCCCGCCCTCTACCTGCTGGAGGCCTACACCTTCCATCGCCGCGAGACCCTGGGCCGCCAGGCCCTGCGGGTGTCGGCCGCGTTCGGCGTGGTCGGCCTGGTGGTGCTGCTGGGCGTCCTGATCTTCGGACACGGCCGGATCGACGCCGCCCTGCTGGCCGGCTGGGGCGGCGCCCTGGCCCTGGCCACCGCCGTCCTGCACGTCGCCTGGTGGCGCGCGGTCGACCACGGCCGCCGCGACGGCCGCCTGACCCCGAACGTCGTGGTGGTGGGCGCGACGGTCAACGCCGAACGCTTCATCCGCGGCGCCCTGGCGACCGGCGACGTCAACGTGCTGGGCGTCTTCGACGACCGCGCCGACCGTGCCCCGCCCCAGGTGCTGGGCGTGCCGGTGCTGGGCGACACCAAGGCCCTGATCGGCCACCGCATCATGCCCTATGTCGACCGGGTGATCATCGCGGTGACCTCCACCGCCCAGGCCCGCGTCGGCCAGTTGGTCGAGCGGCTGGAAGTCCTGCCCAATCCGGTCAGCCTGTTCGTCGACCTGAACCGCGAGGAGCGGCGCAACGCCTCCCTGGCCCACTTCGTCGACCTGTCGGGCGCCACCACCGACGCGCGCCGCGCCCTGGTCAAGCGCATGCAGGACCTGGTGATCGGATCGCTGGGTCTGCTGGCCGCCGCGCCGGTCATGCTGCTGGTCGCCCTGGCCATCAAGCTGGACAGCCCCGGCCCCGTCTTCTTCCGCCAGCGCCGCCACGGCTTCAACAACGAGGCGATCCTGGTCTGGAAGTTCCGCTCGATGCGCCACGAGGCCGCCGACGCCAAGGCCGCCCGCCAGGTCACCGTCGACGACGACCGCGTCACCAAGGTCGGCAAGTTCATCCGCAAGACCAGCCTCGACGAGCTGCCCCAGCTGTTCAACGTGCTGCGCGGCGAGATGTCGATGGTCGGCCCCCGCCCCCATGCCATCGGCATGAAGAGCGGCGACGTGGAGTCCGAGAAGCTGGTCGCCCGCTACGCCCACCGCCACCGCATGAAGCCCGGCGTCACCGGCTGGGCGGCCATCAACGGCTCGCGCGGCCCGGTCGACACGGCCGAGCTGGTGCAGGAGCGCGTCGCCCTGGATGTCGAATACATCGAGCGCCAGTCGTTCTGGCTGGACCTCTACATCATCGCCATGACCATCCCCTGCCTGCTGGGGGACCGGTCGGCGGTGCGCTGAGGACGAGACATGTTCTGGCGTGGCGTACTCGGATATCTGCCGGTCAACATCGCCCAGGGCGTGGTGGGTCTGCTCACCATCGTCCTGTTCACGCGCGTCCTGACCCCCGAGCAGTACGGCGTCTACGCCCTGGCCTTCTCGGCGCTGAGCCTGACCCAGACGATCCTGCTCACGTGGACCGAGGCCGCCATGGCCCGCTTCCACGCCCGCCAGGACGCCGACGGCCGGCTGCCCGACCACTTCGCGACGCTCTACCGCGTGTGGTTCGGCCTGGCCCTGGTCGTGCCGATCGCCGCCGTGGCGGTCCTCAAGTTCGCCCCCCTGGCCGCGCCGTTGAAGGTCGCGGTCGCCGCGTCCATGGCCGCCGTGGTGGTCAAGAGCCTGACCAAGCTGTCGCAGGAACGCCGCCGCGCGGCCGGCGAGGTGTCGGGCGCGGCCCTTCTCGACATCGTCCAGACCGTCGGCGGCTTCGCCCTGGGCCTGGTGCTGGCCCTGGTCGGCCTGGGCGGCGCCGCGCCGATCCTGGGCATGGGCGCGATCTCGCTGCTGTGCCTGGTGTTCGTGCTGCCCGCCGACCTGAACCGCGCCAGAGGCGGGCGCTATGACCCGGCCATGGCCAGGGCCTATGCCGCCTACGGCCTGCCGGTGGCCCTGTCGCTGATCCTGGCCCTGGTGCTGTCGACCACCGACCGCTTCCTGCTGGCCGCCTTCCTCAACGAGCAGGCCGTGGGCGTCTATCACGCCGGCTATTCCCTGGGTTCGCGCACCCTGGACGTCGTCTTCATCTGGCTGGGCATGGCCGGCGGCCCCGCCCTGGTCGCGGCGCTGGAGCGCGGCGGCCACGCCGCGCTGAAGGACGCCGCCCACGAGCAGGCGGGCTTCATGGTGCTGCTGACCCTGCCCGCCGCCGTCGGCCTGGCCCTGGTCGGCCGGTCCCTGGCCCAGGTGATGGTCGGGCCCGAGCTGAGCGCCGGAGCCGGTCGGGTCGTGCCGTGGATCGCCGTGGCCGGCTGGCTGTCGGGCGTGACCACCTACTACCTGCTGCAGGCCTTCACCCTGGCCAAGCGCACGATGATGCTGATCGCCTGCATGGCCGTCCCGGCCGGCGCCAACGTGATCCTGAACCTCCTGCTGATCCCGCGCTTCGGCCTGGACGGGGCCCTGTGGTCGACCGCCGCCAGCTACGGCGTCGGGGCCGTGGCCGCCGCGATCCTGGGTCGCCGCGCCTGTCCCCTGCCTGTGCCTTGGACCGCCCTCGCCAAGTCCGGCCTGGCCTGCGCCCTGATGGCGCTCGCCGTCCTGGCCGTGCCGGCCTTCGGCGGCGTGGTCGAACTGATCCTCAAGGCGTCCGTCGGCGCCGTCGTCTATGGCGTGGTCGTCCTGGCCCTCGACGCGGGCGGCCTGCGCGGCCGGATCGCGGATATCCTCCAGCGCCGTTTGAAGGCCGCATGACCCAGCCCGCCACCGAGACCCTGACCGACAACGCCGCCTGGGCATCTCTGGACCAGACGGGGGCGGCCCCGCGCCTGTCGGTGCTGATCCCCACCTATCGCGACGACCCCAGCGCCCTGCTGACGGCCCTGGACGAGCGCGGGGTCGACGCCGAGATCGTGGTGCTGGACGACGGCGGCGGCGACGCGGCCCTGACCAAGCGCATGGCCGGCCGGATCGAGAAGCTGAAGCTGCCCGCCCGCCTGGTCGTACTGTCGCGCAACGAGGGCCGCGCCAAGGGCCGCAACCGCCTGGCCGACCACGCCCGGGGCCGTCACCTGCTGTTCCTGGACAGCGACATGCTGCCCGACCCCAAGGACTTCCTGACCCGCTGGGCGGCCGTGGCGGCCGACGACGCGCCCGTGGCGTTCGGCGGCTTCACCCTGGACCAGACCCCGCGCCGTCCCGAGCACGAGCTGCACCGGGCCATGGCGCTGAAGAGCGACTGCACGCCGGCGCCGGAACGGGCCCGCGAGCCGGCCAAGCACGTCTTCACGTCCAACCTGCTGGTCCGCCGCGACGTGTTCGAGATCGTGGCCTTCGACGAGCGCTTCGCCGGCTGGGGCTGGGAGGACGTCGAATGGGCCCTGCGCGTGGCCCGCTTCTATCCGATCCTGCACATCGACAACTCCGCCACCCATCTGGGCCTCGACACCGCCGCGACGCTGGCGGCCAAGTACGAGCAGTCGGCCGCCAACTTCGCCCGGGTGGTCGCCGCCCATCGCGAGGCGGTCAGCGCCTATCCCAGCTACAAGGCGGCCAAGGCCCTGAAGGCCGCGCCGCTGCGCCGGGCCTGGCGGCCGCTGATCAAGGCCGTCGCCCTCAACGAGGCGGCCCCCGTCCCGCTCCGCGCCTTCGCCCTGCGGCTCTATCGCGCCGCCCTTTATTCGGACGCCGTCTGATGCAGACTTCTTTTGAAAAGGTCGACGCCTACGAGCCGGACCGCAGCCTGAAGGGCAAGGTCCGCCGCCGGCTGATCCGCCTGGCCCATCGCCGCCCGGCCCGGGTGAAGCTGGAGCGGCCGATGGTGTCGTTCAGCTTCGACGACGCGCCGGCCACCGCCTGCGAGGCCGGAGCCCGGATCCTGGAGGCGCGCGGCCTGCGCGGCACCTACTATTTCGCCGCCGGCCTGACCGGGCGCGAGGGGCCGATGGGCCGTTTCGCGACGGGCGAAGACGCCGCCCGCCTGCACGCCGCCGGCCACGAGATCGCCTGCCACACCTTCTCGCACCTGGACTGCGGCCAGGCCTCGCAAGCCGAGACCCTGGCCGATGTCGACCTCAACGCCCGGCATCTGGCCGAATGGGGTGCGGGCGAGCCCAGCAACTTCGCCTATCCCTACGGCGACGTGGCCGCCCCGGCCAAGACGGCCCTGGCCGGCCGGTTCAGGACCTTGCGGGCCCTGCACCACGGCCTGATCGCGACTGGCGCAGACCTCAACCAGGCCCCGGCCGTCGGCATCGAAGGCGCGGACGGCGAACAGGTCGCCCTCGACTGGCTGGACAAGGCCCATCGCCGCAAGGCCTGGCTGATCCTCTACACCCACGACGTCTCGCCCGAGCCCTCGCAGTGGGGCTGCACGACGGCGGCCCTGGAGCGGCTGGTCGACGGGGCGCTGACGGCGGGGTTCGACGTGGTGACGGTGGCCGAGGGCGCGCGGCGGATCGGCGCTTGAGGTCCTTTCTTCCGGCCTGATGCGGCGAACACTTGCCCCCTACGGACCGCTTCGCGGTCGTCTTCCCCCGGAGGGGGAAGAGCTCGGCGCGCAAGGCTCCGCCCCCTACGGGGGCGGACAGACCGCGTAGCGGTCAGGTGGGGGCAAGGGGGTGTGATCTCACGCCAAATGGCAGTGAGCGGGTGGGAAGGGTGCGAAGCGCCCGGGCCTCGCCCGGATGATTTGCAGTTTTGAATACCGTTTCGACGAAGTCCGAGCGCTTCGCGTGGAGCCGTTATCCGGAAGCCTTCGGATCGCGGATTTTTAACCCGCTCCGATGGAGGCCCCCGACGGGCGGGGTGCTGGCCGCACCCCGGACCGCCTGGGCGATTTCAGCCCGGGCCTGTTGCGTCCGCCGATCCTCCGCCGCCTGGGTTTCGTCTTCACAGAAGAACCTGCCCAGGACCGCCGCGAAGGCGTCACTCAAGACCACCGGCGAGCGCTTCCCGCTCGTCCACCCCCGAAAGCCGTTCGGTCGCCGGCCGGACGCCCTTCCCCGCCTTCAGGTGACATCAGGATACGGGCGCCTGGAAGGGTGAGGACAAGTTCGGTCGAAAAAGTTCAAGGCATTGAAAACGCTGAAGTCTGTTCGCTATCCGCCGAGGATAAGTCCGACCGGGGACATGCCCTTGCGGCGTGTCCCCAACCACCTGGCGCCGCGCGAGACCTGGGGACACGCCCCAAGGGCATGTCCCCGTCAGCGGACGACTTGGGGGACACGCACTCACATCGCACGCCCCGCGAACCTGGCCGGCGCACCGCCCTGAGTGCATGTCCCCTCCGCGCAAGCACAACCCGTGGGAGCGCTAACAACCGAAAATCGATATGGCGACCCGAGCTTCACAACCTAAGGTGCGGGAAAAACGGCGGCCGAGACCAGGGTTTTCCCCGATCTCAAAAATCGGGAGATGGCGGAATATCGGGTTCGAGCGTTAGGAGTTGTACTATGTCGAGTTCCAAACACATCTCTGATCATCTCAAAGCGGTCCGTAAGATCGCTGTCGAAACCTCTCCAGAAGATGTCGCCGGAACAGTGGCGTTGGCGATCCAGCGGGTCCGGGTAACCCTGCAGAACCTCGCCCTTCTGGCCAACAAGACGCCCGACCTCGAAGCGGCCGCCCGCGACGTGGACGCCTGCCTCCCCGCGTTCGTGGGCGGCCAGTGGTCGGGGATCTTCTTCGGCGACGAGCTGCTGGATGCGCTGGACGCTTTCGAGGAGGCGCTGGACGCCGCCGGCCCCAGCGAGGTGGCCCGGCGGATCGGCGCCTGGTCGGCCCGGCCCGCGCCGCCCATGGCCGCCCAGCTCGCTCCCTAGGCCCTAAGCCGCCTCGATGATCGCCAGGAAGTCGGCCGCCTTCAGCGAGGCGCCGCCGACCAGGGCGCCGCCGACCTCGGGCGCCGCCAGGATTTCCCGCGCGTTGTCGGGCTTGACCGAGCCGCCGTAGAGGATCGGCACGGTCGCGCCGTGCTGGCCAAACCGTTCGAACAGCACGGCCCGCAGGGCCTCGTGGATGTGCTCGATGTCTTCCGGGGTCGGGGTGCGGCCGGTGCCGATCGCCCAGACCGGCTCGTAGGCCACGGCGAAGGCCTGACCCGCCAGGGCGGCCGGCAGCGACCCGCGGGCCATGCCCGTGACCACCGCCTCGGCCTGGCCGGCGTCGCGCTGGGCCAGGGTCTCGCCGAAGCAGACGATCGGCTCCAGGCCGGCGGCCAGGGCGGCCTCGACCTTGGCCGACACCAGGGCGTCGCTCTCCTCGTAGGCGGCGCGGCGTTCGGAATGGCCGAGAATCACCAGCGTAGCGCCGGCGTCGGCCAGCATCGCCGCCGAGATGTCGCCGGTATGGGGACCCGCCGCGGCCGGATGGCAGTCCTGGCCGCCGACGATCACCGCCTCGCCCGCCAAAGCCTCGGCCATCCGGCTCAGCAGGGTGGCCGCCGGGCAGATGGCCACCCGGGCGGCGGGCGGCTTGGCCGCCAGGGCCGCCGCCACCGCCCGCGCCTCGTCCAGCGAGGCCTCCAGCCCGAACATCTTCCAATTTCCGGCGATCAGCGGCCGGGGCGTCGTCAGCGAAAGGGTCATGGACCCGGTTTGGGGCCCTTGGCGAGACGGAAGTCAAGACCGGTCGAACCCGCCGCCGCTTGCCCGGCGCCCCGCGGCTCTACTATACCCGCTGCTCGCGTCCGCTTCTTCGCCTGGGCCTTGGCCCCTGCGGAGAACCCGCGATTTTCGAGGAAGGTTTCTCCCAGTCATGCTCGCCGGCTTCCGCTCCTTCGCCAAATCGCCGTTCGCGGTGGTCCTGTTTGGTCTGCTCATCGTCAGCTTCGCGGTGTTCGGCATCAGCGACGTGTTCCGCCATCCCCCCGGCAAGTGGGTGATCGCGGCCGGGTCGCGCAACATGTCGCCGGAGGACTTCAAGGCGCATTTCGAGGCCTTCCGCAAACAGCAGCAGGCCCAGGGCCAGACCGTCACGCCGGACATCGCGGTGGAGCAGGGCGTCGACCGCAAGATCCTGACCCAGCTGGCGCTGCAGGAATCCCTGGCCGAGCTGGTCCGCAAGATGGGCGTGCGCCCGTCCGACAAGCTGGTCGGCGACACCCTGCGCGAGCAGATGGCCAGCCTGCCCCCGGGCCAGCGTCCGTTCGACCCGATCACCGGCAAGTTCGACCCGGCGCTGTACCAGCGCCTGCTGGCCCAGAACGACCTGACCCCGGCCCGCTACGAGGCCTCGCTGCGCGACGACATCGCCCAGGCCCATCTCTTCAGCGCGGTGGCCTCCGGCCTGCGCGCCCCGCGCATCTATTCGGCCCTGCAGGCCGCCTACGGCCTGGAAGGCCGCGACCTGGCCGCCTTCGCGATCAATCCCGCGACCGTCGAAAAGCCGGCCGTCCCGACCGACGCCCAGCTCCAGGCCTTCATGAAGGAGCACGCCGCCCAGCTGACCCGCCCCGAGACCCGGGTGCTGTCGGTGGCCCGCTTCAGCGCCAAGGCCCTGGAGAGCACGGTGACCGTGCCCGAGGCCGACATCGTCAAGACCTACAACTTCCGCAAGGACACCCTGGGCACGGCCGAGACCCGTTCGTTCGTCCAGATCGTCGCCCCCGACGCCAAGGCCGCGGCGGTGATCGCCCAGCGCCTGGCCAAGGGCGACCCGCCGGCCATCGTCGCCAGCGCCTATGGCAAGCAGCCGGTGATGATCGATTCCAAGCCGAAGTCCGCCCTGCCCGACCGCAAGGTGGCCGACGCGGTGTTCGCCCTGGCCGCCGGCCAGGTCAGCGGCCCGATCAACGGCGACCTCGGCGTCTCGGTGGTCAAGCTGACCAAGGTCAACCCGGCGGCCACGCCCAGCCTGGAGTCGCAGCGCCCGGCCATCGAGGCCGAGCTGAAGACCCAGGCCGCCCAGGCCAAGGCCTACGAGCAGACCCAGACCTATCAGGACGCCCATGACGGCGGCGCCAACCTGATCGACGCGGCGACCAAGGCCGGCGCCCTGGTGCTGACCACCTCGCCGATCGCCGCCAACGGCGCCGACCAGAGCGGCCAGCCGACGTCCGGCCTGACCCCCGACGCCCTGAAGACCGCCTTCGAGCTGCCGTCCGGCGGCGAAAGCGAGCTGATCGAGGCCGGCAAGGGCGAATATTTCGCTGTCCGCGTCGAGAAGGTCATCCCCTCGGCCATGCCCCCCTTGGCCGAGATCCGCGCGCCGCTGGCCCAGCAATGGCAGCTGGACCAGTTGCTGCAGCGCATGAAGGCCAAGGCCGACGAACTGGTCGCGCGGGTCAAGAAGGGCGAGTCCCTGGAAGCCGTCGCGGCCTCGGCCCAGAGCCAGGTGCAGCGCGTGCCCAACATCACCCGCCAGAACGCCCGCCAGTTCCAGCCCCTGGGCCGCGACCTGCTGCTGGGCGTCTTCGGGGCCAAGCCGGGCGCGCCGTTCGTCAGCCGCACGGCGCAGGGCGGCTACCTGGTCGCCCTGGTCGAGAAGGTCCATCCCGGCTCGCCCGAGCAGATGGCCCAGATCACCGAGGTCGCGCGCCCGCAGACCTCGCAGGGCCTGCTGCGCGACGTCGGCCAGGCCGCCCAGGACGCCGCCAAGACCCAGCTGAAGACCAAGGTCAACCTGACCCTGGCCCGCCAGGCGATCGGCGTCGACACCAGCGCCCTTCCCGCCGAGGACGGCAAGGCCCCGGCCAAGGAAAAGGCTCCCAAGGGCCTGGCTCAATGAGTCTTGAGCCCAGCTTCGACGCCTTCGCCGCCGCCTACGAGTCCGGCCGCCCGCAGGTGGTCTGGACCCGGCTGATCGACGACCTGGAGACCCCGGTCTCGGCCTATCTGAAGATCGGCCACGGCCGGCCCTACGCTTTCCTGTTCGAGAGCGTCGAGGGCGGCGCCTGGCGCGGGCGCTATTCGATCGTGGCCATGAAGCCGGACTTGGTCTGGCGCTGCCGCGGCGACCAGGCCGAGATCGCCCGGGGCGACGACATCGCCGCCGGCCGCTTCACGCCCCAGGCGGGCGGCGCCCTGGACAGCCTGCGCGACCTGATCGCCCAGTCCCGGATCGAACTGCCGGCCGGCCTGCCGCCGCCGTCGGCCGGCGTGTTCGGGGCCCTGGGCTACGACATGGTCCGCCTGGCCGAGCGCCTGCCGGACGTCAACGAGGACACCCTGGGCCTGCCGGACGGGATCATGACCCGGCCGTCGATCGTGGCGGTGTTCGACGCCATCGCCCAGGAGATCATCCTGGTCACCACCGCCCGGCCCCAGGCCGGGGTGTCGGCCGCCGACGCCTACGCCGCCGCCCAGGGCCGGATCGAGAGCGTGATGGCCGACCTGCGCGGCCCCCTGACCCAGCCGGTCCCACGCCAGAGCCACGGCCAGGCCGAGTTCACCACCCCGGTCAGCCGCGAGGACTATGCGGTGGTGGTCGAGAAGGCCAAGGAATACATCCGGGCCGGCGACATCTTCCAGGTGGTGCCCAGCCACCGCTTCCGCGCGCCCTTCCCGCTGGAGCCGTTCGCCCTCTACCGCTCGCTGCGCCGGACCAACCCCTCGCCGTTCCTGTATTTCCTGGACCTGGACGGCTTCAACCTGGTCGGCTCGTCACCGGAGATCCTGGTGCGGCTGCGCGACGGCAAGATCACCATCCGCCCGATCGCCGGCACCCGTCCGCGCGGCGCCACGCCCGAGCAGGACCTGGCGCTGGAGAAGGAACTGCTGGCCGATCCCAAGGAGCGGTCCGAGCACCTGATGCTACTGGACCTGGGCCGCAACGACGTGGGCCGGGTGGCGATGCTCAAGCGCGCCGGCGGCAACGATCCGGCCGTGAAGGGCAAGCACGCCAACGTCCGGGTCACCGACAGCTTCAAGATCGAGCGCTACAGCCACGTCATGCACATCGTCTCCAACGTCGAGGGCGACGCTCCCGAGGGCGTGGACCCGGTCGACGTGCTGATGGCCGCCCTGCCCGCCGGCACGCTGTCGGGCGCGCCCAAGGTGCGGGCCATGGAGATCATCGACGAGCTGGAGGTCGAGAAGCGCGGCATCGGCTACGCCGGGGCGGTGGGCTACATCGGCGCCGACGGCTCGGTCGACACCTGCATCGTGCTGCGCACGGCCCTGGTCAAGGACGGCATGATGTACGTCCAGGCGGGCGGCGGCATCGTGGCCGACAGCGATCCGGACGCCGAGTACGACGAGACCCTGCACAAGTCGCGGGCCCTCAAGCGCGCGGCCGAAGAGGCTTGGCGCTTCGCCTAGAATTGGGCGCTTCGCCTAGTTTCCGTCGAGGCGGTCGGACGGCAGGTGCTGGACGACCGCCGGCGGGGCCACCACCATCACCACCGCGAAGGTCACGGCGCTGAACGCCGCGAAGGCGGCGGCGGCCAGGACCGGTCCCATCTTCTGCCGGCGCATCGGCTTGCGCAGCAGAGCCCGGGCGTAGGCGATCGCGGCGGAATCGAGGGCGGAATCAGCGGGGTTCATGGCGTCAGCATGCCCCAGCCCCCAGATGAAGCAATGCGACGCTTTCGCGCTGCCCGGCGCGCTGGCCGGCCGGCTAAGCGTCCCCGCAGAAAAACTTGCCGCGAAGACCCTCACCTTTTCGGTGAAACCGGCTAGAAGGCTGAACCTGGAAAGGCGGCGTCATGATCCTGGTCATCGATAACTACGACAGCTTCACCTACAACCTCGTCCACTATCTGAACGAGCTGGGGGCCGACACCGTCGTGCATCGCAACGACGACCTGTCGGTGCAGGAAGCCCTGGGTCTGCGGCCGAACGCGGTCCTGCTGTCGCCCGGTCCGAAGGCCCCCGACCAGGCCGGCATCTGCCTGCCGCTGCTGCGCGGCGCGCCCGACGACCTGGCGATCCTGGGCGTGTGCCTCGGCCACCAGGCCATCGGCCAGGCCTACGGCGGTGACGTGATCCGCGCCAAGGAAGTGATGCACGGCAAGACCAGCAAGATCTTCCACAACGACCAGGGCGTGTTCAAAGGCCTGCCAAACCCGTTCATCGCCACGCGCTACCACAGCCTGGCGGTCGACAAGGCCACCCTGCCCGCCGACCTGGAGATCACCGCCTGGACCGAGGACGGCGAGATCATGGGCGTGCAGCACAAGACCCGCCCCGTCTACGGCGTGCAGTTCCACCCCGAGTCCATCGCCACCGAGGGCGGCCACCAACTGCTGGCCAACTTCCTGGACCTGGCCAAGGTCAAGCGCGACGCGGCGATCTGGGTCTAGCCGATGTCGGACGCCTTCAAGCCCCTGCTGGCCAAGCTGGCCGACGGCCAGACCCTCGACGAGGACGACGCCGAGATCTTCTTCGCCGCCTGCCTGCGCGGCGAACCCACCCCGGCCCAGGTGGCCGCGGCGGTCACCGCCATGCGCCTGCGCGGCGAGACCGTGGGCGAGATCACCGCCTGCGCCCGCGCCATGCGCCGCGCGGCCATCCACCTGGACCACCCCTATGACGTGGTCGACGTCTGCGGCACCGGCGGCGACGGCCTGCACACCCTGAACATCTCGACCGCCGTGGGCTTCGTCGCCGCCGGCGGCGGGCTGAAGGTGGCCAAGCACGGCAACCGGGCGATCACCAGCAAGTCCGGCACCGCCGACGTCCTGGCCGCCCTGGGCGTGAACATCGACGCCAGCCTGGCCCAGCAGCGCCATGCGCTGGACACGGCCGGCATCTGCTTCCTGTTCGCCCAGTCGCACCACGGGGCGATGAAGCACGTCTCGCCGATCCGCCAGCAGCTGGGCTTCCGCACGATCTTCAATCTGCTGGGCCCGCTGACCAATCCGGCCGGCGCCAAGCGCCAGGTCGTGGGCGTCTCGGCCCACCGCTTCGTCGAGCCCGTGGCCAAGGCCCTGGGCGCGCTGGGCGCGGAACGCGCCTGGTCGGTGCACGGGGCCGGCATGGACGAGCTGACCACCACCGGCGAGACCGAGGTCGCCGAATGGCGCGACGGGTCCCTGCGGCTGTTCACGATCACGCCGGAAGCCGTGGGCCTGCCCCGCGCCGCCCTGGCCGACATCACCGGCGGCGAGCCCGCCTACAACGCAGCCGCCCTGACCGCCCTGCTGGCCGGCCGCGAGGGTCCGTACCGCGACATCGTCATGCTCAACGCCGCCGCCGCCTTCCTGGTGGCCGACAAGGTCGAGACCCTGCGCGAAGGCGTGGAACTGGCCGGCGCGGTGCTGGACGACGGCCGCGCCGCCGCCGCCCTGGCCGGGCTGGTCGCCGCCACCAACAGTGAAACGCTTCCCGCATGACCGACATCCTCGCCAAGATCGCCGCCTACAAGCGCGAGGACGTCGCCGACCGTAAGCGCCGCCGCGCCTTCGCCCAGGTCGACAGCGCCGCCCGCGCCGCCAGCAGCCCGCGCGGCTTCAAGGCCGCCCTGGAGGCCGCCCACGGCCCCGGCAAGCTGTCGCTGATCGCCGAGATCAAGAAGGCCTCGCCGTCCAAGGGGCTGATCCGCGCCGACTTCGACCCGCCTGCCCTGGCCCGGGCGTACGCCGTCGGCGGCGCGGCCTGCCTGTCGGTCCTGACCGACGGCCCCAGCTTCCAGGGCGCCGATGGCTACCTGATCGACGCCCGCGCGGCCGTCGCCCTGCCCTGCATCCGCAAGGACTTCCTGGTCGACCCCTGGCAGGTGGCCGAGAGCCGCGCCCTGGGCGCCGACGCCATCCTGGTCATCCTGGCCATGATCGACGACGCCCTGGCCGCCGACCTGATGGCGGAAGCCGCGCGCCTGGGCATGGACGCCCTGGTCGAGGTGCACGACGAGGCCGAGATGGACCGCGCCGGCCAACTGGGCTCGACCCTGGTCGGGATCAACAACCGCGACCTCAAGAGCTTCGTGGTCGACCTGGCCGTCACCGAACGCCTGGCCGCCCAGGCCCCCAAGGACGCCCTGCTGGTCACCGAGAGCGGCCTGTTCGTCCACGACGACGTGGTGCGGATGGAGGCGGCCGGGGCCAAGGCCATGCTGGTCGGCGAGAGCCTGATGCGACAGGCCGACGTGGCCGCCGCCACCCGAGCCCTGCTGGGATAGGGCGTTGAACGAATTCGATCCGATAGAGCTGGACGCCCGCAAAGGTCGGTTCTGGCGCGACTGGCGCGTGGTGCCGGGCCTGGCCGTCGTCGCCGTCGTCGGCCTGGCGGCGCTGATCCTGGCGACGCAGCACCGCGGGCGCGCGACCGAGCCGACGTCCGAGCCCGCCGTCGCGACCGCCGCCACCGCCCCGCCGACGCCCGCCGTCCTGCCCCTGAAGCCCGACGCGTGGCGCGGCCAGATCGACTACCGCGCCCTGGACGCCCGCATCCGGACGATGATGACCGACCGGTCCATGCAGGGCCTGGCCATCGCCGTGGTCGAGGACGGCCGCCTGTCGTTCGTGCAGGGCTACGGCTTCACCACGCCGGGCGACGGCGAGAAGGTGGGCGCCGACACCGTCTTCCGCTGGGCCTCGCTGTCCAAGACCGTGGCCGCCACGCTCAGCGCCCGCCTGGCGAACGAAGGGGCGTTCTCGCTGGACGACCCACTGGGCAAGTTCGGCGTCAGCCTGCGCCTGCCGAACGACGCCCAGAACACCCTGACGGTCGAGCAGCTGCTGTCCCAGCGCACCGGGCTGCCCCGCAACGCCTATGACGGCTGGCTGGAGGGCGGACGCGATCCGAAGATGATCCGCGAAAGCCTGGCGGCCGTGCCCCTGCTGTGCCCGCCGGCCACCTGCCACAGCTACCAGAACATCGCCTACGACACGATCCGCGAGGTCGTGGAGGCCGCCACCCACCGATCCTACGCCGACGAGGCGCGCCAGCGGCTGTTCGCGCCATTGGGCATGACCAGCGCGACCATCGGCCTGGACGGCCTGCGGGACGCGCCGCACTGGGCGCCGCCCTCGCGCTGGGGCCACACCGCGCCCCTGACCGACTTCTACTACCGGGTGCCCGCCGCGGCCGGGGTCAATTCCAACATCGTCGACCTGGCGCGATGGATGCAGGCCCAGATGGGCCAGGCGCCCGCCGTCCTGCCCGCCGGGGTGCTGGCCGACATCCAGCGTCCGCGCGTCAACACCGGCCGCCCCTACGGCAACTCGCCGCTGGGCCGCTCGCTGCAGCATCCGGGCTACGGCCTGGGCATGCGCAGCTTCACCTACAAGGGCCACCGCCTGGTCGGCCACAGCGGGGCGGTGACCGGCTATCGCTCGACCATGATGTTCGACCCCGCCACCCGGACGGGCGTGGTTATGCTGTGGAACAGCGAGGCCAACCTGCCCTTCAAGCTCCAGGCCGAGGTCTTCGACCTGGCCTACCACCAACCGTTCCAGGACTGGCTGCAGCTGAAGGCCAAGGACCGGTCCGACCTGGCTCCCTGAGCCGGCCTACCAGATCAGCGGGATCAGCGCGGCCTTGCGTTTGCGATAGGCGAGATGGGCCTCGCCGAAGCGCGCGGTCATGGCCGCGTCCTCGACCCGGATCCGCTGGCCGAAGGCGATCAGGCCGGCGACCGCCAGGACCACGGCCGAAAGCCAGCTGCCCAGGCCCAGCCCGACGCTGACCAGGGTCAGCAGGCTGCCCAGATAGGCGGGGTTGCGGACGATCCGGTACGGACCCGAGGTGACCATCCGGTGGTCGTCGTGCAGATGCACCGTGCGCCGGAAGAAGGCCCCCAGCGTCAGGATCGCCCAGAGGCGCAGCACGAGCCCGCCCCAGATCAGGACGAGGGCCGCCAGCCGCGCCTCGGCCTTCCAGGCCGTCAGCCGGGCGAAGGCGGTGGAGGGCGTATAGGCCACGAAGAAGGCGACGAAGATCCCGGCGGCGATCACCGCCACCAGGGCCCGCAGGCTGCCCCGGTCGGCGTCTTGTCCGCTCGCGCCGCGCCGATCGCGCAGCCAGACCCACACCTCGAACAGCGCGAAGGCCGCGTAGCTGACCCAGAAGGCGCGCGGCCAGCCCGCGTTCAACAGCCAGATCCGATCCATGCCCGCCCCATCCGATGGTCGCCCAAGGCACTACAGGCAGGGCGGCGCGCGCGGTCAACCTCCGACTGATCTCCCGCGTCCCGACTCGCCCTATTCGGCCGCCAGGGCCGCAGGCGCCGCCCGCGCCCCGCGCACCAGGCGGCCGGGCAAGGCGCCGGTCGGTTCGCCGTCGCGCCGGGTGACCACCCCGCCCACGACGGTGGCGACATAGCCGTGCGCCTTCTGGCTCAGGCGCCGCCCGCCGGCCGGCAGGTCGTAGGCCACGGCGGGCGCCTCCAGCCTCAGCCCCTCGTAGTCGATGACGTTGAGATCGGCCCGATAGCCGGGCGCGATCAGGCCCCGGTCCAGCAGACCCACGGCGGCGGCGGTGTCGCGGGTCTGCATCGCCACCATGGTCTCCAGCGGGATGCGCGGCCCGCGCGTGCGCTCGCGCGTCCAGTGGACGAGGTTGCTGGTCGGGAAGCTGCCGTCGCAGATCATGCCCACATGGGCGCCGCCGTCGGACAGGCCCGGCACGGTGTCGCGATGCAGCAGCATGGCCAGGCTGGGGTCCAGCGATCCGTCGGCGTAGTTCAGGAACGGGTGATAGAGCATGCCGCGCCCGCCGTTCCGCAGCATGGCGTCCAACGCCACGGCGGCCGGGTCGCGTCCCTCCCGCGCCGCGATCGCCGCCACCGTCCGGTCGGCGGTCGGCTCGTAGTCGGGGACGGCGTCCATCGGGAAGAGGTTGTCCCAGGCGCGCAGCGCGCTGCCGGCGAACGGTCCCTTGGCGTCGCCGTCGTGGACCAGCAGCCGGGCGCGGAAGTCGGGATCGTCCAAGGCCGCGACCTTGTCGGCCAGGGACGCCCTGGCGATCTCGGCGAAGACCGGGTTCTGGCTGAACGGATTGAGGGTCAGCTCCAGGCCGAACAGCACGCCCACCGGCCGGCCGCAGACCTGGGCCTTCATCGGCAGGCCGGCGTCGACGGCCTCGGCCAGGCCCGCCAGCATCGCCTTCCAGCCCTCGGGCGACTTGGGGCTCTGGACCAGCGAGAACGACAGCGGCCGCCCCGACCGCTCGACGATCCGCCGCAGCATGGCCAGCTCGGCCGGGCCGTCGGGGAAGAAGTCCGAGACCAGCTGCAGCACGCCCTTGCCGGCGGCGGCCAGGCCCAGGGCGATGCCGGTCAGTTCGTCCTCGCCCGCCGTCAGGGTGGGGGTCGGCTGACCGTCGCTGGTGCGGTGGTTCAGCGTCCGCGAGGTGGAGAAGCCCAGGGCTCCCGCCTCGACCGCCCGACGGGCGATGGCGGCCATGGCGGCGATGTCGGCGGGCGTCGCCGGCTCGCGGTCGGCCCCGCGCTGGCCCATCACGAACACCCGCAGCGCCGCGTGCGGCAGCTGGGCGCCGATGTCGAGGTCGAAGGCGCGACCGGCCAGGAAATCCAGATAGTCTGGGAAGCTCTCCCAGGCCCAGGGCAGGCCCTCGGTCAGCACCGGGAACGGGATGTCCTCGACGCCCTCCATCAGGCGGATCAGCCGGTCGCGGTCCTCGGGCCGGCAGGGCGCGAAGCCCACGCCGCAGTTGCCCATCACCACGGTGGTGACCCCATGCCCGGCGCTGGGCGTCATCGACGTGTCCCAGGTGGCCTGGCCGTCATAGTGGGTGTGGATGTCGACGAAGCCCGGGGTGACCAGGCGGCCGCGCGCGTCGATCTCCTCGCGGCCCGGCGCCAGGCCCGGCCCGATCGCGGCGATCAGGTCGTCCCTGACCGCCACGTCGGCGACGAAACCCGGGCCGCCGGTCCCGTCCAGCACCGTCCCGCCGCGCAGGACCAGGTCGTAGGCGTGCTCGGCCATGGGTCGCGTCCTCCCGTGACTTATCGTTGTTCAGGAGGCTCCGCCTCGCGCGGCCGGTCGTCAAGCCGGGCAGGCCTCGATTCGGCCGGACCGCCGTCGAGCGTCACCAAGATCCCGGAGCGGGGCCTGTATTTCCTAGCGTTTTCGCCCGCCGTTCCGGCGAACACCGTTAACTTGACATCAACGAAGAACACCTAGAGAACATTCGTAGAGGTTTGCGGTTTGTTCCGCGACGACTGGCGAGGCCGGACATGCTTACGCGCAAGCAGCACGAGCTGCTGATGTTCATCCACGAACGGATCAAGGAGACCGGCGTCTCCCCCTCCTTCGACGAGATGAAGGAGGCGCTGGACCTGGCGTCCAAGTCCGGCATCCACCGCCTGATCACCGCGCTCGAGGAACGCGGCTTCATCCGCCGCCTGGCCCACCGGGCCCGGGCGCTGGAAGTGGTCAAGCTGCCCCAGCAGGCGACGACGGCCTCCCCGCCCAAGGGACGGGGCGCCTTCAAGCCGCAGGTGGTCGAGGGCGGCGGGCAGGCCCCGTCGATCCCCGCCGCGCCGATCGCCGCCGACAACACCCGCGAGCTGCCGATCCTGGGCCGCATCGCCGCCGGCACCCCGATCGACGCCATCCAGCACGAACGCGAGCGCCTGCCGGTGCCCGAGACCATGCTGGGCGGCGGCGAGCACTACGTGCTGGAAGTCCAGGGCGACTCGATGATCGAGGCCGGCATCCTCGACGGCGACTATGTGATCATCAAGAAGGGCGACACGGCCAACAGCGGCGAGATCGTCGTGGCCCTGGTCGGCGAGGAAGCCACCCTCAAGCGCCTGCGCAAGAAGGGCGGCTCGATCGCCCTGGAAGCGGCCAACCCCAAGTACGAGACCCGCATCTTCGGCCCGGACCAGGTCGAGGTGCAGGGCAAGCTGGTGGGCCTGATCCGGCGCTATCACTAGGTTTCTGGTCCGCTCATCCCGGCGAACGCTGGGACCAAGATCGAAGGCGCTGAGTCTGGCTGACCGGACTCAGCGCTTTTTTGTTTTGGGTTCCAGATTGCGGGAGCGTGGTGGACGGCGATCCATGCTCAAGCTACCCAAGGACGACGTCACCTCAAGGAACACGCCTTGATCTTACCGTTCATCCTGGCCCTGCAGGCGGCTCCGGCCGCCACGGCTTCGCCCGTCCCAGCTTCGACCCAGGCCCCGCTCGGCGCGCAGGACGTGAAGATCAACACGGGCAAGTTCCGGGCTGATCAGTACTATCCCGACTACGCCCAGCGCATGGGCGTGTCCGATGTCGTGGAAACGACCTGCACGATCGGCCGGAAGGGCGCGTTGGAAGACTGCTTCCTCGGTTCGCCACGGACCAGCGGCTACGGTTTCGACCAGGCCGCGGCGAAGCTGCTGGACGCCTCAAGGGTCGCCGCCAGGGTCAAGTCGGGCGAATCGATCGAGGGACGCACGCTGCATCTGACGATCCGCTTCACGTCCCGCAGCTACAGCAGCTTCAGCGTGCGTTTCGAATAGCCCCTCAGGTCGGCATCCCCGCCGGCCGGTTCTCGACATATTGCGGCACGTTCAGCGGCGCCATCCACGGCTCGCGGCGCTTGACCCAGACCTCGTACTGCGGCGTGAACTGGCCGATCTCGTCCAGCCCGCCCAGGTGGATCTCGATCTCGTCGTCGTCCTGGTCGGTCGCCGTCCAGAACAGGGGCGAGCCGCAGATCGGGCAGCCGTGCAGCAGGCCGTGCTCGGCGCCGGCCCAGACCTGGGTCCGTCCCTCGATCCGCACCTTGTCGGCGCGAAAGACCGCGAAGGCGTTGCAGGGCGCGCCGTGGCGCTTGCGGCAGGTCAGGCAGTGGCACAGCCCCACCCGCAGCGGTCCGCCGCTGGCCACATAGCGCACCGCCCCGCAGGCGCAGCCGCCGTGTCGCTCCATGATCGCCTCCGTCGTTCGCCCACAAGGCTCAGAACGCCAACCGCCCCTTCAGGTCCCCGAACGGGACCATCACGTGCTCGCGATAGGCCGCCCGCGCCGTCAGCCGCTCGAACCAGGCCGCCAGGCGCGGAAGGTCCGGCCGGTCGATCTCCAGCTCGAAATATCGGTAGAGATGGGTCCCGATGGCGATGTCGGCCAGGGAGAGAGTCTCGCCGCCGACGAAGGGACGATCCGCCAGCAGACGATCGACATGAGCCAGGCAGGCGACCGTCCGGTCCAGGGCCCGCGCCACGGCCCCGACGTCGCGCTGCGCCTCCGGCGTGCGGTACCCGCCCCAGAATACGCCGGTGAGGAAGGCCGGCTGCAGCGCCGTCTGCGCCCAGTCCATCCAGCCGTCGATCGGCGCCCGGACGGCGGGATCGGCGGCCCAGAAGCGGTCCGCGCCATGGACGGCCGCCAGGTAGCGCAGGATGGCGTGGGACTCCCAGACCACCACTCCGCCGTCGTCGATCACCGGGACCTTGCCGTGCGGGTTCAGCGCCCGGAACGCCGGATCGTCCAGCCCGCCGAAGTCGCCGCCGGCCGGAACATGCGTGTGCGGAAGGTCCAGCTCGCCGACCAGCCACAGCACCTTCTGGACATTGGCCGAGCTGCGCCGGCCCCATACGCTCAGCATGGCTATCCCCTCGCCGCGCCGCTCCAGGGGCGGACGCCCCGCAGCGGCTGGGCCCAGACGATCCACCATTCGTCGCCGCGCCGATAGAGCTCGGCCGCGCCGCCGGCCGCGAAGTCGTCGGCGTCGAGCACGATCCGGTCGCGGCAGGCCGGCGGCACGGCCGGCGCGACGCCGCGCAGGACGACGATCTCGGCCCGGCCGCACATCGCCGCCAGGTCGGTGAAGTCCGGCGCCGTCTTGCTCCATGACAAGGCCAGGGCCACGGGGGCTCGAGCGGTCGGGGCGCAGGACCGGCGGTCGCAGGCGTAGAGCGGACTGGGCGCGGCGCTCTCCGGCACGACCAGGCCCCGGCGGCGGCCCCACAGCTCGGCTCCGAACCGGCGGGCGTCGGGCCGCAGCAGCACAGCCTCCCCGCCCCAGCGCACGGCCGCCGTGCTTCCGTCGGGGGCGATCCAGACGTCGGGCGGCGTCGGACGCGGCCAGAGGGCCACCGCCAGGGCCAGGGGCGCGCCCAGCCAGCGCAGGCGTCCCCGCCACAGGCACAGCAGCATCAGGCCGACGAAGGCCAGGGCCAGGGTGAACGGCGGCCCGCTGGCCACCACGTGCTGGGCCCCGCCGAGGCCGGCGAAGGCCTGGGCGATCCCCATCATCGCGGCGATGCCCCAGCCGGCCACGGCCAGGAACGGCGCGCCCAGGCCGAAGGGCTCCAGGGCCGCGCCCAGGGCCAGGAACGGCATGATCACGAACGACGACAGCGGCGCCACCGCCAGGTTCGCCGGCAGGCCCCAGACGGCCACGCGGTTGAAGTGCTGCATGGCGAACGGCCCGGTGGCCATGCCCGCCACGAAGCTGGCCCCGACGCTGACCGCCAGCCAGCTCGCCCCGCCCTGGATGGCCCGGATCCACCAGGGCGTGGAGATCTCGCGCACCGAACGCGGCCAGGCCTCGGCCAGGGCCACCAGGGCGGCGGTGGCGGCGAACGACATCTGGAAGCCCGGCGCGCCCGCCGACTCCGGCTGGACCAGCAGGATGACCAGGGCCGCGATCGCCAGGCCGTGCAAGGTGATGGCCTGGCGGTCGAAGAGGATGGCGGCGAAGGCCACGGTGGCGGTGATCGCCGCCCGCAGGGCCGGCGGCGGCGCGCCGGACACCGCCAGATAGGTCCCGACCGCCGCCAACCCCGCCAGGGCCGCGACCTTCTTGCCGGGGACCCGCAGCGCCGCCCACGGCCAGGCGGCGATCAGCAGGCGCACCAGGCCGAAGGCGAAGCCGCCGACGATGGCCATGTGCAGGCCCGAGATCGACAGGATGTGGGCCAGGCCCGAGGCGCGCATGGCGTCGGTCTGGTCCTGGGTGATCCAGGCCTCGTGACCGGTGACCATGGCGGCGGCGATCCCGCCGCGCTCGACGCCCATGTCCCGGACGATCCGGCTGGCCAGCCGCCAGCGCAGCGCGTTGACGGCCATGGCCGCGCGCAGCCGCCAGGGCGGCGGGTCCAGCGCCACGGGCCGCGTCTGGCCGATCGCGAACCCGACCCCGCCCACGCCGTGGAACCAGGCGTCGCGGGCGAAATCGTAGGCCCCGGGCGCGGCCGGCGGCGGCGGCGGTCCCAGCATCGCCCGCAGACGGATCGCCTGGCCCGGCGCGACGATGTCCTCGGCCTCGACGGTCACCCGCACCCGCTTGGGCGTGTCCTCGGGCGCCAGGCGGCTGATCGAGACCGGGGCGATCAGCAGGCGCGGCCCGCCGGCGCCCGGGCTGACCACGTCGACCACGAAGCCGTCGATCGTCATCACCGCCCGCTCGCCCGAAAGGATCGGCGCGGCGACGGCGTGGGAGCGGACCTTCCCCGCCAGCGCCCCGGCCGCCAGCAGCGTCGCCAGCGCCAGGAAGACCGGCAAACCGCGCGTCGCGCGACGGCCGATCAGCCCCGCCAGGACGGCCAGCCCCAGGGTCGCGCCGACCAGCAGCGCCCACGACGGCTCGGCCTTCAGCTCCAGATAGCCGGCCGCCCCCAGGCCGAACGCCACCGGCGCCCACAGCATCCAGCGCTCGCGATTGGGGGCGATCTCGGAGATCAGCGAGCGTGTTACCGCTCCCAGGCTAGGAAGCGCGCGAAGACGCGTGCTAAGACGCGCCGCCCAGCCACCGGACCCGTCCGGCAGCGTCCTCGCCACGTCCGTGGCCTCCAGTTCGTCAGCCTTGATCCCGATGACCAATCCCCCCTCGCCCGTTTCGGGCGTCGTCACCCGCTTCGCCCCGTCGCCGACCGGCTTCCTGCACATCGGCGGCGCGCGCACGGCGCTGTTCAACTGGTTATATGCACGCCATACGGGTGGAAAGTTCCTTGTTCGCGTCGAGGACACCGATCGCGAGCGTTCGACCGAGGCCGCCGTCGCCGCGATCTTCGACGGGCTGGACTGGCTGGGCCTGAAGTCCGACGAGCCGGTGATCTTCCAGTACAGCCGCGCCGACCGCCACCGCGAGGTCGTCCAGCAGATGCTGGAGGCCGGCCGCGCCTATCGCTGCTGGATGACCGTCGAGGAGCTGGAGGCAGCCCGCGAGAAGGCTCGCTCGGAAGGCAAGGCCATCCGCTCGCCCTGGCGCGACGCCCCGCCGCCGAACGACCCCACCCTGCCCCACGTGATCCGCTTCAAGGGTCCGCTGGACGGCGAGACCGTGGTCGACGACCAGGTCAAGGGTCCAGTGACCTTCCGCAACATCGAGCTGGACGACCTGGTCCTGCTGCGCAACGACGGCGCGCCGACCTACAACCTGGCCGTGGTGGTCGACGACCACGACATGGGCGTCACCCACGTGATCCGGGGCGACGACCACCTGAACAACGCCGCCCGCCAGACCCTGATCTACCAGGCGATGGGCTGGGACGTGCCGGCGTTCGGCCACATCCCGCTGATCCACGGCCCGGACGGCGCCAAGCTCAGCAAGCGCCACGGCGCCCAGGCCGTCGGCGAGTTCGCCGACATGGGCTACATCCCCGAGGGCATGCGCAACTACCTGGCCCGCCTGGGCTGGGGCCACGGCGACGACGAGGTCTTCACCGACGAACAGGCGATCAGCTGGTTCGACATCAAGGACGTGGTCAAGGCTCCCGCACGCCTGGACTGGGCCAAGCTGAACTTCATCAACGGCCAGCACCTGCGCGTGGCCGACGACGCCCGCCTGGCCGACCTGACCCTCAAGGCCCTGCAGGCCCGCGGCGGCGACCAGCCGGCCGACGTCTCCGCGCGCCTGCTGGCCGTGGTCCCCCAGGTCAAGGAAGGCGCCAAGACCATCCTGGAGTTGGCCGACCACTGCGAGTTCGCCCTCAAGGTGCGCCCGGTGGCGCTGGAGGAGAAGACCGTCAAGCAGCTGACCGACGAGACCGTCGAGCGGCTGACCCGCCTGCGCGCCCAGCTGGGCGCCGCGCCGGTCTGGGGCGTGTCGGAACTGGAAACCCTGTTGAAATCCTTCGCGGAATCCGAGGGCGTGGGCTTCGGCAAGTTCGGCCCGTCGCTGCGCGGAATCCTCACCGGCGGCTCCCAGGCGCCCGACCTGAACAAGATCATGGCGGCCCTCGGTCGCGACGAGTCTCTGGGGCGACTTGACGACGCCCTGGCGTCGCGCGCATGAGGCGCTATAACGCAACCGCGAAATCGAAAACTGGACTGACCGTTCCACTATTGAAGGGGTCTCTCGCATGACCGACAAAGCCACGCTGACGATCGGCGACAAGAACTACGACCTGCCGATCCTCAAGGGCAGCACGGGTCCGGACGTCCTGGACGTGCGCAAGCTGTACGGCGAGTCCGACCACTTCACCTTCGATCCGGGCTTCACCTCGACCGCGTCCTGCGAAAGCAAGATCACCTATATCGACGGCGACGCCGGCGTTTT
>Ga0102590_1001549_pt1 | contig 33599 bp, 31 predicted proteins | sample AraplaMF_Col_mMF_FD_76859 | JGI IMG/M metagenome (GOLD analysis project Ga0102590, IMG submission 76859) | Arabidopsis root microbial communities from the University of North Carolina, USA - plate scrape MF_Col_mMF | ecosystem: Host-associated > Plants > Roots > Endosphere | place: USA... | reverse complement strand
AACGTCGTGCTGATGCCGTCCTTCGTCAATCTCGGCGCCTATGTCGATGAGAGCACCATGGTCGACACCTGGGCGACCGTCGGCTCCTGCGCGCAGATCGGCAAGCGCGTGCACATCTCCGGCGGCGCCGGCATCGGCGGCGTGCTCGAGCCGCTGCAGGCCGAGCCCGTGATCATCGAGGACGACTGCTTCATCGGTGCGCGCAGCGAGGTCGCCGAGGGCGTGATCGTGCGCAAGGGTGCGGTGCTGGCGATGGGCGTGTTCCTGGGCGCCTCGACCAAGATCGTCGACCGCGAGACCGGCGAGGTCTTCATGGGCGAGGTGCCGGAATATTCGGTGGTGGTGCCCGGCGCGCTGCCCGGCAAGCCGATGAAGAACGGCCAGATCGGCCCCAGCACGGCCTGCGCCGTGATCGTCAAGCGCGTCGACGAGCGCACGCGCTCGAAGACCAGCATCAACGAGCTGCTGCGGGATTGAGTCTCTCTCCACTCCCTCTCCCCGCTCTTCGCGGGGAGAGGGTTGGGGTGAGGGGCCTCTCTCCACGAATGAGATGGCCGCGGGACCTGTACCCCCTCACCCGGATTGCTTCGCAATCCGACCTCTCCCCGCAAGCGGGGCGAGGTGAAGCAAGCCCGCGGCGGCTTCCTCGTCGAACCCAGCCACCTCCCATCGCGACCAATATTCCAGACCGCGAGCCCACTGGCGGTCTGGAGGTTACGATGGACTTCGTGTGGCTATTGTTCAGTTTCAAGGGCCGCCTGAACCGCGCCAGATACCTCGTTGTGGAGCTGGCTCTCCTCGCGCTCTGGGTCGCGGCTTTGTACGGGTCCTCGTCTCTGGTCTCGTCACCGGCGGCTTTAAGCTGGGTCGTCGCGATCCCGATGATCTGGATCAATATGGCCACGACGGCCAAACGGCTTCACGATCGCAACCGGAGCGGCTGGTGGGCGATTGCGGTGTTCGTCGTCAACCGCCTCTCCTACCTGTATTACGGGCTCTTTTTCGGGCTCTCGTTCGGCGTCGATATCTCGGCCGCCCGGGAGATGCTGCTCGTGATGTTGGCTGTTGCCCTGTCCCTGCTTCAGACCTGGATCGTCATCGAGCTGTTTTTCGTGATGGGGACCGATGGAGCCAATCGGTTCGGGCCAGATCCGACGCGCACCGCTCCCGTTGCTGCCGTCGCTTCGCGCCCGGAGCCGCAAGATGTTCCGGATTTTCTCGTGCGCCGTTCTGGGCCCGTTCCGCCTGGTGCGCGGGGTTGACGGGTTAGCACCGGTTCGAACCCACCCTCCCTCCATCGCGACCAATCTTCGGGCGGCCCGACCGCCCGGAGCCCTGCGCATGGACTGGACCTGGTATCTGTTCCGCTTCGACGGCCGCATCAACCGCGCCCTGCTGTGGCAGGCGCTGCTGATCGTCGCGCTGCTGGCGGGCCTGCTTGAGATCGCGGGTCAGGTCATCGGGATCATCGAAGGGACGCGGTCCACGCTCAAGCTCGGCTTCGAGCTCGATTTCGACTTCGGCCTCGACGGCCTCTTTGGGCTGGTCGATCCCCGCGCCTCCCGCCCGCTGGCATCCGCCGACCTCGCCACCGCGATCCTCAAGACATCCGGCATGGCGCTGTTCTTCTGGATCTATCTCGCGACGGCGATCAAGCGGCTGCACGATCGCGACAGCAGCGGCTGGTGGATCATTCCGTTCTTCTTCATGCCCGGCCTGTTCAGCCAGTTCGCGGACCTGCTGCCCAAATCAAGCTGGGTGTTTTCGTTCAACCTGGCCGGCGCCCTCTTGTGGCTGTGGGGCCTCGTCGAAATGTACTGCCGGCCCGGCACCGCGGGCCACAACCGCTTCGGTGCCGATCCACTTCTCGATATCGAGGACGAATCCACGCCCGCCGCGTCCCCTGCGAAAAACTGGGACCAGAGCCACGAGATCGAAATTGTCCCGCCCAGTGCTAGCCCACCCGGCGGCATGCATGTTAAGCGGGGCGCATGACCGATGCTCTCTCGATTGCCCGCGATCTCATCCGCTGCCCCTCGGTAACCCCGGCCGACGCCGGTGCGCTGGGCGTGCTTGAAAAAGCCCTCGGCGCCGCCGGATTTACCTGCCACCGCGTGACCTTCAGCGAGGACGGCACCGCCGACGTCGACAATCTCTATGCGCGCATCGGCACCGAAGGGCCGCACATCACCTTCGCCGGCCACACCGACGTGGTGCCCCCGGGCGACGAGACCGCCTGGAGCGTCGGCGCGTTCTCGGGCGAAGTGAAGGACGGCGTGCTGCATGGCCGTGGCGCGGTCGACATGAAGGGCGGCATCGCCTGTTCGGTCGCCGCCGTGCTGGAGCATCTCGCCGCGAACGACGGCAAGCCGCGCGCCGACGGTGCGGGCTCGATCTCGTTCCTGATCACCGGCGACGAGGAAGACGTCTCGATCAACGGCACCATCAAGCTCTTGAAGTGGGCTGCGGAGCGCGGCGAAAAATTCGATCACTGCGTGCTCGGCGAGCCCTCCAATGTCGAGACGCTCGGCGACACCATCAAGGTCGGCCGCCGCGGCTCGCAGTCCGGCACGCTTTATGTCGACGGCGTGCAGGGCCATGTCGCCTATCCGCACCGCGCCTCCAATCCGGTGCCGGATATCTCGCGCCTGATCGTCGCGATCTCCGACGAGCCGCTCGACCACGGCAGCGCGCAGTTCCAGGCCTCCAATCTCGAATTCACCTCGGTGGATGTCGGCAACAAGGCGAGCAACGTCATCCCCGGCGAGGCCCGCGCCAAGTTCAACATCCGCTACAACGACAACCACACCCAGGCCTCCTTGCGCGAGCTGGTCGAGACGCGGCTGACGAAAGCCTGCGGCAACCGCATCAAGGCCCGCATCGTCTGGGAGCCCTCGAACTCCAACGTGTTCGTGACCAAGCCGGGCCCGTTCACCGATCTCGCGGTATCCGCCATCGAGGAGGTCACGGGCCGCAAGCCGGAGCTGTCGACATCAGGCGGCACCTCGGATGCACGCTTCATCTCCAGCTACTGCCCGGTGATCGAGTTCGGCCTGGTCGGCCAGACCATGCACCAGGTCAACGAGCGCGTGCCGGTGACCGATCTGGAGAAGCTGACGAAGGTGTATCGCGGGATTTTGGCGCGGTATTTTGGGTAGGGGCTGCGCTGCCCGCCTCATTCTCCGTTGTCGCCCCACCTTCCGCTGTCATCGCCCGGCTTGACCGGGACGATCCAGTATTCCAGAGACAGCAGTGATTCAGCCGAGAGGCCGCGGCGTACTGGATGCCCCGGTCAAGCCGGGGCATGACACCGAGAATGCGGCAAGAGCCCGCGCGCACTCTACGCCCTTCGCCTAATAATCCACCTTCATCAGATACAGGCCCTCCGGCGGCGCGACGATGCCGCAGGCTGCGCGGCTCCGCGCGGCGAGTGCGGCGGAGAGGTCGTCCGCAGTCCAGCGGCCCTCGCCGACCCAGATCAGCGATCCCACCATCGAGCGCACCTGGCTGTGCAGGAACGAGCGGGCCGAGGTGATGACCGTGATCTCGCGGCCGTCGCGGATCACGTCGAGCTGGTCGAGCGTCTTCTCCGGCGATTTGGCCTGGCACTCGGTGTCGCGGAACGTCGTGAAATCGTGCTTGCCGAGCAGGCGCTGTGCAGCCGCGTGCATCGCCTCGGCATCGAGCTTGCGCGGCACGCGCCAGGCGTGGCCGACGTCGAGCGCGAGATTGGCGCGGGTGTTGACGATGCGGTAGCGATAGTGGCGCTTCACGGCCGAGAAGCGCGCCTCGAAACTGTCGGGCACGATCTCGGCTTCCAGCACCGCGATCGGATGCGGGCGCAGATGCGCATTGAGCCCGTCGCGAAAACGCCCGGGCGGGAACTGCTTCTCGATATCGACATGCGCGACCTGGCCGCGCGCATGCACGCCGGCATCGGTGCGCCCCGCACCGTGCACGCGCAAATCCGCGCCGGTCATCGCCTTGACGGCGGCCTCCAGCGCGCCCTGCACCGAGGGCAGCGTGTCCTGGATCTGCCAGCCGAAGAACGGCGCGCCGTCATATTCGATGGTGAGCTTGTAGCGGGGCATCGTGTCCGGTGTCATCGTCCGCCTTGTGCGCTATTGCGCACTGGGGCGTACGATCCAGTACGCCGTGACGGTTCGGTTCATCTCAGAAGTCTCGGCGTACTGGATACCCCGCCTTCGCGGGGTATGACAGCGTTAGGTGAATTTGGCTCCTGCCCTGAGCGGCACGCCGCGCAGGAAGTCCGCGGCCTGCATCCGCGCCTTGCCCTCGCGCTGCAGCTCGATGATGCGGATCGCGTCCTCGCCACAGGCGATGGTGAGCTGATCGTCCAGCACCGCGCCCGGCTCGCCCGATCCCTTGGCGAGCTCGCAGCGCAGGATCTTCACCCGCGCATTCTCGAGCTCGGCCCAGGCGCCGGGAAACGGCGACAGGCCGTGGATGTGGCGCAGCACCTCGCGCGCCGGCCTGGTCCAGTCGACCCGCGCCTCGGCCTTGTCGATCTTGGCCGCATAGGTGACGCCGTCCTCGCTCTGCTTTTTCAGCTGAAGCCCGCCGCGTCCCAGCGCCGCCATGGCGCGCACCATCAGATCCGCGCCGAGGCGGGAGAGACGATCGTGCAGATCGAGCGCGGTCATGGTGTCGGTGATCGCGAGCCGCTCGGCCATGGCGACGTCGCCGGTATCGAGGCCGACATCCATCTTCATCACCATGACGCCGCTCTCGGCATCGCCGGCCATGATCGCGCGGTTGATGGGCGCGGCGCCGCGCCAGCGCGGCAAGAGCGAAGCGTGCAGATTGTAGCAGCCGAGTTTCGGCGCATCGAGGATCGCCTGCGGCAGGATCATGCCGTAGGCGACGACGACGGCGGCATCCGCGTCGAAGCTGCGAAATTCTTCCAGCGCGTCCTCGGTCTTCAGCGTCTTCGGCGTCAGCACGGGCACGCCGAGTTTTCGCGCGGCCTCTTCAACCGGGGTGGGCTGCAATTGCAGGCCGCGCCGCCCGCCCGGCTTCGGTGCGCGCGTATAGACCGCTGCGATCTCGTGGCCATGCGCGACCAGCTCGAGCAGCGTCGGCACGGAGAAATCGGGCGTGCCCATGAAGATGAGGCGGAGGGGCATGGAGCTGCGTTCGGTGAGAGTTCTGATTCTCCGTCATGCCCGGGCTTGTCCCGGGCATCCACGGTCTTGGCAACAAAGCCAGCAAGGCGTGGATGGCCGGGTCGAGCCCGGCCATGACGACGTGAGAGAGCGGAGCCCTACTCACTCCGCGCGCTTGGCGGCTTTCTCGAACTTCTTCATCACGCGGTCGCGCTTGAGCTTCGACAGATAGTCGACGAACAGCACGCCGTTGAGATGGTCGATCTCGTGCTGGATGCAGGTGGCGTAGAGGCCCTCGGCATCCTCCTCGTGCACCTTGCCGTCGAGGTCGGTGAAGCGCACGCGCACTTTCGCGGGCCGTTCGACCTCCTCGTAATATTCGGGGATCGAGAGACAGCCTTCCTCGTAGACCGAGAGCTCCTCGGACGAGGCGATGATCTCCGGATTGATGAAGACGCGTGGCAGCGGCGTGGTCTCGCCGTTCTCGTCGCGCTTGGCGAGGTCCATGGTGATCAGCCGCAGCGGCTGCGCGATCTGGATCGCGGCGAGGCCGATGCCGGGCGCGTCGTACATGGTCTCGAACATGTCGTCGGCAAGCTTGCGGATCTCCGGCGTGACCTTCTCGATCGGCTTGGAGACCAGACGCAGCTGCTTGTCGGGCAGGATGATGATTTCTCTGAGGGCCATGGCCGCGATTTAAGCCCCGCGCCGGATGCGGTCAATGCGGCGAGGAACCCCGTTAACCCTCCGCTAACCATAAAACTTCACCTTTGGTTAACCATAAAAATTAGGGGGCCGTTAACCGCCACCGTTCCCTCTTCGTTCGCGGATTCCCGCGAATCGGCTAGAAGGGCAGCCATGAACGAGATCATTTTCATGCTGGGCGACTGGCCGGTGCGCACGATCGATGCGCTGATCGGCTTCGGGGCCCTCGTCCTCATCCTGCTGGTGGTCATTGCCGTCGTGATTGCCCGATCCGGGCGGCGTGGCGCGGAACTCGCCATGGCGAACGCGATCCGGGCCGACGAGCTCGAGGAACGGCTGAGCGAGGTGCTGCGCGCCCAGAGCGAGGCCGCCGGCCGAGCCGACGCCATGACCCAGGCCCTAGCCGGCCGGCAGGCCGAGATGGCGCGGGCGGTCAACGAGCGGCTGGATTCGGTGACGCACCGCGTCGGCCAGTCCATGGAACATTCGACCCGCAACACCATGGAGAGCCTGCGCGCGCTGCACGAGCGGCTCGGCATCATCGACAATGCGCACAAGAACCTCACCGATCTCACGACGCAGGTGACGACCCTGCGCGACGTGCTCGCCAACAAGCAGTCGCGCGGCGCCTTCGGACAGGCGCGGATGGAGGCGATCGTCCAGGACGGTCTTCCCAAGGGCTCCTATGAGTTCCAGTTCACGCTCTCGACCGGGAAGCGGCCCGACTGCGTCGTGTTCCTGCCCGACCAGCGACCGCTGTGCATCGATGCGAAATTCCCGCTGGAGGCGATGACCGCGCTGCACGACGCCCGCAGCGACGAGGAGAAGCGCGTCGCCACGCAGCGGCTGCGCGGCGACGTCATGAAGCATGTCAGCGACATCGCCGAAAAGTATCTCGTCACCGGCGAGACCCAGGAGATGGCGCTGATGTTCGTGCCGTCGGAATCGGTCTACGCGGAAATCCACGACGGCTTCGACGACGTGATCCAGAAGGCCTACCGCGCCCGTGTCGTGTTGGTGTCGCCTTCGCTGCTGATGCTCGCGATCCAGGTGATGCAGCAGATCATGAAGGACGCGCGCATGCGCGATGCCGCCGACCAGATCCAGACCGAAGTGATCAAGCTCGGTGACGATCTCGGCCGCCTGCGCGACCGCGTGGTCAAGCTGCAGAAACATTTTTCCGATGCGAACGAGGACGTCCGCCAGATCCTGATCTCCGCCGACAAGATCGAGAAGCGCGCCGGCCGGATCGAGGAGCTCGATTTCAGCAAGAGCGATGCGGCGGCGGAAGGTCCGCGGCTGGTCGCGACCGCGCCGGAGCTGTTCCCGCGGAAGATTCAGGCGGGGGAGTAGGCCTATACTGTCATGCCCCGCGAAGGCGGGGCATCCAGTACGCCGCAGCGGTCGTGATCGTGCCGAGCCGCTGGTGTTTACTGGATCGTCCGCCTCCGCGGACGATGACACCGGTGAGGTGGTCGCATGAACGCACGCCACTATTATGTCTACATTCTCGCCAGCAAGATCGGCGGCACGCTGTACATCGGGGTGACGAACGATCTCATCCTCCGCGTGGCGCAGCATAAGTCGAAGGTCATCGAAAGCTTCACGGAGAAGTACGACGTCGCCCGGCTTGTCTATTTCGAGCAGTTCGATGATCCCGAGAACGCGATCAAGCGGGAGAAACGACTGAAGAAGTGGAACAGGGCCTGGAAGGTTCGGCTGATCGAGCAGCACAATCCAAACTGGGATGATCTCTATCCCGGGATAGCCGGGCCACCATGAGGGTGTTCATACCTCGCTGTGCTGTCATACCCCGCGAAGGCGGGGTATCCAGTACGCCGCAGCGGCTGTGATCGAACCGGGACGCTGGTGATTACTGGATCGTCCGCCTTTGCGGACGATGACACCGAGAGGGCGACGACACCTTCCTTGTGGCCGGCAGCAACGACACTTTCCCCCAGAATCTGCTAACACCACCCCATGACCGCACCCGACGCGACCTCCTCCGACGCGACTGCCGCTCCTGCGACCTCCTGGCGCGAGAGTCTGGCCGTTTACCTGCAACCGCGCGTGCTGATCGTGCTGTTCCTCGGCTTCTCCTCGGGGCTGCCGCTGGCGCTGTCGGGCTCGACGCTGCTGGTGTGGATGCGGGAGGCAGGCGTCGACCTCAAGACCATCGGGCTGTTTGCGCTGGTCGGCACACCCTACACGCTGAAATTCCTGTGGGCGCCGCTGGTGGATGCGCTGCATGTGCCGCTGTTCACCCGTGCCTTCGGCCGGCGGCGCGGCTGGCTGGTGTTTTCGCAGCTGCTGCTGATCGTCGCGATCCTGCTGCTGGCGATGACCGACCCCGCACGCTCGCCGTTCTATGTCGCGCTCGGCGCGCTGCTGGTGGCGACGACGTCCTCCACGCAGGACATCGTGGTCGATGCCTTCCGCGTCGAGAGCCTGCCGGAGAGCGAGCAGGCCGCCGGCATGGCGGCCTATGTCGCCGCCTATCGCATCGGCATGCTGGTCTCGACCGCGGGCGCGCTGTTCATCGTCTCGGGCTTCGAGGACACCGGCCTTGCGCGCAGCTCGGCCTGGATGTGGGGCTATGTGGTGATGGCGGCGATGGTGCTGATCGGCACCGTCACGGCGCTGGTCGCGACCGAGCCCGAGCAGTCGGTGCGGGCCGAGGCCGCAACACAGGCTGAAACCGCTTTCGCGCGGGTGCTGCATGCCGCGATCGGCGCCTTCTCGGAATTCCTGTCGCGCAAGGATGCCGCCGCCGCCCTCGCCTTCGTCGTGCTGTTCAAGTTCACCGACGCATTCTCGGGCACGATGACGGCGCCGTTCGTGATCGACCTCGGCTTCACCCGCAACGACTATGCGGCGATCGTGAAGGGCGTGGGCCTTGCTGCAACGCTGATCGGCGGCTTCGCCGGTGGGTTCGTCGCACGGCGCTACCCGCTGGCGACATCGCTCTGGATCGGCGGCGTGGTGCAGGCGCTGGCCAATCTGTCGTTCTCCTGGCTCGCCGTCGTCGGCACCAATCAATGGGCGCTGGCGCTCGCCATCTGCGCCGAGAACTTCACCAGCGCCATCGGCACGGTGATCTTCGTCGCCTATCTGTCGGCGCTGTGCCAGAACCCGCTGCACACGGCGACGCAATATGCGCTGCTCACCGCGCTGGCGGCAGTGGGGCGGACATATCTGTCATCGAGCGCAGGCTTCGTGGCTGCCGCGACCGGCTGGCCGGCGTTCTTCGTGATCTGCGTGCTGGTGGCGATCCCGAGCCTGATCCTGCTGGCGTGGCTGCAGAAGCGCGGGCACTTCGAGGCGCTGGGACCGGTAAGGGTGTAGGACGCGCCTTTCTCCCTTGTCATTGCGAGCGAAGCGAAGCAATCCAGAATCCCTCCGCGGAGGGATTCTGGATTGCTTCGTCGCAAGGGCTCCTCGCAATGACGGTGGAGAGAGCGGTGCTTGCCCCCTACTGCTTCTTGATCAGGCTCCACTTCGTGATCACGGCCTCGCTCATCTGGCCGGGATCGCTGGCGCAGGCGACTTCGTCCACCTTGACCGAGATCGCCTTGCCGACGAACGATTTCAGCTGCGCGGCCTGTGCGTCGCTGGAGGTGACGAGCTGGAAGGTCTCCGGACCGGTCTCGAGATTGCACAGCCCGTTCGGCGCCGGCAGGCGGCGCGGCTCGGAGGTGATCTGGTACATCGCAACCCGCTTGCCGGCGTTCTTGACGTCACGGACCTTCATCGCGTTCAGCTCGCCCGAGAGCACTTCGCCGGCATTGATCGGCTTGCCGGGCTTCGACGGCGGCGGCGCACCGTCGTCCTGCTGCGCGGCGATGGCTGGCGTCACCAGCAGAAGCATCGTCGCGGCCAAAGCCAGGCGTGTGGCGAAAAGTTTCGTCATGTCGTCCGTTCCGTAAGTCTGATGGCTAGAAGAGAGTCCGCTGCCGCATGGCGGCCGATAGCGTACCCTCATCGAGATAATCAAGCTCGCCGCCGACCGGCACACCATGGGCCAGGCGGGTTACTTTTACGTTGGCGTCCTGGAGCAGGTCGGTGATGTAGTGCGCCGTGGTCTGTCCGTCCACTGTCGCATTCAGCGCAAGAATGATCTCATGCACCTCGGCGGCGTGCGCACGCGCCACCAGCGCGTCGATGGTGAGATCCTGCGGGCCGACGCCGTCGAGCGGCGACAATGTCGCGCCCAGCACATGGTAGCGGCCCTGCGTCGCATTGGCCCGCTCCAGCGCCCAGAGGTCGGCAACGTCGGCGACGACGACGATGATGGCTGGATCGCGCTTCGGGTCGGTGCAGACCGTGCAGGGATTTTGCGTGTCGATATTGCCGCAGGTCTTGCAGACCTGGACCTTGTCCAGCGCGACCTGAAGCGCCGAGGACAGCGGCATCATCAGCGCTTCGCGCTTCTTGATCAAATGCAGCGCCGCGCGCCGCGCGGAGCGCGGACCAAGGCCCGGCAGCCGCGCGAGAAGCTGCACCAGCCGCTCGATCTCGGGACCTGCAACAGCGCCCATATTACTGGCCGAACAACCCTGACAGTCCCGGCGGCAGGCCGAGCCCGCCGGTGAGCGACTGCATCTTGTCCTGGACCGCCGTCTCCGCCTTGCGGCGGGCATCGCCGAGCGCGGTGACCAGCAGGTCTTCCAGCACCTCGCGCTCTTCCGCCTTCATCAGCGAAGGATCGATCTTGATGCCCTTCACGTCCATCTTGGCGGTCATGCGCACGGTGACGAGACCGCCGCCGGAGATGCCCTCGACCTCGACGCTCGCGAGCTGATCCTGCATCTCCTGCATCTTGGATTGCAGCTGCTGCGCCTGCTTCATCATGCCGAAAATATCGACCATCGGTGCTGTCCTTGGTTGGCGCCATGAAGCATCATCGCGCCTTCGCTTGTCGTTTTGAGCATGACTTCGTCGGAAAACCGCTTCGCAACTTTGCGCTACGCGGCCCTTCGGGCCCGATCATGCTCTAGAGATCGTCGCCGTCGGAACCGTCCGGCGGATCGTCGCTGCCATAGTCCGCGTTAATATTGGATTCCGGCGCCTCGGGGGCAAGCCTGCGGACCTCGACGACCTTCGCACCGGGGAAGCGCGACAGCACCTCCTGCACGCGCGGATCGGCCTCGGCGGTGCGGGCATGTTCCTGCTTGGCTGCCTGGTTCACCGAGCGCAGCGTCGGCTGGCCCTGCTCGTTGGAGACGATCACGGTCCAGCGCCGGCCGGTCCACATCTCGAACTTTCGCGCGAGCTCGGTGATCATGGTCTTCGAGGCGTTCGGCTCGAGCGCGATTTCGAGCCGGCCCTCCTCGAAACGGACGAGGCGCATGTCGCCTTCCAGCGCGGCCTTGGTCATGACGTCGCGCTTCTGGCTGGCAAGCGCGACGAGCTGGGTAAAGCTCGTAATGCGCAATTGAGGTGCCGCAGCTTGCGGATCCGACGCGGGAGCGGCCATCTGCGGCCGGGCGGCACCGCCACCGAACGCAGTCGGCGACGAGGTCGGCATGCGAACCGGCGTCGCTGACGCGACAGGCGCTGCGGAAGCCATCGGCGCAGAGGGCGCGCTGCTGCGTGCAGCGCCGCCGCCGTTCACCACCGGCGAGCCGCCGCCGTTCTGCTCCAGCATCCGGATCGCTTCGTCCGGCGTCGGCAGGTCGGCGACATAGGCGATGCGCACCAGCACCATCTCGGCGGCAGCCGCGGGCCGCGTTGCCGCCTGCACCTCGGTGATGCCCTTGAGCAGCATCTGCCACATCCGCGACAGCACGCGCATCGATATCTTGGAGGCGAAATCCCTGGCGCGCACGCGCTCGGTCTCGCCATAGGCGACGTTGTCGGCGGTCGCCGGCACGATCTTCACGCGGGTGACGAAATTGACGAACTCGGCGAGGTCCGAGAGCACGACGATCGGATCGGCGCCGACATCGTACTGGTCGCGGAATTCCTTGAAGGCAGCCGCGATGTCGCCGCGGGCCAGCGACTCGAAGAGATCGATGACGCGGGTGCGGTCGGCAAGGCCCAGCATCTGCCTGACCGCGTCCGCCTTCACCTGCCCGGCCGCATGCGCGATGGCCTGGTCGAGCAGCGACAAGGAGTCGCGCACCGAGCCTTCGGCGGCGCGGGCGATGATGCCGAGCGCTTCCGGCTCGATCTCTACGCCTTCCTTCGCGGCGATGCCAGCGAGATGCTTCATCAGCACGTCGGCCTCGACGCGGCGCAGGTCGAAGCGCTGGCAGCGCGACAGCACCGTGACCGGAACCTTGCGGATCTCGGTCGTGGCGAACACGAACTTGGCGTGCTCCGGCGGTTCCTCAAGCGTCTTCAGGAAGGCGTTGAACGCCGCCGTCGACAGCATGTGGACTTCGTCGATGATGTAGACCTTGTAGCGGGCGCTGGCCGGCGCGTAGCGCACGCTGTCATTGATCTGGCGGACGTCGTCGACGCCGGTGTGCGACGCCGCGTCCATCTCCAGCACGTCCATGTGCCGGCTTTCCATGATCGCCTGGCAATGCACGCCGAGGGTCGGCATGTGGATGGTCGGCCCCTTCACCGAACCGTCCGGCATCTCGTAGTTGAGCGCACGGGCCAGAATGCGCGCTGTGGTGGTTTTGCCGACACCGCGAACGCCGGTCAGGATCCAGGCCTGCGGAATGCGGCCGGTCTCGAACGCATTGGAGACGGTGCGGACCACGGCCTCCTGGCCGATCAGATCGTCGAAGCTGGAGGGGCGGTATTTCCGCGCCAGCACCCGGTAAGGCGCGTTGCCGGCCGGGCCGGCGCTGTCAGGATTGGGAGGGGCGCCAGCGTCGGTCATCGGTCGATCCGCAATGAAATCTCTCTCGGCCGGCTTTTGCGGAAAGGAGCGCGCTGGCGGGGGGCCCGCCGGCGCAATTCGCTCGGAAAAACAGGTAGGAGACTGACGAGCGACCCGATCCGGACCTCGTTAGGGCTGCTTCCTTCCGGACCTGACCCGGTTGGCGAGTGGCTCGTCCACCGCCAATCTCCCGGTCCCTATTTGGGGCTAAAGGGAGCGGAAAGCAAGCGGGTATCGGCTTAAACGGGTTGAGTTTGCCCGATCTCCGGGCATATCCGGATCTGCCAGCCGAGAGGCCGTGCTTTCGCTGGTGGGACCACCTTGGTAAGAACGGCAGCTGGAACTCCATCCGGGCATGATCCGCAGGAGTCCGCGAGGCCCTTCCTCGGCCATGTCCACACCGGCGCCCTGCCGTCGGCCACCGCAGCACCCTGATGTCCGATCTCAACCGTGTCTATCTCGTCACCGGCGCCGCCAGCGGAATCGGCCGCGCCACCGCGAAACTGCTTGCCGCACCCGGCATCGCGCTTCTCTTGCACACGCGCGCGAACGCTGAAGGTCTCGACGCCACCGCGACGGAGGCCGAAGCGAAGGACGCAGTGGTCGCGAAGTGCCTCGGCGATCTCGCCGAGGCAGCAGCCGTCACCGATGCCATCGCTGCGGCGCAAGCCGCCTTCGGCCGGCTCGACGGATTGATCCTCATCGGCGGCCACGCCCGCCGCGGCAGCGCCATCGGCACGCCGGCGGATCAGTTCCGACAGGCGATGGACGAATCGGCGCTGGCCTTCACACGCATGGTCGAGGCCGCGCTTCCGCTGCTGCGCACGGCGCAAGATCCGCGCATCGTGGCGGTGTCCTCCTTCGTCGCGCATGCGATCCGGCCCGAATTCGCGCCGTTCGCTGCAACCGCCGCGAGCCGCTCCGCGCTGGAAGCATTGGTGAGACTCACCGGGATGGAGCTCGCGAAGGACGGCATTACCGTCAACGCGGTTTCGCCCGGCCTCATCATCAAGGACAAGCCGAGCGAGAGCCGGCTATCGCCGGATCAAATCGCGGCGACCGAGGCGCTGATCCCGATGCGTCGCCGCGGCCGACCAGAGGAGGTCGCCGAAATCATCGCCTTCCTGGCATCCCCGAAAGCATCCTACATCACCGGCCAGGTCTGGCACGTCAACGGAGGCCTGATATGAGCGAAGCAACCGTCTAAGCGCGTGCTGCTCGAGCTGACGTCGAGCGACGGCGCGATCGGCCGGCCTGGCGTTGCTCGACATCTCGAAGCGATTCGGAAGCAATTCGGCGCGCGCTTGAGGCGCGCTTGTCCGGGACGACGACCGTGTATGCGGTAACAGCGGGGCACGATCCTTCCCCTCGGGGAATCGGTATCGTATGGTCGGAGCCCAACATGCCCGCTCCCATCGGGCCATCCGGAAACCCATATGTCCGATCCCGTCTGGTCGCTGCACTCCCGCCTGAAAGAGGACACCATCGACATCGGCGATCTGCCGCTGTCGAAGGTGCTGGTGATCAAGGACGCGCACTATCCCTGGCTGCTGCTGGTGCCGCGGCGGGTGGATGCAGTCGAGATCATCGACCTCGACGAAGTGCAGCAGGCGCAACTGATGACGGAGATCTCCCGCGTCTCGCGCGCGCTGAAGGAGATCACCAAATGCGACAAGCTCAACGTCGCGGCGCTCGGCAATCTCGTGCCGCAGCTTCACGTCCACATCATCGCGCGCCGCACCAGCGACGCCGCCTGGCCGCGGCCGGTCTGGGGCGTGATGCCGCCGCTGGCGCATGACGCGAGCGAGGTTCAGAATTTCATCAGCGCGCTTCGCCGAAAAATCTGGCTGGGTTGAAAGAACAAGAAATGTCAGCATTCGACTCGTTTCCGCTGGGGCAACCGGCCTTCGTCACCAACATCCTCGATCGCGCCGCGCATCTGCGCCGCGACGACGAAAAACTGTTCGCGATGGAGCAGAAGCCGTCGTCGCGTGCCTACGTCGTCTACCGCGACTCGCTGCTCGTGAAGCGCGAGGGCGACAAGGTGCGCGCGCTGCTCTCGATTGACGAAGCCCTGAAATGCGGCGCCAATCCCGGCACGATCTTCCTCGGCCTGCGCGAGGGCGCGGCAGTATTCGGCATGGGTCTCGCCCAGGCCGCCGCCGAAAAACTGATCGGCCGCGAGGACTACACCGTCACCGAGCTGCGCGGCATTGCGATGCAGGGCGCGATACCGCCCGCCGAACTCTCGGCGATCGCAATGGCGAAATCGATGGTCAGCTGGCATCAGCGCCACGGTTATTGCGCCAATTGCGGCACGCGTACCGCGATGAAGGAAGGTGGCTGGAAACGCGATTGCCCGGCCTGCAAGGCCGAGCATTTTCCCCGCACGGACCCGGTCGTGATCATGCTGGTGGCCTCGGGCGACAAATGCCTGCTCGGCCGCCAGAAGCAGTTTCCGCCGGGCATGTATTCCTGCCTCGCCGGCTTCGTCGAGGCTGCCGAAACCATCGAAGACGCAGTGCGTCGCGAGATCCTGGAAGAGTCGGGCATTCGATGCACCGACGTGCAGTATTACATGACGCAGCCCTGGCCCTATCCGTCATCCCTGATGATCGGGTGCAGCGCGCGGGCCGTGACCGAGGACATCGTCGTCGATCGCATGGAGCTGGAAGATGCCCGCTGGTTCTCGCGCGAGGAGGCGGCACTGATGCTGAAACGGACCCATCCCGACGGACTCGCCGGCCCGCATCCCTTCGCCATTGCACATCATCTGCTTGGCCGCTGGGTGCACGACAAGAGCTAGGGATGCCAATGGCGCCGTCCGGGACCGCGCCGCGCATCCTCTGCGTCGGCATGCCTGTGCGCGACCTCACCTTTCGGGTCGAGACCGTGCCGGCGCGCGGCAGCAAGGCAAATGCGACGCATATGGCCGAGATCTGCGGCGGCAACGCGCTCAATGCCGCGATCGCCATCGCTCGGCTCGGCGGGCGCGTCGCATTTGCCGGACCGATGGGCGATGCGCGGGAGACGTCGAGCAATTTCATTCTCGAGCGGATGGCTGCCGAGGGCATTGAGACCACACACATCGCGCGCGTGGCGGGCGCGGCCACGCCGGTCTCCGCAATCATCATCGACGCGTCAGGCGAACGAACGCTGACGATCTATCGTGATCCCACGCTGTGGAGCGTGCACCTGCCAGCTGCAGACGAACTCCTCGCCGATTGTCAGGCCGTGCTCGTCGAAAGCCGCTGCGGCGCTTTTTGCATCGATCTTTGCGCCGAGGCGCGCCGGCGTGGCATTCCCGTGATCGTCGGCGTCGATCGTGCGATGGCGCCGACCGACAGCCTGCTCACGGCCGCCTCGCATCTGCTGTTTGCGAGCGAGCAGGCGCAGGAGACCGCCGGCATCGCCGACGACGCCGACGCCTTGAAGGGCTTGGCTACGCTGACCCCCGCCTTCCTCGCCGCCACCCGCGGCCCCCGCGGGACGATCTGGCTGAACGAGACGGGCAAGCTGGGCGAGACCCCGGCCTTCCCGGTCGAGGCGGTCGATACGCTCGGGGCCGGCGACGTCTTCCACGGCGCCTTCACGCTTCGGTTCGCCGAGGGCAATGGGGTGCGGGAGGCGCTGCGATTCGCCGCGGCCGCAGCAGCTCTAAAGTGCGCCCGCCACGGAGGTGGCCTCGCCGCTCCGCAACGCATTGAAGTTGAATGGTTTTTACGAGACAGGCTCTAAAGCCATTCCGCCGACGCGCCGAGATAATGGACTTGCGGGAGAAGATTTTTCTCTATAAGACTGAAGCAAACCCATATATTGGAACAAAGTTCTTCAAATGACTGATGTCGCCGTCCAGATCCCCGAGACCAGCCGCCGCCTCGATGCGATCGACCGTAAGATCCTGATGGTACTCCAGGAGGATGCCTCCCTGTCGGTTGCCGAAATCGGCGACCGTGTCGGCCTGTCCTCGACGCCCTGCTGGAAGCGCATCCAGCGCCTGGAGGCTGACGGCGTGATCCTCAAGCGGGTGGCGCTGGTCGATCAGAACAAGATCGGGCTCGGTATCTCCGTATTCGTGTCGGTGGAGAGCTCCGATCATTCCGACGCCTGGCTCAAGAAATTCGCCGAGGCGGTCAGTGCCATGCCTGAGGTGATGGAGTTCTACCGCATGGCTGGCGACGTCGATTATATGCTGCGCGTCGTGGTCGCGGATATGCAGGCCTACGACGTCTTCTACAAGAAGCTGATCGCAGCCGTGCCGCTGAAGAACGTCACCTCGCGCTTCGCGATGGAGAAGATCAAGTCGGTGACCGCGCTGCCGATCCCGGCGGTGGTGGCGGCGTAGGTCTCACCACACCGAAACTGTCATCGCCCGCGAAAGCGGGCGATCCAGTATTCCAGAGACGGCCCTTGTTGAGCCGAGAGGCCTCGGCGTGCTGGATGCCCCGGTCAAGCCGGGGCATGACAGCGGAGGACAAGGCACGAGGCGCGCTCCCCTGATCTCACCTCAAATCTTCTGATTGTACTCGCCGACCTCGGGATGGTTACGCAGCACGCTGTTCACCATCTCGAACATGTCGTGCATGCGCTGCTCGGAAACCGGGCTCTCGACCACGACTACGAGCTCCGGCTTGTTGGAGGAGGCGCGCACCAGGCCCCAGCTGCCGTCCTCGACCGTGACGCGCACGCCATTGACGGTGACGAGATCGCGGATCGCCTGGCCGCCGATCTTCGCGCCCTTGGCCTGCTCGCTCTCAAAATGCTTCACCACCTTGTCGATCACGCCGTACTTCACTTCGTCGGCGCAATGCGGTGACATGGTCGGCGACGACCAGGTTTTCGGCAGCGCATCCTTCAGGTCGGCCATCAACTTGCCCGGCGCGCGGTCGAGCATGTCGCAGATGGCGAGCGCCGACACCAGGCCATCGTCATAGCCGCGGCCATAGGGCTTGTTGAAGAAGAAGTGACCGGACTTCTCGAATCCCGCGAGCGCGCCCGTCTCGTTAGTGCGGCGCTTCATGTAGGAATGGCCGGTCTTCCAATAGGCGGTCTTGGCGCCCTGCTTCTGCAGGACGGGATCGGTGACGAACAGGCCGGTCGACTTCACGTCGACGATGAACTGCGCGTCCTTGTGGATCGCCGACATGTCGCGCGCCAGCATGACGCCGACCTTGTCGGCGAAGATCTCCTCGCCGGTGTTGTCGACGACGCCGCAGCGATCGCCGTCGCCGTCGAAGCCGAGGCCGACATCGGCCTTGTGATGCAGCACCGCGTCGCGGATCGCGTGCAGCATCTCCATATCTTCCGGATTCGGATTGTATTTCGGGAAGGTGTGGTCGAGCTCGGTGTCGAGGGGAATCACTTCGCAGCCGATCGCCTCCAGCACCTGCGGCGCGAACGCGCCGGCGGTGCCGTTGCCGCAGGCGGCGACGACCTTGAGCTTGCGCTTGAGCTTCGGACGGTTGGTGAGATCGGCGATGTAGCGCGCCGGATAGTTCTCGTGGAACTGGTAGGAGCCGCCCGCCTTGTTCTTGAACTCGGCATTGAGCACGATCTCTTTCAGCCGCGTCATCTCGTCGGGGCCGAAGGTCAGCGGACGATTGGCGCCCATCTTCACGCCGGTCCAGCCATTGTCGTTGTGCGAAGCGGTCACCATGGCGACAGCGGGCACGTCGAGGTCGAACTGCGCGAAATAGGCCATCGGCGTCACGGCAAGGCCGATGTCGTGCACCTTGCACCCCGCGGCCATCAGGCCGGAGATCAGCGCATATTTGATCGAGGCCGAATAGCCGCGGAAATCGTGGCCGGTGACGATCTCCTGGCGGACGCCGAGCTCGGCGATCAGCGCGCCGAGCCCCATGCCGAGCGCCTGCACCCCCATCAGGTTGATTTCCTTCTGGAACAACCAGCGCGCGTCGTACTCGCGAAAACCCGTGGGCTTCACCATCGGCTCGGATTCGAAGGCGTAGGTGTTGGGCAACAAGACGGATTTCGGCTTGGGGAACATTGAGGCGGTCTCGTGAAAAATGGCGGATTTGATGCAGCCTTAGCGAATGCCAGGACGCAGCGGAAGGCGGGAATGAAGGCTTATGGCCAATAATTGCGGCAGTTTGGTAACGGAAAAACGTTATCTGCCACAGGCTCGACAGGGCAATATCGAATATATCCAGACGCTATCCGCCCGAACCTACTGCTCCAGCACCATCTGACCGTTGGCGTATTCAAAACGCTTGAGACGCGACAGGAAGGAGAGGCCTAGCAGGTTCTCCGACAGCGCAGCGTCGGGGAGCACCATGGCATCGACATCGCGCACGATGAGGCCGCCGACATCAAGCATGGCGATGCGGGCGCGCGCTGCCTTGATGGTGCCGTTCGCGGTGGTGACCGGGGCATTGTATTCGCTGCGCGAGGGACGCAGGCCGAAGCGCGCCGCCGAGGTCTCGTTCAGCGCCACCACGGAGGCGCCGGTGTCGACCATGAAGCCGATGCGCTGGCCGTCGATGCGGCCTTCGGTCTGGAAGTGGCCGCGGACGTCGCGGGGAATGTTGAGGCTGCGGCCGCCGGCCGGCGCCATCGTCGCAACCGCCACCGTCGGATGAGGCACCGAGGTGGCGGACGCGGAGCTCATCCTGTCCGCCATCTGCGCCATGAAGGTGCCGAGGGCGATCATGATGGCCGCGAAGATCATAATGTTACGCATCACACCACTTCCGAGCCGGAGAGCTCGATTTCATCACGCGGCACGTCTGTCCGCGAGCGAACCGCGGCGGAGCCGGTGCTATTTTGACGAAAAGGATGAGCGGACGGTTAATGCGGCGTCAGGTGCCGCGCGGCTTAGCCCGCCGGGTCGGCACCGCGCTCGCCGGATCATCCGGCCAAGGGTGGCGCGGATAGCGGCCGCGCAGATCGGAACGGACAGCGGCGTAGCTGCCGCGCCAGAAGCCGGGGAGGTCACGCGTCACCTGCACCGGGCGCTGCGCCGGCGAGAGCAATTCGAGCACCAGCGGCACCTTGCCGGCAGCGATCGAGGGATGAGTGTTGAGCCCGAACAGTTCCTGCAACCGCACCGCAATGGTCGGCCCCTGCTCCGCCTCGTAATCGATCGCGAGCACGCTCCCCGTCGGCGCCTCGAAATGCGTCGGCGCCTCGCGGTCGAGCCGCGCGCGCATCTCCCAGGGCAATAGCGCCATCAGCGCATCGGAGAGATCGCCGGCGGTGACGTCCTTCAGCGCGATCTTGTCGTAGAGAGCAGGCACCAACCAATCGTCGCGCCGCGCGATCAGGCCATCGTCGGAGAGATCGGGCCAGCTCTCGCCCTCGGCCTTGCGCAAGAACATCACACGGTCGCGCCATTGTTTGGCGGCCTTCGACCAGGGCAGGCGGTCGAGGCCGGCGGCGATCAGCCCGTCGGCGAAGATGCGCGCAGTGTCCTCCGAGGGAGACACAGGAAGCGTCGCCTCGGACAGCGTGATCGCGTGCAGCACGCGCTTGCGACGCGCGCGCAGCGCCATCGCGCTTCGGTCGAACGAGATCTCGTCGACGCTCTCGATGTGCTCGGCAAAATGCCGCTCGATGTCGTCCTCGGCGATCTGTGCGGCGAGCAGGATGCGGCCGCTCGCGGCCGTGCCGGTCATCTCGCCGATCGCGACATAGGGTGCGCGCGCGAGCGAGGAGGTCTGCTCCACGGCGGCGCCGCGGCCATTGATGAGCACGAAACTGCCGTTGCCGCGGTTGCGCGCGACGCGGTCCGGGAAGGCATAAGCGAGCATCAGGCCGGTCGAGAGATTCTCCTGCGGTCCCGGCTTCTCGGACGCTGCGACCTGCGAGGCCCAGCGTCGAGCGAGATCGCGCGCACTCGCCGCCCGCGGCGAGCGGTCCCGGCGGAACTGGTCGCGCCGGTGCTCGAGATCGACGCTGTCGCCGCCAAGCCCGCGCTCGGTGATGACAGCGGCGATCTCGGCCGCGTCTTCGCCGCAGCCTGCGCGATGCGAATCCACGATCATGCGGGCCAGCCGCGGCGGCAGCGCCAGCGCGCGCAGGCTCTTGCCTTCCGCCGTGATGCGCCCATCGCCGTCGAGCGCGTTGAGCTCGCCGAGCAAGTTCTTGGCTTCCTTCCAGGCCGGCTGCGGCGGTGGATCGAGGAATGACAACGCGGCGGGATCGGCAACGCCCCATTGCGCGAGATCGAGCACCAGCGAGGAGAGGTCGGCGCTCAGGATTTCAGGTTGCGTGTAAGGCGCGAGCGAAGCCGTCTGCGGCTCGTCCCAGAGCCGATAGCAGACGCCGGGCTCGGTACGGCCGGCGCGGCCGCGGCGCTGGTCGACTGCCGCACGCGCCGCGCGCACGGTCTCCAGCCGCGTCAAGCCGATGTCGGGCTCGTAGCGCGGCACGCGGGCGAGACCGGAATCGACGACGATGCGCACGCCTTCGATGGTGAGCGACGTCTCGGCGATCGAGGTCGCCAGCACGACTTTGCGCATGCCCTTCGGCGCAGGCGAGATCGCTCGGTCCTGCACGGCGGCGTCGAGCGCGCCGAACAGCGGCACGATTTCAATGCCGGCGTCCTGCACGCGCTCGCTGAGAAAATTCTGGGTGCGGCGGATTTCCGCAGCGCCCGGCAGAAACGCCAGCACAGAACCACTGTCGGCACGGAGCGCGGACGCGATCGCATCCGCCATCTGCCGCTCGATCGGCGAATCCGCCTTGCGGCCGAGATAGCGCGTTTCGACCGGGAAGGCGCGGCCCTCACTCTCGACGACCGGGGCATCGCCCAGCAGCTTGGCGACGCGGGCACCGTCGAGCGTGGCCGACATCACGAGGATGCGCAGGTCCTCGCGCAGGCCGAGTTGCGCATCGCGCGCCAGCGCCAGACCCAGATCGGCGTCGAGCGAGCGCTCGTGGAATTCGTCGAACAGGATGGCGGCAACACCGGAGAGCTCGGGATCGTCGAGGATTTGGCGGGTGAAAATCCCCTCGGTCACCACCTCGATGCGCGTGGCGCGCGAGATCTTCGAGCCGAAGCGGACGCGGTAGCCGACAGTGTCCCCGGCACGCTCGCCAAGCGTCTTGGCCATGCGGTCGGCACTCGCGCGCGCCGCAATGCGCCGTGGCTCCAGCACGATGATCTTTCTGCCTTTGGCCCAGGGCGCATCGAGTAGCGCCAGCGGCACCCGCGTGGTCTTGCCGGCGCCCGGAGGAGCGACCAGCACGGCCGCGTTGTGCGCCTCCAGCGTGCGCGAGAGGTCGTCGAGCACGGCATCGATCGGGAGGGGCGTGTCGAAGGTGCGGGGCAAGGGCTATCCACTCGTCATGCCCGGCCTCGTGCCGGGCATCCACGTCTTCGACTAGAAAACAGACGTGGATGGCCGGGACCCGGCTCCACGAACGCTTCGCCGGGCTACAGAATCGGGCCGGCGAAGCCTAAGCGAAGACGGCAAGCCCGGCCATGACGGAATCATGTGCCGTGGTGCATCAGGCTCGAGATGACCGCCCCACGCTCTCATAGGTAAAGCCGGCGGCAGTCATGTCTTCGGGGCGGTAGATGTTGCGCAAGTCGACCACGATGGGCTGCGTCATGATCGCCTTCAGCCGATCGAGATCAAGCGCGCGGAACTGGGCCCATTCGGTCACGACGACCAGCGCGTCGGCGCCTTCAGCGCAGGAATAGGCATCCTCGCAATAGGTAATGTTCGGGAGCTCGCCCTTGGCCTGCTCCATCCCAACGGGATCGAACGCCTTCACCTTCGCGCCCATGTCGAGAAGACCTGTGACCAGGGGGATCGAGGGCGCGTCGCGCATGTCGTCGGTGTCGGGCTTGAAGGTGAGGCCGAGCACCGCGATGGTCTTGCCGCGCAAGGAGCCGCCGAGCGCCTGGCTGACTTTGCGCGCCATCGCGCGCTTGCGGTTCTCATTGACCGCCAGCACGGACTCGACGATGCGCAAGGAGACGTCGTAGTCCTGCGCGATCTTGATCAGCGCCTTGGTGTCCTTCGGAAAGCACGAGCCGCCGAAACCAGGACCGGCATGCAGGAATTTCGTGCCAATGCGGTTGTCCAGGCCAATGCCGCGCGCGACCTCCTGAACGTTGGCACCGACCTTTTCGGAGAGGTCCGCGATCTCGTTGATGAAGGTGATTTTGGTCGCGAGGAAGGCGTTGGCGGCGTATTTGATCATCTCGGCGGTGCGACGCGCGGTGAACATCAGCGGTGCCTGGTTCAGCGACAGCGGTCGGTAGATGTCGCCCATCACCTTGCGGCCGCGGTCGTCGGAGGTGCCGACGACGACGCGATCGGGGAACTTGAAGTCACGGATCGCCGCGCCCTCGCGCAGGAACTCAGGGTTGGAGGCGACGACGACGTCCGCCGTCGGATTGGCCTCGCGAATGATGCGCTCGACCTCGTCGCCGGTGCCGACAGGCACAGTCGACTTCGTGACCACGACGGTGAAGCCGGAGAGCGACTGCGCAATCTCTTTCGCGGCGGCGTAGACGTAAGAGAGATCGGCGTGACCGTCGCCGCGGCGCGAGGGGGTGCCGACCGCGATAAAAACCGCATCGGCGTCAGCGACCGGCTTGGAGAGATCAGTGGTGAAGTCGAGCCGCTTGGCCCTGACGTTAGTCGCGACCAGCTCGTCCAGGCCCGGCTCATAGATCGGGATCTCGCCGCGGTGAAGCGCCGCGATCTTCTTCTCATCCTTGTCGACGCAGGTGACGTCGTGACCGAAATCCGCAAAGCAGGCGCCGGATACCAGTCCGACATAGCCCGTGCCGATCATCGCGATGCGCATGAAAATCCCTGTTTTAGGCCTGGTTAACGAAATCCCAATTCAGGAGCGGTTTAGCATTTTCCCGCCGGGAAGGAAGAGCCCGCGATCGGAAACCGGCACGCGATTTGTACCGGTAAAGAAGTCGGAAACCACTGGGCGCCACACTGCCCCACGGCCGCACAGGACCGGGCAGAACCCGCCTCGAAAAGGGACACATGGCACGATCGGGCACTTCAGCTTTGAGCAGCGGGTTTCCCAAAGCCCCCGCTGCGGCGCGTGTCGACTGGGTCGACTACGCCAAAGGCATCTGCATCGTCATGGTCGTGATGATGCATTCGGTGCTAGGGGTCGAGCTCGCCGCCGGAAGAACCGGTTTCATGCACGTTCTGGTAGCCTTCGCAAAACCTTTCCGGATGCCGGACTTCTTCCTGATTTCGGGCCTGTTCCTGCCGCTTGTGATCGATCGCGACTGGCGAACCTATCTCGACCGCAAGGTGGTGCATTTCGCCTATTTTTATGTCATCTGGGTGACAATCCAGTTCGGTTTCAAAGCCCCCGCCTTTGCCACTGAAACCGGCTGGCGTGACGTGGGCCTGCTGTACCTCGAATCCTTCATCGAGCCGTTCGGCACGCTCTGGTTCATCTACCTGCTACCGATCTTCTTCGTCGTCACAAAACTGACGCGCAGAGTCCCGCCGCTCGCGATCTGGTTCGTCGCCGCCTTGCTGGAGACCGTGCGCGTCACGACCGGCTGGACCGTGATCGACGAGTTCTGCGCGCGCTTCGTCTATTTCTACTCGGGGTATCTGTTCGCGCCATACGTATTCGCATTGTCGGAACGCGCGCGAAGCCATCCCGCGCTTGCGCTCGCAGCGCTCGGGACCTGGGCGTTGGTGGATGCCGGCCTCGTGAGCCTTGGCGCAAGCGAATGGAAGATCGTGTCGCTGCTGCTCGGCTTCGCCGGCGCCTGCGCGATCATCACGATCGGCACGTTGCTCGCGCGCGCGCATTGGCTCAATGTCCTGCGCTTCTGCGGCGAGCATTCGATCGTGATCTATCTCGCCTTCTTCCTGCCGATGGCCGCAACGCGCACGCTGCTGCTGCGCAGCGGCGTCATTGCGGATATCGGTACGATCTCCCTGCTCGTCACTATCGCCGGCGTGCTCGGATCGCTTGCGATCTGGCGGGCCGCACTACGGCTCAACGCGCACGTCCTGTTCGAGCGGCCAGATCCATTCTGGATCGCGCCAAAGAAGGCCCGCGCTGTGCTGCAGGCGGCGGAGTAGCCGAGTTCTCGGTGTCGTCGCCCGGCTTGACCGGGCGATCCAGTACGCCGAGGCGCCAGCGATAAATCGAGAAGCCGCGGCGTACTGGATTCCCCGCTTTCGCGGGGAATGACAGCGGGGATCAGGGAACGACAGTGGGGATAGCGGCACCAGCAGCCCAAAAATCCCTCTCTCCAGGCTGTCAAAGGCCGCAAAAATTCATACATTGTGGCCATGCCCAAAACATCCCCGAAGACCACCGCCAAAGCTGACACCAAGGCTGCTGCATCCAAAGCCGCCGACACCAAGCCCACTGCCGTGGCGGCTGCTGCCAAACCGGTTTCGGCCAAGGCCGCTGGCAAGGGCGACCACGTCTTCCTGGTCGACGGTTCCTCCTACATCTTCCGCGCCTATCACGCGCTGCCGCCGCTGAACCGCAAGTCCGACGGCTTGCAGGTCAACGCCGTACTCGGCTTCTGCAATATGCTATGGAAGCTGCTGCGCGACATGCCCGAGGACAACCGGCCGACGCATCTGGCCATCATCTTCGACAAGTCGGAAGTGACTTTCCGCAACAAGATCTATCCCGACTACAAGGCGCACCGGCCTCCGGCGCCTGACGATCTGATCCCGCAATTCGCGCTGATCCGCGAGGCGGTGCGCGCCTTCGACCTGCCCTGCCTGGAACAGGTCGGCTTCGAGGCCGACGATCTCATCGCGACCTATGTGCGGCAGGCCTGCGAGCGCGGCGCCAGCGCCACGATCGTGTCCTCCGACAAGGACCTGATGCAGCTCGTCACCGATTGCGTCACCATGTACGACACCATGAAGGATCGCCGCATCGGGATTCCAGAGGTGATCGAGAAGTTCGGCGTGCCGCCGGAGAAGGTGGTCGAGGTGCAGGCGCTGGCCGGCGATTCCACCGACAACGTGCCTGGCGTGCCTGGCGTCGGTATCAAGACCGCGGCGCAGCTGATCGTCGAATACGGCGATCTCGAACAACTGCTGTTCCGCGCCACCGAGATCAAGCAGCCGAAACGCCGCGAGGCGCTGATCGAGAACGCGGAAAAGGCGCGGATCTCGCGCCAGCTGGTGTTGCTTGACGACAAGGTCGATCTGGAGGTGCCGCTGGACGATTTGGCCGTCCATGAGCCCGATCCGCGCAAGCTGATTGCCTTCCTGAAGGCGATGGAGTTCACCACGCTGACACGGCGCGTCGCCGAATATTCGCAGATCGATCCTGCCAACGTCGATGCCGATCCCGGCTATGCGAAAGGCGCGAGCGTATTCTCGCCGCTGCCGCCTTCGGATGTTGTGCCAGCTCCGGGGCCCGGTACCCCGGCGCAAGCCCGGCCGGGCGACCCCAAAAAATCGGCGGGCAAGGAGGACAAGGCTGCGAGCCCGAAGGGCGCGCCGGTCTCGCTCGCCGCCGCGCGCGAGGAGGCGCTGCGCAAGCTGCCGGTTGACCGCAGCAAGTATCAGGCTATCAAGACGCTGAAAGAGCTCAACGCCTTCATCGCGCGGATTCATGATACCGGTCATGTCGCGGTCGAGCTGCGCGGAAATTCGATCGATCCGATGCAGGCCGATCTCTGCGGCATCGCGCTGGCGCTGGCCCCGAACGAGGCTTGCTATGTGCCGCTGGCGCACAAGCAATCCGGTGGCGACGGCGGCTTGTTCGACGCGGGCCTTGCGCCCGATCAGGTCAAACACGAAGACGCGCTTCAAGCGCTGCGGCCGGTGCTGGAATCATCGGGCATTCTCAAGATCGGCTTCGACGTCAAGTTCACGGCCGTGATGCTGGCGCAGCACGGCATCACCTTGCGCAACACCGACGATGCGCAACTGATCTCCTATGTGCTCGATGCCGGTCGCGGCTCGCATGCGCTGGAGCAGCTTTCCGAACGCTGGTTCGGCCATGCCATGCTGAAGGAGAGCGAGCTGCTCGGCAGCGGCAAGGGCAAGCTCACCTTCGACCAGGTGCCGATCGACAAGGCCGCGCCCCTGTCCGCCGAAGGCGCCGACATCGCCCTGCGCATCTGGCGCGTGCTGAAGCCGCGCCTCGTCGCCGAGCACATGACCACCGTCTACGAGACGCTGGAGCGGCCGCTGGTCGCGGTGCTCGCGCGCATGGAACGCCGCGGCATCTCGATCGACCGCCAGGTGCTGTCGCGTCTGTCAGGCGACTTTGCCCAGACCGCGGCACGTGTCGAGGCCGAGATCCAGGAGATCGCCGGCGAGCCGGTGAACGTCGGCAGCCCCAAGCAGATCGGTGACATCCTGTTCGGCAAGATGGGACTGCCTGGCGGCACCAAGACCAAGACGGGGGCGTGGTCGACCACCGCGCAGGTGCTCGACGAACTCGCCGAGCAGGGCCACGATTTTCCGCGGAAGATCCTGGAGTGGCGCCAGGTCTCGAAGCTGAAATCGACCTACACCGACGCGCTGCCGACCTACGTCAATCCGCAGACCCATCGCGTGCACACGACCTACGCGCTGGCCGCGACCACGACGGGCCGTCTGTCGTCGAACGAGCCGAACCTGCAGAACATTCCGGTTCGTACCGAGGACGGCCGAAAAATCCGCCGCGCCTTCATCGCTACGCCCGGGCACAAGCTGGTCTCGGCCGACTATTCGCAGATCGAGCTGCGGCTGCTGGCCGAGATCGCCGACATTCCCGTGCTGAAGCAGGCGTTCCGCGATGGCCTCGATATTCACGCGATGACCGCGTCGGAAATGTTCGGCGTACCGATCAAGGGCATGCCGAGCGAAATCCGCCGCCGCGCCAAGGCGATCAATTTCGGCATCATCTACGGCATCTCCGCGTTCGGCCTCGCCAACCAGCTCGGTATCGCCCGTGAAGAAGCGTCGGCCTATATCAAAAAGTATTTTGAGCGCTTCCCCGGCATCCGCGCCTATATGGACGAGACGCGCGACTTTTGCCGGCAGCACGGCTACGTCACCACGCTGTTCGGCCGCAAGTGCCATTACCCTGATATCAAGGCGTCCAACGCCTCGGTGCGCGCCTTCAACGAGCGGGCAGCGATCAACGCGCGACTCCAGGGCACCGCGGCTGACATCATCCGCCGCGCCATGACGCGGGTCGAAGACGCGCTGGCCGAGAAGAAGCTCTCGGCGCAGATGCTGCTCCAGGTACATGACGAATTGATCTTCGAGGTGCCGGACGCGGAGGTCGAGGCGACGCTGCCGGTCGTACAGCACGTCATGCAGGACGCGCCGTTCCCGGCCGTCCTGCTGTCGGTCCCGCTGCACGTCGACGCCCGCGCGGCCACGAACTGGGACGAGGCGCATTAAAGGCCGCCCCGATGAAGATCGCGGCCATCTCCGGCAGCCTGCGCGCAGGCTCGAGCAACACTGCGGTATTGCGCGCAGCGGCGCGGCTTGCGCCTGCCGATGTCGAGGTGATCCTGTTCGATGGGATAGCGCACCTGCCTTTCTTCAATCCGGACCTGGATGGCGATGACGTGCCTGCGCCGGTCGGCGCGATGCGCCACGTGATCGGAGGCGTCGACGGGCTCCTGATCTCGAGCCCCGAATATGCCCGCGGTGTCGCCGGCGTGCTGAAGAACGCGCTCGACTGGCTGGTCGGGAGCCGCGAATTTCCCGACAAGCCGGTTGCCTTGATCAACACATCACCGCGCGCGACGCACGCGCTGGCCGCCCTGACGCTGACGCTGGAGACAATGTCCGCCCGGCTCGCCAGGGAGGCCTGCGTGACACTGCCCTTGCTTGGCGGCGCCTGGGACGAACAGAGCATCGCCGCCGATCCCACACTGGCAGAACCGTTGCGATTGGCGATGGAGCGTTTCGCGGCGTTCATCGCCACCGTGCAGGCCGAGGCATAGGACCACATTGAATTGTCCTCCGAGCAATTGCGCGATGGCTCAGCGGAGCCGCGCATATTAGAATCGGCATAGCTCCCGTTCCGGTTCATCCATGCCTCACGCTTCCGCCCTGCTCGGCTTCGCCCTCGTCTGCCTCGGCCTCGTGCTCACGCCCGGGCCCAACATGATCTATCTGATCTCGCGCTCGATCACGCAGGGGCCGGCAGCGGGCATCGTCTCGCTCGGCGGCGTCGCGCTGGGCTTCGTGTTCTACATGCTATGCGCGGCGTTCGGGATCACTGCGCTCTTGCTCGCCGTGCCCTTTGCCTATGACGCGCTGCGCTTTGCAGGCGCCGGCTACATGCTGTGGCTTGCCTGGCAGGCGATGAAGCCCGGGGGTCGCTCGCCGTTCCAGGTGAAGCAGCTCGCGATCGACGGCCCGCGCAAATTGTTCGCGATGGGGCTCGTCACCAACCTGCTCAATCCGAAGATCGCGATGCTGTATCTGGCGCTGCTGCCGCAGTTCATCGATCCCACGGCTGGCAGCGTGCTGATCCAGTCGGTGACATTGGGCGCGATCCAGATCGCGATCAGCGTCAGCGTGAACGCGATCATCGCGCTCGCCGCCGGCTCGATCGCGCTGTTTCTGGCGAGCCGGCCGAGCTGGATGCTGGCGCAGCGCTGGCTGATGGGCACGGTGCTGGCCGGCCTCGCGGTGCGGATGGCCGTGGAAGCGCGGAAGGTGTGAAGGGGCACACGCCGTCCGTGTCCCGGACGCGCTGCAGCGCACCGCTTACGCGCTGCGTCCGGGGCACGATGCGCCGACTAATCCAGCTTCGCCTCCATGCCTCGCTTCACCGCGGGGCGGGCCATCAGCGCGTCGTACCAGCGCTTGACGTTGGGGAAGTCGGCCAGGTCCACCTTGTGGCGGGGATGGCGCCAGGCCCAGCCCAGGATGGCGAAATCGGCGACCGAGAGATCGCCGGCGACGAAGTCGCGGCCCTCGAGGCGACGGTCCAGCACGCCGTAGAGACGGCGGGTCTCGGCCATGAAGCGCTTCAGGCCGTAGGCGCGGTCCTGCTCGTTTTCGAGCGCGATGAAATGATGCACCTGGCCGGGCATCGGGCCGAAGCCGCCCATCTGCCACATCAGCCATTCGTAGACGGGGATCCGCGCGCCAAGCGATTTCGGCAGGAATTTGCCGGTCTTTTCGCCGAGATAAAGCAGGATGGCTCCGGACTCGAAGATGCTGACAGGCTTGCCGTCAGGGCCCTCGGGATCGACGATCGCGGGGATCTTGTTGTTGGGGGAAAGCTCGAGGAACCGGGGGTCCATCTGCTCGCCCTTGGTGATGTTCACCGGGACCACCTTGTAGGGCAGCCCCATCTCCTCCAGCGCGACCGAGATCTTGCGGCCGTTCGGCGTGTTCCAGGTGTGCAGCTCGATGGTCATTTTGCCTGTTTCCTTCCCGAGGGTGCGGGCCTCCACCTACTCCGGAAAGTTGTGCCCTCACAACCGTCGGACCGGGATGGCCGATCCCTGTTGACGGGGGACGCCCCCTCTGGAATGTCGCGGCCGTCGCGGATAAATTCCGCCACCTCCTAAGAACGCCCCTGAGGGACCCCCGTGTCGAAATCTGCCTCCCGTGCTCGCCTGTTCGAAATCATCCGCCGCCGCTCCTTCGGGCGCGGCGAGGTGACGCTGGCGTCGGGCCGCAAGAGCGATTTCTATTTCAACCTCAAGCCGACCATGCTCGACCCGGAAGGTGCGACCCTGCTCGCCGAGCTGACCTATGAGGCGTTGAAGGACGATAATCTCGATTTCATCGGCGGGCTGGAGATGGGCGCGGTGCCGCTGGCCGGCGCGCTGGCGCAGATCTCCTGGATCAAGGGCCATCCGATCGCGGCCTTCTTCGTGCGCAAGAAGCCGAAGGAGCATGGCGCCAGGCTCGCGATCGAAGGTCTGCCCAAGGGCGAGACGCTGGCCGGCAAGCGCGTCGTGATCGTCGAGGACGTCACCACCACAGGCGGCTCGGCAATGAAGGCGGTGGAATCCGTGCGCGAGACCGGTGCTGAAGTGGTGCTGGTGCTGACCATGGTCGACCGCGAGGAAGGCGCCACCGACACGTTTGGCGCGGCGGGCCTGCCGTTCCGCTCGCTGTACAAGGCATCGGAATTCTTGAAGGCGTAAAGGCTTTCGCTCCGGCCCGCGCTGGCAGCAATCGGCCCACCCTCAACCCCTCATTTACCATCCCGCTTTATGGTGAATCATGTGCTGAGACCCGAGAGGTCCCGGCCGGTTCGGTAGCGTCGGGTGGAGTAAGCGTTGCGTACGATCGTGTCCCATGCGCGCCGGCGGCGTCGCGCGATGCTTGTGGCCGCCATCCTTGCAGCACCGGTGCTCGCAGCTCCGGCCCCGGTTTCGGCCGAAGGCCTGTTCGACTTCTTTTTCGGCGGAATGCAGCAGCGGCCTCAGCGCGAGGTGCCGCAGGCCAGCTCCTATGCCGATCCCTTCACCGGTCAGCAGAACCCGGCCGTTCAGCCGCAATATGTGCCACCGACCCGCTCGGCGGCGGCAGGCGGCTCGGGCCCCGCATTTTGCGTGCGCAGCTGCGACGGCAAGTATTTTCCATTGATGCGCGGCCTCGCCTCGCCGGCGCAAATGTGTCAGGCTTTCTGTCCTGCAAGCACCACGAAGGTCTTTTTCGGTTCTTCGATCGAGGGCGCTTACAGCCAGACCGGCGAGCGCTACGCTGACAGCGAGAACGCGTTCGCCTATCGCAAGGCGCTTCGCGCCGACTGTACCTGCAATGGCCGCGAGCCGGCCGGGCTCGCTCCTGTCGATCTGGCGCTCGATGGTTCGCTGAAGGCCGGCGACGTCATCGCCACCAGCGACGGCCTCGTCGCCTATACCGGCGTCCGCCTCGGCCAGGAGCAGACCGCGGAGTTCACTCCGGTCGCCTCCTATCCCGGCCTCACCGCGCAGGTCCGCGCAAGGCTCGGCGAGATGAAGGTCGCCCCGGTGCGCGCGGAAACGGTTGCAGCTGATGCGCCGTCCACCGAGATCACGCGCGAGGCGCTGCCCGATGTGGCGACGCCGAAGCCACAGGCGAAATCAGCGAAGCGGGCGGGGTTGGATTGACTTCGTCATTCCGGGGCATCGCGCAGCGATGAACCCGGAATCTCGAGATTCCGGGCTCGATGCTAACGCATCGCCCCGGAATGACGGCAAGCAAGCGGTCACCGCCCGATGATCACCCCGATCACATTCGGGGCAGCCAGATATTTCTCCTCGATCGCCGCGCGCGCGGCGGCGCGGTTCTCGGGCGTCAGCAAGCCGCGCTTCTCGGCCAGGATCATCCAGCAGAAACCCCACCAGTCGGTCAGCATGCCGGTCTCGCCGACGAGGTCATAACCCTGCTCGGCCGCGAAAATGCGCGCATGCGCTTCGTCCAGCGTGTCGAGGAAGTGGTGATCCTCGGGCGCGAACAGATCGTCGCTGATGTCGTCGATGGTGTAGCCCCAGATCGACTGACACACCGCGTTGAACTCGCGGTCGAACTGGTCGTCATCGACGGCATGGCGCCGCGCCGCCTGATGCAGCCGCGACAGCGACCGTGCGAAATCGGCGATCCGGGTGAGGGCGAATTGATCGAAGGCAATGGTGGACATGTAGTCCTCGCGACTGACGTCAGACCCTAGATGTTGTGTCGGCACTGCGCCGAATCACAATGATATATCAAAGACTTGCTAAATTGTTCTTAATTTGTTCTGGCTGGTATTCGCCCCGCGACGGTCGGAACCACACTATTGATGTTGCGCTACCTCCCTCAGTTCACCGCCGACATCAGCTTGTCCCCGCACGCGCTCGCATAGAACTTGCCGCCGCACTGGCGCTCGATGGCGGCGCAGCGCTGCACAGGCGTCGCATTTTGCGGGAGAGAGACGGCGCAGCTGAGGCCGTCGGCGCTGCGCCCCATCTTGCCGGCAGCAAAGGCGGCGCTGGAGGCGGTGACACAGACGACGAGCAAGGCGGCGGTAGCGATTTCGATCAGCAGTCGCAGCAGCGGTTTCATGTGGTGTGTCCTCCACAGTGATGGCCGAATCTGTGTCCAATCTAGCACCAAATCCGCGTTCCTCCGTGCTGCTCCGGGTTCCCAAAGCGGCCCGTTCCTTGCATAATTTTACGGCAGCCCAGTGCACGGCCGCGCCGGCGATGGTTCCGGTGCAGGGGCAAGACGCGTAGGGTTCAGTGGTGTTTCTGTCGACCAGGAAGTGACGGCCTTGCAAGATCAATCGTTCCAGCCAAATTCGCCCGCTGCGGGCCAGCCCATCGACGAACTCGCGCTGGCTGAGATCAAGGGCACGATCCTGGCGAAGCTTCGCCTCGCCATCGGCAAGGATGCGGGCATGGCGACCAAGCACGATTGGTACCAGGCCGCGGCGCTCGCGCTGCGCGACCGCATCGTGCACCGCTGGCTGACGGTCGAGAAGCACAGCTACGACGCCGGTCGCAAGCGCGTCTACTATCTCTCGCTCGAATTCCTGATCGGCCGCCTGTTCACCGACGCGCTGAACAACATGGGGCTGCTCAAGATCTTCGAGGTCGCGCTCGGCGATCTCGGCGTGTCGCTGCCCGAGCTACGCAAATGCGAACCGGACGCGGCGCTCGGCAATGGCGGCCTCGGCCGTCTCGCCGCCTGCTTCATGGAGAGCATGGCGACGCTGTCGATCCCTGCGATCGGCTATGGCATCCGCTACGACTACGGCCTGTTCCGCCAGATCATCAATCAGGGCTGGCAGCAGGAATATCCCGACGAGTGGCTCGGCTTCGGCAATCCCTGGGAATTGCAGCGGCCCGAAGTGATCTACGACGTCAATTTCGGCGGCGGTGTCGAGCACATCGACGACAAGGGCCGCGACCGCGCGATCTGGCATCCGGCCGAGACCGTGCAGGCGATCGCCTATGATACGCCGATCGTCGGCTGGCGTGGCCAGCACGTCAATGCGCTGCGGCTGTGGTCGGCGCGCTCGCCCGATCCGTTGAAGCTCGACGCTTT
>Ga0102590_1001547_pt1 | contig 33737 bp, 33 predicted proteins | sample AraplaMF_Col_mMF_FD_76859 | JGI IMG/M metagenome (GOLD analysis project Ga0102590, IMG submission 76859) | Arabidopsis root microbial communities from the University of North Carolina, USA - plate scrape MF_Col_mMF | ecosystem: Host-associated > Plants > Roots > Endosphere | place: USA... | reverse complement strand
TGTATTTTCGGGTTTTTTGATATATGTTTGGAGTCACGATCTTAGGCAACAATTCCGCCATACCAACTGCTGAACGGCATCCTACCTCCCAGGTCGTTACCTCCAATGACCAAGTGCTCATGATAGACTGCGGGGAAGGCACCCAGCTGCAGCTAACACGCTTCAAGATCAGACGCAGCAAGATGCGGCACATCTTTATCAGTCATTTACACGGCGACCATTACTTTGGCCTGATAGGGCTGGTGAACAGCCTTAACCTGCTGGGCAGGACAGAACCGCTTACTATATATGCGCCCCCGGAACTGGAAACCATCATACGTTTGCAGCTGGAATGCTCTTTTACCCAGCTGAAGTTTGAGCTTTCCTTTGTAGCGCTGCTGGCCGAGCAGGCCGGGGTAATCCTGGATGAAAAGGACCTGCAGGTGAGCTTCTTCCCGGTAAAACACCGCATCCCCTGCTTTGGATTCATTTTTGATCAGCAGCGCAAAAAGCGGAAGATCATCCCCGACCAGGCCCAGGCCTATGAGATACCAGCCGCTTATTATTCCCATCTGCAGGAAGGCGCTGATTATCAGCGTAAGGACGGCCTGCTGGTAAAGAACCACTGGGTAACCCTGCCCCCACCCAAGGGCAAAAAATACGTGTATTGCGCCGACACCATCTATGACGAGGAGCTGCTTCCTTACCTGGAAGGAGCCGACCTGGTATACCATGAGACCACTTACCTGGCAAGCCTGGCCGAAAGGGCAGCGGAACGGTTCCATAGCACGTCCGTGCAAGCGGCTACATTAGCCTTGAAGGCAGGCGCCAAACGGCTGCTGATAGGGCATTTTTCGTCTAAATACACAGAACTGCAACCTTTCCTGGATGAATGCTGCCCGGTTTTCCCGAATACCGAGCTGTCTGTTGAAGGGGCTACTTTCATTATCTGATACTCAGCGTAATATTACGTAGGGGGTATGTGGAAGGTATGTTGAGGGTATATGGAAGATGGGTTTTCAGAGGAGAAAGTATAGGAAGAAGGTATAAGGCATAAAAAACCCTCCAAGGGTTTGGAACCCTTGGAGGGTGGAGAACCTCGCAGTTACTTATAGTTACTTACAAAAGCTTTTATTTTAGCGTCCAGCTCCTTGCTTACCGGCACTACAGGCAGGCGGAAGGCATTTTCAACAATTCCACCGTGATGCAGGAATGCTTTGATACCTGCGGGATTGTTTTCCGCAAACATCAGGTCGAAGGCTTCATGCATCTTGTAATGCAGGTTACGGGCAGCGGGGAAGTTATTAGCCAGGCCAGCTTTTACCATGGCAGAAAAGTCGGCTGCAAAATAGTTAGCCGCAACAGAGATCACACCATCCATACCGCAGGCCAGCTGTGGCATGGCGAGGGCATCATCGCCACTGATCACCAGGAAGCCGGCGGGTTTATCCTTTATGATCTGCATGCACTGTACCATATCGCCGCTGGCTTCTTTCATGGCGACGATGTTCTCCACTTCATGTGCGAGGCGCACAGTAGTGGCAGCTGTCATATTACGGCCGGTGCGACCGGGCACGTTGTAGAGGATCACCGGCTTGGGAGATGCTTTGGCGATCGTTTTATAGTGCTGAAAAATGCCTTCCTGGCTGGGCTTACTGTAGTAAGGCGCCACGCTGAGCACAGCCACGGCTTCATCCAGCGGACAGGACTCCAGGCGCTTCACCACATCGCGGGTGTTGTAGTCGCCAATACCCACTACCACGGGAACCCGTTTCCTCACCTTTTCGAAAGTAAACTTTATCAGGTCAAGCTTCTCTTCAGAAGAGAGCGTAGGTGTTTCGCCAGTGGTGCCTAACGATACCACATAGTCTATCCCACCATTAATCACATGATCAATCAATTTTTCCAAAGCATTCCAATCGATGCTTTCATCTGCTTTGAACGGTGTAACCAGCGCTACACCTGATCCTCTTAACTGTTCCATGAAATATTAATAAGCCAAAAAGTCTGCAAATATTGTCATTTGGCCTGGTATGTTTAAATATTTTTTTAGCGTTCGTCGTAAAAGCCCATGTTGCTGAATTTTTCGATCCTTTGTTCTATACGGGTCTCGGGATCGATCTTCTTCAGCTCTGCAAGGGTATCTTTGATCCTTTGCTTCAGGATGGCAGCTGCCTCCTCCGGATTTACATGTGCGCCACCCAGGGGCTCTTTGATCACTCCGTCTACCAGTCCGAATTTGCTCATATGATCAGAAGTAAGCTTCAGCTCTTCAGCAGCCTTTTCCTTGAAGTTCCAGGTACGCCAGAGGATGGTGGAGCAGTTTTCGGGAGAGATCACGGTATACCAGCTGTTTTCCAGCATGAATACGCGGTCTCCGATACCGATGCCCAGAGCACCGCCGGAAGCGCCTTCGCCAATGATGATACAGATAACGGGCACACGGAGGCGCATCATTTCGAACAGGTTACGGGCAATAGCCTCTCCCTGCCCTCTTTCTTCAGCTTCCAGTCCGGGGAATGCGCCCGGGGTATCTATCAGCGTAACGATCGGCTTATTGAATTTCTCGGCCAGTTTCATGAGGCGCAGGGCCTTACGGTAGCCTTCGGGATTGGCCATCCCGAAGTTGCGGATCTGGCGCATTTTGGTATTAATACCTTTCTGCTGGCCAATGAACATAATGGTTTCGCCATCCAGTTCGGCAAAACCGCCTACCATTGCCTTATCGTCCTTTACGTTCCTGTCGCCATGCAGCTCGAGGAAGTTGGTAGTCATTCTTTCAATATAGGCAAGGGTATAGGGCCTGTCGGGATGCCTGCTCAGCTGCACTTTTTGCCAGCTGGTAAGATGGTCATAGATATTCTGGCGGGTGGCAACGATCTTCTGTTCGTACTCTTTTACGGTAGCAGTGACGTCTACGCCGGATTTCTGGCCATTTTCTTTCAGCTTTTCCAACTGCTCATACAGGTCAGCAACAGGTTTTTCAAAGTCCAGGAATTGCATAATCAGATTTAAAATTGGTTAAAGAACGGTGTAAAGATAAAGCTCTAAAGTTTTTTTAAAAAAGATTTGCGAATTTGATCTATTTGTTGCTATCTTTGCCATCCCAAAACGGAACAGGGTTAACACCCTGGAAGTGAGGAGGATCGGTAGTTCAGTCGGTTAGAATGCCGCCCTGTCACGGCGGAGGTCGCGGGTTCGAGTCCCGTCCGGTCCGCATAGTAAGACTGATACAAAGTTAAAAGCCCGCTCGTTGAGCGGGTTTTTTGTTTTGAGAGAGTTTAGTCCAGCGTTTGGGTGCTTATATATCCTTTGCGCTGCGGCTCAGCTCAGCCACACCTTACTAAAAGTCTCACCTGTTTCCCTGTCTGTTATCAAGGCCTCCCTTTCAATTCCCCATTGCCGGAGCAGCTGAAATGAAATATTATTATCCGGATATATCGTCGCCGTAATCCTTCGTTTCCAGAGGTATTGATTTGCTTTTAAAAAATTCAATACCTCCTTCATGATGCCTTTACGTCTTTCCCGGGGATGAACCATGTACACAATTTCAAGTTCATTTTCGGCGGTGTCTTTAGTTTCTTTTAATTCCAGATGGGCGCAAAGTTCCTGGTTTCTGTACACCGCCCACACCCAGAACCATCTGTTGTCATTATTGCGGTAGAGCTCAAAGATCTTATCAAACATGGCTTCTTCTGCCTTTCTATCTCCGGTGGCCCCACCCATAAACCCGATGACGTCCTTATCAAGCGACATCTCCAGATACCGTTTCAGATCTTTGGGCTGATACGGTTCCAGGGTATAGTTCTCTGTTTTGTAAGTTGGAGGCAGCATACTTCAATTACTTGTTAACTTCTTCTCCGTTTCAGTTTTCGGCGTCCCGGTTCTATTAGGTTCACCTTCTCCTGTACTAATATAATTTTTCAGGCTGGTTTGAATGTAATGACTCCATCCCTGGTGGCAGGCATCGTAACATTCGTACTCCGGTACCAGGCCAATATGGGTAAATACCAGCTTTGTTTTATCGCCTTCTGCAAAAATATCAAACACAATTTTAGTATTCACCCATTCTGTTTTGTCTTTTGTAAAATTGAAATCGTTTTCCAGAATGTGCCATACCACCTTTTGGTTGGGCACAAGCTCCAGCACTTTCACTTTGCAGGCATGTATATCTTCAAAATGATAGTCAAACACCCCGTTTATCTTGCCGGTATCGCCTTCTATTTCCTCGCTCCACCACGCTCTTGGATTGTTAATAGCATTAAATACTTCTCCGGGTGTTTTATTTACTAAAACCGTAGTTGTAAAGTCCTGATTTTGCATATGTTTATTTTTTTGATCTTTTGAACAAAACTAGCACCTGCAATTATAACCAAGGGGGTGTGCGGTGGACTTTCTGACGCGTTGATTTGGACAAAAGACAAGCGGATATACAAAAACAGGGCACACCCTGAATGAAGGTGTGCCCTGTTCTTGTATATCGTTGTTCACTGTTATATTCCTCTGCTAGTACCCATAGGTACCCGTATCCCAGCGAGCTACCCCACTCTGGTAAATCACCAGGTTACCATCACTCTGCATCACCAGATTTGCGCCCGGATAAGTCCAGGTACCGGAATCCCAGTGCGCCACATTATTGTTATCATACAATACCAGGTTACCATCCGTCTGCATTACACAGCGGTTGATAGAAGGGTTGCCGTAAGTACCGGAATCCCAAAGGGCCGTATTGTAATTGTAAACAACAAAGTTGCCATCTGTTTGCAGAATAGCAATAAAACGCCCGTCATCAGAGCGTATGTACTGCCCTTGTGACAACTGCTGTCCAGAGCTTAATACACTGGGAGCATAAGCAGCAGGCGAATACAATGCTTTCATGGCATAGTCATCATAGTAAGAGAAGCCAGCCCAGTTAACACCGCAGGTGCCGCCATTCATAAAGGAGGCGTTATCTGAAGAAGGCGTACCTGGAATGGGAATGCCACCAGACTCTCCACCTGACTGCCAGTTAGTATGCCTGAATCCAATGCAGTGACCCAGCTCATGTGCCACCAGCAAGGTTAGCTGAGAGGCACTGGTAAGACCATAGTAATTGAGTGTATACTCAGAAATATACACTGTGTTGAAGGGCCTTCCATCAGAGAAAGGAAAACCTGCCTGTCCGCATACGCCGAGTTGCAGGTTATTGCTCACGATCTCGATATTAGCCTGAGCAGCGGAATAAACCCTTGAAAGCTGGATCTGGGTACCGATAGCGTTATAGGCGTTTATAACATTGTCCAGTACTGAGCTGAGGTTAATGGAGCTAAAGGATCCGGCGTTCAGATAAACCTTTATATTCCGGTATGCAGGCGCTACCAGATAAGGAGTACGGGCCTGTTCCGTATGTACCTGTCCGGGTTTGGGCGCGGGTTCGTTTTTATAGAAGATAATATCTCCCTGTACAATGTACCGGTCTTTCTCTTCCACAATATCTGTTCGTTTAAAGCCTTCTTTGAGGATTTTCTTCAGAACAGCGTCTTCCTGGGTCGTTGATGGATCTGCTTTTTCAGGGGTTTGTTCTTTGGAGCATCCAAACCAGGTGAATGCCAGCAGTAGTGCAGTGTATAAAACGTATTTCTGTTTAAGCATAAAAAAACATTAAATAGGGTGGATAGTAAATTGGATTTAAGGCCTGGATATAAAGAATTTTCCGGGGGTGAACGGGATAACATTCAACAATTGATTTTAACAGGGTTTACAATATTGATACTTATTATCTTGAGGTAGGTAAAGATATAGGGAAGTACTGCAGTACTACAGCACTGGTATCAGGGGCATATTAAACCGGCTCATTGATCGCAATCAATCTAGTCCACGCGCAGCACAATCTTTCCCACCTTGCCACGCTCAGTCAGCATTTCAAAAGCCTGCTCCGCCTCTGTCAAAGGGAAAACACCCGCGATAATGGTGCGGACAAATCCGCCGTCGATCAGCCGCGCGATCTCCCGAGCCCCTTGGCAACATTATATGGAACTATGTGGTGCTGGGGTTTTCCATATTATTTGAAGGCACGTCCCTGGTCATCGCTGTCAGGGAGTTCAATACACTGCGAGGTGATCTTGACTGGTGGTCCGCAGTGGTAAAGAGCAAGGACCCCTCCAGCTTCCTGGTATTATTTGAAGACGGCGCTGCCGTAACGGGATTGCTGATAGTAGGCGTTCTCATGTTCCTGAACCAGCGTTATGATCTCCCGGTGCTGGACGGTGTAGCATCTGTACTGGTGGGATTGGTCCTGGTATTCGTTTCGATGATACTAGCCCGTGAAAGCCGTAGCCTGCTCATGGGAGAAGGTATAACGTCTGAAACAGTTACTCATATTAAGGCGCTTGTAGAAAAAGATCCGGGCATTGAAAAGGTGATTACCGTATTATCTACCTATCAGTCGCCTGAAGAAGTGGTTCTGATGCTAATGGTTGCTTTTCGCCCGGATCTTGACGCCAAAGAAATAACAAGTACTATTGACCGCCTGCGCAAAGAAATAAAGGCAACTTATAAATTAGTGCGGTATATTTTCATTCAACCTGCAACAAACGAGGCGCCCGGCGGAGTGAAGTAAATTAACTACCCGGCATTCACCATCCAACGAATCCCAAAACGATCAGTAAAATTGCCATGCCATGCGCCCCAGAATTGTTGTTTAAAGGGAATATGCGGCGTCCCTCCTTCCGACAGCTGATCAAATATTTTTTGTCCTTCTTCCGGGCTGGATACTGATATAGATAATGATACGTCACCTGTACCCCTGGTGATAGATTTACCGGGCAGCGTGTCACTGGCAAGAATAGTGTTTCCTCCGAAGGAATAGGATGCATGCAGTATCTTTTGCTTATATTCTTCAGGGGCCTTCATCGCCGGGTTATCGTAGCGGTTTACTATATTGATCTCTCCGCCCAGGATCTGCTGATAAGTTGTTAAAGCTTCTTCGCAGTCGCCATTGAAGTGCAGGTAGGGAACCAATTGAATTGTTTGTTGATTCATAGCATAAATATTTACATCAAAGTTACTTTATGGAAAGAAGGTCTAATTGTACGATTTCGACAGGAACTATAAATTATACAACTTAGCCATCCTATTTGCGAGGGCCGGCTGTATAACCTGCACAATGGTAAACTGTTCCTTCAGAAAATCCCGCGGGGTAAAATTAGTAAGCTGTTTAAATTCCCGTATAAAATGCGATTGATCATAATAACCGCATTCATGGGCAATACCTGTTAACGAAGTATGCCTGCATGAATACATGGCCAGCACAGCATCATTAAACCTTTTTATTTTTAGTAATTCTGCAGGTGTTAGCCCCATTACCGTTTTAAACCGGCGTTCCAATGTCTTATAGTTTGTATTGAATTGTGCGGCCAGCTCATTAATGGAGATTGCAGGGCATTGTAATAAGGCCTTTGAACATTTAGCGACAAAACTGTAAGCATCGGAAGTATTATAAATCTTTTTCAGGAGGAAATTATCTGCTAATACTACTCTTTCCTTATTACCGGTTTCGGCCATTTGTTCTTCTAAGATCCTATACTCCTTTCCCAACAGGTCCTCAATCTGAAAAAATGCATTTGAAAACAAATGGACAGGTATATGAAAAAAGGGGTATGAACCGCCGGGTTTAAAGCGTATGGAGAAGATATTTTGTTTCCTGGTTTGCGAAATGATCAATGACTGTTTCCGGATACCGATAACGTGAGAGCCTTTTACTGTGCGTGACTCACCATCTTTAATCTGGGCATAATTATCTCCAAAATTAAACATCAGCTCGATAGTACCGTCAGGAATCAGCGACTCCTGTTCCCTGAACGGTGGCCTGTCAGCCAATGCCGACCAATAGCATTCAATATAAGCCGCCAGGAGCGGGTGCGGTTTGTATTCCTTATACTCCATTGATCAATCGTTGTTTTCAGGCTGTCCGTCAGCCTTCTGACAATGTAGAATAGATCTCAAATAAATTCCCTTCTGTATCTCTGAAATGTGCTACACGAATTCCCCAAGCTTGCATATCCTGTGGTGCTGACAAAAAAGCAACTCCTTTATTTCTAAGCTTATCGTAAGTGATGGACACATTCTCCACCTCAACTATGATGGCAAATTTATCCTGCGATTTCCCATTCTTAGCTTCAAAATTGTCTATCGCCATGCCCATCAGCTCAGCTTTAAAAATGGCAATCCCTGATGCTACACCAATATCAAAACTGGCGTAATTATCGCCTGGTTTGCCATAGGTACATTCAAGGCCGAGTGTATCGTTGTAAAAAGCAAAAGCTTTATCAAAGTCGTTCACTAATAAGCGGATGTTGTTAAACTTCATTTTCCTTGTTTTAGATTAAACCAGTTTTCTTAACCATATCATAAGTACGAAAAATACACTGATAAATAGAATAGCGCGGAATACTTTGCATTATAACGCATGCGGGGCAATGCCTTGTATAAATGCACGTAAAGATATTTATATAAGAAAATCATTTCAGACACAAATCAAAATATTTTCAGTAAATATTCAAAGAACTATCTTTGTCCTAATCCTCCCGCAAATCATGGTACATACCTCCGGCTTTATCCACGTCCAGATCAGTGATCATGTAAAGAAACATGGCATACATATCTTCAATTTCTCCGCCGTTGCTCCTGAGCTCCCGGCGAACGTGGCTCATCGTGACGAAAACTACCAATTCCTCCTTCAAAGAAAAGGGCAGTTCAGGCTGATGCTTGATTTCAATACAGTAGAAATGAGCGGGCCATCATTATTCTTTATCCTTCCCGGACAATTCCACTATCATATCTCGTCCGATACGGACGCATTTGTGCTGACAGTAGATCCATCATTTGTACAAGAAGCCTATAAAATAATACTTGACCAGTATTTCCTGATGCACAACCCTGTATCCATTACTCCCGCCAAATTGAAAAAACTCAGTGATTGCATTTCCTTTTTAACTGACGAGATCAATGAATCAGGGGCTAATACCTGCAAGCAGCATATCATACGCGGTTTGACCGATACTATCCTGGGTATGTTCACAGAAGAGTATTCCCAACCAGCAGCTAGCAAAGGCGTAAAAGAAACACGGCACCTTGCTATCACCCGTCAGTTCAAAACCCTGCTATTTCAACACTTTAAAACGCTGAAGAAACCATCTGACTATGCAGCGCTTCAGCAACTTTCTACCCCCTATCTGAACGAAGCTGTCAAATCGTTCACGGGGTTTACGGTAAGTTACTGGATACAGAAAATGATCATTACAGAAGCCAAGCGCCTGTTATATCATACCGAACTTACCGTCAAAGAGATCGCCGGTGAACTGGGCTATGATGACCATGCCTACTTTTCCAGACTGTTCACGCAGATAGAGCAGGTGTCTCCTGTGGGCTACCGGAAAAAATACCGCTAAAAGTCCAAACATTACCCCTGTTTCTGTCTTGTCTGCCGCGCTTAATCTACCTTACTTTGCATTGCCGTTTATGATCATGATCAAGCTTACAGCGGCGATTTACATCCACTCAAAAATTTAATACCGTCAATGAAAAGTCTTATAAAAAGATGTAAAGCACTGCTTTTAGCAGCGCTGATGATCCCGTCATTAATGTCTGGTTTAGCTGCACAAACAAAAGCTGCTCCCATTAAGAATATAGTATTGGTACATGGCGCATTTGCCGATGGATCCGGCTGGAAAGCCCTGTACAATGTACTGACTAAAAAAGGATATCATGTAACCGTAGTACAAAATCCCCTATCATCTCTGGAAGATGATGTGAACGCTACCAAAGTTGCACTTGACAAACAGGATGGACCTGCGATCCTTGTTGGACATTCCTGGGGTGGTGCGGTGATCACGGAAGCTGGTAATCATCCTAAAGTGGCCGCCCTGGTATATGTTGCTGCGTTTCAACCTGACGCGGGAGAATCCGCCCTGCAATGGCTGCAAACAGCGCCACCGGCGCCTGAGAATGGTGTACTGCCTCCGGATGACAAAGGCATCGTATATTATGATCAACAGAAGTACCATGCCGGTTTCTGTGCTGACATCCCTAAAGCAGAAGCTGATTTTATGTACGCCTCTCAGGGCGCGTTCTATGCCAAAGGCTTTGCAACGAACATCACGCATGCCGCCTGGAGAGATAAACCTGCCTATGCCGTTGTAGCCACCCAGGATAAAAGCATTGCACCCGAGATACAGCGTAACATGTATAAACGTTCAAATACCAGGGTTACGGAGGTAAAGGGAAGTCATGTGGTATTTATGTCGCAGCCGGAGGCAGTAGCGAAAGTGATTATTACTGCATCGGAAGCTGTTGCAGGCGGGCACTAATGTTTAATTTTTTACAAAGGTCTGTATACGGCTTGTATACGGACCTTACTTTTTAGCTTACGTCTTTCAATGTACGTAAAATAAACCAGCCCCTCAATACGAACTCTATATTATTGTGCGGGCGTGTATGTATAATATGACTCCGCTAAAAAGTCTCCTTTCAACTGATCCCGCCAGCTTATCAGGCCAACACGCCCCTGGGCATCCGGCGTAGTAAAGCGCTGAATACGGAAAACAAAATCGCCGTTCTCCGTCCAGTTATTGGCAGAATAACGAGGCAGGAGCACCGCGCTGTAATTGTCGGGTGCGTTCAGTGCCAGGCCATGTTCCAGGTTAAAGAAACGTTCTGCATTCGGCAGGTTATCATACCGGTTAACCAAGAAGTCGTTCCATCCCAAAAAGTTTCCCTGCTGGCTATATACCGCCCGGGATGTGTCTGTATTGGTGATCTGCAGGACAACCGTATCGCCCCAGATGTACCTGGCAGCGGGGGGAATGTTTACCCAGTTGTCACTGGCCTCTTCATATTCGGCGCGGGCGGGTAAACGTTCAACACCATTATAGTAGAATTTACGCAGACGGATCCTTTGCCAATGATCTACCTGGTAGCCAACTACCTTCACCACACGCTGCAGGTTATCGTAATAAAGGGTATCTACATTGGTTTCGGTCAACTGCGTAGTATCTGTCCCGGAGGCCATCCTGACATGCAGCCAGGGCTTATTGAACTTGTTATAATGATAGATGTCCAGCACCTTGCCATAGCTTGGCTCGCCCCCTTCATATATGAAGATGGTCCTTACCTGTGTAAGCAGCGAAGATGGTTTGGGTGGCAGCGGAATACAGGGACCGGGATCTTTGATACAACCGGCCAGTAATAAACTGCACAAAACTGCCAGTAAGATAGGTCTGCGTAAAGTGTTTTCCATAACGGCTATTTATTATTTAGGGCTATATAACGCATTTTCGAATCAGGGGCTTGGCTAATGGTCTGTAATCAGATTGAAATTACAAGAAAGAGGGATACCTGTCCAGTACTTATTCCAGTAAAGTTAAAGCGAACACCGCGGTGATTGAAAAAGTAATAAAGCCGGCGACTTGCCGGCTTTTCTTTTTATATCTCAATGCTCATTTCCTTCTCCCGCCCCTGCGCCATTGGGGTCTTTAGGTATATTAAAGCATTTTTGCAGGATATCATCTGTGATCTCTGCTGGCCCCATTTTGTTGTTCGCCTTATTGGTCATCACTATAATATAGAGCTGCTGTGAAGGAACGATCTTATAATCACAAACGCTTCCGATACCGGTTCCCCCGCCGCCTTTATGTATAATGATATCCTGGCCGTTCATCCTGGAATGCCATCCGGGCGTATTGGACAATTTTTTGGAATAGGGCGTCCACATCGTATTCGTTGTTTGCTTATTTAACAGCGTATGCTTATTCAGTGCCTGGCTCAAGGCGATGAAATCAGTTAAAGTAGTTTGCAGTCCTCCGGAAGGAATGCCGTAATCGCCTGGACGGAAATGCGATGTCACTTCTTTCCATTTCCCGTTCTTTAACAGATGTCCCATGGCAACATTCCGATTGGCAACACCAACGCCGCTGCGGCTCATTTGAAGGGGCTGGAAGATATTTTTATTCATATACTCCAGGTAAGTCCCACCGGATATTGCTTCAATCAGCTTCCCAAGAATAGCGAAATTGAAATTATTATACTGCTGTCTCTGACCGGGCGTAAAAGACATCGGTAATTTACCTGCGCTCTTTACCGAGCGTTCAAATGACTCATCATCTTTCTCTCCTTTTAATTCCGGGATACCGCTGGTGTGCGTCATGAACTGCCTGATGGTGATATCGCCCCAGGCTTTGGGCAGCTCTTTCATGTATTTCTTTATGGGATCATCCAGGGTAATTTTTCCCTGCTGTACCAACATCATAAGGCCAATACCCGTAAATGCCTTTGATACGGAACCAATGCTGAAGACCGTTTGCTCATTTACCTTTTCCTTTCCCTGCATGGATATAACGCCATATGTTTTTTCGAAGAGCACCTTATTCTGCTGAATGACGGCTACCGCCACGCCGGGAAACTGCTCTTCCGCCATCGCTTTGCTGATGATGCGGTCTATTTTTTCATCGAGCCCCTTCTGTGCAAATAAACATGCACCTGACTGGAGTAAGACGGCGAAGGACAGGAACAGGGATCTGAACATGAGATGGGATTTGGACATAAATTATCAAAAAATCTTCATAAATTTAGTATGCAAGTCCCAAACTCCGGCCCCAATACTTCATTTGACCATCCATCCTGCGGAATTTATTTAAGCCTCTCGCGCTTATGCATGCTTATTGTCAACCGTTAAAATAAAATCGTATGAAGATTAAGAAAGAAGACATCCCTGTAAAGATGGAAGCACCCGGCACGATTATCCGCTGCCTTTCCGGATACGGAGGAATGGCGGTCGCCTTTAATGAAGCTCCTGCTGGTACTGATTTCAGGCCTTTGCTACAGGGTTTGGCACATGACAGCTGCCATTGCCCTCACTGGGGGTATGTAGTAGAAGGCGAGATCCAGATCATATACGACAACGGGACAGAAGAAACGATCAGTGCCGGAGATCTGTTCTACCTGCCGCCCGGCCATACTGCCATTGTAAACAAGGACCTGAAATTTATTGAGTTCAGCCCTGAGAAAGAGTTTACCGAAGTATGGGACCACATCGGCAACAAGATAGCGGAAATGCAACCGCATTAAAAGCCTGAAGACAGGGGAGGTAAGGCTTTTGTGATGATTTTCTATCTTAGCTCCTATGTTAGAGCTCCGTTTATCCCCCGGCACAAAAATATTTGCCTCCATATTGTTAGCTATCTTGCTGATACCAGCTGTTAGCATAGCGCTCAGCCCCCTCTTTACAAATTTTTTTGTTAAAGGATATTTGGTGCTGGGACCTATCTCTTATTTCCTGACCGGCTTCTGTGTTTATGCCCTGTTGCAGATGAATGAAACCACCATTATCGATGATTTCAGTGTTCGCAGACAGTCGCGGTTTGATAACAGGGAACTACAGCTACATCAAATACAGGGCTACCGCACAGACAAAAATTATCTTTACCTCATCCCTTTCCCTGGACAGGGCAAAAAAATAAAGCTGAGCAACTGGCTTAGTAGCTACAATGAGGCGCTTGCATGGGCAGCGTCCCGTTACCAGGACCTGGATGAGGCGGAGGGCATGAAGATCTATGAAGACCCCTCACTGAATATGGATAAGGCGGAAATTGACCGGCACATTAAACGGGCCAAATTGGAAATCTATCTGCTGAACGGCATTATTGTAGTATTGGGACTGCTACCCTGGTTGCTGGGCGCCACGCCCTGGTGGAGAACCAGCCTGCTGATACTAGGTCCACTCGTTGCGCTCTGCCTGATGTACAGGCACAAAGGGTTTGTGCAGCTGGGCGATCTGAAAAAAAGCCCTGCCCCGGGTGTATTCTTTCCTATAGCGTTGAGCGCTGCAGCGCTGATAATCTCAACAAACAACATCCATGTACTGAAATATGACCGGCTATGGAGCCCCGCCATCGGGATCACCGCCTTACTTACGCTCTTGCTGTTCTATTTTGGAGGACATTTTGAATGGAGAAAACAGTCAAAGATCGTCACCGGCATTATGTTCCTTATTTTCTTTTTTATACACGGGTATGCCAGTGCTTTACTACTGAACCTGCTTACGGATAAAGCAGCGCCTCAACAATATGAGACGCTGGTAGAAAACAAAAGGATCAGCAAGGGAAAGAGCACCACCTATTATCTGCAATTACATCCATGGGGCCCGCGAACTTCCGCAGAAGAGGTATCTGTTCCCAGCGAGGTTTATAAGCATGTTGATATTGATGGAGTGGTGATCGTTCACCTGTATAAAGGCGGTCTGGGCGTTCCCTGGTATCATGTTACGCTTCCCTAGCACCCTGCTCAGGCCGACAATATGCAATAATAGCGGAAGCTCCACCGGTACAATAATTGTGGCTTCCTTATTATGTACCGCCTGACAGACAGGAACAGCCTGCAGCCTCTTCTGGCTGCTATAGAAGACCGGCGTATCGTCATGCTGGGCGAAGCCTCGCACGGCACCCATGAATATTACACGTGGAGAACCAGCATATCCAAACAGCTTATTACAGAAAAAGGGTTCCGCTTCATCGCCGTGGAAGGCGACTGGCCAGACTGCTACCGTCTTAACCGGTATGTGAAAGGATACGAAGATGCCGGTGATGATATCATCTCCATACTGAACAGCTTTGACCGCTGGCCCACCTGGATGTGGGCCAATTGGGAAGTTGCGGCGTTGGCCGAATGGTTACGCGAGCACAACCGTCACCTGCCTCCTGATGAAAAAGTAGGATTCTACGGATTGGACGTATACAGCTTGTGGGACTCTATGAAAGCCATGGTAAATTACCTGGAAACAGAAGACAAACAGGCTGCGCAGTCCGTTAAAGCGGCCATTGCATGTTTTGAGCCCTTCGACGAAGACGAGCGTTTGTATGCACGCTTCTCCCTCAGCGGCCATCGCTGCAGCGACGCCGTAGTGGCCTTATTAAGAGAGATCAGACTGAAAGCACAGTTCCTCGACGGTGACCGGGAAGCAGCACTGAATACAGAACAAAATGCACTGATCGCAGTAAACGCTGAAAAATACTACAGCAGCATGATCGGGTTTAATAATGAGAGCTGGAACATCCGGGATAAGCATATGATGGAAACACTGGAGCGCCTGCTTTTATTCCACGGGCCGCTATCAAAGGGCATTGTGTGGGAACACAATACACATATAGGAGACGCGAGGGCTACAGATATGGCAAAGGCAGGAATGGTGAACATCGGGCAACTGGCAAGAGATACCTACGGAGCAGCCAATGTTTTCCTGACCGGCTTCAGCAGCTATAAAGGGACCGTGATCGCTGGGGATAGCTGGGGCGCCCCTATGCAGGAAATGAAAGTGCCGGAAGCCAAACCGGGAAGTATTGAGGCTGTGCTGCACCAGGAAACAGACCATAATGGTTATTTCTTACTGCATGAGGAACAACGCGACCTGTTTCATACCCGGATAGGACACCGCGCTATCGGCGTAATATATCATCCGGAACAGGAAAGGAGAGGTAATTATGTTCCGTCGGTACTGGCAAAGCGTTATGACGCTTTCGTATTTCTTGATGAAACCCAGGCCTTACACCCCGTTCACCTTTACCCACAAGATCAGCGGGTTCCGGAAACTTACCCCTTCGGGGTATAAAATGTGATGCTATGTATTTCCAAGACAGATATGATGCTGCCCGTCAACTGGCCATCCAGCTGGAGAAATATAAAGGAAACGATGGTGTAATACTCGCTATACCAAGGGGCGGCGTGCCGATCGGTTACTACCTGGCCAAACACCTGGGCTTTGATCTTGACCTGCTGATGACTAAAAAGATCGGGCATCCTGCAAACGAAGAATACGCCATAGGCGCCGTAGGTTTAGAAGACAGCATTATAGAAGACACTACAAATGTATCTGACGCTTACCTGGATGAGATGATCCTCCGGATTCGCCGCCAGCTGAAAGAAACCTATAAGAAATTCATGGGCAGAACAACGCCGGCGGATATACGTGATAAAATAACGATCGTAGTGGATGACGGGATAGCTACGGGCAGAACTATTCTGGCTACCCTGAAAATGCTACGTAACCAACAACCCGGAAAACTGATCGTAGCCGTTCCCGTTGCTTCAGATCAGGCTGCAGAAAGAATCAGCCAGGAAGTAGATGAACTGATATGCCTGTACATCCCCTCTCGTTTCTATGGAGTGGGAAAATTCTATTTGGATTTCAACCAGACTCAGGACAGAGAAGTGATGGCCCTGCTCAAAGAATTTGCGAAAGGCCATGCAGCCTAAACATCTACACTAACCAGGCTGCCTTTCTTTTTTTCCATGAGCTCCCTGAAAATATCCAGGTAGCCGGCGCCCCAATTATCCATCGCCGCTACTACCGGTAACATAGAGGTACCGAATTCTGTGAGATAATACTCTACCCTGGGTGGCAGCTCAGGATAGATCACACGTTTTATAATGCCATGAAATTCCAGCTCACGTAACTGCAGGTTTAATACGCGGCGGGTGGCAGAGGGTACTGCCCGCTGAAGATCGCTGGGCCTGCGTACGCCCTGGTTGATCAGGAAAATCAGGTATGATTTCCATTTGCCGCCAATGATCTCCATCATCACCGCCATACCGCAGCTAAAATCTTTCGGGATCTTTTTCTCATACATAAAACCTGTTTTTAACCGGTACAAAAATAGCCATATGTTCCCATTCGGGAGGGTAGGGAAAAAATTATCCCTACCTGAACATACTTTCCCCTGTTGTTACCCATTCCGGATATCCTTCACTTTGCAGCTGAACATAAAGATCATATAATATGACAGCTACAAACAAAACAAACAAGGCATCCGTCATCGGGCTGGGAGCTATGGGGGCGGTACTTGCCCAACACCTGCTTCACAATGGATTTGATGTTACCGTATGGAACAGGACCGCAGAAAAGGCTCAGCCGCTCATTCAGCAAGGCGCCTCTTATCATCCCGACATCCATGCTGCCGTGCAGGCGAGCCCGATCATTATCGTATGTGTACTGGATTACAAGACATCGGAAAACATTCTTCATGATGTTTCTCTCAGGGATAAAGTACTGGTACAACTCAGTACGGGCACACCACAGGATGCACGTACGGCCGAAACCTGGGCACATGACAAAGGCGCCGCTTACCTGGACGGCGCTATACTGGCGACGCCAAAACAGATGGGAAAACCCGATACCCCTATTTTTCTTTCAGGATCAGAACAGGCATACCAGCAAAGTGAGCCGGCGCTTAAAGCACTGGCAGGTTCACTCCTGTATATGGGTGCGGCTCCGGGAGCTGCAGCTGCCTGGGACCTTGCGCTGCTTAGCAGTATGTTCGGTATGATGACCGGCTTCTTCCACGGCGCCCGCATCATAGAGCAGGAAGGCATGCGTGTAGATGCCCTCGGTGCAATGGTGGCGCAGATAGCACCGGTACTCGGACAAATGGTAAAAAGCACCAGCGAGGATATTCAAAAAGAGGATTATAGTAACCCGGAGAGCTCCCTGGAGATCTGCAGGCTCACCTTTGAATTGCTGATCAGGCAGGCAAAAGAAGCAGGTATCAATGCAGAAATACCCGCTTTTGAACTGCAGCTGTTCAATAAAGGAAGAGACGCCGGCTATGGTAATGACAAGCTGGGAGCGCTGATCAAAACCCTGCGTTAACGCTACAAGTCATAGAACTGGCGGGTTCGGTTGATCCTCAGGTCCCGCAGAATAGCAGATTTGGCGCTGATGGTGATGCTAAACTGGCGATAAGTGCCGAAAGGTATCACATTAATGGATAGATTAAAATCGTGCAGATCACGGGAGATATACATATTCGTATAGGCGATCTCACGGTTCACGAAATCGTAACCGCTGTTCAGGCCTATCTTCCACTTGGGGGTAAGGCTGAAATCGCCGTTGAAGTTCACATATTGATTTAAATTTATACTAAAGTATAGCGGCCGTCTGTAGCAGTTCCTGGAAATCAGTAACAGGTGTTTGATGCCCTAACATACCTGCAATACCGGTAAAAATATCTGTTGGAGTTTTGCCTTGTTTGCGGAGATATTGTATGGAAGTATCCCCCGCTGATTTGGAAAGTTTCTTATCCCCGGCTCCCATCAGCAAGGGATGATGCCAGAAAGTGCTATGCTGAAAGTTATTGCCGGGCAAGCGTGAGGACAGATACAGCTGGGCCAATGTAGATGGCCAAAGGTCTTCTCCGCGCACCACCAGGTCAATCCCGAAATACTGATCATCGATAATGGATGTTAACTGGTAGGCAGGAAAGCCGTCCCTTTTTCTCACCACGAATGATGACATGGAAGGCGGCAAAACAGCTTTGATGTTTTGTCCGGAGAGGGTGTTGACATTTACCTGCTCCTCCCCTGTTGTGCATAATCTCCAGCTGACATTATCTTCATCCAGCGGAATGCATTTATAACGGCAGGTGCCAGGGTAAATGCCGTCTGCACTGGCGGCAGCGATCTGGGTACGTGAACAGTTACACGCAAATACCTGTCCGCTTTCCCGGAGATGTTCCAGGGCTTGCCGATACAGCTCCATCCGGTGCAGCTGGGAATAAGTTGTTTCAAATTCCAGGTAATTGCGCGGACCTTCGTCCCAGGGTATCTCCAGAAAATGAAGGGTATGGAAGATATCTTCTACATATTCACGGGTAGCGCGGTCGCGGTCCAGATCGTCGATGCGGAGGAGGATCCGGGCTTGCGTTTTCCGGGCAATGGCGGCGGTCAATGCAAACGACAATATGTTCCCCACATGAAGGAAGCCGCTGGGTGTAGGTGCGATCCTGGTTTTGCGGAAAGTAAGCGCCGGATTCATGGCTGGCAAATTAATACTTAGCGTGGGAAAAGCGCGGGAATAAAATTTGATTTGCATTTTTGAAATATTTCTACATATATTTGCAGCCCTGAATTAAGGAACGGATCGGTAGTTCAGTCGGTTAGAATGCCGCCCTGTCACGGCGGAGGTCGCGGGTTCGAGTCCCGTCCGGTCCGCAGAAAAGGATTATCAGCAATGGTGATCCTTTTTTATTTTAGGCGATTTCGCTCACCAATAACAATATGCCCCGGAACTTTCGGGTTTTCTAAAGACAGACTCCTATATTTTCGGGGGCGCATACCTTCAACTCTTTTCGCGTCACTTTCGTCCGTCGAGGGGGCAATTTGATTTTCAATGCATTGCTAGACTCCTGCTTCTCCGTCTTTGCTGTTTCGATTGAATGGCATACAAATGGCCACAACGGATCAAAACCATTCGTATGACACATTCAAATCAATGGACCACAACTACCCCCATCCATGCAGCAAAGGGATTCAAAATTCATTTAATTGTATTCCTGCTTACCACCCCGGCTATCTGGCTGGTATGGTATTTAACCGATCGAACATATCCATGGCCATTATGGTCTACTCCCGCGTGGGCAATAGGCGTACTGTTTCACTACCTCGGTGTGTTTGTTTTCAAAAAATCAGGGAACAGCCAAAAACAATAACCATGAATCAGCAACAAAAAACATTCAGACGCGTCGTGACAGGTCATGATGCTGATGGGAAAGCGGTCATTATTTCCGATGCATCACCCGTTCACACCCAATTGGTGGGCGGCCCCGGAGGGCCAACCTTTTTCGAGATATGGCACACGCTGGAGACGCCTGCTTTAATTCATTCTCAATCCAGGGAGCCTGATGAAAATGGGTTGGTGCTACCGCCACCCAAAAAAGGAACGAGGATGCGGGTTATTGAGTTCCCACCCGAAGGTGAAGAGATACGGAAGCTAACAGGAACTGATGCCGCGGCTAAATTCAGAGCTATGGGGGATGAAAAAGCTTCCACGTCTGCAGAAGGTGCACCTCACCCCTTAATGCACCGGACACAAACAGTTGATTATGGGATCGTGCTGGAAGGCGAGATTACACTGGTGCTTGATCGTGCTGAAGCAACTATTCAGGCCGGCGATATAGTTATTCAATGCGGAACAAACCATGCCTGGGCAAACCGTTCCGGTAAGATCTGCCGGATGGCTTTTATCCTGATTGACGGCCAGTTTACCGATGATATTGCTCAATAGTGAAATGAGAATTATGCGTATCAAACCTTTACCGCCAAACACTCTTACTCCTGAAGCTCGTTACGTTCATGACGAAATTGCCGGTCTCATTGGCCGAAGCCAAAGCCAGGTAAATATGCTTGATTCAGCAGGAGCATTGCTGGGGCCTTTTCCGCCAATGCTTCATTATCCACAATTTGGCATACCCGCATTGAGCTTCCTGCGAACACTCGACACACAGTCAACATTGGCGAAAACAGTTCGTGAAGTAGCCATACTTACAGTAGGAAGCACCTTAGGAGCCCGCTTTGAATTATACGCACATGAGATCATGGCAGAAGCTTTCGGTCTATCACCAACTGCTATTGCAACACTTGCAGCCGGTGGTCATCCGCATGGCTTAAACGAAGCAGAAGACATTACCCATGTCATGACCCGTGCATTGGTCAGCGGTCGTATTATCCCGGATTCTACTTACAATCATGCAGTAAATCTGCTTGGACAAGATGGCGTGGCAGAACTCTTTTTTCTGATTGGTGGTTATTGTCTTATCGCGATCATCTTAAATGGATTTGATATGTCTGCACCTGATAATAATGAGCAAACAACCTCAAATTTCCGGTAGACCGGTAGCCTTCATTAGACATATAGAATTAAGCCGCATAGATCAAGTGATTTATGCGGCTGCTCTCTTTTAGGATATTGCCCCAAATCCCAAAAAATAAACCCGATTATTTGGAGGATATTGGAAATTTAATATTATCTTAGCAACTAAGATATTTACTCAATAAGATATATTATGGATAATGATATACTAACCCAGGTAAGAAAATTGAGTCAGGCATACGCATATACCTCCATTCAGATGCACGAAACCATCGCCCAAAAGGCAGGTGTTTCAGGAACAGACCATAAATACCTGGGGTTTCTACTGCAAAAAGGCGCGATGACCGCAGGCGAGCTCTCAAATTTAACAGGCCTGACAACCGGTGCAATTACAGGTTTGATAGACCGGTTTGAAAAGAAAAACCTGGTAAAAAGAAAATTTGCAGAAGACGACCGCCGGAAGGTGATGATTGAACCAAACACCAAAAAAATAATGGCGCTGTTTGAGCCACTCTATAAAGAATACAGAAGTAAGTCGGAAAAATTGCTTGCTTCATTTTCAAAGGAGGAAATAAAAGTCATTGAAACCTATTTTTCAAAAGCGATAGAAATAATGAATGACACAACGAACAAACTCAGTAACAAGTAATGTCAGTAACAATTAAAAACATGGCAACTATGAGTAAGCATTCATCTGTACTTAGCTTTCAGGATATTGACAAAACCAAACTTGAGCTGGTTGGCGGTAAGGGGGCCAACCTGGGGGAACTCTCCAGGATTGAAGGGATACGTGTGCCGGATGGCTTTTGTATCACCACTGATGCCTTTAAAAGGATCGTGGAGAACACCCCGCAGGTCAAGGAACTGTTGGATCAGTTATCCCTGCTGAAGGTGGAAGACCGCGATAAGATCCGTGAACTGAGTGGCGGGATCCGCAGCATCATCGAAAAAATAACTATTCCCGAAGACATTAATGAAGAGATCTCCCGCCTGCTCTCCAGGCTTGGAGCAACCAATGCCTATGCAGTACGGTCCAGTGCAACCGCAGAAGATCTGCCAACGGCTTCCTTCGCGGGCCAGCAGGATACTTATCTGAACATTATCGGAAAAGCGTCCATCCTGCAACATATCAGCAAATGCTGGGCATCACTGTTTACTGAGCGGGCAGTCACTTACCGTCTGCAAAACGGCTTCGACCACCGTAAAGTCTACCTGTCTGTAGTAGTTCAGCAAATGATCTTTCCACAGGCGGCAGGCATTTTATTTACTGCCGATCCTGTCACCGGCAACAGGAAAATATCATCCATTGATGCCAGCTTCGGTCTTGGTGAAGCCCTGGTATCCGGCATGGTGAATGCCGATATCTATAAAGTGCGCAACGGCGAGGTGACAGATAAAAAGATATCTGCCAAGAAACTGGCTATTTATGCATTAAAAGATGGCGGTACAGAAGAACAGGCCATTGAGCCGGGGCAACAGCACAGGCAAACACTGACAGATGAACAGATCCTGCAGCTTGAACACCTGGGCAGGAAGATAGAAGCCCATTTCGGTGCTCCCCAGGATATAGAATGGTGTTTAGCTGATGACATCTTTTATATCGTACAAAGCCGGCCGATCACCACTTTGTTCCCCGTTCCCGAAGCAAATGACCAGGAAAATCACGTGTATATATCTGTTGGCCATCAACAAATGATGACCGACGCCATGAAGCCATTGGGATTGTCCTTATTCCAGCTATCTGCGCGTTACATGAATACCGCCGGTGGAAGATTATTTGTTGATATCACTCCTGATCTGGCTTCACCTGCCAAAAGAAACATTATAGTAAATGTGCTTGCCAAATCAGATCCTCTCTTCAGAGACGCGCTTATGAGCGTTGTAGAGCGTAATTTCATAAAGATGTTACCCGATGATGAAAAAGAACAGCAGCCCGGTAACAATGCACCCACCAGGGATTTCCAGACATTGGTTGATTACGATCCGGCAATCGTTGGTGATCTTATCCAAAGCAGCGAAGCATCGATAGCAGCCTTAAAACAAAATATCGGGTCAAAATCAGGACCAGATCTGATCGACTTTATGCTGGAAGACATCCTGGAATCAAAGAAGGATCTGTTTCGCACGCAGGGCTTTGGTGTGATTATGACGGGTATGAATGCTTCCACATGGATCAATGAAAAAATGGAAGAATGGTTGGGTGAAAAAGGCGCAGTAGACACACTTTCTCAATCTGTATCCAACAATATTACTTCAGAAATGGGCCTGGCATTATTGGATGTAGCAGATGTGATTCGTCCCTATCCTGCTGTCATAGCATATTTACAACAGGTAAAAGATGACGCCTTCCTGGACGAACTGCCTAAGCTGGAGGGCGGACAGGAAACCAAAGACGCGCTTGTTGCTTTTCTCAGCAAATATGGAATGCGGTGCGCCGGGGAAATCGATATTACACGACCCCGTTGGATCGAAAAACCAGCCACATTGATTCCCATGATCCTCAGCAACATTAAAAACCAGGAGCCTGGCGCCAGTCAGCGGAAATTTGAACAGGGGCTCCAGGAAGCCGCTAAAAAAGAACAGGAGCTATTATACCGGCTGAAACAATTGCCGGATGGTGAAGAAAAAGCCGGGGAAACAAAAAGGATGATCGACCTGGTCAGGAATCTCTGCGGTTATCGTGAATATCCAAAATACGGCATCGTTAGCCGCTACCTGGTGTACAAGCAGGCTTTACTGAAAGAAGCTGAACAACTCGTAAACGCAGGGCTTATCCGCGAAAAAGAAGACATATTCTATCTTTCTTTTGAAGAACTGCGCGATGTCATACATAACAACAAACTGGATTACCAGATCATCAGCAAACGAAAAGAAGACTTTATACGATACGAAAAACTAACACCACCGCGCGTTATTACTTCCGAAGGCGAGATCATCAGGGGCAGATACAAACATGAAAATCTTCCGGACGGCGCTATTGCGGGCATCCCTGTTTCTTCCGGAGTGATAGAAGGAAGGGCACGTGTCATCTTAAACATGGAAGATGCTGACCTGGAAGATGACGACATTTTAGTTACCTCCTTTACTGATCCCAGCTGGACACCGTTATTTGTATCCATAAAAGGCCTGGTGACGGAAGTGGGCGGACTGATGACCCATGGAGCAGTGATTGCACGCGAATATGGCTTGCCTGCAGTTGTCGGAATGGAAAACGCTACCAAACTGATAAAAGACGGACAGCGCATCCGGGTAAATGGAACGGACGGATATGTAGAAATACTACCGGCATAAAATTTATCCTTACTCCCCTATGAAATGCCGGACGGAAAGCGTGGTTATTTTGATGATAAAAGCGGGAAGGTGTTTATACCCGGGCTGGAGGAAGAATAAGCCCGCCTGGAAAAAAAACACCTTCCAGCAAAATAAGATCGGTAAAAATGAATTCAAAAAGGTGAAGTTGATCAAAAACTACATTAATGCCAATGATCATAAAAAGGCCGCCAGGATTTTCGAGACATTACCGGATGTGATTAAAAAACAAAAGCTGCATAAGCTGATCTATATCCAGATCGCCAATGGCCTGGGAGATGAAAAATACCTGGCTGCCTTGAATAAATTACGCTTGCTGTCTTATACCTGATGCATCCCGATTTCAGCAAGAAAATGAAGGCAGCACAGTAAAATATCAACCAAACGTGAAATCATATACCTCCACCCCCGCGTCTAAAAATTCAATCTGAAACTCACGGTCTGTAACAGGTCCCTGCTGACGGATCAGTTGATACATACGCGGCCCGCTCACCGTTCCATTCCCATCACTGTCTACATCCAATCCATGCGCCTCGCCGGGAGGATGGCCGTCAATCAATACCCGGAACCTCATGCTGGTACCAGGAGACGCTGTCCCCATAATCAGGTGCAGATCACGGGCATGAAACCGGTAAATGATCTTCCCATGTTCTTTGCCGGAGACAACATACTCCTCCCGCATAGTCCATTCCCCCACAAGCGCCCACTGGTTTAAACGCAACTGTCTGGGTGCAGTATAGGAGGCTTGCTTCTCCAATTTTGCACTGCCGGTAGAAGTGAAGCCCTGGGTACGATTGTAACCGAGAAAATTCTCCGGCGATTTAAGATTTTCCCAATCCGCGGGAACTTCAAAACCTTGCGGCTGCAAGGCAGTGGCCGTAGCCGGAGCGCTTCCTGCAGCACTCTCTTTCAATAGTTGCTGAATCCATCGCTCTGCTTCTTCATAATTCCCTTCGCCAAATTTCTCATGTCGGATCATCCCCTTTACATCAATCAGGTACAACGCCGGCCAGTATTGGTTCTGAAAAGAATTCCAGATCTCATAATTATTATCCATGGCTACGGGATAACTGATATCCATTTCTTTGACCGCGATGTTTACATGTTCCGGCTTTTGTTCAAATAAGAACTCGGGTGTATGCACACCAATCACTACCAGCCCTTGGTCTTTATACTTTGTTGCCCAGTCGCGGATGTAAGGCATGGTACGCCGCCAGTTAATACAGGTGTAAGTCCAGAAATCAACCAGCACCACTTTCCCACGGAGCTCAGCCAGGTCCAAAGGCTGTGTATTGATCCAACCGCTGGCGCCTTTCAATGATGGCTTCATTCCATGCGGGTGTCCTCCGGGTGTTTCCCCGGCAACAGGAAAGATCCCTGCAAACAGTATGGCAGAGACCGCATATATCAATAGATTAGACATTTGCTGAGAATTTGAGGTTATCGAAACGGCATAGATCTAAACACTGATTTGGGGGAAAAGAGATAGTTGATTGTTCCGCTAAGTTAACATGTGGCAGGGTTGAAACAAAATATATTCTTTGTGTAATTGGTATTAATACCCTGTTAATAGCGTATTAATACGGGCTGCATTTCCCTGGATTATCTCTTACTTTGTTTACAGCTGATATCAGTATTCAGACGTCGCTGGCTTTAACTTTCGTCATGGCTTTCCTTCTTTAGTTAACCTTAAATCTCAAAAAATGAAAACTATCCATGTCTTATTGTTTGCAGGAGGTGTCTCTCTTGCGGCAATGTCATTCAGGCCAACATCGGATGTTGCCCCGGGTCTGTTGAGCAACAAAGTGGGAACATCCAGGTTCAGTCCATCTTTATCCACCAACATCGCTTCCCCACGAACCCCGGTATTTACGCCCGCAGTGGCCTTCGCACTAGCTGAGTCATCTTATCTTGCTACAGCTGCCGCCACTGCTGCTGCCGCCAATTGGTTGTTTGGATTTACTACACGCTCGGCTTTATTGGGAACATACAAAAATGTGATGAAAGAAGTGGATATGCGTAACCTGGATGCCCCCAGAATGTAACAGTAAAGCCTTTCAGCCGCTCTGTGCTGAAAGGCTATAACAAGCAATCAAAACTGAAAAAAATGAAATCAGGTATCTATATATCTCTTTTTCTTTTGTTCTGTGTTTACTGGCTGGCAACTATCTTCTTCGTTGTCCCTTCTAATCCGCTGAATATATCTGCAGACAATGGGCGGGAGATCTTTAATACACATTTCTATCAGCGCTGGTCATTCTTTGCACCACCTCCTACCTATAACCAGCGGGTATACATTGTATTTAAAAATAAGAACACAAAACGCAAAGATGTTTTTGAAGTTATCGCCCCCATCGTAAATGCGAAGCATGATAAAGCCCCCTTTAATGAATACCACCAGAAAATGGATTATATACTGGCATCCTCACTGATAAACATAGAAGGCAATGTAAAACTGCTACACGATGTGTTTGCCAATAAAAGCATGCAGGCCCTGTTTAAAGGTAAAGACACCAGCGTAAACGAAAGGATCATAAACGATATAGAAAAAACAAGCGACTTTAAAACCCTCATGAAGTACGCCGTGAAAATTGCAGCCGAAAACGGGATCAATAAAAATGAGGCCAGCTGCCAGATTATCATCACCAAGGTATATATCCCCCAGTTTGTTGACAGGAAACTGCAAAAAGGAAAAGAAGAGATCTCATTCAGTAGTCATCCGCTCAACCTTTGATCATGAAAAAGATACATGCATTTGTTATTTCGCTTACAGCTGAGAATAACTATAGCTTTTACCTGAGCTGTTGCAGGATCTTTTCCTGTTTACTGATCTTAAAACAGGTGGCCTTTTCCTGGCAGTTCCTGCCCCTGCTCTATACCGATACGGGCTATTTAGCGCCCATGCATAGATCTGTCAGCGAGTTTTTCATCTTATTTGACGCGTCCCTGGTAAGGGACCATATTTATACTTTCTTCGGCGTGTATATTTTATTCCTGATCCTGCTGCTCTTCGGGGTAGGAAAAAACTTCACGGCCGTAGTGGTATTCTTACTGTATGATATAACGCAAAAGCTTTGTCCCCAGGTCCTGAATGGAGGAGATAATTTTCTTCGGTTTATTTTACTGTACCTGGCCTTTGCAGACAGCTTTCAATACTTTTCTATATCCGCGTATGAAAGTACCCGCTTTTATAAATTAAGATGCCTTGCCTCCAATTTAGCCGGTATCAGTATCTGCATGCATTTATGCCTGATCTACTTCATCAGCGCCATCCATAAAATACATGCAGATGTGTGGTTTAGTGGAGTAGCTACCTACTATACTTTTAATCTTGAAAGATTCAATGGAACGCCTTTTAACACCAGCCTGGCAAACAACGCTTTCTTTGTTGTATCCACCACTTACGGAACCTTGCTGCTGGAATTACTATACCCCATACTGATATGGAACAAGTCGCTCAGAAAGTATTTAATACCAGCAGCGGTGTTCCTTCATACAGGCATCGGTATCTTCATGATGTTATACGATTTTCAGCTGATATTCATTTTTGCGCAGGGTTTCTTTATTACTGATCAGCAATGGCGCTCCCTCCGACGCTATTCCTGCGCGGCTATCGCATCTTTCAGGTTATCGATTGGCGGTTTGTTCATTTCATATCCGGAATAACCGAAGTTCTGGTTAAGTTGTCCCTCCCTGTTAGCGTTTATATCCGCCTGCGGCACCGGCCATAACAGGTGGTAGGGACTTGCCGTAAATGTGGCGCCATACACCGTTTTTACCCCTTTGTTGTAAAAATTATTATACTTACTCAGTCGTTCAAACCAGTAGCTGCTCTTAGAAAGCCCATCCACTGTATATGTTTTGCCAAATTCATCCGGCTGGTGCGTAAGCGCAAAGATGTAGGATACGCGGCTCAGTTCCATATGCCGCAGCTCTTCATAGAAAAGCTCCCTGGCCCTTTCATCCATAATAACGCCCATGGTCATCTCTGCAGCGGTATACAACTTTGTACAATGAGCCCGGCTGCGGATGGTATTCACATCATTGGCTGCTGCAGCTTTATCGCCTTTCCAGAAATAGGCTTCCGCCCGCAGCAAATAAGTTTCTGCCAATCTATAAACATACCAGTCGCTGGCGCCGCCGTTATAATTATCCACCGTTTCACTCCTCGGAGATTCCACCCACAGCTTGTAGTGCGGCCAGTCGTACCAGGACCTGATCGTATCGATCACCAGCAGCTTGCCGGAGCTGTTATACTTCTGCAGGGGCTTCCCATAGTAGGGATCTCCGTTTGAAAGCAAAGAAGGATTGTTATACACCATGTCCTCCATGCGCATCCAGTTCCCGGTACTGGTGCTGTGACGCAGATCCGCGGTATCATTCCAGAGCGAATTGGTACTGTACCAGGTAGGCCGCAATATGCCAACGCCCCTGCCGTAGGTCTTGCGCAGATCTATTTTGTCGTGCGTCTGGGTATAGCTGGTGCTCATACCGGATTTACCGGAAGGAGTGCTGATCAGCTGATTACCGGTGCCTGAAATAAAAGGAAGGGCGCTTCTCATGGTGAACATATCCTGGCGGCTGTTGGCAAAGTCTTCCCGGCTAATGACATTCAAAATAGTTTCTTTATTGGTGGCGATGGATTTGTTGGGGCCTCTGTGCAGGTCCCAGATCACGTTCCTGGTAATGTTATGAATGGCTGGCATGGGATTCTGAAAAGTGCCGAAGGGCGCTGTCATCAGGGAATAGCCGGAGCCATTAATAAGTGCATTGGCTACCGCTATGGCCTTATCAAACTGTCCGGTGGCCAGGTAACACTTGATCAGCAATTGCTGACAGGCGCCTTTGTTGATCATCCCGAAATCACCGGTAGCTGGTACATGCTGAACCGCAAATTCCATGTCTGACACCAGCTGCTGCAATACCACCTCTCTTTTGGTAGAACGGAAATTGAACTTGGGAGTAGTGATCTCTTTAGTCAGCAAGGGTACATCTCCAAACTCAAATACCAGCCACAGATAGCGAAAGGCCCGGTGAAAGTAAGCCATGCCCATCATCTGGTTGCGTAGCGTGGAATCCAGTCCCGGCACTCTATTCAGGTTGGATATGATCGAATTGGCATACTTCACTCCTTTATATCCTTCAAACCAGAACCAATCGATCTTATTGGTATTAAGATCATTGTTATTGGAGGTAGGCGTGATCATGGCGTTCAGGTCCTGCGCAGGCCCGGATTTATCCGTAGTGCCGATCACCGCCACATCCGAAAAGATCAGGTCAGTAAGCAGGGGAGCCCCTTCCCCTGCCCAAACATACCTGAGATTTCTGTTACAGCTGGTAATAGCTGCTTCCAATCCTTCCCTGGAAGTAAACGTAACAGACGGCTCATAAAAAGATAAGGGGTCCGGCTTCAGCCAATCCTTTGAACAGCTCAGTGGCAATTGTACCACTATACCAAACAGTATAATCCTTATAGCTTTATATAGTGTGATCTTCATTGTAAACTCAGTTTAATACTTTTAAAAGGTGGCGCTTAATCCTACGGTATAATACCTGGGCATCAGGGAGGTGGTTTCAGGATCCCAATATTCCCAGTCCTTTGCCCATACCGCTACATTGCGCACACCTGCGTATATCTTGAACTGGCTCATATCCAGCCGGCCGGCAATATGCCTGGGCAGTGTATAGGAAATAGCAACGTTATCCAGGCGGATATATGTTTTGTCTATGACCCTTGGCGGCGTTATGTTCTGTACATTGGTAGAATTCAGCCTGGCGTAGGTGTTAGATGGATTTTCCGGTGTCCAGTATTTCCTGACATAGGAACTGGTCCATGTGGTGCCTGCGCCGAAATTATTCAGGTAATCTGTAGAGGTCTGCTTGTGTCCCCAGTTTGAATACATGTTGAAAGAAAATTCAAAGTTCCTGAATAAGGTAAAATCATTCCGCAGCGTCCAGCGGAAACGCGGTGTGGTATAGCCCAGGAACTGCTTGTCTTCGTTCGTATATCTGCCGTCATTGTTAACATCTTCCACTTTCACATCTCCGGGTATCTCGCCATACCTGGCAGCCTGCTCCCTTTCGCTCTCCTGCCATATGCCCTGTACCTTGTAGTCCCAAATGGAAGAGATATCATGACCAATGAACCACTTGTTGGAAATATCATCGATCTCTTTGGAGCCTACTACCTTGCCATCTGCATCCAGCACATCTTCATAGGTATAGTAAAGGTGCCTGATCTGGTTCCTGTTAAAGAAGAAGCCGAAAGTGGTGCTCCATTCAAAATTCTTCTTGTCCATATTCAGCGTGGTAAGCCCCAGCTCAAAGCCTTTGTTCACTACTTCGCCCAGGTTGGTGGTAACGGTGCTGAAACCTGTAAAATCAGGCAACGACTGATCCATCAGCAGGTCGGTGGTAGGCATGTAATATATTTCCATGTTACCGGTAATGCGGTTGTTGAGGAACCCGAAGTCCAACCCGATGTTCCAGGAAGAGGTAGCTTCCCATTTCAGGTTATAGTTAGCCATACGGTCCACATACAATTGCGACAGCTCATACACCGTTCCGTCCGGTTGTACGTAGGGATAACGCCCTGAGCCGGTAGTAAGGTTAGACAGGGCCTGATAGATATCGATAGAACGGTTGCCGTTCATGCCCCATGACAGGCGCAGCTTGCCACTGCTCATCGGTTCCCAGCGGAAGAAGCGCTCATTCGCGAAGTTCCATGCAAAGGCCAGCGAGGGGAAGGTAGCTCTTGGATTGGATGCGCCAAATGCAGAGTAGCCATCCCTGCGAATGGATGCCGTCAGCATATACCTGTTATCGTATGAATAAAACAAGCGGCCCATGAGCGCATCTCCCGTGCTTCTGAAATCACCGCTGCTGATAGTGGTCTTTAAAGGATTGGCGGCACCAAGATTATGAAAGCCCAGGGCATCAGTAGGAGAAAAATCCCTCGCGGTAATACTTTCCTTCCACCCCTTGTGCTCCTCTGCATTCTGCAGCAGCGTTACCTTCACACTATGCTTCCGGGCAAAAGTGTAGTCCCATGTAATGATATTATCTATCTGCCAGTCAAATTTCTTTTCGCTTTCCCGTATCACCTTTCCGTTATCAGACCAGAAGGGGTTCTGTGATGATTCATGATACCTGTTGTAGAACCACTGCATGCGTGGCGAAAAGTTCAGCTGGTAAGTAATATTAAAAGGCAGCTTAATGGTCTGATAAAGCGTGGTATTTAAAACGGTAAATCCTTTTTCCAGCTGCTTGTACTGGTTATGATAAGCAGTGTTGGCGCCCTGGTTCACGCTCGCTCCCATCGGCTGAGGGTCCAGCTGTCCATTATCATCATAAGGCAGTGCATAAGGTGAATTATTAATGATCTGCCCATCCCAGTCTACTTCCAGGTTACCATCTGAACGGTCCTGGAAATTGATGTTCACACCGGTATGCATCCACTTGTTGATCTTTCCGTCCACCTTGATATTGGCCCTGTAGGCGCGATATTGATCACCTACAATAAGTCCCTTGTTATTGAGGTAGCCCATGGAAACATAATAATTAAAGGCATCTTTGTTCCTACCTGAAAAGCTCACGTTGTAATCCTGCTGAAGGCCGTGCTGAAAGGAACCGTCAAACCAGTCATAGGTCTTGCCTTTGGCGTAGTTCTGCCGTTCTTTATCAAACAAACCGATGCGCCGCAGCCATATATCATCCGGGTCTCCGGTCAGGGCATCATAGGCCAGCCAGTCATTCATAGTGATACCATATTTTGCCAGGTTCTGTTCCGTAGGTTGCAGGTACATGGCCGGCTTAGCCCACCTGGTGGTACTGTTAAACAGGTCTGAACGATAGTTCAGATATCCCTGCGCATCATATACCTCGCGCTTTTTCCCCATGGCGACGATACCCGTATTGGCATCAAAGCGGATCGTTGGTTTGTCAGTGGAGCCTTTTTTTGTGGTGATGATGATGACCCCGTTAGCTGACTTGGCGCCATAGATAGCAGCTGCAGAGGCATCTTTCAGTACGTCAAAATGTTCTATATCCTGTGGATTGATCTCAGACATCTCTCCAAAGAAGATAACGCCATCCAGCACAATAAGCGGGTCATTAGTAGCTTTTAAGGACCTTTGTCCCCGTACCAGCATGTCGCCTCCTCCCTTTGCCGATGTATTCTGTCCAACATATAATCCGGGTACCCCGCTTCGTAGCAGGTCCTGTACGGAGCGCGGACTTTCCTTTTCCAGTCTCGTTGTCTTGAGCTGGCTGATAGCCCCGGTCAGGTCTTTCTTCTTCATGGTGCCATATCCTACCACCACTACCTCATTCACTTGCTGATCCTGGTTTTTTAATTGTACCCGCAGCGAGAAATCAGCGCCAGGTTTCAGGTTATAACCCGAAAGCACCTGCTTTTCAAACCCTATATAGGAAAAAGTAAAGGTGTACCCAGGCCCCGCCGGTAAGCGGCTGAAAGTAAAAACACCAGCGCTGTCCGTTTGCACAGAGGCTGAAAAATTGTTGGCTGCATTGTTAACGGTAACGCTTACACCCCAGAGGGTCTCTCCCGTTATTTCACTTTTTACGATGCCGGTAACATCGGCACGGTTTTGCTGAGCCCAGCTCAGGCTCGGAATAAGGCAAAGCAATACTACTATGCCCAGCAGGGCATACGTGGAATTCCATTTTTTCATTTTACAAATACAAGTCTTAAGTTAGGCAATAGAGCGCCCCGACGTTGATCTGTGCAACGTCCCGGAGAAATTGATATCCGTGATTTTGGTTAATTCTTTTTCCTTATAATATAGATCCCCTCTTTTTTCTCAACAGTAAGGTGGTTGAGTAATGCTATATCATTTAATATGGTTTCTAACGAATCTGTTTTACGCATCCTTCCGGAGAAGTATTTATTATACACGTCAGAAGGATAATAATAAATATCGACCTGGTAATAGCTGCTGAGCTGATCAAACACTTCTGAAAGCTGTGACGTGTCAAAGTTGTACCAGTCGGGCATTTGAACAGCATGCGCCTTACTGTTGGCCGGACCTGCTTTTACCAGGTGTTCGGCAGCAGGTGTATTGCGTTGTATACTTGCCAGCATCGTGGTTTTATCATAGATCAGCTCATCACCGGGCAACAGTATCACACTGTTCCATTTTGCATGAATGGTATCGGCAGCAGCTACCTGTACCTTGCCATCATGCAGCTTCACTTTTATCACACTGCTTGCTGTAAATGACTGTACCGTAAAGGAAGTACCCAGTACAGTGGTGACCAGTTTGTCTGAATACACGGTGAAGGGCCGTCCTTCATCTGCGGCAACTTTAAACAGGGCCTTTCCCGACAGGTATACCGGTCTGCTGTTGTCTGAAACAAAGGGCTCATAGAACCGGATGCTACTATTAGGCGATAATATAACTTCAGAGCCATCAGCCAGCAATACAGGCATCAGTGTATCGGAAGCGTTCCTTCTTTCTGTCATGCCCTCAGCTGTTCGGTAAGCGTCCCCTGCCTGTGCAACAAAATCCTTTTTATCAGGCTGATAGATCCATAATAATCCGATGACCAGTCCGGCTGACACTGCAGCTGCCAACCAGGCTATCCGTACGCTCCTGCCTTTCTTAAAGGAGTTCCTGCTTACCGTTTGAAACAGCCTTTTAGAAAGATCGGGGTCCAGCTCCCGGCTCACCGTAAAATTATCCCAGTCCTCGGCTGTCATATATTTATTCCACTCTTCCGGGCTATTCCTGAAATATTCCAGTACCAGCTTCTTTTC
>Ga0102590_1001542_pt1 | contig 33783 bp, 25 predicted proteins | sample AraplaMF_Col_mMF_FD_76859 | JGI IMG/M metagenome (GOLD analysis project Ga0102590, IMG submission 76859) | Arabidopsis root microbial communities from the University of North Carolina, USA - plate scrape MF_Col_mMF | ecosystem: Host-associated > Plants > Roots > Endosphere | place: USA... | reverse complement strand
GCATATTTACATATTTGCACATTATCAGGCGAGGTTTTCTCTGCGTTGTGTGGTGTCACGGCGCAGGGCCTTACGCAGCTGGCTGCCGGAGAGACCGCCCAGACCGGCTACCAGGGCGCCGATGATGGAGCTGACGATACCCAGCAGGATGGGGTTACGCATTTTCAGGAAGATCTCGCTGACACGGTTGGCCAGGATATGATCGTTGCGCACATCCTGGAAGAATGCTACCAGCATCCAGAGCAGGAATATGGCGATAAAGCCGTTAAGGAAGGCCTTTCCGGGGGACGAGGGTATGGCCAGCGCTACCAGGAATGCGGCGAGAGCAACAGACCACCAGCCCAGGAAAAGTCCTGCGAGATAAGCTAATGCAGCGATCAGTAATATGGATGCCAGGGATTTCATCTGCTAGTATTTATGTCCGGTTTTATACCCGGAAATTACGGAAACTAATATAAACTATAAAACGTAAGGAAATTGTTTCCGGATCTTTTTATAGAGGCTGTGTTCAAACAACTGGCCGGAAGCGTCTGTGATACGGTGTGAGAGCACTATTTCGGTAAGCTCCCAGATCTGGCTGCCGGAGGCCCCATCGAATATTTTCAGGACCAGTTTTCTTTCCGGGTTCCTGTCTGCCGTCAGGCGTTGCTTTCCTTTCGCCATGACATCAGCTTCCAGTTTGGCGCGGCTGGACACTTTGGGATGCTGCAGCATGCCGGTGACGAGGGCGTCTACTTTCAGGTATTTACACAGGGCGGTTTTATCTTTCCAGTAGGCATCACGGGGATCTATGCGGGCCAGGCGTAAGAGGGAGTCTGTCAGGCGATAGTCCTGGACGTTCACCGCCAGGCTGGCGCTGTCGCCGGAGAGGGAATTGTACATGAGCTGCTGGAGCAGTACGGCTTTTTCCCTTTCGTATACCCTTAGCTGTTCGAAGGAGGTATCTTCACCGGGAGCGGTTGGCATGGTGATGACCCTGAAGGGAATGATGGCGATGGTTTTGTGCTGGTACTGCTGTGCGAACAGGGTTTGCAGGCAAAGTAGCAGGATGAGGGAAAAGGATATGGTTTTCATTCGTAGATGGTTGTTCTATAGACTTTTTTAGACGTGTAAGGGCATGCTTTTTGGATCTCACTATATAATTCTGTGTTGAGCCGGTAATAGTTACCGATGACATCTTCGGGATGGATAGGCTTGCTAAAGCCCCAGATCAGATCCCCGGTTTTGCCATCGTAGAGAGACATTACCCAGGAGCTTAATTTCGTCTTCTTAGCGGCCGAACCCGGCACGTAAAAATGATCCAGCCAGCCCACTATGATGGCATCCACCCTTAAATATGCAGCCAGTGAGCGTTTGTCGAGATAATTCACTTTCGGCAGGTTGACATGCGCTCTTTCCAGTAGTGAATCGGTCACGCGGCAATCCTGTACGCTGACGTGCCATCTTTTCTCGTCGTTGGTGACCGAATTGTAGAATGCCTGCTGCACCTGCATGCTGAAGATCGTCTGATCCTTCACCAGCTGTGCATCAAACAGTTTTTTGTATCTATCTTCCGGCGCTTCCATACTGAAAGGCAGGATGGCGATCAGGCCATGATTGCGGTACCATAAAGTATCCAGTGATTCCGGATTAACCTGTATAGTTTCCTCTTCCTGTGCCATCAGCGGTTGCAGGCAGATCAGCAGCAAAAGAAAAAGGAAGAAGGTCTTCACGGACGGAAATGTTATCGGGTATAAGGGAATTTTTTGATAAAGGATTTGAACAACCTGGCGTTCTGTTTTTTATCCCGGCTGTTATACGACCCTTCGATATTGCGTTCAAAGTTCCATATGGCATCGCCGGTCTCCCCATCGTACAGGAACACGGCGAAACTTTTCCTTTTCTCGCTTGCGTTCACGGCGGCGGCTGTTTCAGCTCCGACCATGCCCCCCACCATAGCAAAATATTGGGATGGCCGCAGCACTTTGTTCAGCTGTCCTGTCAATACAGCATCTACTTTCAGCAATTTCGCCAATACCTGCTTGTCCATATAATTTATTTTCCGGAAATCTACTCCTGCCTGCTTTAAGATGGAGTCTGTTTGCTGCCAGGGCTGCACGTCTACTAATAGCCGTTCTTTGTCTTCAGTGACCGCATCATAGAAAGCTTCCTGTACTTCTATGCCGAGGGCTTCTTCTTCAGAGATCAGCTGCTGCATGAGGCTGTCATTTCCTTTGGGAGCGGCCTGAAAAGAAGTAGTTCTGAAAGGGAGTATGGCAATGATCTTATGATCATAGCTTGTTTCCTGGGCTTTCAAACTGATGGCGCCCAGCAGCAGTATGGCAGTTAACAAAAAACGATGTTTTGCATTCATGTGTAACAGGTATAGGTAATCGTTAAATTCCCGGGAATACGGCAGATCAGGCTTTGGATGCTTCCAGGGCCTGCTCAATATCCTGCAGGATATCCTGTACGTTCTCCAGGCCTACGGAAATACGTATAAAGCCGGGCGTTATACCCACTTTCACGCGTTCGTCTTCCGTGAGCTTGGCGTGGGTGGTGCTGGCCGGGTGAGAGGCGATACTGCGGCTGTCGCCCAGGTTGGCCGTCAGGGTCAGCATCTTCAGCGCATCCAGGAAGCGTTTGCCTTGTTCCAGGCCGCCTTTCAGCTCAAAGCAGAAAATACCGCCGCCGCCGCTCATCTGTTTTTTAGCGATGGCGTATTGCGGGTGGGTTTCCAGCAAGGGATATCTTACCCAGTTCAGCTGGTGATGCGCTTCCAGGGCTTTGGCGAGGGCGAAGGCGCTGGCGGAGTGGCGTTCCATGCGGACATGCAGGGTTTCCAGGCTTTTGCTGAGCACCCAGGCATTGAAGGGAGACATAGAAGGGCCTGTGCTGCGGCAGAAGGCATAGATCTCTTTGATCAGCTCAGGCTTGCCCACTACTACGCCGCCCAGTACACGTCCCTGGCCGTCCATCCATTTGGTAGCGGAGTGGGTTACCAGGTGAGCGCCCAACAGGATGGGCTTTTGCAGCACCGGTGTGGCAAAGCAGTTATCTACGTTGAGGATGATGTTGTGTTTGTCAGCTATTTTGGCCAGCCATTCGATGTCGATGATATCGAGACCGGGGTTGGCAGGCGTTTCAATGAAGATCATCCGTGTATTGGGCTTGATGAGGGCTTCTACGCTGTTGGGATCATTTACATCGAAATAGTCGTAGGATATTCCCCATTTGGGCAGGAACTTGGTGATGACCGTATGGGTAGATCCAAAGATGGAACGGGCAGACAGGAGGTGATCTCCAGCCTTCATCAGGGCCATAAAGCTGGCGAAAATGGCGCTCATACCGGAGGCGGTGGCATAGCCTGCTTCGGCCTGTTCCAGCGCACATACGCGGCGTACAAACTCGTCTACATTCGGGTTGGAGAAACGGCTGTAGATATTGAAGTCTGTTTCGTCGGCGAAGGTGGCCCTCATTTCTTCCACGTTATCAAAGCAGAAGCTGGAGGTCAGGAATAAAGGCGAGGAATGTTCCATTTGCCAGGTCCTTTCAATCTGGATCCTGACGGCTTCGGTTTCCGGCTTGTATTGTTGCTCGTCCATCGTTAAATTAGTTTGCAGTTGGCAGTTGCCAGTTTAGGAGATTATTGGTTTACGCGCGTCTCCCAGGTAAGCTGTGTGCCTGATTTACGCAGGGTTTCGGCTACAGAGCAGTACTTGTTCATGGATAATTCCACGGCGCGGGCGGCCTTGTCAGGGTCGATGTTACCGGTGAGGTGGAATACTACGTGGGCTTTTTCCCAGAGGCTGGGCTCTTTACCTTTTTCGCGGTCTCCTTCGATCTCGATGCGGAAATCGGTGATCTCCTGCCTTTGTTTTTTAAGGATCATCACCACATCAATGGCAGAACATCCACCCAGGCCCATCATGAGCATCTGCATGGGGCGAACGCCATTATTGCTACCGCCATTCTCTACAGAGGAATCCATGCGCACACTGTGCCCGGTTTCATCTGTGGCTTCCATATTGAACCCGTCGTCGATCCTTTTTAATGAAATTTTCATGCTTTCCTAAGAATTTAGGTCAAAAATAGGTTAAAGAATGCTGAAAGCAAAACATGGAAGGTGAGGGAGTTAAAGGGTGAGTTTCAGCATTCTGCGTTCCGCATTTGAGGTTCAGTGATTTTTGCGTAGTTTCGCGCAAATTTTTGGGGGTTGCCTGTAAAGGAATTACACATAAAGGAAGTATTTACATTGGAATCGGGCGCTGAGCTGCCTGAGTTACGCATTGCCTATCATACCTATGGTACGCTGAATGCGGATACGAGCAATGTGGTGTGGGTATGTCATGCCCTGACCGCCAATTCTGATGTAGCTGACTGGTGGACGGGCCTGATAGGTGAAGGCCGGGTGATAGATCCGGCGCGTCATTTTATTGTATGCGCTAATATCCTGGGCTCCTGTTACGGCAGCTCGGGGCCATTGAGCATCAATCCGCAGAGCGGGCAGCCTTACTTTAATAGTTTTCCGCAGGTGACCGTACGGGATATGGTTAAAGCGCATATCCTGCTGCGTAAACACCTGGGCATTGAAAAGATCCACCTGCTGATAGGCGGCTCGATGGGCGGCTACCAGGTACTGGAATGGGCATTGGCAGAGCCGGCGGCGATCGACCGCCTCTTCCTGCTGTGCACCGGGGCATCAGAAAGCGCCTGGGGCATCGCCATCCATACGGCGCAGCGCCTGGCCATTGAGGCAGACTGCAGCTGGCAAGACGCCAGCGCCAAAGCCGGGCAAAGAGGCCTGAAAGCCGCCAGAGCTATCGGGATGCTGACCTACCGCAATTACCAAACTTTTGTGCGTACACAATCTGACCCGGACAAGAACAAGACGGATAATTTCCGGGCGGCTTCCTATATCAGCTACCAGGGCGAGAAGCTGGTGAACCGCTTTAATGCCCAAAGCTACTGGCTGCTGACCAAGGCTATGGACAGCCATAACATTGCCCGGGGCAAAGAGGACGACATGGGCGCCCTGCTGGAGCAATTACCCCACCCTACCCTGCTGATGGGGATCACGAGTGATATATTATGTCCGCCGGAAGAGCAGCTCTTCCTGGAGCGGCACCTGCCTAATGCCACCTACTATGAAATAGATTCTTCTTACGGGCATGATGGTTTCCTGATAGAATTTGAACAGATCGGCGCATTGCTGAAAAAGTGGATGGGCGAATAGGCTATGCGCTTTTCAGTAAGATAGCATGCGCTTTTACCTAAGCTTGTATGCGCTTTTACCGTAGGTAGCACCAAGGTAAGACTAAGCTTACGCGGTGAGTTTACCAGGGAAAGATGAGGAGTTCACTAAGGAAACATGAGGTGCTTACCAGGAAAACCTGAAGAATTTTAGCGTTAGATGTGCGTCATCATAAATCAGTTATATTTACGTTGTGAAGAAAATCCCACATTGTTACTATGAAATATGCCTTTATCGCTGCATTGTTGTTTAGCCCGATCTGTCTCTTTGCCCAGGGAACGGGCGATAATATTACAAATGGAAAGGTAAAAGCTATACAATTGAATGCCAAGCGTTACCGTGCCGATGGAGAAGCGCTTTTACGCCTGTCTGGCATCAAAGTGATCGTGCTTTGTGCGGACACCAGCCAGCTGGGGTATCTGCAGAAGGGCTTGGCCAACAAGGCGGTACGTGCTGTTCCTGACAAACCGTATACGCCTTATCTGCAGGATTTTGTGAACGAGGTGTTTGGCGGTGTTTATGTAGCATCTGGCCGGCGGATGTTGTGGGTGATCAAAGACCTGCGTATTAATGAAGCTACCCAGGACATGCGAGAGCATGCATTTGTACGCCTGAAAGCAGATGCCTACCTGCCTGTAAACAACAGCGATACCCCTGCTTACCGGCTGCTGGCCGTTTTTGACCGGGTGTTTGTGAAGAGCGGCGGGAATGTTGGCAATAAACATGACGAGCAGATTGCGGAGGCCATACAACAGTTCTATCTGAGCTGTGAGGATGCGGCGGGTGTTTATTCCAGCGATACTCTATTGACTGAGGCCGCAATCGTTGCCAAAGCACTGGAGCCGTTTAAGGCGCCTATTTATCATGACACGGCTTATAAAGAAGGAGTGTATAAGACTTATGAAGAGTTCCTGGCCGATGCACCTTCGATCACGCATGTTGAAATAGAGAAAAAGAAGGGGCAAGAAAAGGCGGTATATGCCGTGTCTGGAGATCTGGTACGCAAAGAAGTGACGGAGATGTGGGGCATGTGCTATAAAGGAGTTTTGTATAAGTATGATGACCATGAGCTGATACCGATAGCGCGCCAGGGTAATACGTTTATAGTAGCCCGGTATCTCCGGGATCTTAACAGGCGGAATAGCTTTATTTTCTGGGAGGGCATGGCATCGGTACTGGCAGGCGGTGTACCGGGTACGGATGGATCTTCGGGGATGCATTTGGCGAAGTGGGTACCGGAGGCGGCGGAGTATGGGGCGGTGGCGACGACGGTGGATGTGGAGAGCGGGGAATTGATATTTTAAGTTTGCATGTGAGGAACTATGAAAAATATTTCGGACAAAGTATTTGACGTTGAGACTAAAGAGGATTTTATTGAGTTTATCGGGTTATTAGTGACTGATCTTAAAGAGCATCCGGGTGAATGGGAGAATAAAGATCTTCCGTCTTACCTGGGTGCAATTGCAAGCTGGACGGAAGACATGGATGGTTTCTTTCTTAATTTTGATTTGCCGGTTCCTGAATATGTGGACTGGAAGACTTTTGCAATGATATTGCTGGCGGCGAAAATGTATGAGTAAAAATTACGGCAACTGAACATGTTTTTATATCTTTTTGCTTATTGTGCAGGCAGCATCTTTATACTGGTGGTTATTATTGCATTAGCCATAGCAGAAGGTTCTGTTGAAAATAGTATTCGGAGGGAACTGCGTAAATACGGATATCAACTTGTTAGCGTCAAAACTACCAAAAGAAGGTCTCCAATTAGAGAATCGCCTATGTCATTCTGGGAGAAGCATGTAATCATAGGTTATGGTCCGGCGCGGTATCCAGTCAGTTATAAAGGGGTAACCTTTAAGAACGATGAAAATAAAATATTTCAAAATATTGCAGCGATAGAGCGGTCTCGTTTTTTCTCTACTAAAGTGCATTTTGAGGTGGGTTTGGAACAGATGAGAGAAGGCAATAAGTAGTTTGTAGTGAATAAATCAGTTAAAAGTCAAAGCGTTCCTACGGATCAAGTTCAAATTGCCTTACCCATTCCAGGCTGTCTGGAAAAGGTAGATTAAAATGATCAAAATCTCTGGGGGTTACCAAAATCCGGCAGTTGCTGAAATCTGTAGAATCTAACACCACAGGAAACCGCGTATTTACTAACAGGTTTCCTGCAGGTTTGGACACGCTTACCCCCATGTCGTTCTTCCCGTATTGTTTGCCGTTAATGACATACACAAAGTTTACCCTAACACCACTGCGTTTATAACTTGTGCTAAATTGAATGACTTGACAGGAAGTGATTAGTTTACGTGTATGCAGACGATTTTCCTTAACTTTTTCTCTCAGGAAAAGTACGCCAAATGTGGCGAAGCAAAGGTACGCTGGTATTTTAGATGTCTTTATCTTATTTCTAAACTTTCTGTATTTTGATCGCAAGGTTGCCAATCCGATAAGATTATGTAGTGGGAATAGCGCCTATACCGCTATCTCCGAGTAAGAGTGATAATAATTACAAGAAGAATACCTACCACCATTTGGGAAATTCGTTAAACTTTTCCTGCAAATGATTTAGAACATCCAGATTCACTCTTCCTTCATAGTTAACGCAAACATTTGCTTCATTATCAACAAAAGATTTTCTCCATTTAATTGAAAACAAAGGTATGCCATCAACAACCCCGAAAGGAATCTCCAGGTTATCACTCATACTAGTCAACGCAACCTTATCTTCTTCAGACTCAATCCGGTTCAATCCAGATACAAATTCATCCCAGGCTTTACATTCAACCCAGATATCATTTATGTTATACCTTATATTACCAGAGGAATGTTCTATTTCAACCTGTAAAGAAGCTTTGATTGAGGGCAATACCTTATCATACTCTATTATCTCCAACTGCAGTTTAATTGGCTCATCTATTCTAATTACTGACATAGTAAAAATTCTGACAAGAGTAAAAAGCCAGTTGTAGCGGTCTTTTACGTCTATTTATCTTCGTCATATGATTTCAAACGCCACGGAACGGTGATGATACATGCCTGGATGATAAAGTTCATGTTAGTTACTCAGAAAGCCCCACCATGCTTCTGGTAAACTGTATGTTTTAATGGAAGAATATTAACTCCCACCTCAACAATGGGTTTTAGAACACAATCTCTTTGCTGTTTTGCCAGAAATTCTGCCGATATATCTTCAATATAGTCATCTTCAGTTTCTGTCATCTTCTCCAAGACAATTTTAATTTGGATGTCTCCACCGTTAAGTATTTCGAATGAAACGCTTATAAAGTTATCATTGATATTTCTATGAAGAGCATCACAAAGATTACAGGTCTGGTATTTAATTTCTATTTCCGTCATAGTATTTCTGCCTTTGAGAATAACAAATAATCTAACCATTGATAATGAATCGGCGCCCATTCACCCTTATTCTGGTTAAATTCTTCTTTACTAATAAAAACCTCGTTCAAGACGATGTCAAATTCAATTAACTTAAGCTTTATTTGCTCTTTCACTTTTTTGGGGAGATCAGTTCCCTGCAATAAAACAGTCTGAATGATCAGCTTCTTCCCATTTAAACTATAGCTAATATCCAAGATATTATCACTCAGTCCAATTAAAAAGGTATTGATCAGTGTGTACTTAACGTCAATGTATTGAATGTTATAATCCATAACCTTAAAGTTGCCAAAAGGGGCCAGTCGGAACGACACTAGGACTAGCTGTACCTTTAATTATAAATACGTTAGTTGGTTGACCTGTTATACCCGCGCCTACGTTTACATTGGTACCTGTTACACCGTCGTATCTGAATACTTGATGTCCGGCTTTTGTGGTCCCTATATAAGTAGCTTCACCTGAATGTACTGCATCTAACACTTTTTGTGCATCTTCCACACTATTCAAATAACCACCACCCGCTTTAGCTTTTCCAGCCAAATGGCGGGCTTGCTTCTGAACTGAAATCCTTTTGCTTATCTTACTTAATATCTTCTTTAACTTCTGGGTAGCTTTATAGGCATTTAAAGCATTGGTCCCCGTCTTTATATAAGCGTTTGGCATTACAACTGATGCACCTAAACCAAGTGCATTGGTACCTGCTTCGTCTGGAGACATATTTGGATCCCAAATTCCCTTTTTCGTCCAATCATCCAGCATCTGCTGCTGGGCAGCTTCCTTTAGCAGTCTTTCTCCTGCAGCTGTATACTTATTCCTTCCTTTCCCATATGCGATGCGTGCTGATACAGTAACAGTTCCATCTTCAGAACTGGACGTCTCTGTTTGGGACACATACCATTCGCCAAACTCATTCTGATTTATTTCTCCTCCACCATGCCATACAGAATACCACCAGGCTCTAAACCTGGTTCTAAAATCACCAAGAGGATCTACTTGAGCGATGGGGTTGTTACCCATGCTCTCATACGGTGAATAACTTTCCAATGCATCCGCTTGCGGGTCTACCTGCCAGAATCTTCCGATTTGTGGATCAAGTGTCCTATAAAACGCATCATACTGGTTTAATTCTAAGTCTACCGTATGTTCAATACCGTTATATTCCTTCCGGTTCTTTGGATAATTTGTTCCATTAAGTGCGTTTGCACTAATCCCAGCCATTGTCAACCCGAAAGGATAGTAATGCGTTTCGTCAACTATCGGCGAGCTAATTTGCACTACAGTAACATTATCAAAGAGCACATCCTGGGCGGTTTCATTACTCGTATACACGTATAGAAAACCAGTTTTCTTTATCGGCATCTTATCAACCGCCAGGGTCTGCAATTCGTCGGGGGTTTCTTTTACCCTTCGAACGCCACTATTCTCTTCTACTAAGTTAAACCGATCATCGAATAATGCAAAATTCAAATATGCTTTTGGTCTTCTCTGATCATTTTGATCACCATCCTTGTCCTTTAACCGCTGATAATCATTACTGTTAAAGTTGCCACTAAAAGGCAACGAACGATCTGTACCAGCTGCATGCGACGACGCACGGGAAGCTGCTCCTCCGAAGGCCTGTAGTAATGAAGCCACCATATCTTCCGGCGTGACGTTTTTAGTATCTTTAGGGCCGGTTGACTTATAAAATGCTTTGGCGCCAATCTGAATGGTATCTCCGGCCATTACCCTCAATACCAGTGAAGGACCTATTTTCTTGCCGCCATCCTTTGCGTTTAACTTAGCGACAAATTCGTTCTTTGAAGTTGTCTGATCCTGGGGATAACCAACAGGTTTGGCCGAGCGGGTTTCATCTACATTACTGAATAGCGCCGTTTCAGTTGCAGCCTGCTGTGTTTCCATTGTAGCAGTGTACATGGTAAAATCCGTTTGCTCGGTCAATACCATCCGTACATTACCAAGGTGATCTTTAATAAAATAATCATACCTGTAGGTCAAAGGCTGGCCACTCTGGATAACAGCCCTTGCCCGACCTTCCTCATGGGAAATAAGCTGCAGGATGTTGTCTCTGTATTCTGCATCACCGATATAATCGGTAGTAGTTACTTTAACGGGCGCCTCCCTCGTATCCGTTACTATCTTCCTTAGCTTATTTCCTGTTGCATCATACACATATTGAATATTGCCCTTATCTGTCACTACATCTTCCGGCAGGTTCAGGTGATTATAGCTAATTGAAGCGATCCCTTTGTTACCATCTCTCGTAAGATTACCCATAAGATCATAACTATAATCATTGCTACCGGCAACAGGCTCCTTGAAATCACCCAAGGTCGATTGCGGATCATTTGCCTGATCTGTTACCCCCTGCAGACGGTTGCTATTGGACACATAACTATATGTAAGCAGATCAATAGGACTGCTGCTTGTGCCTTTCAGGCCCTGTTGGGTCAATCCTTTAATATTGCCATTGGCATCATAGGCATTCTGTGGGTTTACTCCATCTCCCACCTGCATAGTATAGTTCACTCCATCATTCAGGTTCCAGGCTGAGCCACTGTTCTGAGTAAAATTGGCTTTCAAGAGGCGACTTACATTATCATAGGTGAAATCGTACTTACGCTTTTTACCATCCGTTTGACTGCGCCAGATAGTACCTGCTATGTTAGCATTATACTGAGGCGTAGTGTAAGATGCACCGGTGATTATGGATGAAGTTTTATCATATCCCAGCTCAAAGCCGAAATAGTTGGTAGCAGCATCTTTGAGGTAATCCCGGTTCATTCCCAGCATCCATCCTCGTATATTATAGTCATATGCCAGGGTTTCCATGATGTTCGAACCGTTAATACCGATGCTCTTCTTTTTCAGATTGCCCTGGGCGTCATACTCATTCTTTGCGACCGTTCTTTCCAGTGCGGGTAGATCGTTCAGCCGCTTCTTCACTTCTACCAGGCGTCTGGCAGCATCATAGTTGAAGATCGTCAACACCCTTAGCTCTGGCGTAATAGTACTTGCAGGATTACGTAGATGCTGGTAAGTGCTCAGCAGCTTGTTGTTGAAATCATATTTGTTGGTTACGATATCGGTTCCACCATTGATATTGTCTGATAAGGTCTGCACCAGCCTGCCCTTGTTATCATAATAATTCGTGGTGATCAGCCACTGGTTCGTACCCAGCACCCTGACTTTGGTACCAGTGGTCCGCCCTTCTGTCATATTGGTAGTGGCCACTGCATCTGCGTTGAGATTAGTGCCGGCTTCTACTTTATTAACGTAGTTGGCATCATAGGCTTTTGCACCTGTCCAGCTATAGTTGTCGTAATAAGTGTAGGTCAGCATATCCACATTGTCTGTCGTTGGTGTCGGGTTGACAGCCACGATCTCATCACTGGTTCCATCAGCGGCTGTGGGGTCTATATATGCTTCAAACTCATCCGAAACGGCTGACTCGAATCCGGGCAAGAAAGTGACACTGTTACTGGCTTTATAGGTGTAGACGTTAATATCGCGGGTGCTCACGTCCAGGTCTCCTAGTTTAGATACGGTCACTCTATAGTCACCTTCACCCGACTGCAGATTCATTGTCTGTTGTAGTGTCTGACGGGTAGTGTTGCTATGATAGATGCCCGTCTTTTCAGGCCGATTAAGCTCGTCGTAGAAGGTCACCAGCCATTCAGCATTTCCCCGTTGATTGCCGTCACTGGTATATACCACCCTGTCTCTCGTATCATAAACCAAATGTACAGGGTCGGCGCCCGGCGCTTTTTTTACCGTCACCCGATTACGCTGATCGTATACATATTTGAAACAGAGCCCGTTTACAATGTCTGAATTTAATTGCCAGCTGCCATCAACTACTTCCACTGCTCTGGGCGACAATACACACCTGAGATTGCCCTGGTCATCATAAATGTAGTAGGTACAAAGCCAGCCGCTATGTGTCAGTCCCGGCGAAGCAGTTAACTGTACTTTCTTCAGGATAAGCCTGTCGTTTTTATCTTTATAAATGACCGTCTTGCTGCCATTCTCATCCACAGCTATTTCTTTTGTGAGTGTACCATCCAGGTAAGCTCCGGGAGAGGTTGGTATATCAGCTTCCGCGATTCCTATGTCCCATATTCTTACTCCTTCGGTTGCGGTGTTCACGAGGTACTGCTGTTCAGTGCCACGGTTGCTGCCCACCCAGCTGGCACCTGCAGGCAAAGTTTTGAAAACACGGTTAAGAGGAGTGTTCTCATAAATGCTTTTTTGATAGGCCGGCTCACCGGGGTATAATGACTGATGGAAGTCAGGCTGCTCTGTTTTAGCGGTGGGTTTATATTTTCCATCGGAAGCCGTCGCCGCACTATTAGTAGATACGTAGGAATACGGCAGGTAGTCCAGCGGTTCCCTTGAAAAATCGTCGTACTCATGCAGATTCACCACATCCTTCAGCTGTCCACCCTGCTGCTGGCTCACCTCCTGTAAAGGTCGGCCAAGGCCATCGTAATAACTGATAGAACGGAGCCGCTGGTTAACCGCCAGCTGATCTGCCTGGGATATAAGCTTTATTCCACTTGCCAGCACATCATCTGTTCTGATAAAATTACTTTTCTGTTCAGTGAAAAATGCAGGGTTTGTAACCCCAAACTGAAGTGTATTGCTGTAAGCTGCGTCGGGACCGCAAACAACCATTCTTCTGATGTAGGTAGTACCAGTTATAGCCGGTGCAGCTGTTGGGTAGGCGACACCAGTACCTATCGACTCCCAGGATGTGCCGTTCAGGCTTCGGTACCAGGTATAGGCATAGTTGGAAGGCAAACAAGTACCCTCTGATGCCGGCTTCTGAGTAATAAGTGGCTTGGTATTATTATCGACAGAGGTATTATCAATAAATATTGCACCGCCGTCGAGTGGCTTGATCGTAAATGTCAGCTCGTTGGTGAGGGCAAAAACACCGCTGCAGGTAACACGCCTCCTGATCTTTGTAGGACCGGTAAGCAGCGGTGCACTGGCGGGATAACTGACACCTGCCCCGATGGATGTCCATGTTGTGCCGCCATCCACCGATCTTTCCCACTGGTAGGTAAGCGTACCGCATGTGCTGCCACTACCTGCCGTTTGAGTGATCACAGGCGCTGTATTATATGTGACAGCTGTTTGCGCAGTGGCAATGGAGCCGGGAAACATGGGATTATTCACATTCACCGTTACCACGTTGGAATACCTGCTTAACGCACTGGTGAATACCATCCGCCTGTAATAGGTAGTTTGTGGCGGAGAAACCGGGGTATAGTTCTGACTGCTGGCGCCTTCTATCGTTGTAAAAGGGCCGTCAACTGACAAAGCGCTCTCCCAGGAATACCCGAAAAAGGAAGGCGTACAAGTTCCGCCGGTCAAGCCTCCCCCGGTAATTGTCTGTGGTGTGGCGGCAAAGTTGATGGTTTGCTGGGCGGGCGCTAATGTGCTATTGGCAGTAAGCAGCATTACACTTAGCGAAGCGCTGCCTTTACCAGATACATTCAGGGTAACGCCGCCCGAGCCACCGGTAAAGTTGACGGTTATAGTGGGAACGCCCTTCCCGGAAATACAGCTGTTGCTACTGTTCACCAGATGCCCGCCGATTACACACCAGCTGAAGTCGTCGGATGATGACCAGTTACCTGAAACAGTATACATGTATGTTGCATCTTCACCTATCACAGCGCAGGTTTGTCCGCTGATGGTGATGTTCTGGGCGTATATCGATGTTATGGATAATGCCAACAAACAGGCTGTTACCAGGGATCTCTTTAAGAAGGTAAGAAACATATAATAGACATTGTACGGGATAATAACTAGTTTTCCTTTATTGCTGACTGTTATACTGGTAATTCACATACCTGATGATATCCTTGTTCTGGTTACGGATCAGCTTCAGCCTGTTATAGCTGTCATACTCATAGTAGGTAACCATATTATCCGGGCCACAGATAGCAGTTACACCCAGGCCGGGCTGATAGCAATAGGTGGTCATCTGCGCTTTCTGGGGGTACAAGCGTACCTCGTCGATATAACCGGAACCAGAAATTGTGACCGATGATGTATTGGCAACCGTTACTTCACGGTAGGTCCATCCGTCCACTGTGCTGCCCGTAATGCTACTGACGGATGTGCCACCGCTTACGCTCACGCTTGCTCCTGATTTGTACCAAAAGGAAACAGTATATTGTTTGGTGGAATTCAACCCTGACTTCGACAGGCTCTTACCGCTCAGCGCATGACATACACCGCCGGTAATAGACGTGGCATCCGCAGTTTGTCCGTAGGTGTAATTCCAATTACCTTTTCCGTCAGCTTCGAAGCTGGTATAGGCAATTTCTCCCGCGCCAGCATTTTCCACTTTTGCGATCGCCAGGCGGTTATTATAGCCCCATATGACTGATGCAGCGCCGCCAGCAGCAGAGATGTACTGCAGGAGATTATCGTTAGCATCGTATTCGTTGAAACTGATCTCCGTTTCCGGCGCATTGGCCATTGTAGCAGTTTTAACGGTAAGCGGTTCAATGATATTTCCCGGCCAGGATTTATAGTCAGTTAATGTTTGGCTGATGGTAGTACCATTCAGCGTAGTGATTTCCCTGGCCTTTTCTGAAATCATATTCCGGCTGATCATATCGGTATAAGGCGTTGTACTGCCTGCTGCTACCATCTCATGTGGGTATTTATTTGTAGTAAGCACTACCTTACCCTTGCTGTCTGTCTCCTGTTGACGGGTGACCTGCTGGTGTGCAAAATTATCATAGAAGTATTCCGTACTTACGGTAGTCATTTTGTTGGGATCAAACTCGTCATATACCACTATTTCCTCTTTGGTCAAGTGATTATCATCTGACCGGATTGCATAATCGGTGTAAAGGAAGTTATAGGAGTCATTTACTGCGTTGCAGCCGTTAGCTGGATCGTAGGGGCTTAAGGGCACATCGGTGCCTCCGCCCGCATCGGCAGTAGTATGTTTGTCGGCGACTAAAGCCACGTAGTCGTAGAATTGCTCCTGGAAAGCGCTGTAGCTATACCTGTTCGCGGTAACCGGAGCGTATTGTCCGACGGCATCCCGTTTATAAACGGCTTTTTCCGTCACTTTTCCTCTGTCAAAAGAGTAATTGGTAACGATAGGCCGTCCTACAAAGGAAGCGGTGGTGAGCGCATCGGACCGGTCAGTAAATTTGTATACTGTTTTACCGGCGTTGTTTGCTTTATCACCGTTGTACACGGTAACGAGCGGATACACCACCGCTGCTGCATCAAAAGGTTCAATATCCAGCGAAGGAGTGGCAACAAAGGTCCTTACTCTCTTCTGGCTGGCTAAGCCCATGCAGTGAGCGGGGCCTGCCGTTGTGTACATTTTGGCGGTACGTGTAGTCTGGAAAAAGTTGTTCTCCAGGATAAAGTTCTCCCGCCCGTAACCGTTATCTCCATATTGATAGCTAGTAACAGTAGGTGTGCCTCTAACACCATCAGTACTGCTTATCTTGCTCACACGCAGTCCTCCGGCATATTTAATATTATTTTGGTTATCCTGGTATTTATTGGTTTCAAATTCAAACTCCGTATAACCACCTGTAGGATAATAGATCTTTTTTAACATATATGCCTGCATAAAAGCCGGGTCCGGGTCCCTGCCATTGTCCGTGCTGCTGCCGATAGTGATTGTGGAATTACCTGTGGCGCCACCTGCGGTAAAAGGTATTTGTATACGCGGAACCAGGGTATTATTGGTTTTGCCGTTATAATATCCCCAATAGTCCCTTGATTTGGAAATTTTCCGGGGAAGCTGTACGTCGGTGTTGTACTCAAACCGGTACATTTCCATCACTATCCCACCTTTGTCCATGACAGCCATGGAATCGAGCCGGAGGCGGTAGGTAAAGTCATTATAAAAATAGCTTTGGTAAAATTTGATCTGTTTCAGCACCTGGTATTGCCCGGTAGCACTATTAATGTTGTACACTTTAATACCGGTTAATAATTTATCGCCGAGATAACTATCCTGCCGGTCGGCAGTGGATTGTTCGAACACGAGCTTCCCATTTGGGAATGTGATCTCATTGGACAGCTGCTGGGTAGTATTTGCAGAATAGGTGGTATTATAGGACATTCCCTGATCGTAGTTATATCCTGGATCAGTTGTAAACTTACTCACGTTATCGTTAACGATGATATAGTCCATCTCGTCATAGGCTGTTTGGCCGCTACGGGAGGTATAGGTAAAGTTGATAGTGTCCCTGTAGTTCGATGACACCATCTGCTCCAACATCCAGGCTGTTTTAGCATAGGTATTGGTAGACCCTGAGTACGCATTGGAGCTTTCAACCGCAGTGGCGCCAAATTTGTATTTAGCACCGGTTTCGTCGAGCAGGTCAAACGATATTTGGCTGTTGGCAATGGTCTTATTGATAACTACCGGTTCATAAGGCATGAGCACCGGTTTGTAGCTGTCGCGTTGATTAAAGAAAAAACTGCCGCTATGCCCGGGCATGTTATAGGCGAATATATCCGGTTCCATATCATAGGAGCCATTCCTGATCAGGTTCAGCACGTCCAACCCCGTCTGCGTAAAGGGATCAATATCGGCAGCTTTTAAGATATGGGCACCGCTTAAATAGTTACCCTGCAGCTCATCGGGCCCGCCCATCAGCTTGCGGGATATTAAGCCGCCGGCATTTATTGACCAGCCCAGGCCTACCCATGAAGCATTGTCTGTAATCTTGATGCCGGAAGCATGGTACTTCAAGGATACAGGTACTTTCAAGTCGCCCGCCTGCACTTCATATAGGGGAATGGAGATATCAGGAACCCCCGTGAACAGGTTCACTTCATATACCCCATAACGTATAAATGCGCTGGTATTAGGAGCCTGTGGAGTGATCTTCGGCAGGTACCTGGTACTCTGCGCGACAATACGGGGCATAAACAACAGGAATAGAATCAGTATGCAGTAACAGCTTTTCGCTTTCATGTGTGTGTGTATTAGAATGCAAGCCTTATTATACGGGATGTTATTTGTTTTCGAGCGCCTGAAGTCTGGCTTCCCGCAGGGCGTCTTTTTTCTGCAGTACATCGATTGTTTTCTGCTGTTCAATGAGGTAAAGGGTGAGCTCTTCTACTTTCTGCAACAGCTTCTGGTTCATCTCTCCCAGATCCAATCCTTCTTTTTTCACTTCTGCAGCTGAAGGTATCTCAGGTAAGTGTTGGTTCTCTTTAATATACTGCTCCACCTGGAACAATGAGAGCAGCTGATAGTCCTGCCGGAATACATAGTCGGGCCATGTTTCCTGGGTCACCTTTACTCTGCGGGCTGCGATCGTTCCTTCAACTGCTAATTTATAACTACTGGTATTAGTAGTACCTATGCCCACATTACCACTCGGATCTATCCTCATTCTTTCCGTACCGTTATTGGTGGAAAAAGACAGGAATCCTCCCAGAGAGCTTCCTCCCCTGTGGAAGTTGATAGAACTATTCAAGTCGCCATAGAACCTGTGCTGAAGCGAAAAAGAGGCACCGTTAACAACGGTGGAATTCAAGGCCTGTACCCCGACAAAAGTACCGGCGCCGGTGGCGTCACCTTCCGGCAACCTTGCTAAAATGCTATGGATAGCATTGACGGTAGCTGGTGTAACGTCAAGGGGAGCACGTGGCGCAGCTGTGCCAATACCTAGCCTTCCCTGTATGAGAATAGGGTCGAGCGTCGTGGTGAATGGCTGCACATTGGAGACATCTTCATCATGTACAAGGATCAGCGTTGGAGCCTGCGTATAACCGGTGAAGGAGAAGCTTATCAAAGTTGAACCGTTAGCGATACTAACCGCCATGTAGCTTTCGCCGTTATAGGTAAGTGTTACCAGCGTAGCGGGCTCATTGTAAGATACAATACTACCCCGGTTAGTGGTATAAGCGCTGGCCGTATTTACTTCAACCGTCCATTTGCGGTTTGAGGAAACTGCGTTGCCCCGTACACCAGTGATCTTACCCATTACATAGCCATCCGGCATGGGCGAACCGTTATATGCCTTGTGCAATAGAATGTAGTTTACTCCTTGTGCATCCTCGGTTTGTCCAGATATCATCAAATTCTCCTGATAAGTACGGACCTGCGCATGAGTTGAAAAAGTGATGAATGATAGCAACATCACTGCAGCTAGTCGAAATGTTTTATTCATAAGTAAAGCGTTTAAAAATTATACCCCAGCCTTAATTTTATAGGGTCTGTTCTGGGTACATGCTGGTTATATAGAAAATCATACAGAAGAATAATATTACCTTTCAGCTTAGTGCTTACTTTGTACTTCTTGCTGATACCTAACAGCGCACTCCCCTGCCAGTTACTAATGTCCTTCAACTGGTCTGTATTAGTAAATGCGGCATTATAGTTCTCTTCAAAGCCACCATTGACGTAAAAGGAACCTTTCAGCTTCCAGTCCAGGAAAGAACGCAGGCCCAGGCCCTGGTGGGAAAAACGGATGTTATTAAATCCTGTGCCCAGACCAAGCTTATAAGCGGCTCCCAGACCTGCGCTACCATTCTTATGGAACTTGTAAGCTACCTGTCCGGCAATATCACTGGTGGTAGGAAAATATTGCGTGGAGCGTGCAAACTGCATGTTGCCGCCGAATTCCAGCCTTTGCAGAAAGCTTTTGGTCTTCATTTCATTGGGCTTGAAGCCGGGCATATCTGCCGCATTGTCCACATCGGGAAATTTATCTTTCAGTTCGTTGAAGCGTTCGCGTGCCGCTGACATCTGCTGACTTACCGCAGCCTGGGCGTTAGGGCCTCCCCCACCCAGCCGCTGCTGAATAAGCTGCTCGACCTGGGTACGGGTTTGCAGTCCTTCCAGGTTGGCTGCGGAACCGGCGGCGGAGAAATTAAATAAGCCCGCCAGCTGGGAATTCTTTTGCAGGAAATCATTATAAGCAGGTACTTTCTTCAGAATCTCCAGCGCTTTGGCCTCTGCTTTCTTTTTATCCTTCAGCAGTTCTTTATATTCTTTGAGCTGCTGTCCGTAATAGTAGGCTTCTTTATTGAATTTCTCCAGGTCTTTGGTAAAGCCGGTATATTGCGCCAGCTGCTCTTTGAGCTGCTGCTTCCTTTCCCGGATGTAGGCCTTGATCTGTTCTGCCTGTTGCAATTGTGCCTGCAGCTGTTGTACGTTTTGCAGGGAGCCGTTTACTTTATCCTGCAGGGCTTTGGACTGGCCGCCTAATGATTTGGCGTCTTTGAGAAAGGACAGGGAGTTTTGCAGAGTGTCCAGGTAACCGGTGTAGCCAGCGCCCAGTTTGGAGGGATCGTATTTGCCCGCCTTTTGTTTTAACCTGGACTGCAGGTTACCCATAGAATCGATCGAGCGGGAAAAGATGTTCTTTGCCGCAACGGAATCTATTTTTGCCAGCCTGTCCTGCATTTTCTTTTCCTGGCGGGCCAGGCGTTCCAAGGCTTTCTGAGAGCGCTTGTTCACCTGTTTTTCAAAGTGACGGGATTTACCGCTCACCTGGGAAAAATATTTATCAGGGAGCTGCTGTAGCTGCCGCGTGGTGCTGTCCTGCGCATACACGGCGGTTGCAGTAACCAAATAAACAATAATCAGGTATAGTATTCGCATAGGGATTGACAATTATTTTTTTACAGCTTTCATTTGCGTCATTTCAGCTTCCAGGGCTTTCAGCCGGAGGAGTACAGCTTCATGTTCTTTTTGCTGTTGTATCTGGTATAGTGTGAGTTCTTCTATCTTCTGCAGGAGCCTCCTGTTTATTTCTCCGAGATCGAGGCCATCTTTTTCCACTTCAGCGGCAGAGGGTATCTCAGGCAGATGCTGGTGGGCTTTGATGTAATTTTCTACTTCGTTCAGGGATGGTAGTTTATAAGCAGGATGGAACACGTAATCAGGCCAACCGGTTTGTGTTACCTTCACCCTTTTTGCAGATATGTCTCCAGCTACGGCCAGTTTGGTCTGAGGATTGCCAGTGCCAATGCCTACATTGCCGCCACCATTTGCCATTATTATATGTCCATCGGAACCGATGTTCATGTATAGTTTATTGTCAGAGCCGTTAGGGTTGCTCTCTATGTCCAGATATCCCTCGTTGCTACCCCTGATTCGTCCGCCGGTAGTAGCGCCAAAAGTAGTCCAGTCATTATAGGCGTTCCCAAATGTGGCTGCTACTCGGGTACCATCGCCGAGGATATTCACTTTTGCTACATGCAGGCCTGCCTGTGGCGCAGTAAGGCCAATTCCCACGTTACCATCTTTATTCCAGATACCGGCCGGCATGAAAACGTCACCGGCAAACCTATTCTTGTAGGCTACCTGTAATTGAGCAGTGCCCGTTAAAGCTTCATCAGCCGTTACCCAACCCTGATAGTTCGCCAAAATATCTGCTGTCCTGCCTTCAGCATATGCGCGGATACTCATGCGAAGAAAATAATCCTTGCTGTTGATAAAGATCACCACTTTGCCACTTTCATTAGCCAGGTATACAGGCGGGGTATAGGAGCCAAATGAGGCTATCGTAGCGTTAATGAAAGCTCCGCCAAAAATGTAATAGTTGAGTATTAAGCCTATACTCGCGGGGGTGGCGGTACTGGAATAATTATACCCTTCCAGAATAATAGTAGGCATCTGACTGCCATCTGTAAACGGCAGGTTGGTCTTTATCTTGATACCATTCACCGGAGTACCATTGAAGTAATAAGTATCTATCACACCGGTAACGGCTTGCGCATTAGCAAATGCAGCAATAAGCATAAGGCATAGGGAAAACAGGAGCTTTCTCATAAATCAATATTTATCTTAAAATTTATCTTGACAAAATTGCATTCACAGTACGCATACTATCTGCATTCACACAGGATATCGCTACAAAAAAATGTAACATGAGAACAAGGTATAGTCGATGCATATAAGTTCGGGTTACAACATTCGGGGCGAAAAATACATTACTTTTTTAGTTCAGGAAGAAAACTTTTGTGTTAAATGTATTGATTATCAAATATTTCAAATAAGATAAATTGTAAATATATGCTTACCTATGTCCCTATTTGAACGTGATTGTTCCGGCATCCACAAGGCTGTCGAATCTCGATATGCCGTATTGCCTGAAATCATTCTGCTGCCAGTAAGGATCTGATGATGGTATATCTTTTTCTTTATTGCCAGGGATCAAAAAATGAACGTAGAAATAGTGTTGCTTACTGGTTGTATTGGTTTTGTCAACCCGGCTGAGATACCTGGTGCGACTTGTAATTTCTTTACCGTGCTGGTAGACCTTCACCCATAGATCTTTCCCGGACCGAACATAATGAGCGGGGACATAAGCGATGCCGCTTTCGTTCACTAAATACCGTCCTTTGGACGAAAGGTTAAATTTAAACCCTGCGGTATCCTTTACCGGGATAACATAGCACCATCCACTGTAACCTTCCGGAACCTCCACCTTGGCGGTATTGAAGATCAGAGAACAGCCTGCACAAGAGAAGAAGGCCAACAATAAATAAAGGGTGTTTTTTCGTAGCATCGCTGCAGTTTCTTTTCCTATCCTCATAACAAGATGAGTTGAAAAATGTTTACTATCTAAAATACTCCCTTTTTTTATCATTTATACCGATTTTTTTCGTTAACTTCCTCATAAACAATGATTCCCCAATCGTATGGATGCTGATCCAAATTATACCTTGCAACACACATGTTAGAAATGATAATTGTTAATTCGCAATAGTTCGTTATTTTTAATTATAATAAAAAACGCTAATCCCCGGCTCAACCAAAACAAAATTCTACATTTTATGAAGAACTATCTTACAACCTGTTTGTGTTCAGTCCTATTTTTACTAAACCTATGTTCAGTAGTACAGGCACAACAACAGACCACCATCACCGGCGCTGTTACTAATAGTCTCAACGGGGAAAAAATGCCCGGTGTAACCGTTAGCGTTAAGGGCACTTTATCCGGTACCATTACCGACAACAGCGGTAATTTCAAGCTGAATACCTCCCGGGACCTGCCGTTTACCCTCGTATTTTCTTACGTTGGGTTCAAAAGCGAAGAAAGGATCGTTACCAGCGCCAATGAGGCCGTCAACATACAGCTGACCTCTACCGAGGTACTGGGACAGGAAATAGTAGTGGCTGCCAGCCGTGTAGCGCAAAACATCCTGCAATCGCCGGTATCCATCGAGAAACTGGACTCCAGGGCCATTAAGGCTTCTCCCGCTCCTACCTTCTACGATGCACTGGCCAATATGAAAGGCGTGGAACTGAGCACCCAGAGCCTTACCTTCAAATCGTTGAACACAAGGGGATTTGCCAGCAATGGTAATATACGTATGGTGCAACTTATAGATGGTATGGATAACCAGGCCCCGGGCCTGAACTTCTCCGTGGGCAACATCGTAGGCATCACCGAGCTGGATATGGATAATGTGGAGCTGCTGCCCGGCGCCTCTTCCGCCCTCTACGGGCCAAATGCGCTGAACGGCATTGTGCTGATGAACAGTAAGAACCCTTTCCAGTATCAGGGCCTTAGCGCCAACGTAAAATCAGGTATACTCTCTGAGCCCGGCCGCAGTAAATCGTCTACCGGGTATTACGACGTGACCCTGCGTTACGCCAAGGCTTTTAATAACAAGTGGGCTTTCAAGGTGAACCTGGGCTATCTTTCAGCAGACGACTGGCAGGCATATGACGACCGCGACCAGAGCATCCTGAACGGGTATAACCTGACGAGCGGCAACCGTAGCACTAATCCCGCTTACAACGGTGTGAACATTTATGGGGATGAGACCAATGTGAATATGAAATCAGCGCTGAAGGCCGCTGCCTTAACGCCTAACAACCCGCTGGGTCAAGGTATTGCAGGATTATCCGCCGCCACCGGAGGAGCCATCACGCCGCAGATGATCTACAATTCCATTATGCCGGACAGCGCCCGGTCTTTTGTATCGCGCACTGGTTATGACGAAGGTTCACTGGTGGACTATAAAACCAAGAATCTGAAGGTGAACGCTGCGCTGCATTACAAGATCCGCGAAAACCTGGAGGCTTTTATACAAGGCAGCTATGGTTATGGTACAACGGTGTACACCGGTGCAGACCGCTACTCCATCAAGAATTTCAAAATGGGCCAATATAAAGCAGAACTGAAGGGTAGCAATTTCTACGTTCGCCTGTACACTACACAGGAAAGAGCGGGTGACAGCTATGCAGGAGGCGTGCTTGCACAAGGTATCAATGAAGCATGGAAGCCTAGTACCACCTGGTTCCAGCAATATTTCGGCACCTATGGAGGCGCTTCTCTCCAAACTTTCGCCACTGCCTTCCAGCAGGCGCTTGGCGCGGGACAAAACCCTGCACAAGCCTATGCTACCGCTACCGCCGCTTCTCAGAACAATGCTACCGCATTCCATAACGCCGCCAGGGCCAAAGCAGACAGCGGACGCCTGATGCCCGGCACGGCCGCCTTCAACGCCGCCGCACAAAAGGTAAAAGATAAAGCCATCCCCGGCGATGCCACCGGCGTAGGCGCCAAGTTCCTGGACAAAACCAACCTGTACCAGGCTGAGTTCATGTACAACCTGAGCGATCATATTTCCTTTGCTGAAATACTGGTAGGCGGTAACTACCGCGTTTATGCGCTGAACTCTGATAAATCATTGTTCGCTGTGGATGACGACGGTAAGGAATTCCGTATCCATGAGTGGGGCGGTTACCTGCAGGCATCCAAAAAAGTAATTGACGATCACCTGGCGCTGACTGGCTCTGTTCGTTATGACAAGAACGAGAACTTTGCAGGCCAGTTCACCCCCCGCGTTACAGCGGTATATACTTTCCTGAAAACACATAATATCAGGGCTTCTTACCAGACAGGTTTCCGTATCCCTACCTGCCAGGACCAATATATAGACCTGGCCACTCCACAGGCGCGCCTGATAGGCGGGCTGCCCTTCCTGCTGGAACGCCATGGACTGAAGAGCGGGCCGGTATATACACTGGAGTCCGTTCAGGCAGGCCATCCGCAGCAATACCAGTTCAAAGAGTTCAAACCGGAGAAGATCATTGCCTGGGAAGCCGGCTATAAAGGCCTGTTTGCCAACAAAGTGCTGGTAGACGCTTATGTTTATTACAATACTTTCAAGGATTATAACGGTATCCAGCTGCTGGTACAACCTACCGGGCCCAGCACGCAAAATATCTACTCTATACCCGTGAACCTGGATGAGAATATTAAATCCTGGGGATGGGCTTTAGGCATAGATTATGCCCTGCCACTCAATTTTGTGATAGGTGGAAACGTTTCATATAACAGGCTGCTGGATGAAGATAAATTCGGCGCTGCTGTAATGTACAATACGCCTAAAATACGTTATAACCTGTATGGCGGTAACCGTAATATTGCCCATTCCAATATCGGCTTTAACGTGACCTATCGCTGGCAGGACAGCTTTGTATGGCAATCTTCTTTCGTAGGACCGGTAGTAAGAACGCTGGCGCTGAGCGAGATCCCGTCTTACGGCAGCCTGGATGCACAGGTGACCAAGCTGTTCCCGAAAGTAAAGACCACCCTGAAGATCGGTGGCGCTAACGTGCTTAGAAAAACATACACTCAATCATGGGGTAACCCGGTAGTAGGCTCACAATGGTACGCCTCGCTGGGGTATAACCTCTAATACTTACTCACCCGCTTAAATTGGCGAAGCCCCCCGGCATAAACCGGGGGGCTTCTATTTGTTGTAACCCCCAACCGGAGTTGGGATATCTTGATGCCCGAAGGCTTAAACGTTAAACCTGAAATGCATTACATCACCATCGGCCACGATGTACTCCTTGCCCTCTATCCTTAAACGGCCGTTATCACGGGCGCCGGATTCTGAACCGTATTTCACGAAATCATCGTAGGAGATCACTTCCGCCTTGATGAAGCCTTTCTCAAAGTCGGTATGGATCACGCCTGCTGCCAGCGGCGCTTTCCAGCCGCGGTGGATGGTCCAGGCACGTACTTCCTGCACGCCGGCGGTGAAGTAGGTGATCAGGTTGAGCAGTTTATAGGCGGAGCGGATCAGGCGGTTCAAACCCGGTTCGGTGAGTTTATATTCTTCGAGGAAGAGCTGCTTGTCGTCCGGATCTTCCATTTCAGAGATCTGGGCTTCGATGGAGTTGTTCATGATGATCACCTCGGCGTTCTCGGCCTTTACAGCTTCCTGCAGGGCCTGGGAGAACTTGTTGCCGGTGTGCAGGGAAGCTTCATCCACATTCGCTACGTAGAGCACGGGCTTTTCTGTTAAGAGGAAAAGGTCGGCAATAGCGCTGCGGTCTTCCTTGCTCAGGCCCAGCTCACGGATATTACGGCCCTGCTCCAGGCATTCCTGGCACTGTTTCAGGATCTCGAATTCCTTTTTAGCCTTGGGATCGCCCCCGGTTTTGGCCATCTTTTCCGTGCGGGCAACTTTCTTTTCCACTGTTTCCAGGTCTTTCAGCTGCAGCTCGGTATCGATGATGCCTTTATCACTTACGGGATTGATGGGGCCTTCCTCCCTTAATATATTTTCGTCTTCAAAGCAGCGGATCACGTGAACGATGGCGTCCACTTCGCGGATATTGGCCAGGAACTTGTTGCCCAGGCCCTCGCCTTTGCTGGCGCCTTTTACCAGTCCGGCGATGTCCACAAACTCGATAGTGGTAGGTACTACCCTTTCCGGCTTCACCAGCGATTCCAGTTTGGCCAGGCGCTCGTCCGGTACATCTACCAGGCCAACGTTGGGCTCAATGGTACAGAACCGGTAGTTACTGGCCTGCGCTTTGGCGCTGTTACTAACCGCGTTAAATAAAGTTGATTTTCCAACATTCGGCAATCCTACTATTCCTGCTTGCAACGCCATTTTAAAAAATTTGCCCGCAAAGATAGGGAAAATTTGAATAAATAAGTCGATGGTCCATAGTCCATGGTCCATAGCGTATTCCGGCTTAAATTGTATACTTAGTGTATACTTTTATACCGAAAGACAATTTACCTTACGGATTATGCCATGGACCATGGACTATCGACTATTTTTAATTTACGATAATAGCTGTTAGATTTGACGGATATAAAGTATAAAATAACTGTATATCACCATGGACTATCGACTATGGACCATGGACTACTTACTAACCACAACTTATGGCATTAAACTACGTTTGGATCGCATTTTTCCTGGTAGCGTTTGTAGTAGCGCTTTACCGCCTGATCTTCCTGCATGACACGGCGGTGTTCGCCAATGTGATGACAGGCATGTTTGACAGCGCTAAAACAGGGGCGGAAATATCCCTGGGGCTGGCGGGCATCATGACCTTCTGGATGGGGATCATGCGGATTGGGGAAAAAGCAGGTATGATCAATCTTTTTGCCCGGGCGGTGAACCCCTTCTTTTCGAGGCTGTTCCCCCAGGTACCCAAACAACACCCGGCCATGGGCTCTATCGTGATGAACTTTTCGGCCAATATGCTGGGACTGGATAATGCCGCCACCCCGGTAGGGCTGGAAGCCATGAAACAGCTGCAGGAAGTGAACCCGACCCCGGAAACGGCAACCAATGCGCAGATCATGTTCCTGGTGCTGAATACGGCGGGCATGACCATTATCCCTACCTCGGTGATTGCCATGCGCCTGGCCAATGGCGCCGCCAACCCGGCTGATATTTTTATTCCTACTGTAATAGGCACTTTTATTTCCTTCATGAGCGGAGTGATAGCGGTAGCGCTGTACCAGCGCATCAACCTGTTTAACCTGCCTTCCCTTGTATTCTTTGGCGGTTTCGGACTGGTGATGTTCGGGCTCTTCAGCTGGCTGCATAATATGCCGCCTGCAGAAGTGGCTACTTATACGGGGCTGCTGGGCGGCCTTGTGATCTTCTCTGTGATCGTTTCCTTCCTGGTGCTGGGTTTTGCAAAGCGCATCAATGTATATGAAACCTTTATTGAAGGCGCCAAAGACGGCTTCAAGACGATCGTGATGATCATCCCCTACCTGGTGGCCATCCTGGTAGCTATCAGCGCTTTCAGAAGCACGGGTTGTATGGACTACGTGATCCAGGGTATTGGCGGCTTTTTTGCCATGCTGGGTGTGAATACGGACTTTGTACCGGCCTTACCCGTGGGGCTCATGAAGACACTGAGCGGCGGCGCTGCCCGGGGCCTGATGGTAGAGGCCATGCAACATTACGGCGCCGATTCTTTTGTAGGCCGGCTGGCCTGTATTATGCAAGGATCCACCGAAACTACGTTCTATATACTGGCAGTTTACTTTGGTTCCGTTAATATCAAGAACACCCGCTATGCCCTGACCTGCGGGCTGATCGCTGATTTTATCGGAGTAGTTGCAGCCATCATATTAGGGTATATATTTTTTCATTAATTGTGTATCTTGGCGCCGCACCCACCATGCACCACGTTCTTAACCTTATAAATTCTGTTGACTAGTTCTATGAAAAAGTCACTTCATGAAGACTGGATTGCAGTCATTATCGCATTTCTTACCATTGCATTGGTGTGTTCCGGCTTAAAGCCCGCTCTTCCTAAATTTTCTGCCTGGGCCGATGGGACCGGGTTCCTGGCGCAGATCAGCAGCCCTTCCCTACTGCAACAGATTGGTATCTTATTTATCTGGGTACTGGTAAGCCTGGTGCTGGCCCGTTTGCTGGCCGGAGACGCGCAAGTTGTTAAACTGGCCATCAGCCTGTTGGGTATTATAGTGATCACGTTGATCGCTCAGTTGATCACCAGTAATAAATTCTTCAAAGACCTGGGTATCGAGGTAGTGTTGTTCAGCCTTTTGTTAGGACTGCTGATCAATAATGTACTGGGCGTACCTGCCTGGCTGAAACCCGCTATACAAACAGAATTGTTTATCAAGATCGGCCTGGTGCTGCTGGGCGCTAATGTATTGTTCCAGGATGTGATCAATGCCGGAGGCCTGGGCATCATACAATCCGTAGTGGTGGTATTCTCCGTATGGTATTTTACCTTCTGGCTGACCAAACGCCTGGGACTGGATGATGAGTTCCGGATGATGATCTCCAGCGCCGTGTCTATCTGCGGCGTATCGGCAGCTATCGCCACTTCAGGGGCCATAGAGGGCGATAACAAGAAATTGTCGCATGTGATCTCCCTGGTACTGATCATCGCGATCCCTATGATGCTGTTCATGCCCTATATCGCTATCTGGGCCGGCATGACGCCTGCTGTAGCGGGCGCCTGGCTGGGCGGCACCATTGATACTTCCGGCGCCGTGGTAGCAGCAGGCACCCTGCTGGGGGATGAAGCCCTGAAATATGCAACGCTGGTGAAATTCTCACAGAACGTATTATTGGGACTGGCGGCTTTCTTTATTTCCGTTTACTGGACCCTTAGCAAGAAAGAAGTAAGTGCAGATAAAAAACCGGGATTGAACACCATCTGGGAACGCTTTCCTAAGTTCGTTCTTGGATTTGTGCTGGCCTCCCTCCTGTTCTCTTTTGTGTTACCAGCCGGCGTGGTAAGCGGCGCCAAAGGCAGCCTGAAAGAACTGCAGACCTATTGGTTTGCACTGGCGTTTACGTGTATAGGACTGGAAACGAAATTCACGGATATATTTAAGATGGAGAATGGACGGCCTGCTATAGCGTTTATTATCGCGCAGCTGTTCAATATTTTCTTTACGCTGGTGATGGCGTATTTGGTGTTTGGAAGGCAATAGCATTTGTTTGAAAGTTTGAGGGTTTGAGGGTTTAAGGGTTTGAAGGTAACAGGACATTTCCTGAAACCTTCAAACTTTCAAACGCTCAAACCCTCAAACTTTTTTTACTGGTCCCACCACAGCTTATCTGACAAGGCTCCCACCGCAGGCACATTGCCGGAGTTCTTCGTTACTTCCGATGTGGGATAAGCCACACGACGAATGAAGGTAGGCAGTACTGCGTTCTGCGGCATTTTGAAATCAGTATACTGGTAGTCCATACGGCGAATGTCGGTCCAGGCCTCGGGGTTGAGGAACATGGCTACATATTTTTCCTTCATGATCAGGGCCAGTGTGAGGTTGACCGCACCTACACTTACAACAGGATTGTTCACATAGGCGTCGCGGTTAGCGGTGCTTACTCCCAGCTTGTCCATATGTGCACGGATGCCATCCAGGTAAGCGGCGTATGCCGTTGCGCGGTCGCCTGCACGGAAGGCGGCTTCTGACTGGATAAATTTACATTCCGCATAGGTAATAATCAGCAGCGGAGCGCCTCCTTTGGAGTAAAAGCCTGTGCTGGAAGAAAGATAGCTTTCTTCCGCATCAGTACCGGAGCCAATCCTGCCTGCCCCGTTGATGGTTCCGCGATAGTCACCAAACTTAGTGAGGGTGGCGATCAGCGGTAAGCGGGGATCGAAAACGCCGAAGGTGCTATCGTTGGTGGCCGCTACGAAATGTGTGCTGAGCCAGGCATCCAGGGAATTGTTGTCGTTATTGAAGGCGGCCTGGTTCCAGGGGCTGCGCGATTGGAACTGGGTCAGCTGCATGTCATCTGTGTTACCGGTGTAGGCCTGACCAAGGGCAGCCAGTACATTGGCAGGACTATAATCCGTTTTTTTGCTGGTGCGGTTCAGCAGGCGGGCTTTCAGCGCATAGGCGCTTTTCTTCCAGGCGTCTGCACTGCCGTGATGCAGGAGATCTTTGGTGGCATCAAGCAATATTTTGCCGTCGGTACGCTCCAGGGAGGCAATGCCCTGGTTGATGAGGGAGAGACAGGTATCATATATCCCCTTATCGGTGTCGTAATGCGGTTGAATATAGTTGCCGCTGAGCGCTTCGCTGTAAGGTACTGCGCCCCAGATGCCATTGATGATACTCAGGTTCAGGGCCATCATCACCCGGGCGGCTCCGGCATGCTGGAAAGCGCCAACGGAATCTGCAGCGTGGGCCAGGTCATACAGATCGCTCATGGTGTTGTAGACGCCTGTCCAGGTGGAGGTGTAGTCTACTTCATCATAGGTGTCTGTTCCACTGCCGGCACTGGGAGAAGCCAGGTATTGTGCAAAATAGGAGGTGAAATCTCCTGTACGATATACCGTATACCCAGTATTGTACGTGGTACTGGCCAGCAGCCCGTTGATGGGCGGGTTGACAGCTATGTTTGGATTTTCGTTCACATCCAGGTACTTCTTACAAGCAGCAAAGGCGGTCAGCAGTCCGAAGGAGGTGATATATAAGATGAGTTTTTTCATGGTCCGGTGCATTAAAAAGTGACATTAATAGTGGCTAAGAAACTCCGCACGGCGGGATAGGTGAACCCGGAAAATGCATCTGCATTGCTGGCGGCATTTGCAGAGCTGGATTCAGGATCAAAGCCGGTATAATCTGTATGCAGCCACAGGTTATTACCGGTGAGGGTAATATTGGCGCCGGTAATGAATTTGGTTCTTGTCAGTAGTTTTGAAGGAAGCTGGTAGGAAAGGCTCACATTACGTAAACGTACCCACGAAGCGTTTTCGATGAAGGCTTCGGTGATGCCCCTGTAAACGCGACGGTAAAATCCATCCGTATAGTCCCTGCCGTCGGGACCAACTCCCTGGCCGAGGTATACCGGCATATCATTCGGCTTTCCATCGGCGTAAACGCCTTCGAACACCTTGGTCTGATCGCGGTTCTCTGTCATTTTTGAAGCACCAAAGGCAGCCATGAAATTGGCGAACTGGTTGTATTTCTTTACACCTTGTCTTACATCAAACATGAAGGACAGCCCAACGCCTTTATAGGAAAATGAATTGGTGATCGCACCGATCCAGGAGGGTTGTGTATTGCCCAGGTATTTCTGCGTGGTGTTAATAACAGGGAAGCCACGGAGGCCGCCGGTACTGTTGATCAGGATCGGACGGCTCTTGTCTATCATCCTGGGGTCTTCAGTGTCTGTGCCATAGTAGCGGGCGTAGCTGCGGCCAAAGATGGCGCCCACCGGTAATCCCACAATGTACTTCTGGGTAGCGCTGGAGCTGGAATAACCGAACTGTGAACCCACGATCACTTCATCTACTCCTTCGCGTAATGATAATACCTTGTTACGGTTGGTGGAGAAATTAGCACGTACATCCCAGCTGAAGTTTCTGCTCTTAAGCGGTGTTGCATTGACAGCTATTTCCACACCCCTGTTTTGTATAGCGCCGGCATTGGTGTAAAAATAGTCATAGCCCGCGCTGGAAGGCAGGGGAACGCTCATCAGGAGGTCGGTGCTTTTAGAAGTATACCAGGTAAAGTCCAGGCCTATACGATTTTGCAGGAACTTTAATTCAGCGCCTGCCTCAAAGGTATTGGTGAACTCAGGTTTCAGGTCGGGATCCATTTTGGTATCGGCCCTTGTCCAGCCAATGATGCTGTTATCTATGGGGCCATTGGTAAGGGTTTCATACCCTGCCAGCATTTTGTATGGAGCCGGGTCCTTCCCTATTCTGGCCCAGGAGGCCCTTACTTTTCCGTAGGTGAGGATGTTATCAGGGATCTTCAGGTGATCGGTGAATACATAGCCCATGCTAACGGAGGGATAGAAGAAAGAATTACGGTCTTTGCGCAGTGTGGAGGTAAAGTCTTCACGGCCGGTGAGCGTCAGGAAAAGGAAATTATCCCAGCTCAGGGTCCAGTCAGCAAATACGCCGATGATGCGGTAACGCTCTTCATATTGCATACTCACCACTTTCTTGGCATTCTGCAGGATCAGCAGATCGGGAATATCCAGGGTATCGCCTTCAGTGGAAACACGTTTCAGTTTGTACTGGTACATATCGTGGCCCAGTTTCAGGTCGGATGTCAGTTTGGAAGTGATATTGTTCCTGGCGTTGGCGATGAAGGTACCGTTGAGCAGGCGTTTGTTGATCTGGTATTCGTATACAAAGCCCTGGCCGTTATCGCCCAGCGGCAGCTCTCCTACTACGCCTTTGGGGCCCGGCGCTGTATGGGAACGGGCATCGGAGTAGTAGTCTGTACCAAAGCGGTAGCTTAGATCCAGCCATTTGAAAGGCGACCAGGTAGCGTTGATATTCGCTATCACGCGGTTCACGTCGTCCACAAAACGGTTGGAGTAGAGGGTGTACATGGGGTTGTCATTATCCGGGCCGTAGTTCTTCTGGGTGCCGTCGGGCTTCAGGAAGTCTTTCACATCCCAGCGGGGCGACCAGTAGATCAGCTGCTCTCCATAGCGATCGGCATTCACGCGGTTACCGCCAGAGTTGATATAGTTAACGGAAGCGCCCATTTTGAACTTGGGGCTGAAACGCAACTCACCATTCACGCGGGCGGAATAATTATTATAATCGCTGAAAGGGATCACGCCATCCTGGTTCAGGGAAGAAACGGAGGCGGAGAATATAGCCTTTTCCGAGCCGCCGCTCAGGTTCACCGTATTTCTGAACTGTTTACCGGTGCGGTATGCACGTTTAAAGTTATTGAACAGCTGTGCGGGATGGGAAGGATCCAGCTTGCGGGCTTCTTCCACGGTAGGGCCCCAGGAGGGCCAGAAGCTGGTGGCATCATATTCTCCCAGGTATCCCTGTGAAAAGCGGGATTGTATATCGGGTGTTTTATTTACGTTCTCGAAGCCATAGGTAGAGCTCACGTTCACCACTAAACGGCCAGCGCGGCCTGATTTGGTGGTGATCACCACGGCGCCGTTGGCTGCGCGTAATCCGTACAATGCGGTAGCGGCGCCACCCCGCAGGATGGAAATGCTTTCCACATCATCGGGGTTGATATCGGCAGCGCGGTTGCTCATCCCGCGGGAATCGTCTACTCCCGGCCGGGGATCGGTGTAGGTATCGTTGTCGATAGGCACACCATCTACAATGAACAGTGGCTGGCTGGATTTAGTAGGATCCAGTGAATTGATGCCGCGGATGATGATCCTGGAGCCCTGGCCCGGCGCGCCGCCGGTGCTGGAGATCTGGACGCCGGCTACCTGACCTTGCAGCGCATTGACCACGTTGGTCTGTTTGCTAACGGCCAGCTGGGCGCCGCTTACATCCTGTACGGCATAGCCGAGGGCGCGTTTTTCCTTTTTAATACCAAGGGCGGTCACCACCACCTGTTCCAGGTTGCGGGTATCCGGTTGCAGGCCCACCTGCAGGCTTGTACGCCCGTTAACGGGTACTTCCTGTC
>Ga0102590_1001445_pt2 | contig 33798 bp, 33 predicted proteins | sample AraplaMF_Col_mMF_FD_76859 | JGI IMG/M metagenome (GOLD analysis project Ga0102590, IMG submission 76859) | Arabidopsis root microbial communities from the University of North Carolina, USA - plate scrape MF_Col_mMF | ecosystem: Host-associated > Plants > Roots > Endosphere | place: USA... | reverse complement strand
CGCCATGTCGCCGCAGTTTTCCCGGCCCTGTCGACGGAGCCGGAAACTTACGGACGAGACGAACCTGACAGCGCCGCTCGTCCGCACGCGGCCGCGAGCTCACAGGGACTACCCGCCCTGCCCGCACCTCTCATGCCGACGCTGCCGCGTCCACCGCAGGCCCGGCTCGCAACTCGTGACGACGTACGATCGCCCCTCAAGGATGAGCCGGGATGGGCGAGACATACGCCGTTTCCGAATTTCGGTAAAGTGGAATATTTTTGCCGGGAGGGATTGACTGGGCCGCGAAACAGGGCGGGGCTTGTCCGATGGGCGAACTGACTGCGCTCCGGTGCCTGGCAGCCCGGCCAAGCAAGGGAACTAACCTGTGAGGACAACGTGCCGAAAGGACGACAAGCCTGACCGTCGCCGCACTTCGGGGATCATCCGACCTGCCATCGCCCCTTGTGGATATCGAACTTCACCGAGCCTTCGTCTCGCATCTTCAACAGAAGAGACTGGCAAGCCTCCTCGTTCGCGACATTGGCGCGCTTCATGATCTCGTAGACCTTGAGCGGCTTCTCTCGAAGCGCAACCAGAATATTTTCCCGATCATTCAGCACGACGAAACTCCCTCTGCCGGCAAGCGCGCGAAAATCACTGAAAGTACGACAGCTGCTCTTCCGTCACGACTCGCTCGACGTTCCCCGACTTGCTCTTGATGCGATATCGAAGACGTCCGTCTGCCTCGATGGGCATACATTGAACGATGGTGTAAATCATGGCGGAATCGATTGCCGCACGTCCTTGTGGACCTTGGGGCTGGTGGCGAACGTCTTCATTCAGCTTGTAGGCATATGACATGGACTTACCTCTCAAGTCATCTCCTGCTGCTCTAGCGTAGAGCATGCCGTGACGCAATTAACCATTGCCCCTCCGGTTTCGCCGGGACACCCGGATCGGTGGGCTGGACAACCTTTACTTTTGAGATCGCCGCCCGGGCGGCGAACGGCTAGTATGGTTCCCGGGAATCATCTGGATGCTTCTGGAACAACCCGCAGATGCAGGGATCGGGCAATGATCAAACGGAAACGCTCCGCCGAGCAACAGGTTGCGGATGAAGCGGAGCGAAAGGCACAAAACCCAATCGGGGCGCGGCAAACGATAGCCGACAGCCACGCCGATCCGGAGTTTCAGGAAAACCACAAGCGTCTCAGGGCGGAGCGCCTGGCGCGGGATGCCGGGCCGACAAGCAAGAACTGACCCGACTTTCGCGAAGCGTTTGGATCGAGAACAGATGACAAAGACAAGTGGTGAATACCAGCCGCCGAAGCCGATCAGCAAAGCGGAGCGCGAAGCACGCAAGGCCTTTCGCGAGGTCGATGCTGTAAAGGCGATGTCCGAGCACGCGCTCGCCGAGAAGGCCTTCGCCCAGAATCGAGAGCGTCTGAAGGCAGAGCGCCTGGAGCGGGAAGCCGCAGCGGGCCCGGCGCCAAAAAAGCAATCTAAGGCGAAGAGCAAGAGCAAGTAACCAGCCCGCCCAATCAGCGGAGCTTGTTCGCGGCGGCAGTTCGGGAAGCATGCTGGCGATAGTGCCGTTTGGCACGGCTCCCCTCAGGACTTGATTTGGGGGCGACCCGCTTCCCCTAACGCGCGCCCCACATCACAACGCTACGGCAGAAGTTGAAGGCGAGACGTCCATAGAGAAGGCCGCTCCCCGGCTCCAAAGCAGCCAGGCGGTACGAATTGCCGAGCACGCGAACAAGCTCGATCGCGTCCATAAGTTCATGATGCGTGAGCATCAAATGAAGGCTCGCAAGTGGGAGCAGCAGGGCCTGAATGCCGATATTGCTCATGACGGCCCCGCTCCCACGCGCGGCAGCGGCATGGCTTGCGCAAGATAAGCGCTCCGCCACTGATACGGCGTATCGCCGACAAAGCGCTTGAACACCGTGGTGAAATGCGCCTGCGTCTGGAAGCCTACGGTCAGGGCGATATCGACCAGAGCGAGTTCGGCCTGCTTGAGCAGTTCCTGGGCGCGTTCGATCCGACGCCGCAACAGGTATTCCCGCGGCCGGACGCCGGTGGCTGCGCGGAACTGCGCGGCGAAGTGCATCCTGCTGAGGCCGGCGACCGCGGCCATGTCCTGAAGCGTGATCTTGCCCGTCAAGTTCTTATCGACATATTGCAGCACGCGTTTGAGACGCCAGTTCTGCAACGACCGCACGGGCCGGCCAACCTCCTCCTTGAGAACGCCGTCAGCCGGGTCAAGCCCGGACGGGGCGCGAAGCGCCTGCCGGCTGAACGTCCGGGTGAGGATCGCAAGCCGCAGCGCGTCGGCCATGATGGCGGAATGGGCATCGTGCGTGGCTTCGGTCGCCGCCAGCGCATCCGACAGGCGCCGCATGACCGGATCGGTGAGTTCTCCCGCGAACTCCGGCCCGCGCGCGGCGAACCGTTCGACATCCGCAGCCCGCGTCTCGAGCGCCAGGGCCACGTCCAGATGGACGAAGGACAGCATCGTCTCGTCGTCGCCGAGGCGATCAGGTAATTTCGACAGCCCGAGCCGATCCCGATCGATCGCAGAGAAATCGATCGCACGAACGCCATGATCCTTGACCGTCTGTGAGCGTGACATCTGCAACGACATCGTCGAATCTCCTTGTCCTGTTTTCGATCCGGCATCGCCTGACTGGCTTGTCCGAATGTCATGGGAGCAGATTAATTCGGCGGTCCGCGCGATCCATTCTACGCGCGGGTGCATCGATAGGTTCTCGGGTTAACCGAGTCATACCTAGGTATGATCGCAGCATGTTCGTCCCGTGGGGGCGCCGGCGCGACACCTCGCCGGCGCCGCGGATGCGGACGGGACTGGCGGCCCGCGATGGCTGCGGTAAGTTGACGCGCTGCTTGCACGCATGTGCCGGTGGAATCACGCAAGCTGGCCGGTTTTTCCGGGGAATGCCGCCTGCCGGCGAATTCGCAGGGTTGCGTGGCGCGCAGGTCTTCCACGAGAGCACGAAAATCACGCTGCCAGATGTTGTGGAGGCGATCAAATCGCGGCATCAACGCTGCCGATATGAGAAGAACGACTGCCAGCGACGATGACGACTCATGATCCGACCACGGGTTCAGCCATGAGCCGCGCCGGTTTGCGGTTCTGGTCCGCTGTCCTCGCCGTCGCGGTTTTCCTGGTCGACGTGCTGACACCGCTCGAGGGCGCGGTCGCGGTTCTCTACGTCGTGGCGATCCTGCTTGCGGCGAAGACCAGTCGGCGCAACGACATCATCGTCGCAGCGGCCGGCTGCGTCGTCCTGACGATAACAGCCTATCTGCTCTCGCACGATCTGGAGAGCATCGCCTCGCCCGCCCTCCGCGCGCTGGTGAGCCTGGCGGCGATCGGGATCACGACCCTGCTGGCGCTGCAAAACCACGCGGCAACGACGCACCTCGCGGCGCAGGCGCGCCTGCTCAACCTCTCGCACGACATGATCTTCGCCAGGAATCGCGGCGGCGTGATCACCTTCTGGAACAAGACGGCGGAGCAAGCCTACGGCTGGTCAGCCGACGAGGCGCTCGGGCAGCTCGCCGACAAGCTGCTGCAAACCACATATCCGGACCGGCGCGAAACCATCGAAACCGACCTGCTCGACACCGGCCGGTGGGAAGGCCGCGTGCAGCAGCGGACGAAAGACGGCGCCACGCTCACCGTCGATGCCCGATGGGCCCTGCAGCACGACCGTCTCGGCAAGCCCGTCGCGGTCCTTGAAACGCACACCGACGTCACCGATCGCGTGGCCGCACACAATGCGCTGGTGCGGAGCGAGCAGCGATACCGCCGCATGTTCGACGCAAGCCGGATCGGGGTGATCGAAGAGGACTGGAGCGAACTCCGAGCCGCGCTGCAATCGCTGGAAACCGAAGGAGCCGGCCTGCGCGACCATCTGGCACAACATCCGGATTTCGTCCGGCGTGCCCGCCGGCTCGCCAGAATCACCGACGTCAATCCGGCCCTGCAAAAGATGGCAGGTGCAAACGGCGCCTCACCCTTCATCGAGAACGTGGACCTGCTTCTTGGCGAGAACGACCGAAGCTTCCTCGGCGCATTGATCGCCTTTGCAGAAGGCGAGCCGTTCTACGAAGGCGAGACCGAGCTCGTCAGGCTCGACGGACGCAAGGTTCCGGTGCTGTTCACGATCACCTTTCCGCCCGGACCCGACGGCGATCGCAACGTGCTCGCCTTCGTCGTCGACATCACCGAGCGCAAGCAGGCCCAGGATGCATTGCTCGCGGCGCAGGCGGAACTCGCCCATGCCGCGCGGGTCGCCACCCTCGGTGAGCTCAGCGCCTCGATCGCCCACGAGGTCAACCAGCCTCTGGCGGCGATCGTCACCAGCGGCGAGGCCGGCCTGCGCTGGCTACGGCGCGATGTGCCCGATCTGAAGGAGGTCGCGGCCACGATCGTTCACGTCGTCGCGGAAGGCCGCCGGGCCAGCGAGGTCGTGGCCCGCGTCCGCACCTTCCTGAAGAAGGCGCCTGCCCAGCAGGACAGTCTCGATATCGCCGAGATCATCCAGGAAGCGGCCCTTCTGGTCGCGCGGGAGCTGGCCAATGACGACGTTGCGCTCACCGTCGAGACCGAACATGGCCTGAGGCCCATCCGCGGTGACCGGATCCAGCTTCAGCAGGTGCTCGTCAACCTGCTGGTCAATGCCGGCCAGGCCATGTCGGACCAGCGCGGTTCCCGCACCATCACGCTGCGCGCCGGCGCCGTCGACGGCGAGCGACTCGCCATCACGGTGCAGGACAGCGGCCCCGGCATCCGGCCCGACGACATGCCACGCCTGTTTGATCCATTCTTCACGACGAAGCGCGACGGGATGGGCATGGGACTTGCGATCTGCCGAACGACGGTGGAAGCTCACGGCGGCCAGCTGTCGGTCGAGAGCACCCCCGGCGCGGGAGCCACGTTCCGCCTGACACTGCCTTACAGCCCTGAATACGCCCGACCATGACACGACCAGACCAAGCGCAACCACCCGCCCGATCCCTCAACTCGGTCGTCATCATCGTTGATGACGACGCAGGGATCCGCGCCTCGCTCGACAGCCTGTTCCGGTCCGTCGGCCTCGAGACGCGCCTGTTCGCATCGCCCGCCGAACTGCTCGGCGGCTTGCTGCCCGACGGCCCCGGCTGCATCGTGCTGGACGTCCGCCTTCCCGGCGTGAGCGGGCTCGATCTGCAGAGCCAGCTGGTCCGGCAGGGCATCAACCATCCGATCATCTTCATGACCGGCCATGGCGATATTCCGATGTCCGTGCGTGCCATGAAGGCGGGCGCAGTCGATTTCCTCGCAAAACCGTTTCGCGACCAGGACATGCTCGATGCGGTGACGGCGGCACTCGAGCGCGATGCGCAGCACCGCACCGAAGCGGCGACCAGGGACGATATCCGCGCCCAGTACGAGACGCTGACGGCGCGTGAGCGCGAGGTGATGGGCCATATCACCGCCGGCCTGATGAACAAGCAGGTCGCCGCCCTGATCGGCCTCAGCGAGATCACAGTCAAGATCCACCGCGGGAACGTCATGCGCAAGATGGGGGTCCGGTCGTTTGCCGACCTCGTTCGCAAGGCCGAGGCGCTCGGCGTTTCCCAGACCCGCAGGACTACGGACCAAACCTGAGTATAATTCCGGCAGGACTGCCCAGGGTGCATAAGGGCGTCATCGGCCGCGCAAAGGGAGATGCTCTCCTTGCGGAACACCGCGGTCAGGAATGTGCGACCATGGCCAAGACCCCGGTGATTGCGATCGTGGACGACGACGAAGGCGTTCGCGCGTCGCTGGCGAGCCTCGTGCGTTCGGTCGGCTACGAGGCCCAGGCCTACGAATCCGGTGTGGATTTCCTGCGGCAGGCGCAGGGAGACGATCCGGCATGCATGATCGCCGACATCCAGATGCCAGTCATTACCGGCGATGAGCTGCAGGCCCGACTGGTCGCCGAGGGCCGCCATATCCCGATCATCTTCATGACGGCGTTTCCGAGCGAAACCATGCGCCGGCGCGTCATGGCCGCAGGCGCGCATTGCTATCTCGGCAAGCCCTCCAGCGGTGACGAGATCATCCGCTGCCTCGAAGAGGCGCTGGCAGGCCAAACGCCGTAGTCCGCAGGACGGCCTTTCAACCCGATCCCGACGTGCGTTCCGACAACCTGGTTGACGGACCGGAAATACCGGCAAGCCCGGCAAGCTCATATTCGAAGCCGATTTCGCGAGGTAGGCCGAGCCGCATGCTCTGCCGGGGACGGATGAAGCACGATGCCAGTGAACGCCACCAGTGCTGCGGCGCCGCGCCCGCTGCTCCTTGCCGGCTTTCCGGCGAGCTCCTGGGCCTTCGCACTGCGGATCTGGCTGGCCATGCTGCTCGCACTCTATGTGAGCTTCTGGCTCGAGCTCGAATCCCCGACATCGGCGGCATTGACCGTAGCCATCCTGGCGCTGCCGACACGCGGCCAGGGCATGGAAAAGGCCGGCTACCGGCTGCTCGCAACCGCCATCGGCGTCATCGCCTCGATTGCGATCGCCGGGATGTTTTCGCAGACCGGCGGCCTTCTGCTGGCGGTGCTGGGCATCTGGGTCGGGCTTTGCGCCTATATGGCCGGCATGCTGGACGGCAATCGCGCCTATGCGGCAGCGCTCTGCTGCATCACTGTCGCCCTGATCGCGGTCGAGCAGATCGACACGCCGCTCCAGGTGTTCCCGACCGGCGTCGCGCGTGGCGCGGCTATCGGCATCGGGGTGCTTGCGGTGGCGCTCGTCAATGAGGCCTTGGCCGCGCCGGACTATCATCCCGTTCTGGCGAGCCGCATCGAGGCACTGCATCGCCGTGTCGTCGAACTTGCGCAAGGTGCCGAGCGCGGCCAGTCTCCATCCGCAGCTGTTGCGGCGAGCCTGTTGCATGATATCGCGGCCGTGCGTCCGGAGATCGCCAGCCTCACGACGGAATCGAGCATCGGCACCGCAAGAATGGCGGCCGCGCGTTCCGCACTGGTCGATCTCGTCAGCGCGTTGTCTCTCGGCCGCATGCTCGCAGCGCTCTCCGCTAAATCCGCCCCGGCCCCGGATGCAGCAGGGCTGACGGCGATGTCCCGTTCCTGGGTCCGGACCGAAATCAGCCGAAAGAACACGCAGGTGCGCAGCAGCCTCGATGCGCTACGTGAAGGTACGCGCCCGTATCGTGCATGGAGTGCGCCGCTCTATCGCTCGCGCCGCATCGCCGCCGAAACCGGCGCACGGGCCGGGATCTCGTTCACGCTGATTGCCATCTTCTTCGTGCTGACGGGCTGGCCGACCACCGAGCTCTGCCTCGCGCTCGTCGCGGTGATCATCGGCCTCGGCTCGACGTCGCCCTCACCTCGAAGCTTCACGATGGTGGCGATAATGGCGTCGCCGATCGCCTGCGCGCTCGGCGGTATCATGAAATACCTCGTCTTCAACGGTGTGTCCGAATTTCAGTTGCTGGCGATCGGCCTTGCGCCTGTCGTCATCGGCCTCGGGCTACTGATCTCGCTGCCGAACCCGATGCTGTCTTCCCTCAGCCGCCTCGTGCTGGTGTTCACCCTCGCCGTGCTCGCGCCGACCAATCCGCAGAGCTACGACCCCGAAGTGTTTCTCGTGACGAGCCTGTTTGTCTGCCTGTCGACCACGCTCGTCTTCGCGGCCCAGATTCTGCTGCCACCCTTGTCGGGGGACCGGCGCGTTCGGCTGCTGCTGGGAGAGGCCCGGCGCGAGCTGAGCCAGTCCGACGGCGGGCCAGCCCATCATCTCGCGCCGGAGGAAGCCGCCTTTCGCGACGCCGCGCGGATCGAGCAGATATTGACCGCAAACGGTCCCTCCGCAATCGACGATCAAATCGCCGACGAAGCGATGCGCTGTTTCGACCAGGCCGAAGCCCTGCGGCGTTGCAGCGCCGAACTCGACCTGATGGGGCAAGGTCCGCTCGCCGAGGCGGCGCAGGCCGTACGTCAGGCCCTCGCCCGGCAGAACGGCGGCGCGATCCTCGCTGCGGCCGCGGCGCTGCGCCAGGCGGCCGCGCGAAGCAACATGCCGGCCAGTGCGGCAATAGCGGTCCTTGTTGCGGCAGGCGCGGCGTTCGCACCGTCACAATCTCCGACCGATTTCAGTCAAGGGGAGCGGCCATGACGAACACTTATCGGGAGCTCATCATCGGCGGCGTGCTCATCGCCCCCATCGTCTCCTATGCGGCCATCGCGCTGCTCGCGTTCCTGATGCTCCGTCCGCTACTGCGCTTCGTCGGCTTCGCGAAAGCCTTCAGCAACCCGTCGCTGGCCGAACTCTGCCTCTACGTGGCGATGTTCGGCATGCTCGCACTGTTCGTCTAGGGAGAAGAGTCATGGAAGCTACCCTGCCCCGCAACGCCGCCGCGCTTCATGGCGAACCGCCTGCCCAAGCACCGGTCGATGCCGCAGATCTCATGGGCGGCTCAAACGTACCGGACACCGTGGCACGCGACACCAGCGATCGCGCGCCGGACGGCGTCAGATCTCCGGCGCAGGTGACGCCGCCCACAAGGACGCTGCACCAGGCAGCCGGACGGCTCATGCTCCGTGCCGGCAAGCATCTGGCCACCCTCGGCATCGCACTGGTTGCCGTCCTGATCTCGGTTGCGACATGGCAGCACTACGTCACCGCGCCCTGGACGCGGAACGGCAGTGTGCGCGTCCAGGTCGCCAACGTCGCGCCGCAAATTCCGGGCAAGATCGTGGAGCTGCGGGTGGCCGACAACCAGTTCGTCCACAAGGGCGACGTCCTCTACGTCATCGACCCCTTCGACTTCGAGGTGGCTGTCCGTGTCGGCAAGGCGCTCCTCGACCAGCGGGCCGCGGACCTCGAGGTGAAGCAGGCCGAATCCGACCGGCGCAAGCATCTGTCCAATCTCGCGACGACACCCGAAGAGCAGCAGATCTTTGCAGGCAACGCGGCGCAAGCGAAGGCCGCCTACGAGGCGGCGGCGCACCAGCTTGCACAGGCGGACCTGAATCTGAAACGAACCAGCGTGACCAGTCCCGTCGATGGCTATGTCACCAATCTTCTGCTGCGCGCAGGGGACTATGCCGTCACCGGCGTCAGCAATATTTCGATCCTCGACTCCAACAGTTTCTGGATCGACGGCTATTTCGAGGAAACCAAGATGGCCCGCGTCTGCGTCGGCGATCGCGCCGAGGCGCAACTGGTCGGTTACGCGAAGCCGATCCTGGGGCATGTGAAGACCGTGACACGCGGCATCAGCGTGTCGAACGCCGCCGCGGGCACGCAGGGCTTGCCCAATGTCGATCCGATCTACACCTGGGTACGACTTGCGCAGCGCGTGCCGGTTCGCGTCGCCATCGACACGGTGCCGCCGGATGTGCCGCTGGTCTCCGGCATGACGGCAACCGTTACGATCCGGCAACCCTCCGCGGGCGATCACGAGAGCTCGTTCGACCGGTTCCGCGCGAACTTCATCGATCCCGTCGCCGATCTGTTCGGCGCAGGCCAACCGCCGCGTGCGAACTGCCTGCAGCCAACATCCCAGCAGCGCCCCGAGGTGGAAGCGGTTCCCTATTCACGCGAGCCCGCGGTTCCGCCGGCAGACAGGATCGCACCCGGACTCACACCCGGCGTCGACGTCTCGCCGCGCCTGCCCTGAGTTGGACGAGCAAACACCGACCGGATGAGCGTGCGGCCCGCGGACGTCTCGTCAATCATGCGAAATGGGAAATAGAGGGGGTTCGTGAAATACGTTGGCCGCGCGATCGGCGATGTTGTGGGTGTTAGGTGACTGAGACCCCCAAGTCACGGCTCGAGCCTTCTCCTCCCTGGGCATACGAGCATTTTTGGGGCCGTCCTCCCCCAAAGGACGGCCCCGTTTTTTCACCGCGCAGCGCGATCAACGGTATCGTTGCTTCAGAACCTGCCGGCGCTAGGCGCCGAGATGACGGGCAGCCCAGGCGCGGACGCCCTGAAGACTCCTGAAATCCTCCAGCGAGCGAGCCGGAAGCCCGGGCTCGATCTCCGCAACCATTCTGGTGAGCGCATGTCCCGGCCCCAGTTCGAGAAACCCCGTCGCGCCCGCTTCGACGCAGGCTTGCAGGCAATCCGCCCACTGCACGGTTTGCGAGATCTGCGCGGCAAGTTTGTCGAGACCGCTCTCGAGCGAGACGACCGGAGCGGCATCTATTCCGCTCAGAATGCGCGCACCGGTCCTCGGCGGGAATACCGCCGGTACCAGGCGCAAGGTCTCGCGAAATCCCGCAGACGCCGCGGCGAGCCGTTTGGTGTGGGAGGCAACCTCGACCGGCAACGCGACGATCCTTGCGCCGTGCATCGCCCGTGCGTCTGCGGCAATCCCGCTCAGCGCCTCCCGGCCGCCGCCGATGACGAAGGCATCGCCGGGATTGACGATGGCGATCGCTGCGCCGTGACGCTCGCAAAGGCGGCCGACCTCGTCTCGGGAAGGACCGCGGACGAAGATCAACCCGTCACCGGCGCGCGTGGCCGCATCCATGGCCTCTGCGCGGCGCGCCACGAGATCGAGCGTGGCTGTCGCATCGAACACGCCGCCGACACCCCAGGCCGCGACTTCGCCGACACTATAGCCGGCAATGATGACGCCACGCGGAATGACATCCGCAAGCGCGCACGCCGCGGCGAGCGGCTGCAGGGTGCAGAGAATCTGGCCGGCGCGGTTGCGATGCAAGGCCTCTTCGGGCTCGTCGCGGACGAAATCGCGCGGATCCCTGCCACCGAGCAACAGCGCCGCATGCGCAAACAAGTGCGCGGCTTCCGGCGCGTTGCCCGTGAGGGCGAACATGTCTCGATGCTGGCCTCCTTGACCCGGGCAGAGGATCGCGAGCGTCATGGTCGCGGCCTATTGAGGAAAGAACATTGCAATCACAACCGCCAGGGTCACGACGCTGAATGCGGTGCTGGCAATGACCATCGACCCCGCCCTTGCGGAATCCAGCCCGTAGTTGACCGCGAACAGAATTCCGAAGAAGCCCGAGGGAACGGCGGCGAGCAGAATGGCCGTCTTCGCGGCATCTGGCGCGATCGGAATGACGCGAATGACCGCAACGGCCAATAGTGGGCGGACGATGTCCGAGGCCACCGTTGCGGCAGCGATCTTCCAATCCAGCCGAAACGATTGCGCCGACAGGATGGCTCCGGTGAGGAACAGGGCGACGCCGGCAGCCGAACTTCCGATCAGCGCGAGGCTCGCATGGGCCAGGGCGTCGAGACTCACATCGGACAACGAGAACACAATGCCAAGCGCGGGCGCGAGCACCACCGGCTTGGTGATCGCGCGCCGGACTGCCGTCAGGACCTGCCGCGCCGCCATTTCCTCGCCGCGGGCCTTGGCGGCGCCCATCTCCGCCATGATCAGGGTGAGCGGACTGATGAGGATCGAGCCAGCCGCCAATGCGACGGCAACCGGGACGGTGCCGGCTGGCCCCACCACGGACGTCATGATCGGAAGACCTACGCCGGCGAGATTCGGAAAGCCGATCGTCAACGCCTGCAGCGACGCCTCCGACCGGGAGACCTTGAAGAACCGGCGCGCGGCAAGATACCAGACGAGATAGAGCAGCAGCATCGTCACCCCGAGCACCAGGAAGAGCGGGACCTGCTCGATCATCTCACGGCGCGACGCCGAGGCGGTCGCCGCGAAAAGCGAGGCCGGCAGCGCAAAATCCATCACCAGTGCGTTGAGAGCGTCGACATGGAGATTGTCGACGACATGAAACTTTCCGGCGGCGTATCCCAACAGCAGGACGAAGAAGACCGGCACCAGCGCCATCAGGATTGCGTTGGACATCATCGGCCTGGCCCTTCATGAGCGTCGACAAACAGCGTCATGGCAAGCAGGTCGGCCGATCCACCAGGGCTGAGACGACGGGCGACGAAGCTGTCGTGGATCGACTGCGCCCGCGCACGCCAGCCGGGCGCACGGACGCCGCCGGCATCAATGAAGCCTTGTGCCGCGTCGTGCGCGAAGCGTAGGCCGTCGAGCCCGCCGCGATGCAGGAGGTTGGTGTCTTCCACGGATGCGATCAGGGCAAAGCACGCCTCGACCCGGGCGGCTTCCATATCCTCCGGCACGACAGGCGTCGTCCTCCGCAAGGCCGGCAAGCCGATTCCGTAGATGCTGGGAAATCCGTTCGCGGCCTCGATCCGCGCGCCGCCCGCGCGAAACCGGCGGCGCGCCGCGCTGCCATGGCTGTGCAGCAGCACCGGACCGTCGAGGATGCTGTTGCCCCACAGGCGCGCCACGACATCGCCGAGCGGGAGCGCGGGATCGACCAGGCCGCCGGCTTTCGCACCGGCCGCCGCGCACAGCAGGCCGAGCCCGAAGATCGCGCCGCGGTGGGTGTTGACCCCCGACGTCGCCGCGAGCATGGCGCGCTCCGCCTCAAGGCCAATGATCCGCAGCCGTCCCATGCCGAAGCCAAGCGCGCCCGCGTCGGCCAGGCCTTGCAGATACGGCCTGATGGCCGCGGCGCTGCGACGAAACGTGGCCGCGTCCATGTCGTCGTGACTGCCATTGTCGACATGACTGACGAGCCCTGGCTTCGGCCAGGTTTCCAGCTCCTGGACGAGGCAATCCGCGGCGACGGCGCCGATGGCGGAGATATCGGGCGCGATCTGCGCCGGGCGCAGAACCGGCCGTTCCACGCCTCTTGCGGCCGTGGTGATCATGATCCCATAGCTCCCGAGATGAATTGATGCCTGCCGAGCAGGGCCACGCGCTCGATGCTCTTGACCAGGAGCTCGCTCGCGCCGCCGTGGACTTCGCGCCAGTTCACCGCAGCGCCGCCGGCGCCCATCAGCTCGCCATCAAGCCGCATGGGCGCATCGGCCTCGATCGCGGCGACCTCGGCTACGAAGCGATCGATGTCGGTTTCGCCTTGAAACTCGAACAGAACATCGAGATCGGAACGGTTGGTAACGTAGTCGAGCCCAGTCAACGACTGCCAGGCGAGGCTGCCGAACACGCGCGCGTTCACAGCATGGTGAAGCGCCAACGCATCGAGTCGGTCGAGCGTCGACCACCAGTTAAGCGGCGCGTAAGCCCGCGCCTGCCGCAGCAGCGGCGGCCTCGCGATGGAGGCGACGTGGCCGAGATCAACCAGCAGAGAAATCCGTTTCTTTCCGGCAGAGGGCGGCAAGGGAAGGCCCAAGGCGAGTCCGGTTGCCTCGCCAGGCAAAGCGCGCCGCCTGATCGTCGGCCATCGCATTTTGGGCCAGCGCACAAGAAGGGAATCGGCTGCGAGATCGTCGCGCGCGTCCAGCATCGCGCGCCACCCTGCGGGACTCACGAAGACGAGGTCGTGACGACCCGGCGGGCGTTCACCGTGCTTGCAGGGCCAGGTCACGAACACGCTCCGCGATCTCGGCGGCCTTCAGCCGCCCGCCACGCTCCTTGCCGAGCGCATCCCGCCGGTCCTGCGCGGCCGGCATATCAGCGAGCAACGCCGCCAACTGGTCGGCGAGCGAGGTGGCATTGCTCCATGTCATGTGAACGGCGCCCATCTGCGCGAGATTGGACAGGCCCGGCGCAAACACCGGCGTCGACTTCGCCTTCTCCTGGAGCGCCTCCATCGAGAGCTTGGTGACCTTTGCCATCGACGGCAGGTCCATCACCGCGGGATCGGCCCCGCGCAATCCGACCAGCACGCGTGTTGCAAGGCCCGTCGCAAGCAGCGCGCCCGCAGCCGAGTGGCCGTAGAGAAGGCCGATGGTCGGCCGGCCGTTCATGTCCGCGTGGATCAGTACCTTCGCCAGATGCGCGAGGAATTCGTTCAGCCCCAGCAGCTCGTCGCGCTTGCTCATGCGCTGGCTGTCGCTGTCGACGAGCACCAGGATCGGCCCGGAGTCCCGGCCGATCGACTCCAGAACATGGCCGGACAATCTGATCGCCTCGTCGACGCCGAGCGCGGTCCGGTCTGCGACGCCGAGCAAGAGCATCCGGCCGCCGGATCGCAGCGGCGCCGAGCCGAGGATGACGCCCCTGTCGTTGCTCACCTCATGGCCGTCGGGAAAGAGCGAGGCGATGATATCATCGAGCGTCACGGCTGGTCCTCCCGATCTGGTTGGCAAGGGCAACGAACTGGTCGGCCGGCAACTCGGGAACGGCTTGAGCGTCGGCGACGCCTTCCGCCGTCCAGACGTCGACGGCATCCGCGCAGGCGCCGAAGCGGCTGAGCCGGCCGGCAAGCCGCTCCTGCTCGGCCTTCAGCCTGTCGAGACCGAAAGGTCCGGCGAGGCCGAGCAGCTCCAGCGCGGCCTCGCGAAAATCCTGCACGTTGTCGTCGGCAAAGACATCGGCCACGCCGAGCAGGCGGCGATGCTTGCCGCCCATGGTGCGCCAGACTAGGGCGCGATCGCGCGAGTCGAACTCCTCGACGCCGCGATTGGTCTCGATGACCTCGGGGCCGGACACCGCGATGCGTCCCTGCTCCGAGACGGCGAGTGCGGAGCAACAGCCCGCGATCAGGCCGCCGCCGCCATAGCATCCGGATCTGCCGCCGATCAGGCCGATGACCTTCACGCCGGCGGTACGCGCCTCCATCACCGCGCGCATGATCTCGGCGATGGCAAGTTCGCCGGCATTGGCCTCCTGCAACCGCACGCCGCCGGTGTCGAACAGGATCAGGACGGGGATCGAGCCGATCTGGCACGCCGCACGGAGCAGCCCCGTCAGCTTGGCGCCGTGCACCTCGCCGAAGGCGCCGCCCATGAAGCGGCCCTCCTGCGCGGCGACGAACACCGGCGAGCCGGAGAGGCGGCCGTGACCGACGACGATGCCGTCGTCGAACTGCTCGGGAAGATCGAATATCTTCAAGTGGGGACTGACCTCGCGCTGCTCCGGCCCTATCAACTCGACGAAGCTGCCGGCATCGAGCAGCAGCTCCAGCCGCGTACGGGCCGACGCCTCGTAGAAGCTGGTGCTGCGGGCCCGTTCGGCCGGGGTGATGTCCTTGAGCGGAGCGGTCATTGGCCGGCCTCCTAGATCAATCGCACTGCCTGGGCGAGCCGCAGCGAAACCGTATCGGGACGCGCACCGCCGTCATTGATCGAGAATCTGAGCCCGCCAGGCGAATAGCGCTCGACGAAATCGCCGATCACGGCACTCCAGACCTCGCCAAAGCCGATGGCCGCGGTCTTTATGTCGACGGCGCACTCCGCATCCGGCAGGACGCGCTCCACCAGCACTTCCAGATTGCCCGAGGCGACCACGCCGACAATCGCGCTTCGCTTGGTGCCACTCGCGCGCGCGCGAGCCGGATGTCGAAAGCTGATATCTTCCATGGCGCGTCCTCACCAGTTCCGGAATTTCGACGGGGGTGCGTACAAGCCGCCGGACCAACGCACGAGATCCTTGATCGAGCGCGCCGCCAGCAGGCTGCGATCCGCATCAAGCGGATTGATGCCGAGATCTTCCGGCCTGCGGATTACGCCGCGCTCGCGCAGGCGCGAGACCATGCCGTGGTCCCGCCGACGGCCGACGTCGGTGTAGCCGGCAACGCCGCGGATGGCCTGTTCGCGCTCCTGCGCGGTGCGGCAGAGCAACAGATTGGCCACGCCCTCCTCGGTGACGACGTGCGTGACGTCGTCGCCGTAGATCATGACCGGCGCGAGATCGAGCTTCAGCTTCTCGGCGAGCTCGATCGCATCGAGCCTTTCGACGAACAGCGGCACGTTCTTGTCTCCGAACGTCTCGCCGATCTGCACGACCAGCTTGCGGCCCCGGCGCATCGGTGGCGAGCCGTCGGGATCGGCCTCCGCTCCAGCTTTCAGCCAAGACTCGCTCGGATGACGCCGCCCGCGGGCATCCGCCCCCATGTTCGGGGCGCCGCCGAAACCTGCAATGCGCGAAGTGGTGATGGTCGACGAATTTCCTTGCAGATCGATCTGCAACGTCGAGCCGATGAACATGTCGCCGGCATAGAGCCCGGCGGTCTGACAGAAAGCGCGGTTGGAGCGCAACGAGCCGTCGGGACCGGTGAAGTAGATGTCGGATCGCGCGCGGATGTAGTCATCCATGCCGACCTCCGATCCGAACGAATGGATCTGCCGCACCCAGCCGGACTCGATGGCGGGAATGAGCGCGGGATGCGGATTCAAGGCGAAGTGCGTCGCGATCCTGCCCTTCAGTCCCAGCCTCTCGCCAAATGTCGGCAACAGGAGCTCGATCGCGGCCGTGCTGAAGCCAATGCCGTGATTGAGCCGCTGCACGCCATAGGGTGCGTAGACACCCTTGATCGCCAGCATCGCGGTGAGGATCTGGCCTTCCGTGATCGCGGCCGGATCGCGCGTGAACAACGGCTCGACGAAGAACGGCTTGTCGGCCTTGACGATGAAGTGGACGCGGTCCGCCGGGATATCGACGCGCGGAACGGTCTCGACGATCTCGTTGACCTGGGCGATCACGACGCCGTCCTTGAACGCCGTCGCCTCGACCACGGTCGGCGTGTCCTCGGTATTCGGGCCGGTGTAGAGATTCCCCTCGCGGTCGGCGCTGACGGCGGCGATCAGCGCGACCTGCGGCGTGAGGTCGATGAAGTAGCGGGCAAACAGCTCGAGATAGGTATGAATCGCGCCTAGCTCGATCTTGCCACCGAACAACATCCGCGCGATGCGCGCCGATTGCGGGCCGGAATAGGCGTAATCGAGCCGCTTGGCGACGCCGCGGTCGAAGAGGTCCAGATGTTCGGGCAAAACGACGCCTGACTGCACCATGTGCAGATCCTTGACCCTGGACAGATCGACTGCCAGCAGCGCGCGGCTCAACAGATCCGCCTGCTTCTGGTTGTCGCCCTCCAGGCAAACCCGGTCGCCCGGCCGGATCACGGCCTCCAGCAGGCGCGTGACGTCCTGTGCTTTGACCAACTTGCCGCGGGCGAGGCCAGCTCCAGCCGCAATGCGGGCATCCCGTGCGGCGCGGTTGTTCTGCCAGCTCGTCATGACGTCTGTCCCTTTGCGGCGTTGGCCGGTCCCAGAGCGGCGCCGGCCGTCTCGATCACGTTCATGGGAATTCTCCGGATTGACCGTCGGGCGGGCGGGAGTGCTGTCGCTCCCGCCGTCCTTCCTTCTGCCGGCCGTGCGTCGGGACCGGCGAAAACGATCGTCAGCGCGTGACCGGCTGCTGGATACTGCGCGCGGCGCGGGTGATGACCGCCGCCACTTCCTTCGGACGAGACTCGTAGACCGAGTGGCTGGCGCCCGGGATCACGGTGGTCTGGCTCTTGGCGCGCTCGTAGTACCAGCGCTCCAGGTCCGGATTGATGATCTGGTCGTTGCCGGCGACGATTCCCCAGCTCGGCTTGGTTTTCCATGCTGCCGCCGTCAAGGGCGTGCTGAACACCTGTGTCGCGGCTGGGATCTGCGAGCGCGCGACGAACTCGGCCCGCTCACGCGGCAGATCCGGCGCGAACAGTTTCGGGAATTGCACGGGATCGAGATAAGTGAACTTGTCGGGCGTCACCTTGATGACCCCCTCGGTCTTTCCGAGCACGCTCGGCGTCTTCTTGCCCAGCGCCGATTCGTCCTCTCCGACGTCGGGCGCGTGCGCGGCGACGTAGACAAGGCCGACGACGTTGGGATGAACGCCGGCCTCGGTAATGATTGAGCCGCCGTAGCTATGGCCGACGAGAAGCGTCGGACCATCCTGAAGATCGAGAATGCGCTTCGTCGCCGTGACGTCGTCGGCGAACGAAGTCTCGGGCTCCTGCACCATGGTGACGCGAAAACCCTCCTTGGTCAGGATCTCGTAGACCGGCTTCCAGCCCGACCCATCCACCCAGGCGCCGTGCACCAGGACAATGTTCTTCAGGGGCTCTGCGCTCGCGGGAGCGGCGGTCGATAGCAAGGAGAGAGCGGCGGCAAAGGCGAGGCCTGCGTTGAGGTGTTTCATGTCGGGATCACTCCGGGTTGGAATGACGCGACACTAGTTTCGAGTCGTGCCCGCGTATTTCCGCAAACAACTGTCCTTGCCACTTCGCACGCCGGAGCCATCGCCACTCGCACATCCTTCGGATCCGGCCCCGAAGGCGCATCCTAGGCGGAGGCCCACGTCATGCACACTGACATTCATGACAATGTTCTCTCGCAACCGTGAACGGCCGGCGTTCATACGCGAAAGACGATCCATGCGCGCCCTGTCATTCACGACAACGTTCCTGATCTCACTCGAACTCCAAGCATAGGATTGACCAATGACATCCACCGCGAAATGCCGGATCTCCGCCTTCATCCTGCTGTGCGCAACGATGCCGGCCCATGCCGGCACCTGCGCGGATGGCATCGCGCAAACCCAGGCCCAGCTGGATCTCGCCATCGAGAAGGACGCGGGCTCCCACGGCTGGAAACCGGAGAGCCTAAGTGCATTGCGCAGCCATCAGCCGACGCCCGACTCGCTCGCGAAGGCGGAAGGCGACAACGGTATCGGCTTCACCGACGCGCTCGCTTCGCTCGATCGCGCGCGCACCGCCGATCGCAGCGGCGACATCGCCGCATGCAACCGGGAGATCGCACAGGCCCGGGCTGTCCTGAAATAGCGCAAGCAGCTCCGAACCAAGGGCGAGGCCACGCGTCAACGTGATCGTGCAGCCCGGGAGCAGGACGTGCGTTCTGGAAATACCCGCGCTCGCGCACCTTTCTAATGTCGACGCAGTCAGACGGAGCCTTCTCCATGCGAAAACAACATTCAGCGGGCAACGCGGGCGCACGTCGCGCCGGATCGCGCCCGGTCTTCCTGATACACCCTATTGCGGCGCTTGCGACCGGCATCCTGCTGCTGATCTCTGGCGTTGCCTTTGCTCAAACGACGATGCCGGGACTGCAGCCTCCCACCGGTATGCTTGCGACCTCGCCGCTCAACCCGCAATCCACGCGGCCCGTAGGCATTCCGCTGGGGTCCACCGAGATCACGACGCCCGGCATCTCGCCGATCAATCCCACACAAAGCCCAACGGGCTGCGTCGGATCAGGCAATGCCTCATCATCCGGGGCATTGTTCGACGGCGGCGGGTTATCCGGCACTTCATCGACCAATTGCGCAGACAGCACTGCGGCGATCTCGTCGATACCCTCGACATCGACGGTCGGTCGCGTCGGAATTCCGCTGGGCTCAACCGAGATCGGCGGCGCCGGAATCAGTCCGACCGTACCGGTGCCAGGCCCCACCTCCACAGTCGGGACGCCTTCGATCGACGGCTCCGGCAATCCCTGAGATCACAAGGATCATGACCGTGAAACGGAACCTCACCATTTCGCTCGTTGCTCTCGCCGCGATCCTGGCCGGCGCAGGCCTCTGGTTCTTCGGCACGGACCGAAAGCCGACCGTGGCGGCCACACCCGTGCCCGCCGCCGTGCCGGTGGTCGCCGCCAGCGTCACCGGCAAGGACGTTCCGATCTATCTGCACGGCATCGGCACGGTGATTGCCTACAACACCGACGTCGTGCGCAGCCAGATTCAGGGACAGATCGTCAGTATCGCCTTCACGGAGGGACAGACCGTCAAGGCCGGCGACCTCCTCGCGCAGATCGATCCGCGTCCCTACGAGGCCCAGATCGAACAACTGACGGCCAATCGCGACAGGGACCAGGCGCAGCTTGCCAATGCCGAAGCCAATCTCTCCCGCTACAACCAGCTGGGCGACAAGGGCTATGCGACCCCGCAACTCATCGAGACGCAGACGGCGCAGGTGGCGCAGCTCAAGGCCGCCGTGAAGGCGGACCAGGCCCAGATCGACGAGGCCAACGTCCAGCTCAGCTATACGCGCCTGACGTCGGCCGTTCCCGGCGTCACCGGCGTCCGCCAGATCGATGTCGGCAACGTCATTCATCCGACCGATCCCAACGGTCTCGTCGTCGTCACCCAGATCGAGCCGATCTCGCTGCTGTTCACCCTGCCGCAGGCGGACCTGCCCGTGATCCAGGAGCACGCCGCAAAGGGCGCACTGAAGGTCATCGCCTACAGCCAGGACAACAAGATGAAGCTCGACGAAGGCACGCTGCTGCTGGTCAACAACGAGATCGCAGGAGCGACCGGCACCGTGCAGCTGAAGGCGGTGTTCCCGAACCATGAGCACCGGCTGTGGCCGGGCCAGCTGGTGAACGCGCGCCTGCTGCTCGAGATCCAGAAGGATGCGATCACTGTCGCCGGCTCGGCCGTGCAGCAGGGACCGAACGGCAGCTATGTCTACGTCGTGACCGATGGCCAGACGGCCGCCTTGCGTCCCGTTCACATCGTACAGATCAGCGACGGCCAGGCCCTGATCGACAAAGGACTGAAATCAGGCGACGTCGTCGTGATCGACGGCCAGTACCGGCTCACGGAAGGCAGCCACGTTCGCGAACTGCACGGCAAGGCCGCGCGTGAAGCCGACCTGCAGAGCGCCGTGCAGGATGCCATCCCATGAACATCTCCGCGCCCTTCATCCTGCGGCCGATCGCGACCGCCCTGCTGATGGCGGGTTTGTTGCTGTGCGGCCTTGCAGCCTATCCGCTGCTGCCGGTCGGTGCGTTGCCGAACGTCAACTACCCGACCATCCAGATCTCGGCGCAATTGCCCGGCGCCGATCCGGGAACGATCGCCTCGTCGCTGGCGACACCGCTCGAGCAGCAGCTCAGCCAGATCCCCGGCGTCACCCAGCTCACCTCGTCCAGCGCGCTCGGCGTCGCCCAGCTCACGGTGCAGTTCGAGCTGTCGCGCACTGTGGACAGCGCGGCGGTGGACGTGTTGGCCGCGATCAATGCCGCAAGCCCGTTCCTGCCGCCGAACATCCCCTACCCGCCGACGATCAGAAAGGTGAATCCGGCGGAGACGCCGATCATGCTGATCGCGCTGACGTCGGACTCGCTGCCGCTGACCACGGTCGACGCCTATGCGGAAAACATCCTGCTGCCGAAGATTTCACAGGTGCCGGGCGTGGGCCTCGTCGGAATCGGCGGTCAGCAGAAGCCCGCGATCCGTGTTCGCGTCGATCCACAGGCGCTTGCCGCCCGCGGCATCGGCCTCGAAGACGTTCGCAGCGTGATCGCCGGCGCCAACGTCGATTTGCCGAAGGGCACCCTCAACAGCCCGCGCGTCACCTATACGCTGAACACCAACGATCAGTTGCTCAAGCCCGCCGCCTATGAAGACCTCATCATCGCCTATCGCAACGGCTCCCCGGTACGGATACGCGACATCGGCACGGCGATCGAGGGGCCCGAGAACGACCTCCTCGCCGGCTGGTACGGCAAGGAACGCGCCATCATCCTGGCGGTCCAGCGCGTTCCCGGCGCCAACGTCATCCAGACAGTCGACAGCATCAAGAAGCTCCTGCCGCAACTGCAGGCCTCCGTTCCCCCCGCAATCAAGGTGACGATTGCCGCCGACCGAACCGCCACCATTCGCGCCGCAGTCTCCGACGTTCAATTCACGCTGATGCTGACGGTCGCACTCGTGGTGATGGTCATATTCCTGTTCCTGCGGAATTTCTGGGCCACCATCATCCCGGCGATCACGGTTCCCCTGTCGCTGGTGGGCACGTTCGCGGTGCTTTACGTGCTCGGCTACAGCCTGGACAACCTTTCGCTGATGGCGCTGTCGATCGCGGTCGGCTTCGTGGTCGACGATGCCGTCGTCGTCATCGAGAACATCGTGCGCCATCTCGAGCAGGGCATGACGCCGATGGAGGCCGCGCTCAAGGGTTCCGGCGAAATCGGCTTCACCATCATCTCCATCACGCTGTCGCTGATCGCTGTGTTCATTCCGCTATTCCTGATGGGTGGATACGTCGGCAAGCTGTTCCAGGAATTCGCCATCACGATCACCGCCGCCCTGCTGCTGTCGCTGGTGATCTCGCTCACGCTGACGCCGATGATGTGCGCTCGGCTTCTGAAGGACGACTCGCGGAAGAAGCACGGCCGGCTCTATCTGGCCTTCGAACGTGGCTTCGACGCGCTGCTCGCTCTCTATGCCAGCGGCCTGCGCATCGTGCTGCGCCATCGCTTTGCGACGCTGCTGGTGATGCTCTCGACCGTCGCGCTGACCGGCTATCTGTACGTGATCATTCCGAAAGGTTTTTTCCCGCAACAGGACACCGGGCAGATCGTCGGCATCACCGAAGCGGCACAGGACATCTCGTTCCCGGCCATGTCCGAACGTCAGCAGGCGATCGTCGACATCCTCTCGAAGGACCCGGCGGTCCAGTCGGTAGCGAGCTACATCGGCCCGGGCGGCCCGACCGCGACGCTCAACCAGGGACGCATCTTCATCGTCCTGAAGCCGAAGCCCGAGCGCAAGGCCAGCGCCGATCAGGTGATCGAGCGGCTGGGGCCGAAGCTCGCCCACATCCAGGGCATCAGGCTTTACATGCAGGCCGCACAGGACATCACCATCGGCGCGCGCCTGTCGAAGACGCAGTATCAGTACACGCTGACGGATGCCGATTCCAACGAGCTCACCAACTGGTCGGCGATCTTCCTGGAGAAGCTCCGCGCGCTCGACCTCATCACCGATGTCGCGAGCGACCAGGCCAATGCCGGCCCGAGGCTGGAGGTCACCGTCAACCGCGAGGTCGCATCGAGCTTCGGCATCCTGCCCACGACGATCGACAATACCCTCGACGACGCGTTCGGCCAGCGCATCGTCTCCACCATGTTCACCTCGCTGAACCAGTACCATGTCGTGATGGAGGTCGATCCGCGTTTCCAGTACGGGCCGGAAGCGCTCAAGGACATCTACTTGAACTCGTCCACTGGGCAGCAGGTCCCCCTGAGCACGCTGGTTCACAGCGTCATCAAGCCCGCGCCGATCCTGATCAATCACCAGAGCCTGTTTCCCTCGGTGACGATCTCGTTCAACCTGAAGCCCGGCGTCGCATTGGGCGATGCGGTGACGGCGATCCAGAACATCGAGAAGAGCACCGGCAAGCCCGCATCGCTATCGACCTCGTTCCAGGGCAATGCACAGGCGTTCCAGTCCTCCCTGTCGGGCACGCCGCTCCTGATCGGCGCGGCGCTGATCGTGATCTACATCATCCTCGGCGTGCTCTATGAGAGCCTGATCCATCCGATCACGATCCTGTCGACGCTGCCGTCGGCCGGCATCGGCGCGCTGCTGCTGCTGCTGGCTGTCCACATGGACCTCAGCGTCATCGCCATCATCGGCATCATCCTGCTGATCGGCATCGTCAAGAAGAACGGCATCATGCTGGTCGATTTCGCTCTCGAGGTGGAGCGCCAGCAAGGGCTCAGCCCGGAAGAGGCGATCTACCAGGCCTGCACGCTGCGCTTCCGCCCGATTCTGATGACGACGATGGCGGCACTGCTGGGCGGCGTGCCGCTGATGATCGGCTCCGGCACCGGCGCCGAGCTGCGCCAGCCGCTCGGCTATACGATCGTCGGCGGCCTGATGCTGTCGCAGGTCCTGACGCTCTACACCACGCCCGTCGTCTATCTCTATCTCGACCGGCTCGGCAACTGGCTCACCGGGCGCAAGCCGCGACCGGCCAGGACATCCACTCCATCCACGACCGAAGCAGATGCGGGATTGCGCCATGAACCCACTTGAGAAGGTGACCACCGGCACGACGGCGGAGAAGCTCGTGACCGTCACGCCGGAGATGACGGTCGGCCATGTGGTGCCGGGAATGCCTGAAGTCTACGGCACGCCGATGATGATTCTGCACATGGAAATGGCGGCCGGATCGGCGGTTCAGCCGTCCCTGCCCGCGGGCCATGTCAGCGTCGGGATGATGGTCAACATCCGCCATCTGGCGGCGACACCGGTCGGGCGCACGGTGCGTGCGATCGCCCGGGTCGTTGCGGTCGAGGCCAGAAGCATCCTGTTCGAAGTCGAGGCCTGGGACGGCAACCGCAAGATCGGCGACGGCACCCACCGGCGCGGCGTTGTCGATGTCGCCGAGTTCGAGCGGCGTTTCGGCGTGACGCGAGCCACGGCGGAGATGGTCTAAGGCCGCAAGCAGCGGGCCCGATCGCGGCTACGTGCTTTTTGACAAAGCGCTTGCGAAACCAAGAAGACCGCTCTTCGGCATCGCAATAGAGCTCTCGTATGACGCTCGACCGCCTGGATGACGCTAATCCCGGACAGCCCCAGCGATGGTGGCGCCGCCTGCTTCCAGACTGGACCATGAAGGATCGCGCATCACTATGGGCCTGGAGCAGCGTGGTCCTGAGCCTGCTGTCATTCGCTATTTCACTGTTCGGATTCAATTCCGCCACCATCGCTCTTGCCGCCGTTCTCGCCATTTCGCTCGCGGTGATCAGTCTGAGCAGGCGGCCAGGCGAGCATGCCCACCAGGCCGTTTATCTCGCCGAAGCGCAGAAACTCAGCCAGACCGGCAGCTTCGGATGGAACGTCGCGACCGGAGAGCTGTTCTGGTCGGATGAAACATTCAGGATCTTCGATCTCGTGCCGACATCGCGCCCGTCGCTCGGCCTGGTCCTGAAGCGCACCCATCCCGACGACGTCAGCGCCGTGCGTGAGGCCATTGATCGTGCGGCGAATGAAAGAGGCGACTTTTCTCACGAAAACCGGTTGATGCTGGAGGACGGTACGGTCCGAACCATCCGCGTGGTCGCCCGCGGAATGACGAACGGCCGGGGCCAGTTCGAGTTCGTCGGCGCCGTGATGGACATCACCGCCCAGAAGAAGGCCCATACCGAGCTGGAGCGGAGCGAGCTGCGTTATCGCCACCTGTTCAGCCGCATGCCGATCGCATTCCGGCAACTCGATGCCAGCAGGCTGGTCGTGCTGTTCCGGAAATTGCGCGCCGACGGCGTCAAGGACCTCGGCGCCTATTTCGACAGCCATCCCGAGTTCTTGCGGACCTGCATGGACGCGCTCACGTTTCAGGAGGCCAACGAACGGGCCATCCAGATGTTCGGAGGCGGCGTCGAAGATTATATCGGACGTTCCATGGCCGACACCTGGAAGGAACGTCCCGATACGTTCCGGCGAGCCATGGAATCCCGTTATCGCGGCGAGACGAACTTCGAGGAAGAGACCAGGATGGTCACGTGGGACGGCCGCGTCGTCGATGTTCTCTTCACGACGGCCCGGGTCGGTCCCATCAACGATCTCGAAGTCAGCCTGGTTGGCACCATCGACATCTCACAGCGTGTTCGCGCCCAGCAGAAGCTGCAGCAGGTGCAGGCCGAGTTCGCGCATGCCGCACGCGTCTCGATGCTCGGCGAGCTCACCGCATCGATCGCCCACGAGGTCAATCAACCGCTCGCCGCCATCGCCACCAATGCCGCCGCCGGGCTGCGATGGTTGAACAGGCCCAATCCTGATATCATCGAAATCCGCAAGACCATCGAGAACATCGTCGTGGATACCCGGCGCGCCGCGAACATCGTGGCGCGCGTTCACGGCATGGCCTCGCGGAAGGCTCCCGAGCAGGCCTCGCTGTCGTTCGACGAGATCGTTCGCGAAGCGCTTCTCTTCCTTCGCCACGAGATGGAATCCCGCAATGTCACGATCCTGCACAGGCCCGATCCGAGCGCGCCGCAGGTGCTCGGTGACCGCACCCAGCTCCAGCAGGTGATCGTCAACCTCGCGATCAACGCGGTGCAGGCGATGACGCAGGCGGGATACGACGATCGCAGGATCGTCATCAGCACGGTCACACCGGACGCAGCCACGCTGTGCTGCTCCGTGGAGGACAACGGCCCGGGCATCTCCGACGACCATGTCGATCGGCTGTTCGAGAGCTTCTTCACGACCAAGGACAGCGGGATGGGCATGGGGCTGCCGATCTGCCGGTCGATCGTCGAAGCGCATGGAGGCCGGATCGGCGCCGAAGGCCACGGCACCGATGGCGGCGCCCGCTTCTGGTTCACGCTGCCGATCGCCGTCCCGGCGGATTCGTCCGACTGCGACCTCCCGGCCGCAACGTGACCGCGACCCTTCCAGCGATGCCGCTATTCCGCGGGAGCGGCCGAGCGCACCAGGCGGATCGGGACGCCCTTGTATGACGGCGTGAAGCTGAGGGGGTCGCGGGCATAGAGCGGCACCAGCGGATTGGTCTCCGGGTAGTACGCCGCACAACAGCCGGCCGGAAAGGAATAGGCCACGACGCGGAAGTTGCGCACGATCCGCTCGGCGCCGTCGGTCGACGCGGTGATCAGGTCGACGCGATCGCCGTCAGCTAGCCCCCGCTTCCTCAGCTCGTACTCGTTCAGGAAAACCACGTCGCGTTGGCCGAACACGCCGCGATAGCGATCGGACATCGAGTAGAGCGTGGTGTTGTACTGGTCGTGGCTGCGGATGGTGGTGAGCCAGAGGAAATCGGGATCGTTCTGCGGCGGATCCTCGCCACACCCCGGAAAGACCAGGAAGTTCGCCTTGCCCGACGGCGTCGCCCAGATGCGCTCGCGTGCCGTCGAGGTGAGGTGAAAGCCGCCGGGGACGCGGATGCGGGCGTTGTAGCCCTGGAAGATCGGAAACACCGCCTCGATAGCATCGCGGATGCGGTCGTAATCGGCAACGAAGCCGTCCCAGTCGACCACCGTGCGCTCGCCCAGCGTCGCCTTGGCGACGCCGGCGACGATCGCGACTTCACTGAGCAGATGCTGCGATGCCGGCTTGTTGCGGCCGCCGGACGCATGAACCATCGACATCGAATCCTCCACCGTGATCGACTGCGGCCCCGACGCCTGAATATCGATCTCGGTGCGTCCGAGGCAGGGCAGGATCAGGGCGGCGCGACCATGGATCAGGTGACTGCGGTTGAGCTTGGTCGAGACGTGGACGGTCAGATCGAGCTTGCCAAGCGCTGCCTGGGTCGCCTGCCAATCCGGAATAGCCGCGGCAAAATTGCCACCCATCGCGAAGAAGGCCTTCACCTCGCCGCGGATCATCGCTTCCAGCGCGGTCACCACGTTGTGTCCCGGCGCGACGGGAGGCTTGAAACCAAAGCGTTGCTCCAGGCGCTCGAGGAAGTCCGCCTTGGGGACCTCCGTGATCCCCACGGTTCGATCGCCCTGCACGTTGGAATGACCGCGAACCGGGCAGACGCCGGCGCCTTCGCGCCCGACATTGCCGCGCAACAATGCGAGGTTGGCGATCTGCTGGACGTTGTTCGCGCCGCGCCAGTGCTGGGTGATGCCCATTCCGTAGACCAGGATGGCGCGCTCCGCCTTCATATAGGCGCCCGCCGCATATTCCATGTCCTCGCGCGTCAGGCCGGACTGACGTTCGATATCGGGCCATTGCGTGCGCTTGAGATCGTCGATCAGTTCGTCGACCCCGGCGGTGTGGCCGCGAATGAAATCCCAGTCCAGGATCTCCGGCTGCTCGGCGGCACGGGCGGCCTCGTCGGTCTCCACCAGGATCTTCATGATTCCCTTGAGGACGGCGACATCACCGCCGACGCGCACCTGGAACAATTTCGAGCTGATCGTCGTCGACGACAGCGTGATCATCTCGACCGGGCTCTGCGGCGCCTGGAAACGCTCCAGCGCCCGCTCGCGGAACGGGTTGAACGAGATGATGGAGGCGCCGCGGCGGGCAGCATTGCGCAGGCTCGTCATCATCCGCGGACTATTGGTGCCCGGATTCTGGCCGAAGATGAAGATGCAATCGGCCTTGTCGAAATCCTCGAGCAGCACGGTACCCTTGCCGACGCCGAGCGAGTACGGCAGGCCGACGCTGGTCGCCTCGTGGCACATGTTCGAGCAATCGGGGAAATTGTTGGTGCCGTATTCCCGCACGAACAGCTGATAGAGGAAGGCGGCTTCGTTCGAGGTCCGTCCGGACGTGTAGAACTCGGCCATGTTGGGATCCGGCAAGGCCCGGAGCGCGCGACCGATCATGTCGAATGCATCGCTCCACTCCACTGGGAGATAGCGGTCGGATGCAGCGTCGTAAGCCACCGGATGGGTGAGCCGGCCGACCATTTCGAGATCGTAATCGTTCCAGCCCGCGAGCTCGGAGACGGTATGCTCGGCGAAGAATTCGGGCGTGCAGCGTTTCGATGTCGTCTCCCAGGCGATCGCCTTGCCGCCGTTCTCACAGAATTCGAACGACGAGGTGTGCTTCGGATCGGGCCAGGCGCAGCCGGGGCAATCAAAACCTTCAGGTTGATTCATCCGGCTCAGCGTCGCTGCGCCTTTCAGCGGCGCGCGCTGCACCAAAAGCGCCTCACTGAGCGCCTTGAGTGCGCCCCAGCCGCCGGCGGGTTCATGGTAGGGACGAACCGATTTCGTGGTCATCTCGATATCTCTCGATCTGGCAATTCTCCGGTCCAGTTAAGGATCGCGCGGGCAGAGCAGTCTTTTCAAAACGAAACCGAATTTCGCAATTGCACACGTTCGAACCGGGCCGGCCGGCCCGCAGTGGCCATGCATTCCGGCAAAAACGGCGCTGTTCGCGGAAGCTGAAACGGCAACCGCAAACTAGGTTCGTCGACTGGAGCCCCGTCGCTACGGAGGGCTCAACACTTTTCAGGAGCGATCCCAGATGTTTTCACGACGTGATTTACTGGCCATGTCCGCGGCAGGTGCCGCCATGGTCGGTTCCAGCGCGCAGGCCGCAACCTTCGGCAACCCGAACGAGCCGCCGCAAGGCGCCATCAACGCCAAGAGCCCCGGAAGTCTGACCGATCCCGGTCCACAAAATCCTGAATTGGCCAGGCAATTCCCTTCCGCACAGACCCCGCCCGCGACCGACGTCGGCGGCCTGCCGATGGATTGGGCCTCGTTCAACAATGCGCCGAGGCGCATCCAGAATGGCGGCTGGGCACGGCAGGTCACCGTCGAGGACTTCGCCATCTCGAAGGAAATCTCCGGCGTCAACATGCGGCTTTCCGCCGGCGGCATCCGCGAACTGCATTGGCATCAGGCCGCCGAATGGGCGATCATGACCTACGGCAACTGCCGCATCACCGTGCTCGACACGCAAGGACGCCCCTATGTCGGCGATCTCAAGGCCGGCGACCTCTGGTATTTCCCGCCGGGTGCGCCGCATTCGCTGCAGGGACTGGGTCCCGACGGCTGCGAATTCGTGATCTGCTTCGACGACGGCCACGCCAATGAGTTCAACACGCTGCTGGTGACCGACTGGCTCGCCCATACGCCGCCCGAGGTGCTGGCGAAGAACTTTGGCGTGCCGGCCGACGCCTTCGCCAAGATCCCGCTGAACAATCTCTGGATCTTCCAGGGGACGGTGCCCGGCGATCTCGCTGCCGATCGCGCCGCAGTTGCCAAACATGCGGAGGCACCGCCCTATCCGTTCATTCATTCGCTCGGCAGCTCGACGCCGGTCAAGGAGAGCTCCGCCGGCAGCATTCGCGTCGCCGACAGCGGCAACTTCAAAGTGGCGACCACCGTCGCCTCGGCGCTGGTGACAATGCCGCCGGGAGCGGTCCGCGAAATGCACTGGCATCCGAATGCTGACGAATGGCAGTACTACATCAAGGGCAAGGCGCGGATGACGGTGTTCGACACCGGCCCCAACGCGCGGACGACGGATTTTTCGGCCGGCGACATCGGCTATGTCCGGCGCAATCTCGGCCACTATGTCGAGAATGTCGGCGACACCGAATTGCAGTTCGTCGGCGTGTTTCGCGCACCGCGCTACGAGGAGGTGTCGCTCTCCAACTGGCTGACGCACACGCCGCCCAGGATGGTCGCCCAGCATTTCAACATCGACGAGAAGCTGATCGCCCAATGGCCGGACAACAGCCCCGGCGTCATGCCCAAATCCTGAAGCACGGCCATATAGGGTCCTGAACGAGAAAGGCGCCCAAGCGGCGCCTTTCTTTCGTCCGTCGCCACCCACGGCGACTTCGCGCCGCGCAGCCGTCAGTAGTGATCGGCAGCAGGGTTCGCCTTGCCGCGGAAGACGCGATAGCCGACGGCGACATAGAGCAGCATCAGCGGAAAAACGAACAGGCCGGCGCCCCAGAACATGAATGCGAGACTTGCATGAGGGGCCGCCGCCTCGTCGATCGTGACGACGAACGGAATCATGTAAGGCCAGAACGACAGAGCGAGCGTGGCGAAGGCCGCCACGAAGATCAGCGCGACCATATGGAACGGCCAATAGTCGTCGTGACGCAGGATGCTCTTGGCCAACACCGCGGCCGCACCGGCGGCGATTGCAGGAAACACGAACAGATAGGGCCGGTCGGTCCAGCGCTGCAGAATCGGCAGATGTTCGGCAAGCGCATAGGCAAAGACGGTGACCAGGAACACCAGGACGCCGATCGCCAGCGGCGGGATCTGGCGCCGTGCGTCATCCCGAACCGGACCGTCGCTCTTCCGCACCAGCCAGCAGGCACCGAGCAGCGCGTAGCCGAAGCAGAGCCCGATCCCGCACAGGGCGGAAAAGGCTGTCAGCCAGCCGAGCGTTCCGCCGGTATAATCGCCGTTTAAGAATTGAAGTCCTTCGACGAGAGCGCCGACCATCGCGCCCTGCATGAAGCTGGCGGCAAACGAGCCCGCGACGAAGCTGACGTCCCAGATCCAACGCGAACGGAACGCCTTGCCGCGAAACTCGAACGCCACGCCGCGCAGGATCAATCCGAGCAGCATCACGACGACGGGGATATAGAAGGCCGACATCACCATGGCGTAGACCACAGGAAAAGAGCCCCACATGATCACGCCCGTGACGATCAGCCAGGTCTCATTGCCATCCCAGACCGGGGCGACCGTGCCCAGCATGGCATTCCGCTTCGCCTCGTCACCGGCCACGCCGAACAGCATGCCGACGCCGAGATCGAACCCGTCGAGGAGGAGATAGATCAGAATGCTGATGGCAAGAAGGGCAACCCAGTACATCACCATGTCTATTCTCCCGCCTCGATATGGCTGCGTGCGGCCGGCATCTGATCGGCGAGCGACATCGGCCGGTTGGGCACGGGAACGTCGAGCGGCTTGCCGCCGAGTCCCGCCGGGCCGGCACGCAGCAGCCGATAGATGTAATATGTTCCGAACGAGAAGATGAAGGCGTAGACCGCGACGAACAGGATCAGGGAAGTCATCGCAGCCGACGCGGTCAGGAACGGCGTCACGGCGTCCGCAGTGCGCAACACGCCATAGACCGTCCATGGCTGGCGCCCCACTTCCGCGGTGTACCAGCCTGTGAGGATAGCGATCCAGGGCAGCGGGAAGCTGAGAAAGATGCCCCACAGCAGCAGCCGGCTCCGTTCGAGCCGATGCTTGAGGCCGAGCCAGCTCCCGAACCAGGCCAGCCCCAGCATCACGAAGCCACAGCCGACCATGATGCGGAAAGCGAAGAACGGGATCGCCACCGGCGGCCGGTCCTGGGACGCGAAACTGGTGAGGCCGACCTCCTTCGACGTGAAGCTCATGCTGCCGATGATGCTTCCGAGCACGGGAATCGATATCGCGTATTTGTTCGATTCGGTGCTCGAATCGGGAATTGCGATCAGCACCTCCGAGGCCGGCTGCTCGTCATGCCAGCGCGCCTCGATCGCGGCGAACTTGGCCGGCTGGTAGTCGTGAACGTAGTCGCCGACAAGATGCCCGATGAAGAGCTGGACCGGCAACACCACCGCCGCAAGCGCAAGCCCCATCCGCAGCATCACATGCGCCTCGGCGCGATAGGTCCGCCGCAGCAGATACCACGCGCCGGTTGCGGCCACGCAGAACGCGCCGGTCAGGTAGGACGCGAGCAGCATATGCGGAAACCGGACCCAGACCACGCGATTGAAGATGATCTGTGCCCAGTCGTCGGGGACGAACTGGCCGTTCTGCAGGATGTATCCAGTCGGCACCTGCATCCAGCTGTTGTTGACCATGATCCAGAACGCCGAAAGCGTCGTTCCGAGCGCGACCATCGCGGTCGAGAACAGGTAGAACCACGGCGGCACCCGGGGCCGCCCGAAGATGAGGATGCCGAAAAAGCCCGCCTCCAGCATGAAGGCGGTGAATGTCTCATAGGACAGTAGCGGCCCCTGGATCGGGCCCGACATCTTCGAGAGCACGCTCCAGTTCGTTCCGAACTGAAACGCCATCACCACGCCGGATACGACGCCCATGCCGAAAGCCACGCCGAAGACCTTCAGCCAGAACTCGAACAAGGTGCGGTAGACCGGCTTGCCGCTGTACTGGTGCATGGCTTCGAGCACGGTGAGCCAGGCGGCAAGCCCGATCGTGAACGCAGGAAAGATGATGTGGAACGAGATGGTGAAGGCAAATTGCAGCCGCGACAGAAGAAGCGCCGTCGGATCCATCTGACAATCTCCCGTTCGCTCAGGGGTGGTTCGCGGCCGCTGGCGCCTGAGCGGCCGGCTGCGGAACATTATCGACCTTGAGGACCGCGGCCGCATCCCGGAGCTTGCCCGCGGGAAGGTTCACTTCACCCAGGCTCTCTGTCTCTTTGCGGAGGTCGTTCATCCTTGCCTCTCCTGGCAGCTGATGTCGGATGCGCCCTTGCAGCACTGATCGAAACTCTACGGACAGCACGGTGCGCACGCTTCCGCGAACGAACGTCCTTTTACCGAATGGCATGGCGGGCGCCTCAGCCCGCAACGAGCGAGCGCGATGTCAACGAGGATGATTGCGCCGGCGGCAGAGCCAGAGAACGCTCATCGACGATGCGATCGGCAGTGCGAGGCTCCATGTTCCCAGCCATTTGGTCACGCAGCCGCCGGCGGCGGCGCCCAACAGGAACATCAGGCAGAGCATGAGCATGGTGCCGGCGCCCGACGCCGCCTCCGGATCGGACGCATCAACGAACTGATCGATAGCGCGTAGCATGTTTCCGGTGACGGTGACCGAGAGGTACTTCCAGCGCCCGACCTGCCTGAAACTCGCCGATTGCAGCGCGACGCCGAAGGAGATTCCGAGGATCACGATCTGATCGGGAGCACGATGGAGCAGCAGCAGCGCCGCTGTCAGGCAGACGATCTCTCCGACGAGACAGCCCAGTACCGCCCGGGTGCGGACCGCCACCACCGCTCCCAGGACGAAGGCCGCGAGCGGAAGGAGATGGTGAAGCGCCCGCTGCCATTGCCCGGACAGGACGTAGACCCCGAGGAAGACGACATTGCCGGTTTGGGAACTGGCGAAGACCCCGAGCGACAGCCATGTGAAGGCGTCGAGGAAACCTCCCGACATGCTCAGGATAGAAGCAACCAGCAGCGATCGTTCCGGAGCGTAGACCTCTACTCCTGCCTTCGCCGAAGGCTCCGTTAGTGCAGCTTGCATCGCCATGTTGGCAGGTCCGCGACGTCAGCAGCCGACGCGCGGCGCGGCTTCTTCCGGCAGCAGAACGCGGCGCGGATGCGTGAATACGCCGTATCCGTCATCGCGGGCGATCGCCAGCAGCGTAATCCCCGCCTCGTCCGCAGTCCGGATTGCGAGCGCGGTCGGCGCGGAAACGGCCACGATGACCGGTGCCCCGATCATCGCTGCCTTCTGCACCATCTCGACCGAAACGCGGCTCGTCAGCAGCACAGCGCCATCGCTCGCCGATCTTCCCTCGCTGACGATTGCACCGGCGAGCTTGTCGAGCGCATTGTGCCGACCGACATCCTCCCTGACCAGAGTGATGCCGGCGCGAGGATGCCAGAAGGCTGCCGCGTGAACGGAGCGCGTTTGCTGATTCAATATCTGGAGAGGAGACAACGCCTGCATGGCGTTCAACAGATCCCGCGCGTGAAAGGCAAGGCCGGGGCCCTCGACGCGCGACGGCGCGCGACACGCCTGTTCGAGGCTTTCGATGCCGCATAACCCGCACCCGACCGGGCCGCTGATGGCGCGGCGGCGCGC
>Ga0102590_1001538_pt1 | contig 33856 bp, 26 predicted proteins | sample AraplaMF_Col_mMF_FD_76859 | JGI IMG/M metagenome (GOLD analysis project Ga0102590, IMG submission 76859) | Arabidopsis root microbial communities from the University of North Carolina, USA - plate scrape MF_Col_mMF | ecosystem: Host-associated > Plants > Roots > Endosphere | place: USA... | reverse complement strand
TGCAATTCGCCGAATGCGGTCATGGTGCCGTTGATGGAAAGGGCAGGGGGAGGCGTGATGACCGCCACGGCAACGGCGCCTGTCAGGCCGCCGGCAAGTCCGATCCCGACCAAACCGGCGCTGATCGCCCAGCGACGGATTCTCTGTCTTCTGGTGCGCCACGTTTCGCCATCGGCCAGGATTCCGGCGGCCAGTCCGGCTGGAGGCACCGGCGGCTGCAACTTGAACAGAATTGCGTCGAGCTGGGCTGCATCTGCGGCCAGCGCCCGCCCTTCTTCGGTTTCCATAAAGGAGACGGCGGGATCTCTGATTGCCTCCGGCCAACGATGGGGGCTCGATCCATAGGCGTCGACCAGAGCCCGAAAGGTTTCCCGATCGACCGGAGCTGCTGTTTTCTCGGTCATGTTTCTTCTCCGTTCAGCATTGCGCGCAAAGTGCGGCGTCCTCTTGCCAGCAAGCTCTCGAGCGCATCGACCTTGATCTGCATCACTTCCGCCGCGTCACGATTGGACATGTCCTGGTAATAAACCAGGATGATCGCCTCTCTTTGACGCGGCGCCAGGCTTTGCAATGCGCGCTGCACCCTTTCGCCGCTCATGTCGTCGAGCAATCCGGCGTCCGGCAGCGGGCCCTGGTCAACCATCTCGGGAGCTTCGGCGACGAGAATTTCCCTTCGGCGACGAAGCCGGTCGTAGCACAGATTGAGTGCCACCCGATGCGCCCAGGTGTCAAACTTCGCTCTTCCCTGCCGCCAGCTGCCCGCGTGTTTCCATATCCGCAGAAAGGTCTCCTGGGCGACATCTTCCGCCTCGCCCTTGTCGCCCAGCATGCGGGTTGCGACCAGCAATATTCTCGGCAGTTTGGCCATGACGATCCTGCGCATCGCGTCGGGGTCACCGGACGCGATACCGCCGACCAGGTCCGCATCTGGGTCGTCCATCATGGGCCCGATACTCTAGGGTCGATCAGCACGCGGCAACCGTCCCACGATGCGATCGAAGAATGAAGACATTCATGACAAACCTGTCGAGACACCCAAAATTTCCGAACCGGTCTTCCAAACCGGATTACCACGTCCGTTAAACGCACCGCGCTTGAAAATCCGTCTCTTGGAATTTGGATTTTCAGCGGAATGGATGAAGATAGTGGGGAGATAGGCCGCCGTATCGGGTTTTTTCAGGCTTGCGTTTCCTGCCTGAAGAGCGAGGTCGAGGCCAGCCGAGTTGGTTACGATTGATCTTCCAACACGGATATCTGAGCAAAGAGGAAGGCGCACGCGCATCGGAGCGAATCAGGATGCAACCTGCCGCCGGGTTCCTCACCCCGAGGTGCGCGAATTGAAAGCCTGTTCGCGGTAGATGCCGGCCCGCATGCTGTTAGACAGCCCGCCAATTGGGGGTAGAGTTGCACATCAACCACACGTGCTCGCCTGCGGGCTGTCATAATGGCTTTTTTGTGCCCGGTTCATATTGCCGTGATGCTTCGACTTGATACTTGTCAAGGAAACGAGGCTTTTCCAAAAGGATACGGGATGCGGAAGCTTGCCACTTGCGTCTTTGTTGCGGTTCTCAGTGCCTGTGCCGCACCGTCCGACGGGCCGACCGCTGGCAGGTTCTATGACGCGACGGATCCCCAGACCGGGCAGAAGATCCCCGTCGTGCGGCTGGCGAATGCGCCGATGGAACCGTTCAACGTTGCGTCGCTCGGCTATTCCGCGACCGATCAAGGCCTCAGCGTCCTGCGCTCCACCGGATTTGCGGATAGCCGCCTGCGTCGCGGCGATGTCATCGAGGTCACCATCCTTGATACCGGCGAGGAAGGCATGTTCTCCTCGACGCAGAGCAAGACGCTGAATCTGGGGCGCTTCACCGTGGATTCCGCCGGTACCGTGACCTTGCCCTTTGTCGGAAGACAGCGTGTGCTGGAATCCTCGCCAGAGGCGCTGCAGGCGAGGATCGCAGCCGGCCTGAAGGGATCTGCGGTCAACCCGCAGGCGGTCGTCACCGTCGTCGACAAGCCGACGACCGGCTTCACCGTCAATGGTGATGTCCGCGCCGCCGGGCGTTTCCCGCTCACTGCGCGCAAGGAGCGCGTCCTCGACGCCATAGCGCTTGCAGGCGGCGCCTCCTCGGCGCCGACCGCCGCGACGGTGACCGTCATTCGCGGCAAGCAGAGAGCCAGCGCGCCGCTCGAACGGGTTCTCAACGAAGATCGCCAGAACATCTACCTCTTGCCCGAGGATCAGGTCTATATCGGCAAGGATGCGCCCTCCTTCACCGCGTTCGGTGCGTTCAAGAGCGTCGGCGAGTTCGAATTCGAGCCCGGCAAGCTCACGCTCATGCAGGCATTCACGCGTGCGGGCGGACTGCTCGATGACCGGGCCGACGCCAGCAACTTCTATGTTGTGCGCAATCAGCCGGTCTACAGCCAGGCCACTGCGGCAAACGCCGGCAAGAACCCCGGCACGGTGGTCATGACGACGAAGCCGGCGATCTACCGCGTGGACATGAAGGACGTCGCCAACCTGTCGCTGATGCAGCGGTTCAAGATGGCGGACGGCGATATTCTCTATGCCACCAATTCGGGTCTCGTGGACTTCGCCAAGCTCTTCACGATCTATCAGAAGAGCGCGCCGACGGCCGCCGCACCGCTACCCGGCAGCAACTGACCCCTAGCGCGGGACTTCCCGGTCAAGGCCGCCCAGCAGATGCAGGGCGGCCTTTGCATTTTCGGGCCGCTCCTGCGGTTCAGGACGCGAAAGTTCGGCAGCGAACCGGCGCAGGCGCTCGATGATCGCGCCGGTTTCCTCAAGATGATCGACGGGGCAATGATCGAGGAGCACCGACAGGATGAGGCCGGCGGCATGGAGATCCGAACGCCCGTCGAGCGCCTCTCCCGCCAATTGTTCCGGGGGCGCGAATTGCGGCCGGCCGGCAAAGGCGATGTCGAGATCCCGATGACGCCCCCCCGTTTCGAGCGCGATGCCGAAATCGCCGATCTTCAGTTGCGAGAGATTGTCGTCCCGATAACGGAGATTGGAGAGCGACAGATCCCCATGGACGTAGCCGGCCGTATGGATTGCATCGAGCCCCCTCAAGATGGCGGCGATGATTTGCGTGATATCGCCGACCGAAAGCGGAGCCTCGAGGACAAGGTCGGCAAGGCTGCGCTCGATCCATTCGAGCACCAGAGCCGGGCGGCCGTCGGCAAGCCGCAGGAGCGTCTCGGTTGCCGCCACGTTCGGATGGCGGATCGCGCCGCCGATCCTTGCCTCGCGCAGCAGCAGTCTTCGCGCCACGGGATCGTCCGCCTGGCTGAGGCGAAGCGTCTTGATGGCATGCAGCTTATCGAGGTCGCGATGGCGGGCGCGATGAATTTCGGTCATCGCACCCTCGTGGACCAGCGCTTCGAGCACGAAAGTATTGGCGATGATGGTCACGTCATGGCCGGCGAGGCGGTCTTCGCCGCGGTCGAGGGCGTTGCGGACCTGATCGAGAAGAGAACGGCGCCTTTGCGGATCGCGAGCGCCATCTCCAGCGGCGGCGAGAGCGTGCCAGAGGGCTGCGAAACTACGCGCAACTTCCTCGAAATCCGTGTCCCCGGAATGATCAACCACGATCGGCTTTCACGTCGATCACCAGGACGCTGAGGTTTTCCCTGCAATTGGCGATCAGGGCTTCCTGCGTCAGCACGGCGGAAACTTCGTCGAGCTCCGTTGAGAGCAGGATTTCCGCTATGCCGCGTTCGGATAGGGTTTGAGGCAGGGGATTGCTGCAGAGCATGAACCGGTCGTCAGGTTGCAACCGGTCGGAAACAACTTCGGGGACCAATTGGCCCCTCAGCCCGATCCCTCTTGCAAGCGAGCGCCTGAGGCCGATTTCGGTGTGGTCGCGCGTGAGGCAACGCATCATGCCGTCGCGCAGCAGATAGCAGCGGGCATCTCCTGCCCAGAGAACCGCAAAACTGCCGTGCAGAGATGCCAGGACGACGACGCTGGCCGAGGGCGCGGAGCGATCCGAGGTGAGGTGCCCCGATTGCAGCACGCCATGAGCCTGGCCGAGCTTTCCCTTGATTTCCTGGACTAGCGCTTCGATCGTTTCCTGAGGCCTTGCATCGCCCAGCATGCCGGCGCCAATCTTGCTGGCTTCCACGGCGCCGTTGCCATCGCCGACGCCGTCCACGATCGCGAATATCGACGGTTTGGTCGAGATGAAGACGCTGTCGGCGTTGAGAGACAGGCGTGTGCCGGGATGGCTGGCATAGCTGTGGAAGAGTTGCAGGCCCCGGGGCGTCTCGGCCGGTATCGGTTTCGGTTCAGTCGCTGCCTGTTGCGGGCGAGGGACGGATCCGGACGGCTCAGCCCCCTTGGCGGCATCCTCGCGCAGCAAAAGCTTCAGAAAATCCGACGGGCCGGGAGCGCCGGTGATGCGGAACCCTTTCATCCGTCGGTCTTCCGGATCGGTCCGCCACCAGAGCGTGCCAGGCGGCGTCAGGCCGCTCTGCTCCACCCCGTCATCGAACTGGCCGGGCCTTGGGGGCCTTAGCCGCTTCAGGCCCGTCGTGAAGGTCTCGATGTCGAAATCGCGGCGGGCCGAGGTCTCGGCCAGGCCTTCGGCCGCGATGAACCATGTGTCGTCGAGGCAAAGGCAGCGCGGATCTCCGGAAAACCCGTGCAACTGGGCTGCGACCGCAAGCGGAAAATTGCGGCCGACGCGGTCGAAGCTCGGCACGATGACGCCGGCCACGGTTGCCGGTCCCCAGAGATCCCGTTCGACGACGAAGCGCCAGGACGGCATGGATCTGAAGCGGTGTTCCCACTGGCCGCCGAACTCGCCCTGAATGGCCTGGAGACTGGATTGCAGCCAGGTATCGAGCGCGCCCTGCAGTTTTCGCCCGAGCCCGGTCGAGACGAAATCGCCATGGGTCGGCAACTTGCCAAAGAAGCCGATGCGATCCGCTTCGGGTGAAATCTGGCCTGGCGTCGCGCGTTCGTTCATGACGCGCCGATCAGAATTGCGTGGGGCAGGAGAAGGCATTGAGCGCCTCCAGACGGAACGGGTTGAGGACGGAGCCGAATTGCACGTCGAACTCCGCCGTTCGGCCGTTCTGCCGGAAGCTGGCGCGGAAGAGGTCGTCGCCCTGCATGGTGATATCGGCGCTGTCGAAGAGCCGGAAAGGCGACCAGTCTCCGTTTTCCGTCATCGCCTCCTGCCAGCCCCCCGGCTGGAAGGCGATGCGCGAAGCGTTGCTCGGGCCGGTCGAGGGCCAGGTGATCGATTTCGACTGGATCGGCCCATGGAAATAGACGACACGCTCTCCTTCTATTTCCAGCATGACCGCATTGGCGCTGTCGGTCAGCGAGACGGGTTTGACATTGATGGCCACCGACGGTGTCTCGCTGTTTGCGGAGAAGAAGGCCCGGTTGATCTTGTCGGCATTCTCGAACTGGGCGATTGCCTCGCTCGGAATGCTGGCGGAGCCGAATGTGCCCTTCCAGCCCCAGGGCGAAGAACTGGTATCGACAAAGGTGGCGAGCCGGTCGTTGAAGAAGGTCTTGAACAGGCCCTTCGGACCGAACAGGCGCACGAAATCGCTCATCGCAACATCCCGCGGAGATTCCCGGTCGAAAGGATAACGGCCGGTGATCACGCTGGAGCAGAAATTGGCGCCTTCGGCAGTCCATGCATTGCTGATGCGGGTACGGGCGGATTTGACCGCCAGCGAGCCGACATCCGCCGCAACCCCGGCCATCCACGTATCGGCCGGCGCCGGCAGCCGCCGCGCTTGCTGCAGGAGGTCCTGATTGGCATTGGTCAGCTGGCTGTCGACATCGAAGACCTTCGCGACTTCGGCCGTGGAGGTGGCGGCACGCGACAGCTGCTCGTGCACCTTCTGCAGGACGGGCTTCAGCTGCGCGATCTGCGATTTCGGCGCATCCTGCGTCTGCCCGGTCGGCAACTGCCCGGTGGACAACGGATCAGATTGCGGCGGTTCGAGCGCGGCCCGCAGCGGTGCGAAAGGGTCGGGTGCATTCGCTGCGCTGGCGAGTGCCGTGGTCGAGACGGGCAGGCTGTCATTGGTGGCAGACGCGACCTCGGCACCGGGCCGGCGAAGATCGGTCGCCGCGGCGATGGACCTTGCTATGTTTTCCACCGGGTTCGGCTCGCTTGCGAGAATGCGGGTCGTTTCGGCCGCATTGCCGATCGTCTGCGACGGCTTGACCCTCAGGTCCGCCAGCAGCCCCGACCAGCGCTGTTCGAAATTGTCGAAATAGAGCTGCAACGCCGCCTGGGTGACAGTATCAATTGTCGAGCCGGCCGGGTTGGCCTCGCCGCGCACCCAATGTTCCTCAAGTGCTGTCCTCGCCGCATCGGTTATCTTCGGCAGAACGACCTGACGGTAGCCTATGCTGGAAAAGAGCCCGGGCACGCCTTCCCGCAACGCAGCCTTGGACGGGCGTTCGAATGCCTGTTCGCCGAGCGGACCCAGAGCCGCGGCTGGCGTCCAGGCAGGCAGCGCGCGCGACTGACGGTAGCTCGCGAGAATATCGTAGGCTCGGTTCGGGATGCTCTGCGGGCGGATCGTCTCGCGGGCCTTGGCGATCAGGGCGCTGTCGAGTTCGATCGGTGGGAGCGAACCGCGCGCCATGGCGCCGGCATGGGCGATCAGCGCCTGCCGCGCCGCCGATCGGCCTTCGCCGGGATAGAGCCTGGTGAACATTTCTTCCGCTTCGAGCGAAACGAAATCCGCATCCATCGGGCCAAGGCCGCCAAGCATGCCGTAGAGCTTCAGGGCGTCGAAGGTCGTCGCGACCTCCTTGCTTTCGGTCATTTCCTTCTGCAGCTGAACGAGCATGCGGGGCAGAAGCAGCGCGTTCAACGCCCGCTGATAGGCGTCGCGTTGGCGGCCGACCACCTTGTTTTCCTGGTCGAGGCCGAAGCTGACCGGCCAGACGCGGGTTCTCGAAAACTCGCTGGTAACGGCGGCGAGATTGTCGAGTGCCGGCAGCACGCGCAGGAAATCGCTATCCGTCACGTCGCGCACAGGCACGCCGCGCGCCAGCTGTTCGTAGGCGTCGATGCGCCGTTCGGCACTGGCAAGCGCTGCGGCATTCTGGAAATAGGTAGCGGTCCAGCTGGTGAGCACGACCGCCAGCGCCAGCACCGCGGCGGCATAGGCCGTGCGGCGGAAAAACACCTGCCTGCGGGAAAGCCGCTTGTCGCGGGCGACCAGGGACGCCTCGTCGAAAATGACGTCCTTGAAGAGCCGCGACAGGAAATAGCTGCGGCGTGCCCGCGTCGCCGAGGGCAGGCTCGTTTCTTCGGCCTGCGTGCCGGAGGCAAAATAGATGCCGCGCAGCATTGGCGGCTCGACCAGTTTCGAGCCGGAGCAAAGCTCGGTCATCACCTCGTGCAGCCGCTCCTTGAGTGCAGCGAGCTCGGCGGGGAAACGGAAGATGCGTCCTCGCAGCTCCGGATTCGGTTCTTGCTGAAGGCGTTCGATCAGCATGGCGCCGACACGTTCCTGCAACAGGGCGAATTCTTCGAGGAAACGGTCCGGCAGATGGGCGGCCTTGTAGCTCTCTTCCAGGCCGAATGTGGTGCCCCAGACCTGCTCGCGGTCGCTCTTGTTGAAGCCGTCGAAAAATTCCACGAAGCCGGTCAGGAGGTCGGCTTTGGTCAGCACGAGATAGACCGGAACCCGGGCCTGCAAGTGTTCGTCGAGTTCCGAAAGCCGCTGGCGGATCGCCCTGATTTCCTCGCGTTGCGCTTCCGCATCGCGGGTCAACAGGTCACCGATCGAAAGCGTCAGCAGTGCGCCGTTGATCGGCTGCGAACGCCGGTATTTGCGCAAGAGCCCGAGAAAACCTTCCCAGCCGGCTTTTGCGGTGCCGTCCAGGTCGTCCTGGGTCGTGTAGCGACCGGCTGTGTCGATCAGGATCGCCTCGTCGGTGAACCACCAATTGCAATTGCGGGTGCCGCCGATGCCCTGGACGGAATTGCTGCCCAGCGCATCGCCCAATGGGAATTTCAGGCCGGAGTTGGTAAGCGCCGTCGTCTTGCCTGAACCGGGCGCGCCGAAAATCACATACCAGGGGAGTTCGTAGATATAGCCGAAACGCTTGCGGGTGATGCGGCGCAGGAGCTGCAGCGCTTCCTTCAGGCGGCTGTGGATTTCGCCCACTTCCGCCTGCTGGCTGGCGGCGGCCTCGGCCTCTGCATCGCGCTCGATACCTTCGACCAGCTGCTTGTCGCGGCGCCTGTCGCGGATGACCGTGAAGATGAGATAGCAGAGCCAGACAGCAAGGATCACGCCGATCAGAAGCAGGCGGGCATTGACGCTCGCCAGCGGTTTGAAATTGCCGTAGGCGGCGAGGTAGCCGTAGAACCAGATGACGACGCAGATCGCCGCCACCCAGATAATGGAGATGAAGCGCCGCCCGAGAAGGCCCGCATAGGCCTCCACGTAGGAGCGCAGCGTATAGAAAAGGCTCAACGGGTTCATCGCGCTGCTCCTCCCGAAGCCGGAGCCGTCTCGCCGGCCGGCCTTTCGGCCTGAACCGGCGGCACCTTGAGGCCGGCGTCGCTCAGCCTTTCCGCCGGATCCGTGAGGACCAGGATTTCGGTGCGTCGGTTCATCTCGCGGCCTTCCGGCTTGGCGTTATCGGCGATCGGATCGCTGTCGGCGCGGCCTTCGGTGAGGATCGCATCCGGCCCCGCATAGGAGGCCAGTATGTCGCCGACCGCCTTGGCACGCGCTTCCGAGAGATGCCAGTTCGAGGGGAACTGGACAGTGCGGATCGGTACGTTGTCGGTGTAGCCGACGACGACCGCACGGAATTTTTCAGCAGCCAGCGCGCCGCCGATCCGCTGGATGAGATCGTGGAACTTGGCGCTGACTTGGGCACTGCCGGTATCGAAGAGACCGGAATTGTTGATGCGCACTAGAAGCCGGCCGTTCGAATCCGACAGCGTCACGAGCTTCTTCTCCACTTCCGGCTGGAGGAAGGCGAGGAGATTGTCGAGACGGCTCGGCGGTGGCGCCTGTTTCGGCGCGGGCTCGACCGGCGGCACGGGCTTGACCTCGACGGCCGGCTGGCTTGGTTCGGGCAGAGGTTCCGGTACCTTAATCAGGACGCTCGGCGTATCGCGCGGCGGCAGGCTCGCCAGCCGTTGGAATGTTCCGTCCGAGGCGCTGTTCAGCGACAGGGTGAAGAAGAGGTAGCCGAGCGCGAAGATGAGCGTGAGGACGGAGAGCAGCGTCCAGAGCGCGACCGCGGTGCGCAGCGGCTTGTGGCGGGCCGAAACGCCTTTCCAATGGGGCGACAGCTCCCGCTCGAAGACGCCGTATTGTCCAAGCAGGGTCTTGTACAGGCTGTCGCGGATGCGGCCGAGTTCGAGATTACCGCGCGGCGAAACGCGGGTGCGTCCCTCGAAGGCGAGCGACAGGCAGAGATAGATAAGGAGCAGCAGGTCCTTGTTGGCGCCCGGGCTTTGGTGGAAATGGTCGAGCAGGTCGAACACCCGGTCCCCGCCGGTCACGTCCATATGGAAGGTGGAGACGAGGCCGGAGCGGGCCCAACCGGCGCGCACGCCCCAGGGCTTGCTCAGGACCACGTCGTCGACGGTGGCGCAGACGACATAATGGGCGGCCCGCGCACGGTCCGGACTGATGCGGGCGCTGGCGAGATCGCGTTCATAACGGCCGATCGCTTCGACCGCGACCTTGCGCAGCTGATCCAGGTCCGGCTGCTCCTCGGCATGCCGCAGCGCATGGGCGAGATTGAGCAGCGGAGCCGCCGAACGCACCACGGTCGGCACTTCGTCGCCGCCGAAACGGAAGTCCCTGACCAGCGCTTCCACCGACCATCCGCCCTTGCGGGAAGACGCCTGCTGCAGGTTCTTGTCCGAAGGACTGTCGGGGAATTCCAGCACGTCATCCAGCATTTCGGCCATCTTGCGGGCCGATTGCTTTTTCTGGGCGCCGTCCTCGGTGAGTTCGACGATGGTCGGCAGGTTCTGCCAGGTGGATGCGGGTTCGTTCTTCATTCTCTAAGGGCCCACAGTTCCATTTCGAGGCCCGGGAAATCGCCAGCGAGATGCATGGCGATGGCGCCCGAGGTGTCGAGTTGCTTCCAGAGCGGATTTTTGGTGTCGAGTTCGAAGTAGATGGTGCCGGACCGGTAGGGCAGCTGACGCGGCAGGACCGGCAGCGGCCGGACGGGAATGCCCGGCAGCGCCACATTGACGAGATCGGCGATGCGCTCCACCGGGCCGACCTTGATCTGGGCCGGCAGTTTCCGGCGAACGTCCTCGGCCGACATTTCTGCCCTGACCGCCAGCACGAAACCGGCATCCCTGAGCAGCGAGCGATCGTTGATGGTGCCGACGCGCACGCCATGGCGGCGTTCTGCGAGTTCGATCGCGACGGCGGCCTGTTCGAGAACCGCGGAAAGCGATGCGCGCAGGTCGTCGAAGACGGCTGCGAAGGTCCCCTTCAGGTCGTCATGCCGGTAGGGCGGGAAATCGGTCGCCCGCTTGCGCTCGGTCGTGAAGGTTGCGAGTTCGCCCGCGAGCTGGATGCAGGTCTCGTAGAATTCGATCGGATGGATGCGTGTCGCATTGGAAAGGATATGCTTCAGCATCGGATCGGCGCGATTGAGGATCTGCAGCAGGAAATAATCGCCGACCTCCGCCGTGCCGCGAATGGTCGGATCACCGATCCTTTCGGCGATCGCCTCCGCGCGGTGTCGGACGATGCCGAGCAGTTCGGTCATCAGCTCGGTCAGACGCGCCTCGGCGGCGCAGTTGAGACTTGGCGCGATGAATTCCGGGTCGAGGATGACGGCACGGTCGGAGCGTACCTCGATGATGCGGGCGAGGCCGACCAGCTCATATCCGCTGAGCTCGTCGCCGGTCTTGAGATAACGCATGCTGAGCCGGCCGACATCGATCGGCGCCATGAAATCGGTCTCGACATTGGCATCCGGCGCTTCGTAATGCGAGGCGACGAGGCGGACGCTGTTCAACTTGGCGCCGCCGTTCAGCGCCACATCCGCCTTGCCCGGCTGGCGGGCGGGAAGGGCAAGATAGACGATCGCGTTCTTGGTGTTCTCGTCGAGATCGAGCGGCGGCGGCAGGTCGGCATCGATCGGGGCCTCGAAAGGCGTGCCGTCCGGCATCATGCCGCGCAGGTTCGAAAGAGCGAACTGGCCGATCGCCAGCGCGCTGCGGTCGATGCCGATCTCGGACACGCCCCAGGGATAGGGAGAGAGGCCGCGCGTGGTGGTGCGGACAAGCCTTTCCGTCCAGCGGTCCGCCTGCTGGAAATGTTGTACGCGAAGGAACATGCCTTCGCTCCAGGCCACCCGGTTTTCATTCCTCATGTCTGCCGCTTCCTTCCCGTTCTTTCGGCATGGTCTCGCGTTGTCCGCCGTCCACCGCCCGCGTCATCGCGTCACGGAAGATCTCGCGGACCGATTGCGTTCTGCCGTTCTTTTCGAATTGCGCCTTATAAGCCTGCCAATAGTCGCGATTGCGCCCCCAGGGAGGCGCGAAGTGCAGGCCGCGGGACCCGGCATCGATCCGCGCCTCCAGAATGCGCGGCTCCATCTGGCGCCCGGCTTCCCGCACGAGCTCTTCCAGTGCGGCATTGAGCTTCATCTGCCGGTCAAGCAGGGCCCCGGCTCTGATGACGAGCGCCTCTTCGCGGCTGCGGCCGAAGATATCCGGCTCGGAAGTGGGTCGCGGCGGCTCCATCTCGAAGACGGCAAAAGCGTTGTCCAGAGCTTCGTCGAGCCGGCCGAGCAATGGCTCCAGCCTCTCCGCAAGCTCGCCCGCCCGGCCGATCGACAGGCGTGGGAAATCGTCGAGCAACGGTTCCGGCGGAGGGATGTTGTCGTTGACGGTTTCCAATGTCTCCACGGCGCGGACGCGCAGAGCCGGCGCGGACACATGGGTCGCCGATCCATGTTCCAGATGGCTGCCGTAGTCGGATCCTTCGTCCGTATTCCAGTCGTCCGGAAGGAATTTTGTGACGGAGCGGATTTCGGGCGGGCCGTTCCAGCCGATCTCGACGTTGCGGGATGGGCTGGAGCCTTCCTTTTCGGTCGCGACCGGTACCGACCAATCCTCCGCGACGCGTTCGCCGAGAATGCCAGCGGCAGCGCGGCCGCCGGGGGCGATGTCTGCGAGGATGGAGGAGATGGTCAGGGGTTCGTCGCTGAGAACGAGGCCGGCCTCGGGGTCTTCCAGGTCTTCATCACGTTCGCCGGAGATGCGGACCTTGAAGGCCAGGTTTCCGACTTCGACAGTCGATTGGTCGGCAAGCCTCGCCGATTCTCCTTCGTGAACGATATGGCCATCGACTTTCGATCCATTGGCGCTCTGATCGCGCAGCAGGAAGCCTTCGCGGTCCCTTTCGATCGTGCAATGGAATTTCGACACCGAGCGCTGGTCCTCCGGCAGCCGCCAATCGCAATCCGGCGCGCGTCCGAGCGTGCGCCGGCCGCGTTCGAAGAACCATTTCCGGCTGGCGGGCGACGTCCCCTCGCTGTCGATCTGGCGCAATTCAAGCCGCATGTCCGCCTCCTCCTTCTATCTGTCGCAGGCGTTCGACGATCACCGCATCGCCGCTGTCCTTCCCGGCGGGCGCGACGCGGGCCCAGCTGTTCCAACCGAGGCGCGGCGGGTCGCCGGCCTCTTTGCCGCCCCCTTCGCCACCTTGGCCGAGCTGGCAGAAGGGGATGTCCTCCTTCCTCAGGATGACCTGAATATCGAAGTCGAGAGCCGAGCCGACATAAAGCCGCGTCAGCGCGAAGAGTTCGGTGATGTTGCGGCCGCCGGGCGCAAGCGACAGGTAGTCGGTATAGCCGAGCGGACCGATGACGACGCGAAAGCCGCCGCTGAAATCGCGGATGGCAGCGCCGGCGGTGGCATTGACGCCGAGCTGCACGCCGTGCAGCTGGCCCATTCGGCTGCGCTCCTCCTCGGGAATGGCAAGCCAGCGGCCGCGAAAAAGTTCGATTTCGATCGGCAGGCCGCTGAATTCCTCAAGCATCGCCCGCAGGTTCGCCGCATTGCGGTTGCGGGCGGCAAAGAAGCCCGAGAAACGCAGCACGAGATCCTCATCGACGCCACTTCGTTCCGTCAGGCGTTTCGTGCCGAAACCGGTCAGGGCAAGGACAGTCGTGATGAAGGCATTGTCCTTGCGGCTGCCGCCCCAGCGCAGCCGGCGCGCGATGCGATATTTCTCGCAGGCATCGGCGAACAGCTCGGCCATGCGGGCACTGAAGAGATCGAAGAAGCTTGCCAGAGCCTTCGACCTGTTGCGCTCTTCGCGAAGGATGATTTCGTTATAGGCTGAGGGCATGGAGCCGAGCGGGCCGATCAACCCGGCAAGCGCGCTCTTCACCGACGCGCGCATGCCCTTCCGCTTGAAGCCGCTGACGGCGAGCGGCGCGGGAGAGACGCCTGTGTGGGATGCGATATCCAGCTCGCCCCCCGGATATTCGCTGACGGCCGCCTGCGCCACACGGAATGCCGTCACCGGTTCGAAGCGGCCGGGGTCGCGTTCGAGCAGGTCGGCAAGTGCGCCGGATGAAACGCCGGACGGCGTGTCAGGTTTGCGGGTCGTCAGGTCCATGTTGGTTCCGCAATCCTTTCGTCAGAGCAATGGCCGCTCGGCGGCGCGTGCCGGCCAAGTGGCAATGGGTTTGGATTGCCCCTTCATCGACACGGTCAGCCGGGTAAAACTGTTGACGGAGGTGTAGAGGCTGAAGAAACGGTCGAGCACCGCGCCGAACAGGAAGGCAGACGGCCGGTCGATGGCGGCGGGGTCGAATTCCAGCGCGATCTCTGTGCCGGGCACCATGCCGCCGCTGCCGAGCCTCGCCGTCGAATTTTCGGCCTTGATGCGGATCAGCGCATCGACGAGCTGCTTGGTTTCCGGGCTGTCGCGGAAGGCATAGAGCGACAGGATATCCTTGAGCGCCGCGCCTTCGTTGTCGAACAGGGAGAGATGGTTGAGCAGCAGGTGCGACACGAGCCGCCAGTTGCGGCCCTCCTGGTCGTTCATGCGTACCGAAGGTGTGGGCGGGATCAGCGCTTCGACGCCGGCGACCGCCTCGTGGCCCGAGGCCAGTTGCAGGAACGGGTGGCCGCCGCCGAAGGGCAGCTGCTCCGGCAGGTCGCGGTTGAGGCAGAGCGTATCGACGCTCGCCACCGCGTCCATCGGCCCGGCGAAGCGGCGATTGCGGTCGACGAAAGCGATCTCCATGTCGCTCGTGCCGTCGTCTTCGTCGAAGCGGCGATAGGCCTGCCAGTAGGAGGCGCTGTTGCCCGCCCGCTGCGAGCGGCCGAAGAATGGCTGGCAGAATTCTTCCTGCCCGCGGGAGCCGGTCAGAAGCACGCGGTCGACCGAATAGATTTCGCGCGTCCTCTGGCGGCGCGCATCCGGCAGGAGCCGATATTCCGTGCGGGTGCCGTCGACCGAAATCGGCTCGCAGGTCTGGCGGAAGAGGTTGACGACCGGCGTGGCGTTGAGCGTGAAATCGCGGGCCGAGACGGCGCGTTCGAGCTTCGCGTCCGTCTCATCCAGATAGATGAAGATTTCCAGAGTTTCGCCCTTCCAGGCATCGAGTCCGTGAAGATCGAGGAACAGGAATTTCTGCGGCAGGGCAAAAAACTCCGTCAGCAGCCGGTAGCCGATGAAACTCGGCGCGGGATAGGGCAGCATCGCCTGTTCCGGTTCGAAGCCCACGGGCTTCAGGTTCCGGGCGGCTAGAAAGATCGGCTCGCGATCGTCTGCATGTTTTGCAAGCGCGATGCCGAGCGTGTGGTTGGCGAGCAGTTCGTGGATCGCCACCGCCTGCTGCCAGGGCGAGGGGATGTGCAGCCGCAGCCTGCCGATGCCGAGATCGCCGAACGGCTGGCGCGGATCGAGCGCGCGAACCGACAGCCGCAGGCAGCCGGCGACACCGGAATAGGGCGACAGCGGCGCGTTGATCGGCTGGCCGGACAGTGCGGCAGCGGCGATCTCGACCGGCGCGACATCGACATCCTGGGCGGTGCGGAACCGGCAGGCTTCGCCCCCGATCGGCTCGGCCAGGATTTCCGTATGGCGCTGCACCGTCTGCACCGAGGCAAGCGTGCTGGCGGGCTTGAACCGCACGATGCTCATCGAGGGGAGAGGTGCAAGATAGTGCGGATAGAGGGTTTCGAGCAGCCCGTCCGTCAGCTCCGGGAATTCGTCGTCGATCTTCTGGCGGACACGGGCGGCGGAATAGGCAAAGCTCTGGATCAGCCGCTCCACATGCGGATCGTCCGCGACATCGCCGGTCAGCCGCAGGCGGCCGGCGATCTTCGGAAACGCATCGGCAAACCGCGCCGCCCGCCGACGCAGCGCCAACAGCTCGTCATTATAGCGGTTGAGGAAGCCTTCAGCCATTCGCCGCCTCCACCAGGAACCGTTGCGTAGACGGGTCGATGGTCGATTCGAAGCTGATCGGTGGCATGCCTTCATGCAGGCGAAAGCTCGCCTGGATGCGCATGCGCAATGCCCGCTCCGTCATCGTCCGGCTTTTCAGGATCGTCACGCGAACATCGGAGAGGCGCGTCTCGAAAAGAGAAATGCGACGCTCGATCATCTGGGCGAGCCTCAGTTTGGCCTCATCCGTCACAAGGTTCGCAGATACCATGCCGTCGACCCCGTAACTGACGAGGGCATCCTTGAGTTCGCCAAGTACGGTCGGTGGCGCGGTCGGGCAGCGACGGGTGTTGAGGAGGGCTTCCAGGTCGCGGCGGATCGTTTCCCGCATGTCGCGCACCTGATCCACCAGGCTTGTCGGCGCGTCGAAGGCACGGTCAGGCGCCTCGTCGATCAGTCGATCGAGGATCGAACGGGCCAGAATGCGGTCGCGCGGCCGGTAGCGTTCGAGCGGATCAGCCATGGACGACCTGCTTCCGGCCGGTTGTTGCAACAACGGTTTCAAGGCTTTCGGTATCGTGGAAGGAGACGAGTTCGTCTCCGGCGAGGAAGCATCGCTGGCCGCGGCCGGTGGTGATGCCCGTCGGCTCCTCGACCCAATCGGTTTCCCGGCCCAGAAGCAGCGCCGCATCCGCTGCCGTGCCGTGATAGATTGCGGGCAGCAGTACCGGCGCCACGGCGCCATCGATGAGCGAGAGCTCCGCCCGCCGGAAAGCGAGATCGCGCGGCCTTGCGATCGGCTCGACGGCAAGCGCCGCGATCTTGGCGTAGTCGATCCAGAGATAGGCGCCGCCGGTCATGATGACTTCCAGCGCATGCGGCGTCCGGTCGTCGAGATCGCGGAAGTCGGACACTCTCTTCCCGTTCCAGAGGATCGGACGTTCGCCGCGCTGAACCTCCAGGGTGGCGAGCGCTTGCGCTGCGTCGTCGATATCCCCCGTCCGGTGCGCGATGCCGAGGCGGACCGCAAGCTTGTCGAGATTGCTTGGCCCTTGCGGGAATTCCGGCACGGCGCCGCTCCGGAACCAGGCATCGCGCGCCGCCATGCCGCGCAGTTCGTTGCGCAGAAGGGCAAAGCCCATGGTCGCATCGGGCGCGAAGGTGACGGCGAGGCTGCATTGATTGTCGGCGCGCTCATAATCGCCGGAAAGTACCAACAGGTCGATATAGAGGTGGCGGGCCTCCTGGTCCGACGGATGAGACTTCAGATGCGCCTTTGCCATATCGAGTGCGGCGTCGAGCGCATTGTCGCTCAGGGATTTGGCGATGCTTTCGGAAAGCGTCATGCGGACATCCTCTCGGTCATGGCGACGGGGCGGCGAACGATCTGGTCCGGGTTCGCGGTCTCGGCGACGAGGTGGAAGCTCGTGGACACGTCATCGAGCTGGAAATGCGGCTGCAGGCGGACGGTGCAGGAGAAGGTGCCCGGTTTGCCGGGAATTTCCGCGACCGTGATGCCGGCGGAACGAAGGGGGAAGCGGGTGCGCAGCGAAAGATCGGCGTCGTCGTTGCCGAGCGTATAACCGGTCAGCCAGTCATCGAGCTTCCGCTGGATGGAACCGGCGTCCGAGAGCTGGCCGATCTCGTCACGCATGATGACCTTCAGATAATGCGAAAAGCGCGAGGCGCAGAGCACGTATTGCAGCATCGCGGCGAGCCGGGCGTTCTGGCGCGCATGCTCGTTGGAATAATGCGGCGGGGCGTGCAGCGACTGATTGGAGTTGAAGATCGCCGAGGCCGAGAGATAGGTGGTGGCGACAGGGATCAGGCCGAGATCGCAGAATTGCTGCTCCTGAACGCTGGTGAGACGAATTTCCACCGGCGGCTGGGCCGAAAGCCCGTTGCTTTCGGTGCCGAAATCGTAGGGGCGCAGTTCCGATGTGCTCAACAAACCGCCGTCGATCCTGTCCTGGGTGACGCCGCGGATATCGGCGAACCAGCCCGATTCGATGAAATTGCGGATGACGATGGTGGCGAAGGCGAAAGCACCGTTGCCCCAGAGCAGGGAACTGCCGTCTGCTGCAATCTCCTCGCGGAAGGGAAAGCCGTCGTTGCGCCGCCGGTCATACGGTTCGAGTGGCGCGCGCATCAGGACGCGTGGGCCGACGAGGCCGAGGAAACGCGAGTCCTCGCGGGCGCGAAGTGCGTTCCAGCGGATGCGGGCCGGATCGCTGGCGAGCCAGGAAAAGTCCTGGACACGACCGAGCTCGTGAAAGTCCTCGAGCCCGATCGCCTGGGGCGAGGCACCGGCGACGAAGGGGCAGAAGGCGGCCGCGGCCACCATGCCGAGCTGGGTCAGGAGGCTGACGGCGTCCCCGCCATGCGGCTCTTCCGGCGAGAAGTGATAGTCGCCGATCAGCAGCCCGTAGGGTTCGCCGCCCGGCGTGCCGAATTCTCGGCTGTAGATCAGCTCGAAGAGATGGCTCTGGTCGAAGTCCGAGGCGCGCTCCATGCTGCGGGAAAGCTCCTGCGCACCGACGCTCAGAAGCTTGACCTTCACATCGCCGCTCGGGCCGGATGCGCGCACGAGCATGGCAAGGCCGCGCCACCTCGCCTCCATCGCCTGGAAATCGGGGTGATGCAGGATCGCGTTCACCTGGGCGTTCAGGGCCTCGTCGATCAATGCGATCAACCGGTCCGCCCGACGCCTCCATTCTGTGCAAGAACCTATCGTCATCCTGGTTTCAAATCCCGGCAGTTCCGGGAAAGCGTGGTCACGCTTTCGTCTGGAACGGCATGAAAAAATTAGGAAGGTCACGCGCGACGAGGGGACGCCGCGCGTGCCGTCGCATCAGGATTTGGAGGGTATCCGTGCGACCATCCGCAGAGAGGTCGTCAACTCCTCCATCTGCAGCCAGGGGCGCATCCAGGCCACCGCATTATAGGCGCCCGGCTTGCCCGGGATTTCCTGAACGGTGACTTTGGCATCGCGCAAGGGATATTTGGCCCGCGATTCCTCGCCGGCCTCGTCATTGGCGTTGACGTAATTGGCGATCCAGCGGTTCAACCAGGCTTCGCAATCTTCCGCTTCCATGAAGGAGCCGATCTTGTCGCGGCCCATGACCTTCAGGTAATGCGCGAAACGGGAGGTCGCCATCATGTAGGGAAGGCGAGCGGAGACCGCCGCGTTGGCATTGGCTTCCGGCCGGTCGTAGAGCTTCGGCTTGTGGGCCGTCTGCGCGCCGAAGAACACGGCGTAGTCGGTGTTCTTGTAGTGGCAGAGTGGCAGGAAGCCGAGCTTGCCGAGTTCGGCGTCGCGGCGGTCGGTGATGCCAACTTCGGTCGGGCACTTGAGATCCAGATCGCCGTCGTCGCTGGAGAAGATGTGCATCGGCAGGCCTTCGACCTTGCCGCCGTTTTCGGCGCCGCGGATCGCCGTGCACCAGCCGCTCTTGGCGAAGGCTTCGGTCAGCCGCGTGCCCATCACATAGGCAGCATTCATCCAGCAATAATTGTCATGCGGCAGTTCGCCGGTCTTGGAACCGCCCGTTTCGTCGTAGTTGAATTCGTCGATCGGGCTGGTCTTCGGACCATAGGGCATGCGAGCGAGGACGCGCGGCATGGCGAGCGTCACGAACCGCGAGTCGTCGCTGTCACGGAAGCTGCGCCACTTGGCATATTCGACCGTGTCGAAGATCTTTTCGAGATCGCGCGGCTTGGCGACTTCGCGGAAATCCTCGAAACCGAACATGCGGGGGCTCGCTGCCGAGATGAACGGTGCAAAAGCGGCAGCGGCGATCATCGACACGCCCTGCAGCAGCTGAATGTCATCGAAGGAATTGTCGAACTCGTAATCGCCGATGAGCGCGCCCATCGGTTCGCCACCCGGCGTGCCGAACTCGTCTTCATAGACCGACTTGAAAAGGCGCGACTGATCGAACTCGACCGCCTTGGCGAGATCCTTGGAGATTTCGCGCTTGGAGGCATTCAGCACGCGGATTTTCAGGTTGACGCTGGTCTCGGTGTTCTTGACCAGATAGTTGAGCCCGCGCCAGGCTCCTTCAAGCTTTACGAATTCGGGCGCCTGCATGATCGCCGCAAGCTGCCTGGAGATCGTCTTGTCTATCTCGGCGATCGCGTTGTTCAGGGTGACGGTCAGGTTGCGGTCATAGGTGACCGTGCCTTTCAGGGCCTGGTCGGTCAGGGTGCGCAGGAGGTCCTGGGCGCGGTTCGGTTCCGTCTGGCGGGTCGCCGCGACCACCTTCGTCAGAAGGTCCTGATCCGGAACGAAATCGACCTGTTCCGTCGTCTGCAATTGCGTGTCAGCGCTCATGTCTCAAATCCTTGTTCTGGGGAGCTGCGCTCTCGAAGTGTTGACGCCTTCGAGGAAGCGGCTGCTCCAGCCAACAGATGGGCGGGAATTTCAAAGCGCGCGGTCGCCCGCGCACCGACGACATTCAGTTGACCGCGTCTTTCTTCTCTTCCTTCTTGTCGCCGCCGAGCTGGGCGACGAGCTGGGAGAGATCGGCCTTGTTCTGCAGGATCTCTTCCAGCAGCCGCTCCAGCTCTTCGGAGCGGTCGGCCTTGCTCATCAGGTCGCGGAGTTCGTTGCGGGCATTGAGCAGAGCTTTCAGCGCCGGCACCTGGTTGACCACGGCGCCGGGTTCGAAATCCTCCATGCTTTCGAACTTCAACGAAACCGGAAGCTCGGTTCCGTCGTTCTGCAAGGTGTTCTCGACGGAAATGGTGAGGCCCGGGGTCATGCGGCGCATGACGTCGTCAAAATTGTCCCGGTCGATCTGGACGAACTTGCGCTCGCCGAACGGTTTCAACGGCTGGGTTGGATTGCCGGAGAAATCACCCAGTACGCCGACGACGAAGGGCAGTTCCTTCACCACCATCGCGCCTTCGGTCTCCACTTCATATTTGATGTGGACCCGGGGTTTGCGAACCCTTTCCAGTTTCTCATGCACACTTGCCATCGGGATTCTCCTTCCTGCCATCGGCAGATTACGAATTCAGACTTTTGCAGATTGCGGTCGGGCGGAAGCCCGCATGCGGTCGTATGCCCCTCAACCTCCCCTGTCGGCCGAGGGCTGGATGCCGGCGGCCGTCAGCACCGCATTGCGCGCGTGCTGTTCGGGCAGGAGCTCGGCAAGAAGCTCGGAAAAATCCATGCGGCCGCGGCGCACCAGCGTCTCGATCGACATGGAAATCGGTGAATGTGGTTCGGTGCGGCGAAAATAGCGCGCCACAGCACTCAGCAGTTCGAACGCCTCTTCGCGGGAGCGAATCATCTCGGCGGTGACCGGACGGGGCTGCGCCGCCGGCTCCGTTTCCGACTGGTTCTTGTTGGCGGGATGCAGATCCGGCTTGTTCGGCGCCTGCTGTTCGGGAGTAGGTTCGGTTGCCTCGATGCCTGCAAGAACACGAATTGCGGAAGCCGCCTCATGCAAAACATTGCGTGTATTCGAACTCGGCGGCGCCTGATCGCCGCATCGGGCGTCAAGTATAGCGACCAGACGGTCGAAGGCGGCGATGCATTCCGTGAGTACCGTCAGGTGGCCTGACATGCGTGCGACACCGGCTTCCGTCGCCGCCTGCTGCAATTCCTGGCGCCGCCCGCTTTCCGTCGCCCGCTGCGAAAGCTGGAAATCCCAGAGCGAAAATTGCGCGAATTTTCCGCCAGGGATCAACGAAGTCAGACGGATCGCCTGGATGATCGTTCCTTCCCCGCCGACGCCGTTCAGGCCTGCAAGGGGCGCAAACCGCTCCTCCAGATCATCCTCGCCGATCGAATGCAGAGAGTCAAAATAGTTGTCTAAAAGCGACGCAAGCGCCTCATAGACATCCCGCAATCCTTCGAAGCCGCGCAGCCTCAGCTGAGCCTCGGCGAGCCAGGCCAATACTTCGATGTCCTTGCCCACGGAAGAAAGGATATGCAATCCAAGATTGTTGACATCCTGCCAGGCAGGTGAAAGGCCAATAGTTTCACCCGGAACTATTCCCCGTTCAGTTGTCCTTGCGGCGCTTCTCGCGTCCTTTATTCTATAGTATATTTCGCGCGCCGAAGTATTAGTTCGGACGTTTTCTCCGCATGGAGCGCCTTCTTCAAATGGATCGGCTATTTTTAGCACATTCACGCTGGCATATTCTCCAAAAACGGGAGCATAAATCCGCAGATGGTCATCCTGTTGGTCATATACTGCCTTGTCAAGTTCCAGAATAAGGTGACAGTTTGGTGACAACTGTCATAATCGCTATTTTTTGACATAGCGCAACTTTTTGTCTGGACAAGGTCTGGTAACCGCCCTAGTTGTTGCCTCGCATCTCGAAAGAACACTGCACCTCGACGAAAGATACAGGGCTTGCCGGATGTCGCACATCGATCTCAGCCGTCTCATCAGAACGCTTGAGCCAAGTTTGCGTGTCGGTCTTGAGACAGCCGCTTCGCTTGCTGCACGTCATCAGCAGCCGGTCGTCGAGGTCAGTCACTGGCTTCGCGCGCTTCTGGACATCGAAGGAATTTCTGCTGTCTTCGAGGAGCTGGGCGTCCCTTCGGAGACGCTACGCGCAGAGCTTGATGCGGCGATTGCCGATATACGCCGGGAAGACGGCGCATCGCTCGTACTCTCCCAGAACCTGCTTTCGCTGGCTCGCGAAGCGTGGCTTGTCGCTTCGCTTCAATTCGGGCGCGGCACCATTACCCTGCCGGATCTGCTCGCCGCATTGACCGCCGATCACGCTTTGCGCGCGGTGTTGCGCGGCATTGCGCCGTCGATGCGCGGCCTCGACCGGACTCGTCTGGACGGCAAGCTGGAAAAACCGAAAGGCGATCAAACGGATAACCCGTCGGAGCCGGTTCTTTCGAAGCCGGCTTTTTCATCGACGGAAAACGAATTTCTGCGCCTTTACACCCGCGATATGACGGCCGACGCCCATGCCGGAAAGATCGATCCGGTCATCGGTCGCGACCGCGAACTGCGCCAACTGGTCGATATCCTGATGCGGCGGCGGCAGAACAATCCGATCCTGGTCGGAGAGGCCGGTGTCGGCAAGACGGCGGTCGCGGAGGCGCTCGCTTTGGAGATCGCTGCGGGAAGCGTGCCCGAGCGGCTGAAGCAGGTGAAGCTGCTGCTGCTCGACCTCAGCCTGTTGCAGGCAGGTGCGGGAGTGAAAGGCGAATTCGAACGGCGACTGCATGGCGTCGTCGACGCCGTGAAAGCCTCACCCGAACCGATCATCCTGTTCATCGACGAAGCGCATGGCCTGATCGGCGCCGGCGGGCAGGCAGGGCAGGGCGATGCTGCGAATATTCTCAAACCGGCCCTGGCGCGGGGCGAATTGCGAACCATCGCGGCCACGACCTGGAGCGAATACAAGCGCCACATCGAGAAGGATGCGGCACTCACGCGGCGCTTCCAGGTGGTGCATGTGCAGGAGCCGGATGAAGAGACGGCGGTCCGCATGCTCCGCGGGGTGGCCGAGAGCCTGAAGGCCCACCACAAAGTACGGATCCGCGACGAGGCGCTGGTTGCGGCTGTCCGCCTTTCGGCCCGTTACATGCCGGCACGGCAGCTCCCCGACAAGGCGATCAGCCTGATCGACACGGCGGCCGCCGGCGTTGCGCTGGCGCGGCAAACCTCCCCGGAAGCGTTGAAGCTGCTAAGCAACGAACACAAACTTCTTGAGTCCGAAGCCAAATGGCTGGAGGGCGAGCCGGAAACGCCGGAAAACATGGCGCGGCTTGCCGAGATCGCCCGGCAACGAGGGGAAATCGGCGCCGAAGCCGAAGCGCTGCAGGCGAAATTCGAAGAGGAAATGCGGCTCGCGCGCGAAGCTGATCGGCTGGAAGAGGCTTTTTCGCATGACGCAGCCATCTCGCCGCTAGGCCCGGCCGAGGGGGCAGGTGGCGGCACCAATGTCGCGCCTTTCCCGCCGCAGGCGATGACGCCGGAAGCTGCCCGTACCGCCTTTGCCAGCACCGAGCGGAGCCTAACGGCGATAGCCGGCGAGACGCCGCTCGTGCCGCGTGTCGTCGACAAGGAGGCGGTGGCCGCAGTCGTCGCCCGTTGGACCGGTATCCCTGTCGGCAAGCTCCTGTCCGATCAGGTCGAGACGGTGAAGACGCTGGATGCGCGGTTGAAGGAGCGCGTGCTCGGGCAGGACGCGGCAATCGAGCGGATCGCATCGACCATGCGCGCTGCCCGCGCGGGCCTCACCGATCCGCGCCGGCCGCCGGCCGTCTTCCTGCTTGTCGGCATGTCGGGCACGGGTAAGACGGAGACGGCGCTGTCGCTCGCCGACATGCTTTATGGCGGCAGCCGTTATCTCACGACCATCAACATGTCGGAATTCAAGGAAGAGCATAAGATCTCGATGCTGCTAGGCTCACCTCCCGGCTATGTCGGGTATGGCGAGGGCGGCGTTCTGACCGAGGCGGTGCGTCGGCGACCCTACGGCGTGCTGCTGCTCGACGAGATCGACAAGGCCCATCCGGGCGTCCAGGAAATCTTCTACCAGGTGTTCGACAAAGGAACGCTGCGCGACGGTGAAGGCCGCGACATCGATTTCAAGAACACCACGATCTTCATGACGGCCAACACGGGCTCGGACCTGCTCGCGGCACTGGCCGCCGATCCGGACACAATGCCGGAAGGCGAGGCGCTCGAAGCGCTTCTGCTTCCCGATTTGCAGAAACACTTCAAGCCTGCTTTCCTCGGGCGCACCACGGTGCTGCCCTTTATGCCGCTCGGTCGCGAAACGCTGTCCGGCATCGTCGACATCCAGATCGGACGCATTCGCGAGCGCGTTGGCGCGGCCTACGGCACGGCGCTCGACCTTTCGGCCGATGCGCGGGAAGCTCTGATCTCAAGGGCAAAAGCCAGCGAAATGGGCGCTCGCGCCATCGAGATCATGATCGCCCGCGATCTTCTGCCCGTGCTTTCCACCTTCTTCCTCGATGCGGTGGCGGAAGGCCGGAAGAGCGCTGGCATCACCATCAATTTCGACGGACAGCGCTTCGGCATCGATGCCGAGAGCGCGGCCGTCCAACAAAAATTCGCCGAACCGGAACATAGCCGGCAGGCGGATGAAGAACCCTCGGGCAGCAAGCGCGCCCGGGGAGGAGCGAGACGAAAGGCAACTACGCCTTAGACGCAACTAGGCACTTAATCCGATAACAGGAGAGCTGACAGCATGCCGATTTATCTGCAGATCGACGGTATTCAGGGTGACGCAACCCATGAACAGCACCGCAAGTGGATGGATATCGAAGCCATCCATTGGAACGTTGCCCGCAACATGAACACGTCTGCCGGTTCCGCGGCAAACCGTGAAGCTTCCGAGCCGACTGTCTCGGAAGTCATCCTCACCAAGGTCAGCGACTCCTCGTCGACCAAGCTTTTCCAGGAAGCCTGCTCGGGCCGCACCGGCAAGCGCACCGTGATCCACCTGGTGACCACCGGCAATCCGGGCGACACGTATATCGAATATTCGCTGACCAACACGCTGATCGCCAGCTACTCGATCGATTCCAACGGCGACCGCCCGATCGAAACGATCAAGCTGAACTTCACCAAGATGGAAGTTAAGTACACGCCGTACGACGAAAATCATTCGCCGCAGTCGCCGATGATCGCGTCCTACGACCTTTCCACGGCAAGGGCCGCCTAAGGCTTCTCAACATTCGCGACGCCGGTCTTTTCGGCCGGCGTCGCATCCATGCGCTACCCCACCCGTCTCCGCTCAAGCTGGCGACGGACGTTTTCGCAGACAGTTGAGAGATATTTTTCGGCTTTGGACAATGGGAGATGATCGTGGCATCCGCAAATCAACGCCTGGGCGATATTCTTGTAAAGCTTCCCAAATATAAGTCCCAATGGGAGCTGAACGTCGCCAGCCCCTATGTGCGCGCCTATGACGCCGCTGTATTGAGCTACAACAACGAAATGAAGGCACAGGGCGAGCGTGATCGCGCCACCGCCGAGATGTTCGTGCTGGCAGCTTCGATCCTGACCGGCAGCGTGATGATGGCCGCTTTCGCTACGACCTCGGTACGCGTGCTGGCGGGCCGCGCGATTGTCCGCGTGATCTGCAACAACAATCTCAACCGTACTTTCAATCTGATGGTCGCCGCGAACAACAACAAGGCGTTCATGTTCGCGCTGGGCGGCGTTCTGGACGAGGCCAAGAAGATCGCCAACAAGCAGGTGACCAAGCTCGCGGAAGGCTTGACGAGCACCGGCACGCAGATCTCCGCGCCGACGTCCGTCAACTATGAATCACGTCTGATGGACTTCATCCGTGCCAGCCATATCTGCACGCATAGCTTCATCGAAGGGGTCAAGGAAGACAATTCGATCAGCGAGGCGCACAAGGCGCAGGTTGCGGACATGGCCGCGAGAATCCCGTTCTGCAACCCGCCGGCCGGCAGCAACGTCGACGAAAAGAAGCTGGCCGAGAAGATGGAACTGCTCTTCTACATGAGCTCGGTGCTGGATTCCGACAGGCTCGTCACCTACGCGCCGTCTTACGGCGGAAGCGTTGGCGCCATCGGTCGCGAAACGGAATATGACAAAAAGTCGATCTCGCAGATGCCGTCCGATCCCCGCTATCCTAAGGCCGTCTACCCCAAATTCAACGGCAGGCCTTTCGCATCCTACGATCCGGGCCAGCGCATCGAGTACGAAAATATCGGCTCCGGTATCCGCGACCGCGTCAACAAGCTCAGCGTCAGCACCGGGAACGGGCCATTCTATCCGTCGCAGAGTTTTGTCGAGAAGAAGCTGTTCGATCCGACCGGTCACACGCAGATGGTAAAAGCGGAACAGATCATCAGCAGGCTCTACAACGACGCGCGCCCCAGGCAGCTGACAGACGTTCGGATGATCTAGGGTGCAGTGGATGAAGTCGATCGGCTTTCCCTCGTCATCGGTTCGGGCCGGCACCATTCTGCGGCGATTGCCGAATGTCGCCTTGGTCCTTGCGGTGACGGTATCGGCACCCGCGCTGGCATGGGCTTCGGACGTAATTGACGGGGCTGTTCTTCAGATAGAGCAGGTGGCTCCGCGCCTTTCGGCAATGCCGTCGGCAGTCGACAACGTGGTCAAGGCCGCGACCGACCGAGGAAATGCCGAGGCTTCTGAGGCCGGAGCCATCCTTGCGCCAGTCGTCCGCGCTTCCTTCGATCCGAAAGGCATGGCTGCCGAGATTTCGGATGGTTTGGCGGAGGTCGCCGACGGGAAAGCAGATCCGGCCGCCCTGGCCAAGGCGGCCGCGGCTTTCGAAGACGGGCGCAAGAAGATCGCGAAGATGTATGAAAGCCAGGATCAGGCGACCGCAAAACAGGTCGAGGACCGGGTCGCCGGCACTGAGGACGGCCCCCGCATCAGGCAACTGGCCGACCTGATGGCATCGCCGGAACTGGCTGCCGAAACCGCTCTCACCGCGCAGGTCATGTATGTCTCGCTGGAAGCATTTTCCGATACGAATTCGGCCGAACTGGCATCCGCGTCGCCCGAGAAACTGAAGTCCGAACTGAGCGGCGTTGTCGCATCCCTCCGCGACAGGACCGAGAATGAAAAGCCGGTGCCCAAGGATATCGCGCGGATGGAAGAAAAAGCCCGGTTGACGTTCATCCTGGCGGCTCTGCCAAAAGAAGATCTTTCGGTTCTTTTTGATTTTTATCAAAGCGCAGAAGGAAAGGCCAAGCGGCAAGCGCTTGTCGAAAGTTACAGGCAAGTATCCGACCGGGCCAGTACCAAAATGCTCGCCGAATATTTCCCGGCATTGGCAGATTATCTCAAAACTCATCCCCGACCGCAGCAGCAGTAGCCGCGCGTTCCAAGACGGGACCTGATGTATGGACGATTTACAATCCTCTGCAGCCGACTTCATCCAGGCGAGCCGCATTCTGAAGGTCGTTTCGCCGCTTGGCGAGGACCAGCTTCTGCCGGAGCGGCTGACGATCGACGAGGGAGTTTCCTCGCTCTTCGAGATCAAGCTGTCGGCCCGTGCCAAGAAGCCGATCGTCAAGCCGGAAGAGCTTATCGGCCGGCTGATGGATGTTTCGGTCGAGGTGCAGCAGGGTGAAGGCGAGGGCGGCGTGCGCCGTCCGTTCAATGGCCTGGTGACGGAACTCAACGAGGGGCCGCCGGTCACCCGCGGCCTCAGATCCTATTCCATGGTGCTGCGGCCGCAGATGTGGCTTCTCTCGCGACGTTCCGACTGCCGCATCTGGATGGACAAGACCGCGATCGATATCGTCGAGACGCTGTTTTCCGAACACGGCATTCCGGCACCCGACACGTCCGGCATCGTGACGCCACCGCCGCCACAGCATTATTCGGTGCAGTGGAATGAGACCGACCTTGCCTATCTCACCCGCCGTTTCGAGGAGGACGGGCTGTTCTACTGGTTCAGCCACGAAGACGGGAAGCACAAGCTGCATGTGGGAGACAATGCCAGTTCCTGGCTTGGTCCATCCCCTTCGGCACAGGGCGAGGGGCGGGTGCGTCTGGCGCAGGGTTCTTCCGACCGCAACCACATCACCGACTGGAGCCGGCGGTATTCCTACGTGCCCGGCCAGCGCGCCGGCGCCGACTGGAATTTCGAGACCCCGCGCATGGTGCCGGGGACGATGACCCCATCGCTCGTCCAGATGCCCGAGGCGATCAAGCGCGAGCTTTACGAATATCCCGCCCGAATATCCACGGTTGCCCAGGCCGAACGCGCCGAAAAGCTGCGCATGCAGGCGAGCGAGGCGGATCACGACCGCGTTTCCAGTTCTTCGACGTCGCGCATCCTCGAAGTCGGGCGTCGGTTCACGCCTTACGAAGTGGCCCATCCCGACCACGTTTACGAGGAGCATGTGGTGACCAGGATGACCCAGAAGGTCGTCGATCGCTCCTATGAAACCAATACGAACGAGCCGGAATACACCAATACATTCGAAGCGGCGCCGTCCCGCGTGCCGATGACGCCGCATCGGGAAACCCGGCGTCCGCGGATCGAAGGAACGCAGGTGGCGATCGTCGCTGGTCCGGCCGGCGAGGAAATCCATCCGGACCAGTACGGCCGCATCAAGCTCTGGTTCCCCTGGGACCGCAAGGCGAAGAAGGACGGGTCGGACACCTGCTGGGTGCGGGTCGCGCAGAACTGGGCCGGCTCCACCTGGGGCGGCCAGGTCATTCCACGCATCGGCATGGAGGTCATGGTCGCTTTCATCGACGGCGATCCGGACCGGCCGCTGGTCACGGGCGTCGTCCCGAACCCGTCGAACGGGGTGCCTTACGACCTGCCCGCCAACAAGACCCGCATGGTGATGCGTTCCAATACCCACAAAGGCAGCGGCTTCAACGAAATGACATTCGAGGACGATGCCGGCCGGGAGAACATGTTCTTCCACGCTCAGAAGGACCAGACCACCCGCGTCCTCAACGACCGGACCAAGCGTATCGACAGGCACGAAGTGTCGGCGATCGGCGCAAACCGCACGGTCGAAGTCGGCGGCAACCAGAAACACGAAGTCGGCGGCTCGATGAACACCGTCGTCGGCGGCACGGGGCCCGGGGCCATGGCGCTGATGGCGGCCGTGCAGGGGCTTGCCGGCCAGACCGCGACGCTGCTTGGCCAGGCAGGCCAGATCGCCGGGGGTGGCGGGCCGGGCCTTGCCGCATTCGCGGGAACGCTTGCCTCCTCGGCGCTCGGTTTCCTCGGCGCCGGCGGTCTCGGCAGCCGTCAGGGTGTCGTTTCCGGCCCAAGCCCGCGGGCCGACGCCGGCACGGCGCTGGCCGGCTCCGGCACCGGTGTCGGCGATGCGGCCTCGAGCCTGTTCCCGCTACCCGGGATCATGAACACCATTGTCGGATCCTTCAAATCCGACACGGTGGGGGTCGCCCGGGTTGAACAGATCGGCGTCAGCAAGGTCACCAATGTCGGTCAGACCTCTCTCGAAAAGGTCGGTAAATTCAAGAAGTTGATCGTTGGCGACGAATTCGTCATCGAATGCGGCGCGTCGAAGTTCATCATGCGCAAGGACGGCACCGTCATCATCCTCGGCACGCATTTCAACTTCACGGCATCCGGTCCGACACAGATCAACGGCGTGGTCGTGGATCTGAACAAGCCCGGTGGAGGGTTCTCGGAAGCATCACCGACATCGTCCGACACGACAGCGAAGGGATGAGCGATCGATGTCGGTCGACAATCACACGCCCTTTCCGGCGCTGGCGTTTCGGCAATACAATCTGGCCGGGGATTTGCTCGGCGTCGTGGTGGCGCGGGGCACGTTTCGCCTGAGCAATGGCGGCCCTCTGGTTCTGGATGATGTCCAGCGTCCTCTGGTTATGTCGGACACCTATGACGGTGATCCGCACCAGACTCCGCAGACGGCCTGCACCGATCTTGCTCCTTTCAAGCCCGGCACCGATGTAACGTTTCTCGGCGCCACCTTTGCGCCCGAGGGCAGGCCCGAGCAATCTTGGTCGTGCGGATTGCAGGTCGGGCCGCTCGAAAAACGGTTGCGCGTCTATGGACCGCGCACCTGGCGTGCCCGCACCCGCAAGACCTGGAAAGGTTTGATCGATCGAGCGCAAGAGGACGCGCTTGACGGTTGGGACCTGACAGATCCGGAGCCGGTTACACATGTTCCGCTGGATTGGCGACTTGCCTTCGGGGGGCGGCTGGAAACTTCCGGCAAAAAGGAGATTGTGGAGAAGAACCCGATCGGCATCGGCCTTGTCGATGAGGGTCTCTTCCGGGAACGGCCAGAATGGCCCGCGCCGCAGATCGAGGACGAGAAACATCCTATCCGCCGGGTGAGTGAGAGACCCGATCCGGCGGGTCTCGGCCTGCTGTCACCTTTCTGGGAAGACAGGGTGGTTCGCGCGGGAACCTATGATGACACCTGGCTGAAAGAACGCCATCCGCTTTTGCCAAGGGATTTCGATTTCCGTTTCTGGCAGGCTGCTCACCCAAACCTCGTCAGCGAGACCTGGCTTCAGGGCGACGAGGAATTCGGGTTGGAGAATCTGCTGCCGCAATTCCCACGGCTTGAGGGCGCCCTGCCCGGCATCAGGCTGGAGATCGAGATCGACCGCGGCGCCGGTCTTGCCCGGGGAGAGATGAAGCTGGACGGAGTGCATTTCGACATGCGTCCGGGTGTCGGCCGCGTTTTCCTGACGTGGCGCTGCGGCTTCCCATGGCCTCAGAGGATCGGAATTCCCAAACTCATCTTTGCACGATCCGAAACAGAGGTCGCCTGATGGGAATGGAAATTACCATCGACGGCAGCCACGTCCGCAACGTCAGCGCGGCAGCTGCCGAGACCGGTGCGATCGCTCGAAACGGACTCGACCCTTCTCAGCCCGTGATGTGGAACAAGGCGGGCGATTACTTCTATCAATATGACAGCCCGACAAGCCTTAATCCGCCGAAGGAATTCAACGACGAACAACTTGCCAAACGGGTGAAGGAAGACGAGGAAAAGAGGGAAAAAGAGAAACAGATACAATCTCCGACAAGTGCGAACCCGGCCCCGCCCGAGCTTATCCCAGATGAGAGCAAGGCGATCGCGGTTTGCCTGTCGCCCGACGTCTGCAAGTCGCCGGAGAAGCCGGTCCCCTACATGTCCTGGGGGGAAGCTTCCGATGATCAGAATTATTCTCCGGACGTGCGCTCAAACGGCAAGATCATAAAGCGGCAGGATTCCAAGTTTTCCTGCTGTTATGGCGATGAGCCGGGTGTCGGACTGGGCTGCAAATCCAATACGGTCGGCGATGTCGTCGAACCCGTCACCTCGTCGCAAATCGTTCGCGCCAATGGCATTTGGGTCCAGCGCCATGGTGATCGCTGCACCTTGAACAAAGGCAATACCGAGGGCGAATACGTCCATGTGGAGGCTACCGACTCTCACAAGGCTCCCGAGGGAACAGATAAACAAGATCAGAGTGGCGGCAAGGCTGAAGATACACGCAGCGAGGGGCAGAAATTTTCAGACGGCTTCACGGAGAATGCGAGCGAAACATGGGAGGGGCTGAAAAAGGTCGGTTCGGATGTCCTGGAGGGCACCAAGAATCTGGCCTCCGACCTCTGGAATGATCCCACGGGAACGGTCGCGGCCGGTGCAGAAAGTGTCAAGGATGGCGCAGTTGGTGCGGCGAACTGGACAGCGGAGGTTGCGCAAAATCTCTACGACGATCCCGGGGCAACACTCGGTCGCGGATGGGAAAATACCCAAAATACCGCCAGTTCAATCTGGCACGCGGTCGCTGATCCCTACAGCGAAGCCTATGAGAAAGGCGGCCTGTCCCAAGCCGTAGGTCACGGCACCTTCGACGTGGTAAAACTCGCCGTCGAAGCCCTGGCAACCAAGGGGGCGGCCACGGTGGCCGGAAAGACCGCATCGATCGGTGCCGGGGTTGCGGCCAAGGCGCACAAAGCCGAAGAGGTTGCGGAAACCGTCAACGATGCGCGCAAGATCGAATCGAAGGTCGAGGATGGCGCGCATGGTGCGAGAAGCACGCGGAGACTGAGGGTACGGTGTTTCGATCTGCCGCGAGGGGTCAATCGCGACGAGTTCCGACGCCAGCTGAAAGAACAGCAGGCGACGATCAGAAACATGACGGCGGACGACATGGCCTACGCTCATACGGTTCTCGATCACGCTCGTGAGGCGTGGTCGGGAAGCGGCAAGAAAGGCTCCTTCACCAATTTGCTGCGCGACGGAAAGGCACAGGAGGCAGCCCGTGCCGATTTCGAGGCCTCGCTGAGGGAAGCGGGTTATTCGAGGGCCGAAATCCGCGAACAGATGGCATCGGTCAATGCAACGCACTATCTCGATATAATCGCTGGCGGCGATCCACGCGAGTTGGGTATAGGTGGTGGAGCGGAGAACCAGAGAATTGGCCCGATGTGGACCCAAGAAGGCCGGGCTGAATCATTGCGTGCGGAAGCAAACCACATGCGGAGAAATGGTCGGGCGGATCAACTCATGGATATCGAGTTGAATATATGTGGCGAAGAGCATTGAAAGGCAGCTACCAATGTTAGACTCCTTTTTTGAAGATACGATTGCTGAAATCGGCCCGCCGCAGCGCTGCATTCCGATGACTCCCGAGCAAGAAAATCGTCTCTCGAAGCAGTTGCCGGCGAGCTTCATGGCGTTTCTTCGTCAATACGGCTTCGGCGATTATTTCGATCGAAAGATCCAGTATTGCGACCCGGCGGAATTTTCTCCCATTCTTGCACTCGTGTTTGCAGCCGATCCCGATTTCAGCCACAGAGACTGCTTTGTCGTCGGTTATTCCGCTTTTGGCCGGTTGATCTGCTGGTCGCAACAGCACGATCAGATCGAAATTGACCTCGTTGATCTGCGGATAACCTCGCGAAAGCTCGCACCAACGCAATTCATCCTGCCGCCGGGAACAATGAAGCGCGAGCGAAGCACCGACCCGAATGTGCTGGCGCGCTCGCTATTGGTTGCGGATCAGCGGGACTATGAGGAATTCGACGCTCAGGACCAGCCCATGTTTGCGCGCTGCCGTGCCATGCATGGAGATCTCGAGCGGAACGAATGTTACGGCTACTTCCCTGCGATTGCGACAGTCGGTCTGGATAGCCCCGCGAGGCGGGTCGAAAACATCAGGCGGGTGGCAGCACTTGAGCATTTTGCCATTCTGGCCCAGCTGGGCACCTTCCATTTGATGAGGCTGGAGCGAGGACGATATACGGCGGTGCGCCCAATCGGTTGAAATATGCATTCGCATAGTTGCACCTTTGCTCGAATTTCCGAGTTCGGCCTGATGACGATCGCCCGCGCCTGTCAAAATATGCACGGCCTCTCCAGTGGAGTGGATCAGCTAGTCAGACTCCCAGCGATCTTTATTATGGAGACTAGATGTGACGAGATCTCCAACCGTCCCCTTTATGATTCCGATGGGGAGGAATATCCGGACACGCGTCTGGAACTCATCGGCGCGTGCCTGACGGAGCAGGCGGATTCCTTCGCGTTTCTGGAAGGGAAGTCAGATGGAACATCTTTATTTCACCATGCCTTTTGCATTTGAGGGCTTTGTCACCACCACGTTCGGGCAGCGCACCGTATCCTGGCTTGCAGCTATTCCGGTATCGACGGCCGAGGTCGAATATGCCCGGCAGAACTCGACGGAAATGCTGAAGGACGCTTTCGAGCAGAAAGATATCGACTGGTTCGACTTGAACAGGGCGTCGATCTTCTAGGCCGGATCGACATTCATTGCATCCATATCATCGCGGCGATGAGGTGAACGACGCCTTTGAAGTGAGCTGTCCTTCGCTCGTAGCGGGTTGCGAAGCGGCGGAAGTGCTTCATTCTCCCGAAACAGCGCTCGATGCGGTTGCGGTTCTTGTAAGCGAGTTCGTCGTGGGGAATGATGATCTTGCGCGATCG